>ERZ761607.371-NODE-371-length-84441-cov-8.240218_pt1 | contig 84441 bp, 65 predicted proteins | sample MGYA00511164_ERZ761607 | MGnify/ENA primary metagenome ERZ761607 (study PRJEB28899, sample SAMN02445080) | bioreactor sludge metagenome | biome: EBPR sludge | place: Australia: Brisbane, Thorneside Wastewater Treatment Plant | collected 2011-06-22 ...
AAATGAAAAAGAATTTATATTTTTATGCTGTTGGAATTATGGGGTAGGTACAAAAATACTTAAACAATTACTTCTTGCGATTATTCTTTGGTTCGCCCCATTTTCATTGTTTTATCTGATAAGTGGGGATTTTGAATTTTGGAAAAATATTACAGTTTTTTTCACCCAAGCAGCTCTGGTAACCTTTGGTGGGGCATATGCTGTTTTGCCTTACGTTGCTCAGGTAAGTGTCGAAAAGTTTCATTGGCTCTCTAAAACACAAATGATCGATGGGCTTGCTTTGGGAGAAACAACTCCCGGACCATTGATTATGGTTTTAGCTTTTGTTGGATTTATGGCCGGTCATAACCACTATACCTCCTCTGCTATGATGGGAATGCTTGGCCTGTTAACAACAACTTACTATACTTTTTTACCCTGTTTTTTTTTCATATTTATTGGAGCACCAATCATTGAAAGAACACAGGGAAATAGACATATAAAACAAATTCTTTCTATTGTTACTGCGTCTGTTGTAGGAGTGATTTTGAATTTGACAATTTATATTGGAATGGCCGTGATATTTCCAAATAAAATTTCAATAAATGGTATCGACTATTTCGCATTGACCTGGGCAGTAGTCTCTTTCTTAGCGCTTAGCCGATTTAAAATGAATATGATTTTATGGATTGGAATTAGCGCATTATTTGGCCTAATGCGTTTCTTAATGCTTTAGCTTAACATCGCCTTGTTTGTTTTCTGAATTTGATATCTAAGACTAGATAGGCTCTGCATGCAAAAGGCGCTTTTACCGAAAAATACCTCAGCAATAACAAGAAATGTTCAGCAGCTTTCAGAAAGCCTGAATTGTTTTACTACCTCTCCAACAGAAGAACATATTGCGGAACTGAACCAAGTAAGCGAAATTGAACTCGGCTTTCCACACGACTTCTTAACGCAGGACGGAGTAAAAATGGTGATGTACGGTGGATCGTACGATAAGATCGACAGAAGCAATCTGAAATTGTAATGGGTAGTCGAGGCAAAAATTTGTCAAGACTCGCAATACGATTTTAGTTTACTTAATCCGGATTCGAAATTGGGACCAAGGAATTTATCCGTAAACCTTCCAAAAATTCTGGCCATGATTCGATTGCCGTTATCGGCACTATAGATCCATTCTACCTTTTGTTTTCCGGAATCAGATTGCAACACCAGTGTAACATCCGCTTCACCCATTCCTTCGAAACGTAAACGGGAAACAACTTTTTCTCCGGGAACAACAGCAGTAATAGTCATACTCCCTTTGCCGATGTTTTTATTACCCGACCACCGGTAAACCGCTCCAACAGTTCCGTCAACTCCGCTGTACTCCATTTTTGCGTTCGGATCTTTTCCGGTCCAGGGCGACCAATTGCTTACAAACTCCTTTTGAAGAATCAGCTGTTTCCAAACTTTGTCGGATTCGGCATTGATAATTGTGCTCCTGCTCATGGTAACAAACCTTGGAGAAAACAGTCCGAACAGAACAACAACCAATGCTATTCCTCCAATTACAATTCCGATAATGGCCAATACATTCATAAGAACATTTTTTATTTGAACTATTAAATTTACTTATATTTTAAAAACCAATCAAATGCATCCTTCTTGGATTTTACTCCACGCGTAGGGACTTTTGGTTTATGAAAAGTAACGAAAAAATTCATTAAAATCCTTTTGGGAAGATTATCAACAATAACAGCAATCATATTGGAGAAGCGTACTCCTTCTTCTGAAGTTGCGAATTTAGAACCCTCAGGTGAAGTATGCAAAAATTCGTGCATATGAAAAAGAAGATTCAGTTTTTTCCCTCCTCCCAGTTTTCCTGCTACTTCCTGTATCTTTTGCAAATGAATAGTCTCAACAATTTCTACTGAGTGATCGAAGAAAATTTCAAGCACATCATTGACATAGAACGTTGCCTTAAAAAAGCCTTCTACAGTGATTTCTTCGCGTACTGCAATATATTCCTCTGCGTCGGTCAACCTTTTGCAATTTAGTTCTTGAAAATGAATATAACCCGAATACAGGATAATCGCAAATAATCATTGTGATTTCATTCTATTTTTAATATTCGTTCTGTATTACAATCGTTTACAGAATAAACGACACGGCCTTTCCCTTCATATCAGGTTTTCTGCTTTTTCTTCTTAGCGGCCGGAAATAGGATATTATTGAGAATAAGCCGATACCCCGGTGAATTGGGATGCAAATTAAGATCCGTTGGTGGATCGCCAACATAGTGACGGAAATCTTCAGGATCGTGGCCGCCGTAAAAGGTCCAGGTGCCTTTTCCGAATGTACCGTGAATATATCTTGCCGTTCCAAACTGCTTGCTTTCCCCCATCACCGTAACACTGCTCTTGATATACTTCTTTACAAAATCGGTTGTTTGTCCCATAAAGCCTTTAATAACCTGCGTGTGATTCTGGCATAACATGGTTGGAACAATATCCCATTTTGCAGAAAAATCAAAAAGCGTAAATACATCCTGATTCTCGGGGAGGTTGTGCAATTGTGATCCGTCGATATCCGAGAATTCATATACAAGCGGATCCATTGTGAGATGGTAATTCTCGAATGCGAATGTCCGGTTAAAATCAATTTTCGACTGCGCCTTGGGATCAAGCGGATCACCGTCGTACATCGGACCGCAGATATCTACTCCTTCTGCAGACAATGCAATATCGTAGGAATCTGTTCCCGAACACATGGTAAATAGAAATCCGCCACCTGCAACGTATTCCTTAATACGAAGTGCAACACCTAATTTGAGTTCAGAAACCTTCGCAAAACCCAGAAATTTTGCCATTGCTTCTGTTTGTCGCACCTGTTGCTGGTACCATGCTGCGTTGCGGTACGAATTGTAAAACTTTCCATACTGACCGGTAAAATCTTCGTGGTGCAAATGCAACCAATCGTATTTTACCAATGCACCGGTTACCACTGCCGAATCGTAGATCTGATCATAGGGAATTTCAGCATAAGTCATTACCATGGTCACAGCATCATCCCAGGGTTGATGTCCTTTTGGTGCGTAAACTGCAATCTTTGGTGCTTTTTCCATTTTCACCACTTCCATGTTCACTTCCGGATCACCGATTTCAAGTCTGATCGATTGAGCTCTTGCATCGGTGATCACCTCATAACTCACCCCTCTTATCACGCATTCTTCCTGAATGGTTTTGTAAAACGGAATTAAAAAACTTCCTCCACGGTAATTCAGCAACCATTCGAGTTCAACATTACCCAGCAACACCCAATATGCAATTCCGTACGATTTCAAATGGTTCTTCTGCACATTATCCATTGGGAGAAGCAGATAATTTGCTTTAACGGAATTAAATGAAAGAATAAAAAAAGTGAAAAGTGAAAAGTAAATGGTGATTGGTGAGCACCGGCGAACAACCGAAAGATTTGATCCGGTTGACTGATGATGATATGTTGAAACTATTTTCATTTCTCGCGTTTAGCCTTGAGCTGATTCCTCCTTTAATGTGTATAACGAAAATCCTGCCATAATCGTATTCCAAGTCATCAGAAAGGATCTTCTTCGTAACCGCCACCTGGTTTGATCGGACCAAAGCCAATATCATCATCGTCGTTGAGCTGATCCATTTTCGAAGGACGAATCATAGATTGAGGCGGATTGATTGCACCACCACCGGAGTGGCCTTCAAAATCAGTATTGGGTTGCATGTTATTGGCAGAGTAATTATCCTCAAAATGGAAAGTCTCCAGATTATCGAATTTGGCGAATTGCGGAATGAAACGCAGCGGAACTGTTTCGAGAGAACCGTTACGGTGTTTGGCAATAATAATTTCACCGACACCGAGTAAGGACTGACCTTTTTCATCTTCGGTGATTCCGTAATATTCCGGACGATAGATGAAACAAACGATATCCGCATCCTGCTCAATCGCACCCGATTCACGAAGATCGGAAAGCATAGGACGTTTATCTCCACCGCGGGTTTCGACAGAACGACTCAGCTGCGACAATGCAATGATAGGCACATCCAGTTCCTTGGCAATGGACTTAATACTTCGCGAAATGGTACTGATTTCCTGTTCACGGTTCCCCTTCCCTTCTCCACCTGCGGTCATAAGCTGTAGGTAATCGATAATAATCAATTTAACACCATGCTGACCAACCAATCGGCGCGCTTTTGCTCGTAATTCAAATATTGAAAGCGCAGGAGTATCATCGATAAAGATGGGCGCTTCTGCCAATTTCTTGATGCGTGTATGCAATTGCTGCAATTCGTGTTCTGCAAGATTTCCTTTACGCAATTTATCCGCCTGCAATTCCGTTTCGCTGGCGATAAGACGATTTACCAACTGTAGAGCCGACATCTCCAGAGAAAATACAGCAACCGGCTGATTGAACAGAACGGCAGAATTGCGTGCCATACTCAATACAAAAGCAGTTTTACCCATACCCGGCCGTGCAGCAAGTACGATCATATCCGAACGTTGCCATCCGGAGGTAACACGATCGAGTTCAGTAAAGCCGGTAGCAACACCACTGATACCGTCCATGTGACCTTTCGCCTTTTCAATCTCATCGATCGCCTGCAGAATGAGTTTATCCATAGACTCGTAATCGCGACGGATATTCCCTTGTGTTACCTTGTACAATTCACCTTCCGTTTGATCCAGCAGATCAAAAACATCGGCGGTTTCTTCGTAGGCGTTCTTTATGGTTTCAGATGAGATTCTGATCAGTTCGCGCTGAATATGTTTTTGCGAAATAATTCGCGCGTGGTATTCAACATTGGCTGCAGAGGCAACACGGTTGGTTAATTGTGAAATGTAATAAGGACCACCAACCACATCAAGTTCACCCTTCTGACGCAAACCAGCAGTAACAGTAAGAATATCGATGGGCTGTGATTTTTGAAAAAGATCAACAACAACGGCGAAAATTTTCTGATGTGCTTCCTTGTAAAAACTTTCAGGTTTCAGGATGTCAATTGCATCGTTTACTGCACCCTTTTCCAGCATCATGGCACCTAATACAGCCTCCTCCAGGTCAAGCGCCTGTGGTGGTAGTTTTCCTCCGTCAACCATTATAGTAGAGAGAGAACCCTTCGATTTGGGGTACGTTCGTTTGGTGTCGGTCTGACGCTCTTTCTGTTCTTCCATAGCTCAAAAATACCATTCCCGCCCCTCTGCCCGTCATTTCCCTTTGCGGGAATCATGAAAAGCTATGAACAGCGCTTATCAACAAATGTTGATGTTTTTTTTCAATTCAACTAAAGATAAGGAAATCAGCCCCAAAAATCATAAATTGGACCATAAACTTATGAAGGTCCGATTTCTTTTATTGTTCATCCCTTTGATTACAGGCTCTTGCCGGAAAGAAAAGGACACCATTTCTCCTAAGGGAAAAATACTCGCACCGTACGAATTCAGCTTTTTTCAGCTTCCCACCACCCTAACTATACAATGCGAAGCCAGCGACGAAACAAAACTGGAAAGCATCCGCTTACAAATTATTGACCCAAACGGTATTACCATTGCCAGTCAGCAATTTGATCCCCAAAGCACTACTGTAAGTTTTCAACGGAACTTTATTCTTTCCGACCCCTATTTACCCTCCGGAGATTACCTCATAAAGCTGACAGTTTCCGACGGAAATAACACCCCCTCAACTTTCAGGACCATCCGAATTGGAGAAACCCCATTAAGCGTAGAAAAAGTCTGGATCACTCAAAAAGAGAACTCCGGTTCCCGTTTGGCACATTTGAGCGGTTCGGTTATTGTACCCGATTATTTGTCCACCCGCGATATTTGCCAACTGGAACTTAGCGCAAGGGAACAACTTCTATTGTTACGATCAACAACCGGCACGCTGGAGGGATTGGAAATAAATGGCACCCAACAACGCTTTGATCTGAACTCCGGTAATTTCAGACATGTGCATTTTGACCGATCCAAATCTTATTTCTGGGCAGGCGAACAATCTCTTGAACTCAGAAAATTCAACCGCAATGGAAGCGTGAGTGAAACCTACGGACTTTTCCCCAATGGGTATTTGACCACAGTACCGGTCAGCCGCCTTGTTGAAGAAGAGCATTATCTGCTGTTAATGGGCAAAAGCGGAAATTCGAACAACCATTCCATAACTGTTGTTGACCTCAGTACTATGAATAGTTTACCCGCTCAGGCAACCGGAATGTCGGTTATTCATGCCGGTGAATACAACAGTACAAGCATTGTGCTTTTTGGCAATTCAGGGACCGATCTGCAGATTTCTCAATTGCAGCTTCCTTCAATGGCAATAACCAGTTTGCAAACCGTTTCGAATTCCAAAATTTTCGAAGTAGTTAGTCGGGACAATGATCTCTATTTCATGGGAACAACTACCGGTGTTTTGGTTTACCAGAGAAGCACCAATGCATTGCTCAATCTTGCAGGTGGAAGCACCGTTAGCCTGGACTGGGATCCTACCAATGATGTGGTTTACCGTGCAAGCGGAAATGTTCTTGAAAAATTCGCATTCCCCTCAGGAAACCTTTTAAGCAGCTATCCGGCGACGGATTCTGTAAAACAGGTACGAATTTTGTTCAACAGATAATATCTTTACCGTCTCAATCCAAAACGCTCACCTCCAAAAGCCATGCGCAGTATGCAGCCAACGTTTTCCATTCGATCGCTGTTTTTTTTGATCAGCATTCTGTTTTCCGTTAGTGCAACTGCTCAGGAGGAGGGTAATCCCGATTACGTTGAATACAAAAAACAAAAGGAAGACGAAAAGAAAAAAGAGAAAACAGAACTCTCGGAATATTCATTTGCCGAGCGCTGTTATTGGGGCGGTAGCTTATCGCTCAGCCTTGGAAACTACGGTTCCTACATTGATATATCACCCATTTTAGGATACAATCTCACAATGAAATGGTCGGCCGGAATTGGGATCTCGTACAAGTATTTTGGCGGAAGAAACCAATTTTACGGAGTGACCTATTCAACCTCGGTTTATGGTGGGTGTGTATTTACCCGCCTATTGATGGGGGAAAAATTCTTTGCTCATGCCGAACTGGAAAGCCTGAATACCGATGCTTACGATCCGCTTACACTACAGTTCAAGCGAAAGTTCATCAATATCGGTGCGGCAGGACTAGGACTCCGAAATGAAATGGGATACAACAGGTATTTCTATTTCATGTTGCTTTACGATTTCATCAACGACCGCGATTCCCCTTATCCTTTTTCACCCTTTATTGTGAAAGCAGGAGCAATTTTCCCGATTGCAGACCGCTAAGCAAGAGTTCTTGCAAACTACCAGAAAAGCATGCTTTCCGGACACATTGAATTGCAGTAAAAATTAACAGTCTTGTTTTATTCTCACACCTAAACCGTTTCATTTTTCATTCCGCAAAAACATTCCAATTTTGCTTGTGTATTGTAGTATTCGATTCTATTTTTACCCTACTACTTAGCACGCGATATGAAAAAAACCATTTTTCTACTTCTTTCTTTTTTTGCAGGAAGTCAAACACAAGCCCAATTCAGCGCAACACACAATCACACCGAACATAATCTTTCACATAGCTTTCAAAAGGCTTACATGAATCATCCTTCGGTTCCAAAAGGTATCCTGGAAGCAGTTGCATGGACATCAACCCGTATGATGCATCTCGATGGTGCAGAAGAAGAAAGTTGCATTGGTTATCCACGTGCCTATTCCGTAATGGGATTAACGTTAAATGGACAATCATATTTCAGAGAGAATTTAAAACTGGTTTCAAACTTATCCGGAGTTACTGTTCGCGACATTTTGGGAGATCCTGAAAAAAGTATACTTGCCTATGCAAAAGCCTATGAATTACTGATGCAGCAATATGCCGGTGATTTTCCGTCCACCGGAAATTTATTTAACTCCAAACTCCATGAAGCTGTTTTATTTCAGCTTTCGGAAATCCCCGATTCGGGAGCAGTAAATGCATACGCAAGAGATGCGCAGGTTTATCAGATCTTCCGTTTTCTCAATGAAAAAAGCGAGGCGAAAAAATATGGATTCATTCCGCGTAATATCGATCTTCAAGAGCATTACGGAGAAAACTTCCGGATTCTGAGTGCGCAAAAAATAATTTTTTCGGAAGAGGGAATTACAAATGCAGACGGAGCCGTATATCGTCCAAGCGGCAGCCAATTGCGTTCACCCGATTATGGTCCTGCCTTGTGGAATCCAGCTCCTTCCTGTAATTACAGTTCCAGAAATGGTGTCGCTGTTTCGGCCATTACCATCCATACCGTACAGGGATCCTATGCAGGAGCAATATCATGGGCTCAAAACTGCAATTCGAATGTCTCCTATCATTACGTAATTCGTTCGAGCGACGGACAAATAACACAAATGGTACTCGAAGCAAACAAAGGTTGGCATGTTGGCTCTGAAAATCCATATACCATCGGATACGAACACGAAGGATACGTGAATAATCCCAGTTGGTACACCACAGCAATGTATAATGCATCCGCCGCATTAAGTCGCGACATCTGCAATTCGGGATACGGAATTCCACCCTTGCGCACCTATTACGGAGCAGCAAGTTCAGGAACAAATGTATTGGGAGGATGTACAAAAATTAAAGGTCACCAACACTACCCCAACCAAACACACACCGATCCCGGTATAAATTGGAATTGGGAATTGTATTACCGATTAATCAATAACAACCCAACCACCAACACATTAACAGCAGGCAGTGGAACGATTTACGATTCCGGTGGCGCAGGAGGAAATTACGCGAACGACGAACGCTACATTACCACCATTGCACCTGCAGGAGCTACTTCTGTTACCATTACATTTTCATCATTCAACACTGAGGCCAATTGGGATTACTTATTTGTTTACGACGGCAACTCCATCAATGCACCACGCATCGGCACCTATACAGGTACTAATTCGCCGGGAACAATTACAGGAACAACCGGAACGCTTACACTTGAATTCAGAAGCGATTGCTCTACCACCGCTTCAGGATGGGTCGCCAATTGGACCAGCAATTCCACACCACCTCCTCCCGGCGATAATACACCTCCTAGCACAAGCGTAGCAACTCCCTCAACATGGGTAACGCAAAATTTTACAGCAACATTTGCCGATGCTGACAACAGTGGTGGATCAGGAATACAAAAAGCATATTATCAGGTAATCGATTACGATGGATTGGATTGGAGAGCAAATGCATCCAATGGATTTTTCAGCGATAATTTTGATCTACCTGTTTTGCATGCCGACTGGTACACGGTTTCGGGAACATGGAATGTTGTAAACGGAGAACTTGTACAATCCGATGCAAGCCTGAACAACACCAATGCTTACGCATTCATTGACCAAAGTCTTTCGAATCGCTACCTCTACCACTGGGCAGGAAAAATGGCAGGAGCAGGAACAAACCGACGTGCAGGTTTGCATTATTTCTGCGACGATCCTACCTTGGAAAACAGAGGCAATTCCTATTTCGTTTGGTTCAGATTGGATAACGACAAAGTGCAATTGTACGAAGTCATCAATGATGTTTTTGTAATGCTCGATGAAGTTGACTTCAATTTCAATGTGAGCCAATGGTACGATTTCAAAGTTATTTATGATCGCATTACAGGTCTGCACCAGGTTTACATCGATAATAGTCTTGTCCAATCTTTTACAGATAACACACCGATTGCCACAGGAGATTATATTTCATTTCGCTCCGGAAATGCAGAGTACACAGTAAACAATTTAAAAGTGTACCGTTCACGTTTTCCGAACGTACAGGTTAGCATAGGACCATCAGGCGACATTCGTTACCAGAATGCAAATCCGACTACACCATCCGGAAGAGTGAAATCAATAGTGCAGGACAATGCAGGCAACTTGTCTTCCACCGCTTTTCAGGATGTGAATGTTGACTGGACCGCGCCGGATGCGCCATCACAGGTAAATGATGGTCCGGCTGCTGATATCAGCTCAACAACCAATGCCAATGAACTCGAAGCAAACTGGACATCCGCCTTCGATCAGCATTCGGGAATTGCGCGTTATTGGTATTCCATCGGAACAAGTCCGGGATTAAGTGATGTAAAACCATGGACCGACAATTTCTGGTACGACACCGTTCGCGTAACCGGATTGAATCTGAACTACGGTACGATCTATTATTTCAATGTATGCGCAGAAAATGGAGCAGGATTACTTTCCGACACTATTTCATCCAACGGACAACTTGTTCAATCGCCCAGTTTACCTCCTACAGCAAACTTCAACATTCAGAACACATTTATTTGTGCGGGTGAAAGCATCAGTTTTCAAAACACATCGCAAAATGCCTCCACCTATACCTGGAATTTTACCGGAGGAAATCCTTCCAATTCAACCAATCAGCATCCTGTAGTTACCTACACCACTTCCGGAACTTATCAGGTTCAACTTACAGCAAGTGGTCCCGGAGGAACGGACATCATCACACAAAACATTTCCATCAATGTAAGTCAACCCAATTCCTCATCCTTTGCTGTAACAGACACGCTTGTTTATCTTCCCAATGCATTTGTTGGTTTCACCAATTTGAGCAGCAATGCAAACGGATACGTCTGGAATTTCGGTGATGGAGGAAACAGTAATGGCGTAAATCCCTGGCATATTTATTCTGCAGCAGGAATTTATGAAGCAGTTTTAATTGCCGTTAATGATGCTTGTCCGGCCGACACCAGCACCAAAACCATTTACGTGCAAGGCAGCAATTCCATTGAGAGCAACACTGCACCGCAAATGAACGTGCACCTGAATTCGGATCTATTAATTGTTCGTTTGAGGAATATGAAATCCGGAATTTATCAGTACGCTGTTTATGACACAGGTGGCAAACGAATCATCAGTGGAAACTGGACCATCGGCGCAGTTGTTTCGCAAAATGAAATTCCATTTTCTAAGCAGGCCGGCGGATTGTATTTTATTGAAGTAAAAAATGAAACGGAACAAATCAGATCCGGATTCGTGAATCCTGTACGATGAAAAAAGCAGCAGCATTTTTTTTCTGTGTAGTGGCATTCCCCATTTTTGCGCAACACAAAAGCATTCATCAGGAACAAAGTGAAACCTATGCAACAGCAGGACACTCTGCTGAAGATTATTATTCCATTAATAGTCCTTCTCCAAAAACAAGGGTTTTGCGAAACAATTGTACACCCAATAAAATAATTTACGGATGGCACCCGTATTGGAGCAATGGTTTACAATCCAATTACGATTGGGATTTGCTCACGCATTTCAGTTATTTCTCCTACGAAGTAAATTATGTGAACGGAAACGCAAACAACACTTATAATTTTGCAACAACACAATCGGTCACCGATGCGTTGAACAACGGCTTAAAGGTAACGCTTTGTGTTACGCTCTTTTCAGATCACGCTACCTTTTTAAACAACAATACATCAAAACAAACGCTCATCACCAACCTGATTAATCTCATTTCAGCAAGAGGCGCCCATGGAGTAAACATCGATTTTGAAGGATTACCTGCATCGCAATCCCTCAATTTCCGAAATTTCATGAACGATCTTGCCAATCAGATGCACAGTGCCATTCCGGGATCAGAAGTCAGCACCGTGCTTTATGCTGTTGATTGGAATAATGTACTGGATGTAGCAAACATGACTGCAGTAGATCATTTTATTATAATGGGCTATGATTATTATTGGACAGGAAGTACAACGGCAGGACCAAACGATCCATTGTTTCAATTCGGAACAAGCTACAATTACACCTTATCCAAAAGCATCACCTATTATCTGAACAAAGGAATTCCCCCTGCAAAACTGATACTTGGATTACCCTATTACGGAAGAGAATGGCCGGTAAGTTCGCATACCCTTCCAGCAACTACAACAGGAAGCGGACTATCAAGAACGTATAGAAGTGTCCGCGACAATGTTCCGGGAATTTTCTCAGCAGCCAACCGACGTTACGAACCAGCAAGTAAAAGCACCTATTACAATTTCAATAGTGGTGGATTGCGACAATGCTTTATTACCGAAGCAGATGATATGCGTGACAGAATGGATCTCATCAACAAAAGAGGAATTGGTGGAATGGGAATTTGGGCATTGGGATATGATGATGGCTATAACGATTTCTGGGATGCGATCAGCGATAACTTTACCGATTGCAGCACCATTCCCTGTTCAGATACACTAACCGATATAGGAGGCGGGCGGTTTAAAAACTATTACGACAACGAAAACTACACCTACACCATTGCTCCTCCAAACGCAGGATCTGTTACTTTAACTTTCTCCTCTTTTTCATTGGAGAACAATTATGATTTTCTGTATGTGTATAATGGTCCCGGTACCACATCACCGCAATTTCCGGGATCACCATTTACAGGAACAACGCTACCTCCGGCACTCACAGGAACAACAGGAGCAATAACGCTGCGTTTTACCAGCGACAATTCAACCACTTCAGCGGGGTTTGTAGCCACCTATCAGTGCACCAGCGACAATCAACCCCCAACCACAGGAATAAACGCAAGCAACAACTGGAAAACCGCCAACTTCTCAATAAGTTTTACCGATCAGGATGCCGGCAGTGGAGTAGCTCGTTCCTTTTGGCAGGTAATGGACAACAACGGTACTGAATGGCGTGCGAATGGAAGTCATGGTTTTTTCAATGATAATTTCTCCGGCACCATTCACTCCGACTGGACACAACAAAGCGGCACCTGGATCATTAATTCAGGACGTTTGGCACACACGGATGAAAGCAATGGCAATACAAATATTTTTGCGGCGGTTACACAAACATCTTCCTATCAATACCTCTATCACTGGCAGGGAAAAATGAGCGGAACAGGAACGAATCGACGCAGCGGCATCCATTTTTTCTGCGACAATCCATCATTACCCAACCGCGGCAATTCCTATTTCGTTTATTTCAGAGTCGATCAAAACAAATGTCAGATTTACGAAGTGGTGAATGATGTTTTTACGCTTATGACGGATCACTCTATATCCATTGCTGCAAATACCTGGTACGATTATAAAATCACTTACGATCCCACTAGCGGCACAATTAAAGCTTATGTAAACAATGTTCTGGTTTCCCAATGGACAGACAGTACTCCGCTAATTGCAGGAAACAGTATTTCATTGCGTTCAGCAAACGTGAATATGGAATACGATGATGTAAAAGTATACCGCAGCCGAACAACAACAGAAAACGTTTCGCTGGGCTCATCATCCGCAATGGTAAGGTATCAAAACAACGGACCTGCAAATTCTTCTTGCCGAATCCGCACAATGATCATCGACAACGCCAACAATTGGAGCAACAGTGCGAGTCAGGATCAAAACATTGACTGGACACCACCAACAACACCGGCCTATTTACAGGAAGGAATTTCAGTTGATATTGATACCACCCATGAAAACTTAAACCGATCTGCCAGTTGGGGAAGTTCAAACGATCCACATTCGGGAATTCAAACCTATTCCATCAGCATCGGAACAACACCCGGCGACAGTAGTATTTTAAACTGGCAAAACACAGGGAATGTTACAGGCGATACCATCACTGGAATAAATCTTGTTTTTGGTCAATCCTACTACCTCAACATCAGAGCAGTAAATGGTGCATCATTACGTTCATTGCTGATCAGCTCAAATGGTTTTTACGTTACACAACCAACAGCAGCTCCGATTGCTAATTTCACTTCGGGGGCAATGAATGCCTGCACAGCATTTCCATTTTTGATCTTCAACTCATCTACAAATGCTACCGGTTTTCTGTGGAATATTCCTGGCGGAAACCCATCTACTTCAACAGCTACTCATCCGGAAATTTTGTTTCCTTCGAGTGGAAATTATACAGTCACACTAACAGCAAATGGTCCGAGTGGTACAGATGTACTTTCACAACAACTTACAATAACCTTGATCGATCCTCCGGTAGCATCGTTTTCTGTAAACGACACCTTGCTTTACCTACCGGGTGCGTATCTGGCAATCAGCAATTGGAGTCAGAATGCATCATCCTACTCCTGGAATTTTGGAGACAGCACTTTTTCAACCGATCCGGCTCCATGGCATCTTTATAATCAGTCCGGAATTTATCAGGTGTTGCTCCTTGCAGAAAACAGCGTTTGTCCTTCCGACACAGCAATGGCAACTGTGTATGTTTTTGCGCCCACGGGTACAAATGATGCAATTGCTGAAAGTGGAACAATAATCCTAAACAATCAAACTTTATATATACAATGGGATATACCTCAACAACTTGAATGCGGAATTGAGCTGATTGATATCCAGGGCAAGCAGATCTTGTACAGCACGCCATCCGGGTATTCCATTCAAAACGGTGTTTCAATTCATGTTCCTGAACTGAGCAGTGGAGTCTATTTATGCAGACTGTTTTTCCCAACATTTGTTAAAACCGTTAAACTGGTGTTCATTCAGGAATAATTTTTGCTACCTTTTTAAAGCAAAACCGGTTGTATGAAAAAACTATCTACCCTATTGTTCGTGGCTCTGTTTTCGTTTAACGCAGAAGCTCACTATGAAAAACCTTTATTCAGCTATAGCTTTAGTTATCTGAACAATTACCCGCTGTCGGCAATGCGTCCGCAACTCGATGGAGTAAATGGATTCGACATCCATGCTTATGGTCCCTTAAAAGGATCGCGACTACAGCTTGGTTTTTCCTTTGCATACGGCAATTACGGAAACAAAAACTCCAAGATCGATTTTGCCACACAAGATGGCTCGCGTTTTATTGCGGATATGACCATCAGCAATTATTACTTAAGTCCGAATATGCGTTTCAAATACGATTTCAGACCCTATGCAAGCGCCGTTCGTCCCTATGCTGAAGTCACCGGTGGCGTTACCTTTTTCCAAACCTCACTCAACATCTGGGATCCGGAAGACGAAACCAATTGCGAGGCATTGGAAACTCATTTCCTGAAAAAGGACAATACCTGGACCACCTATGCCGGTGCAGGAGTGGAAATCTCCTTGACTTCACTCATCAATAAAGGCGAGCATTCCGATTGCGCCATGGATTTTTCCGTTTTCTTCTCAGGAGGATTTCGCACCGGAGGAAAAGTGGAATACATGAGTGTGGATATGGACGATCAGAATCTGCAAACACATGCAGGTCATCATGGCACCTCTGCTGATAAATCTCCTTTCAATGTTGATTTCGTCAACACGGTTACTCAGGAAAGACATCAACATCACATCGCCTACGTTTTTCGTTCGCCGATAATGATGTATGAATTTCAATTCGGAATACGGATGCACTTCGGAAAATAGAATCAAAAAAAAATCCCGCGATCTGCGGGATTTTTTCTTTATAACAATCGGGTCGATTTCCCTTTTCCGGCACCAATTCCTGCACGGTACATCAGCATCATTTCCATTCCGCCATTTCCATTGGTGGCAACGGATAGATTTGACAGATTAATATCATAACTGAATGCAAGGGTGAAGCCTGTCCAGTTAAACTGTAACGCTCCCCAAAACGCATCTCCCACGCGGTAATACGCACCCAATCCTGCAGAAATCTCATTGGAATATCCGGTGTAATGCGATTGTTTCTGAATAATGTATTTCACATCGCTACCAAAATTGATAATACGGTTTACGCCCTGCATTTTCACAAGGAAATTGGGAAGGATCGCCATGTTGGAATTTGATAGTTCAAATTCAGCTCCGCCATGAAAAGTGAATTTCATCAGCATCTTATCCTTGGTGCCAAGAAAACTTACATTCGGACGAGTTAAGTGCGCTCCTGCTAAACCCAGATAATAAGCAGTTTCCTTATGGGGACGATACAACCAATACGATCCTGCACTTACATCAAAGGCCATGAATTTATCGTTCACAAAAGTTTCATTATTGGCAACTGCAGAACTGAATTCTGTTCCTATCCATTGATTGCCGTAATACAAATCTGCTCCGTTAATGCTTTTGGTCAGCAATGAAGGTTGTACACCGAATGTCCAGTACATCCCCTCTTTTAGTTTTGCTGCCCACGCAATGTTGAGTCCGTACTGACCGGATGTCAATTTTGCAGATCCTGCTTTATCATTGTAGAAAACGCCGCCAATACTCAAAAAACCTTCACTGCCATTTGCAACACGGGCATCAACAGATCCGGTAAATGTTGTAAAAGGTTCGCTTACCGATTTCCATTGCGAACGGTAATTCATCACGCCGCGGATATCGCCATTGAACATTCCCGCTGTTGCCGGATTGATATAGGCGGACGCAGTATAAAACTGAGAGAAATGAATATCCTGCTGACCAAAAACCTGAACACTCCATCCGAGGAGCATCGCAGAAAATATGATTTTTACTTTTTGCATGATTTCTTCGGTTTGGAATTAACGTGTTAGAGTAACATTTCCTTTCAGAGTTCCGCTTGCGCCCGACACCAGCGAATATTCCAGATACCAGACGAAGACACCGGTATTCACCATCTTCTGATCGTATTTTCCATCCCACCCAATATTCGGATCGTTCGTCTCAAACATTTTTTGTCCGTAACGATTGTAAACGATAAACGTCACGCCCTGAATTCCCTGACCATACACCATCAGCACATCGTTTATTCCATCGTTATTGGGAGAAAAAGCATTGGGAACGCCGATTCCTTCTATCACATTAACAAAAACAGTGACCTGATCGGTTGCCGAACATCCATTTTCGGTGAAGGTCACGGTATAGGTTGTAGTTGTTAAGGGAGCAGCAGTTGTTGTTGCTGAACCGGGCGATGACAATCCTGTTGAGGGTGTCCAGATATAGGTACCCAATCCGGTTGCGACAGCAGTTAAAATGGCGGAGTTACCAATATCGATGGTTGTATCTGCATTGGCAAAAACGGTTGGATTCGGATTTACAGTTATCGTTGACGTTGTGGAACTGGATGTTATTCCATCACTCACCGTAAGCACAACCTGGTATGAACCCGGTGTATTGAAACATATCGTACCGGGATTCTGAAGAGTCGAACTCGATGGTGTTCCTCCGGGGAATGTCCAGTTGTAGAGTGTTGCATCTGTACTGGTGTTATTGAAGGTAACACATGCTCCTGCGCACAGGTTGGTTGCAGAAGGTGTAAAAGAAGCAACCGGAACGGTGCAATTGGAAACAACAATGAGATTGGTTGTGGTTGTTGAATTACTTCCACCGGAATTTGTAACTGTAAGCGTTACATCATAGGTACCGGGAGTGGAATAGGTAATCACCGGATTCTGCAATGTGCTCGTTGCAGGCGTACCTCCGGGGAAGGACCAACTCCAACCGGTAGGAGTGCCGGTGGACTGATCTGTAAACGTTACTTGTTGTCCGATACAAATTGCAGTTGTATTTGCAGAAAAGGCAGCTGTAGGTGGCGTTGAACAATTGTTCACCGTAATCATATTGGTAATGGTTTCGGTATCACTTCCATTGGCGTTGGTTACGGTAAGTGTAACAGTATATGTTCCCGGCGTTGCATAGGTAACCGAAGGATTTTGCACCGTACTTGTTGCAGGTGTTCCGCCGGTAAATGTCCAGCTCCAGCTTGTAGGCGAGCCGGTTGACAGATCCGTAAAATTAACCGCATCTCCTGAACAGATTGTTGTTAAACTGGCAGAGAATGCCGCTGTTGGTGGTGAGGTACAGGTGGTGACGGTTATCAGATTGGTGCTGGTCGTAGAATTGCTTCCATTTCCATTGGTTACAGTAAGCGTAACGGAATAGGTACCGGGTGTTGCGTAAGTGATCACAGGATTTTGTGCAGTGCTCGTTGCTGGTGTCCCTCCGGGGAATGACCAACTCCAGCTCGTTGGACCACCGGTCGACTGATCCGTAAACGTAACCGGATCGCCTGCGCATATGTTTGTTGCACTTTGTGTAAATGCAGCAAGGGGTGGTGTGGTTGGATTTGAAATCAATCGGATATCATCAACCGCAAAAGATGGATCGGATGCATTACCATTTCCATTGTTCACCCAGCGAAAACCGATTCGGACATTGGGATTATTATTTGCAGAAGCAGGAAGTGTTACGGAATAATTGGTCCAGGTACCCTGCGGTGCACAGGTAAGTGGCGATTTAGCAATGGGATCTAATTGCGCCCATGTAGCGCCGTTAAAATACCAAAATGAGGCATCGTCGTTGCTTCCTTCTCCGTTCTCCATGTAAACGAATGTGCAGGTGATGTTGGATTGCCCCACACAACTGATCACAGGCGACTCCGCACGTTTGTCGGTTGCTTCGGCCGGACTGCTGTCATCGTAGGCAGCACCGCAATCGCCGGTCGGACAAAAAATAAATGCAGCGAGCGATGTGGATACGTTTCCAATATGCAGCGATTGATCAGAACCGCAACCGGATCCGCACTGACCGGCATTGTTTCCGTTTTCCTGGCAACTGATAAAAAAGCGATTGGCATTGGCACCATTGGTTCCGGTATTGGTGACCGACCAACCTACAAGTGATGGATCGCAACCCGAACCTGCTGCACAAACAGTCCCGTCAAATTCCTCCTGGTAAAACTGCTGAGCGCCTGCATTTTGAGCAAACCCGGCAAGACACAACAACACAATGGCAAGTAAAAATCTCTTCATGGCAATAGTTTTCGTTATAAATATAGGAGATTGGAGTCCAACTTTGCGAATACACCATTTTTTTCTCCGAGGGCATCCAATCAAAAAAAAATGTATTTTTGCAGCCCGAATGCCGGCAAAAGGCAGTCTTTGAAAGTATTGCGATGCCCAAGTGGTGAAAATGCTGAAATTGGTCGAGACCGACCGAAGGAAGCGTCTTGATCCACGGAGCTGTAAGTTCTTTGCTAGCGCAAAAAACAACATCTCCGGAATAGACACGCCATTTGTGCTCTTTGAAATGTTTATGCCCAAGTGGTGAAATTGGTCCTGACGCTCCTTATCAGTCGGTCAGGATTCACGGAGCTGTAAGTTCTTTGCTAGCGCAAATAACAACATCTCCGGAATAGACACGCCATTTGTGCTCTTTGAAATGTTTATGCCCAAGTGGTGAAATTGGTAGACACGCCATCTTGAGGGGGTGGTGCATTACGTGCATGCTGGTTCGAGTCCAGTCTTGGGCACTTTAGGAAGCCGTATCTTGATAAGAGGTACGGCTTTTTTATTTTCTAATTATTATAAATCTTCCTACTCGTTCCATTGGAGAAATGGAGAATGATGAGTCCTTTTTCCTTTAGACTGACTTCCTGTCCGAGTATGTTGGTTACCCTTTCGAGAGTAGCAGGTTCGGGATTGGTATTATCAATTACCACCGGCGCAAAGGTTTCGCTGTTGCCATCGTAATCGACCTGAGTAAGTCGGTAATAATTCACCGTGGAAGGAAAATGATCATCGGTATGATCATAACAGTTTTCCAATAGCGAATTTCCTGCACCATGTACTGTACTGATGATTTCCCAGGAAAAGAAATCGTTGGATCGTTCCAGTACGAAATGCGAATTATTGGTTTCGGTAAGTGTGCACCAATGAAGGCGATTAACACCGGGCGCAGAATTTTCTCCCGAAAACTTAACCAGTTCAACCGGCAATGCAATGGAAGTGCAATTCACTTCGAAATTATTCAGATCGTAAAAATAAATTCCGCCTCCGCAGGTATTTACTGTTCCGTCCGTAACCAACCTGAACCGAAAACGGTTTGTTGCAAAGGGTAGATTCAGGGTAACAACTCCATTGTACAAATTTCCGCATGCACCCGCAGGACCGGTCAGGTTACCTATGTTGATCCATGTTGCTCCGCCATCAATGCTGCGGTCGACATACAGATAGTCCCAAGTATTTTCAATTTTTCCGAAAATGGAAAAACTCACCTGGATGGTTGTTGTGGTAAAAACACTACAGGATGAAAAATCAAGAACAGGAGAGGTCGCAGTAGATGTACATCCGTTCTGATAGGTATTCCATGTTGTGCAGGTTGGAGCGTTTGTAGAGGCGCTTGTGGTCAGCGTTCCACAGGAATAAGTTAACACTCTGGCGGCAGTACATCCACCAGTGTTAATGGTCCAGCCGTTTAGTCCGGCGGTAAAGGGTGCGCTGTAGGGAATTTGTCCCAAAATAGGATGTACGAGAACAAGTCCCACAAGCACCGAAATCAGCTTTCGGGGCGTTGAAGGTTGCATGGCAAGGCAGATTTACCCAAATTTAACCATTAATGGGTAGAAAAAGTTGCCTCTGTGGAAAACTTGATAAAACGGTGAGATACAAGCGACAACACTTTGAACAACAATAAAAACAAAGGGAACAATCGCAGCAAAAAGGTTTTAATTCTCCATCTTTGAGAGAATGAAAGATTTGCAAATTGTTGAACTGGCTTCCGTGCTGGCAGGTCCCTCGGTGGGAATGTTCTTTGCCGAACTAGGTGCTACTGTTATCAAAATAGAAAACAAAAAAACCGGTGGCGATGTCACCCGCACCTGGCGTTTGCCCAGCGAATCGGAAGAAGGTGTTTCGGCCTATTTCAGCAGTGTGAACTGGGGCAAGCAGCATCTTTTCCTTGATCTCAATGATCCGCAGGATCGAGCTATTGCACTTGCGCAAATTGCAAAAGCTGATATTGTCATTTCTAATTACAAAGAGGGTGATGATATTAAATTAGGGATGGATTATGCATCACTGGAAAAACTGAACAACAAACTTATTTACGGCAGAATTTCAGGATTTGGTCCGGGCGATGAGCGTCCTGCCTTCGACGTGGTTTTACAAGCGGAAAGCGGCTTTATGGCCATGAACGGAACGCCGGATAGTGGTCCCCTTAAAATGCCTGTTGCCTTGATCGATGTGCTTGCTGCCCATCAACTGAAAGAAGCATTGTTACTGGCTTTAATAAAACGCGACAAAAAAGGCGAAGGCAGTTATGTGAATGTGTCGCTGTACGATTCTGCGGTTTGTTCGCTGATGAATCAGGCTACCAATTACCTCATGGCACATCATATTCCGGGCCGACAGGGATCGCTGCATCCCAATATTGCTCCTTACGGAGAAACGTTTATTACCAACGACAAACGCTTTGTTGTACTCGCAGTTGGTAATGATGCTCAGTTTAAATTGTTGTGCAATACATTGGGCGATCCGATGATGCCAACGCTGGAGCGGTACAAAACCAATCCTGAACGGGTTAAAAACAGAAAAATGCTGTACGACGAACTTGCTCCTTTGTTCTATCAGTACGATCGCGATTCGCTGATGGACTTGCTGATCAAAAACGGAATTCCTGCAGGTGCAGTTCGCAGTATGGACGAAGTTTTTTCCGACCATCGTTCGCAGTCGCTTTTACTTGGAGAGGAAGTCGACGGACAAATGACCATTCGCGTTCGCTCCACCGCATTTGACCCTAACACTGTATTATGATCCGGATTATTCAGCCACAAACAGAGTCGGAAATCGAAAACTACTTTCTTCTTCGCTGGCAAACCTTGCGCGCACCGTGGAATCAACCCCGGGGTACTGAGCGTGATGATAAAGAAAATGAATGCATCCACTTTCTGGCGCTTGAAAACGAAACACCAATGGGCGTTTGTCGCTTGCAATACAACGACGCCACAAATGCACAGGTTCGTTTTATGGGAGTTGCAGAAGCAGGTAGGGGAAAAGGAATTGGAAAATTACTTTTACTCGAAGCTGAAAAAATTGCCAAAGAAAGCGGTCACCAAAAAATGATTCTTCAGGCAAGAGAAAATGCAGTTCCGTTTTACGAGCGATGCGGTTACACCATTACTGAAAAAACATTTCTACTCTGGGAAACAATACAACATTACCTGATGGAGAAAAAACTTTGAAGTGTAAAAGCTTGAACTTAATTTTCAGATGACTTTTCCTTGAGACGTTTCAGTTCTTCCACAAATTTCTCATTCAGGAATTTCCTTAATTTCTCTGCTTCTTCTTCGGAGAGTTGAACACCAAAACGAACCTCACGATCCTGATACAGGAAACGGAGGCGCTCACCACCAATTACCCAGAACGAATCGGCCAGCACATTCGAAAACCCGGGTTTGATTTCGGCCAATCCGAATTCTTTAATGTTATCGATATAATATTCGTAAGCCTTGCCATAGGTTCGAACAGAGCGTTTGTAGATCAGTCGTCCTTCTTCAATCTTCAGCAGCTCCACTCCTTTTCTTCTCCACAGCCACACATATCCGATCCGGTACTCGTAATACAGCCAGAAAACCAGAAACGCGACAATCATCCGCTTCATTTCCACAGGGTAATCGAGGAACAATTGCGCGATAAAGAGGAGTCCGGAGAATGTCCATGCAAACACCCAAAAAGTGAGCAACAGCTGTTTACGGTCATCAAGTCGTGGTGAGATGACTACTGTCGAAAAGCCCTCGTGTTGTTTGTAACTGATACGTTCTGAGATCTGTTTTATGGAGGCCATGCGGCAAAAATACCCAAATCCCCCACTGTGCTAACAAGCGGGTGTGATTTATTCCTTCAATATTATCGCGGCTTTTCGTTTTCAGGCATTATATTTGTTTTGTCTCAATCAAACCAAAACCATTACCATTATGAAACGCCTGATGATCCTTCTTGCCGTGTTCCTTTATGCCGGCTCTAACCTGCTGAAAGCCCAGGAATACGAAGACCTCGCAGCGCTTTGGGTTGACCAGAAGTACGAAAAACTGGCCGATAAGGCTTTTAAGTACACTGAAAAGGACAAATCCAAAAACGATCCCCTGCCCTACCTCTACCTGGCGAAAGCACTTTACCGCATTTCGCTCGACGAGAAACTCCGTGCTAAGGAAGAATTCAAAAAATCGGAAGCTGAAGCGCTGAGCTATTCGGTGAAGTACAAGAAAAAAGACAAAAACGGAATCTATAAAGTGGATGCCGACAAGTTTTTTGCTGAAATGAAAAAAACGTATTTCGAGCAAACCGAAAACTATTATGAGTCGGGCGACTTTAAAAAAGCGTTGGCTATTCTTAAAAAGGTAGTACAATTCGATCCTGAAAACCCGGGTGCATGGATTGTGAAAGCAATCTGCGAGTTCGAAATGAAAAACAAAACCGAAGCGGTAAACAATGCCAATGCCGGAGTTGATTTCGTTAAGAAGATTCAGAATTTCAACGATCTTCTGGAGCCTGATCAGGACTTTATGCGCTTCGCTTTAATGGCCTACGCCAACTACCTGGTAAAAACGAAAGATGTTCCCAACGCGAAAAAAATTATTTCACTGGGGTACCAGTATTATTCCAAAACAAAAGATGACAACGGCGAAGCCATTAAAGGAAATGAAGATTACGTTGCGCTTTACAACAAACTCGTCAACGGTTGATGGCTTAATCCGGCTATAGCCTGATAAGCGATTTCCAGTTCATCATCCGTTACACAGTACGGAGGTAGCACATACACCACATTCCCCAAAGGCCTCATCAAGAGGCCTTTTTTTATAAAGTAAGCGTACAATTTATCACGCAGATCATTGAAATAGGAAGTGGAATTCCCGGTTTCAAATTCAATGGCCAGAATGGTTCCGGTTGAACGAACAGCTCTGAAATTGGGCGAACCCGAATACTGTTTTACAAATGCTTTATGCTTTTGCGTAATGCGTTCGATGGATGCCTGGGTTGCAGGATGCTCAAACAATTCGAGTGAAGCAATTGCAGCAGCGCAGGCCAGCGGATTGGCCGTGTAGGAATGTCCGTGATACAATGCTTTCATTTTATCGTCCGAATAAAACGCATCGTAAATAAATGCTTTGCAGGCTGTCAACCCCAAGGGTAAAAATCCACCTGTTATTCCCTTTGAAACGCAAATGATATCCGGCTTTTCTGCAATGTGATCGAAGGCGAATAATTTCCCGGTGCGACCCATCCCGGTAAATACTTCGTCAGCTATAATCAGCACACCTTTTTCACGGCAGCGTTTCACGATCTCATTCAGCATTTCAGGCGCATACATCACCATACCTGCACTTCCTTGTACTAGTGGTTCAAGAATAATGGCTGCCGGTTCCTGACTTCGCAAAAGTGAATCCAACACCTCCAAACATTCTTGTTCTCTTCCCTGCACAGGAACGGGAATGTGATCGACTTCAAAAAAAAGCGATTCAAATGCAGTATTAAAAACAGAACGACCACCAACAGCCATTGCACCGAATGTATCGCCGTGGTAGGCATTCTCAAATGCAATGATGCGTGTTCTTGCTTTTCCCTTATTGTGAAAATACTGAATGGCCATTTTGAGTGCTACCTCAACCGCAGTGGAACCATTGTCTGAAAAAAACAAACGCGAAGGATTTCCGGGCAATAAGGGAAGTAATTTTTCTGCAACCACAACTGCAGGTTCATGCGTAAATCCGGCGAAGATAACCTGATCCAATTTTTTCACCTGCTCCGTTATTCGCTCAATGCTGTGTGGATGAGCATGACCATGTACATTCACCCACCACGAAGAAATCATATCGAGTAACACACTGCCATCTTCCAGAAAAATCTTCGTCCCTTCAGCCCCAACAACAGCAGGAAGTTTTCCCTGCAATTTCATTTGGGTAAAGGGATGCCAGATAGTGGCCTGGTCGCGATCGCTGATATTCATTCCGCCAAATTAGCACAAAAAAAAAGAGACCCTGAGGTCTCTTTCTGTTGAAGCAAAGAATTAATCCTTGTAAATCGTATAACCGGGGTATTTGGCTTTATCAAATTTGAAATCGGCATCGTTTATAGGCACATTAGGTACCAGTTTCAATAATTTGTACGTCAGCACATCGCCTTCTTTTCCTTTTACAATCACACTGTGTACTTCGTTGGTTGCCTTATTGATCTTCACTATCACCGTGTGGAATTTCGCTTTGGCAGGATTAGTCGGAAAGAGATGGATCTCAATAAGTGTTACACCTCCAACGGCTTCTTCCTTGATCCATTTGTATTTGAAATCCTTCTCCCAAAGATTAAACATCTTGGTTGGATTCAGCAACTCATCATCACCGCTTTCATCGATCGGATTTTCATAGACTTCCTTTTCCTTCAGAAGAATGGTCCAAACCGTTTTACCATCACTGATGATCTTTTGATCCTTGGTCTCAATGATGTATTTATCGCCCTTGATAATTGCTTTCCCGTTATAGTTTTCATCCACTTTATCTTTTTTGAGGTTGGTGGAAAACTCAACACTATAGCTGGTATAGCCTTTGATTTTTTTGCTGACTTCATCCAATACGGCCTTGGCCTTGGGGTCTTTATCCTGTGCAAAAAGGCTGAATCCGCCGGCAAGGAAAAGGGTCAGAAAGAAGATGGTTCTCATAAGTTTGTGTCTTTGTTCTTTAGGCTATTCAAAAACTGTTCCAAAACCTGCACATCCTTAATCAGGACTTCACGGGCCTTGGATCCTTTGAAGGGTCCGATGATGCCAACTGCCTCAAGCTGATCGATTATACGTCCTGCCCTGTTGTATCCCAGCTTCATTTTTCGCTGAAGCAAAGAGGCCGAACCTTGTTGGGTGCTGACAACAATGCGTGCTGCATCCTCAAATAAATCATCCCGATCGCCATCATCTCCTGCTCCACCCAATTCATCGCTTTCTTCACCAACATATTCAGGCAGCAAAAAGGCGCTCGGGTATGCACGCTGACCACCAATGTACTCGCAGATCTGATCTACTTCTGGAGTATCCACAAACGCACACTGAATACGGATGAGATCGTTTCCTGTGCTGAACAACATATCACCACGCCCAATCAGCTGTTCTGCACCTCCAGAATCAAGAATTGTGCGGGAGTCAATTTTGGAAGTAACCCTAAACGCAATACGCGCCGGAAAATTGGCTTTAATGGTTCCGGTAATGATATTTACAGAAGGACGCTGTGTGGCAATAATGAGGTGAATACCGATAGCACGGGCAAGTTGTGCAAGTCGGGCAATGGGTGTTTCAATTTCTTTTCCTGCCGTCATGATCAAATCTGCAAACTCATCCACCACCAAAACAATGTAAGGAAGGAATTTATGTCCGTGCTCAGGATTTAGTCGGCGCTGAATGAATTTTGCATTGTACTCTTTGATGTTTCGCACACCGGCATCCTTCAGCAATTCATAACGCGCATCCATTTCGATACATAATGAATTGATGGTGTGCACCACCTTTTTGTTCTCGGTAATGATCGCTTCGTCGGTATCGGGTAGTTTGGCGAGGAAATGCCGCTCAATCTTGTTGAATAAAGTCAGCTCCACCTTTTTCGGATCGACAAGGACAAATTTTACCTGTGAAGGATGTTTCTTGTAGAGAATAGAAACCAGAATGGCATTTAGTCCTACAGATTTACCCTGACCGGTAGCACCTGCCATGAGAAGGTGAGGCATTTTTGCGAGGTCGGTAACAAACGTTTCGTTCGAAATTGTTTTTCCAAGCACAACCGGAAGTTCCATATCCGAATGCTGGAATTTTTCCGAAGCAACCACACTGCGCATCGAAACGATTTCGGCTTTGGAATTCGGTACTTCAATACCAATGGTTCCTTTACCGGGTATCGGTGCAATGATACGTATGCCAAGTGCAGATAAACTTAGTGCGATATCATCTTCCAGATTTTTGATCTTCGAAATACGCACTCCCGGAGCAGGAATGATCTCGTACAAGGTAACTGTAGGACCAACAGTGGCTTTTATTTTGGCAATCTCAATATTGTAATTGCGCAGCGTATCAAGAATTCTGTTTTTGTTTTGCTCGAGTTCTTCCTTGTTGATAACGATCGTTCCTCCTCCATAACTTTCCAGCATATCGAGCGATGGCAGTTTATACGAGGACAACTCCAGTGTCGGATCGTATTCACCAAACTCCATCAGACGATTTTTCACTTCATCCTCATTCAATTCGCCTTCACCATGATCCGGAATTTCAATCAGCAATTCGTCAGAAGCAGTTTCATCATCCGCAGTTGTAACTGTGCTACTCAATTCTTCCGCTTCAGTTGCAGCTGCTTTTTCAGCTTCGTGTTCGGCCAGCAGAATTTCGGTAATGACTTCCTCGTTCCTGATTTCATCATCAACGCGCGACACCGGAATCTCTTCCTGCGGACGACTCAGATCGATGGTCTGACTTTTCTTTTCAGCAATTATATCTTCCTCTTTGGTGGGATTGTATATATTAATCTTCCCTTCTTCATCCAATGGAGGCACATCACCATCCTGCAACGCTTCCTTGCGTTTGATCAGAAAGGAAGGATTAAAATAAACGACTACAATAATGAAATAGGAAAATCCGAGTAAGAGAAGCGTTCCGATTTTTCCAAGTGATGCAATCAACCAGCCATTCAGATGAAAGCCAAAAGCTCCGCCAAGAAAAATCCATTCGCCGGTATGAAACAAAAAACCGAGTGTTGCAGAAACCAAAATCAATCCCAACAAGGACAGCTTGATCATTTTTCCTGCAGGTAAGAGTTGTATTCCGGTAATGAGACGAAAACCGAAAATGAAAAAATTAAGGATAAACAAATACGATGCAATACCGAATCCGGAATGGATAAAAAGGTGAGAAAGCAAGGCTCCCATTTTTCCCAGCCAGTTTTCAACCACAACATCAGAAGAAGAAAACACGAAGGCGAGCCACGACATCGATTCAACTTTATCCTGATCCGCTTTCCAGGTAAACAAGAACGAGGTAAACGCAATCAGCAAATAAAGCGCTCCCAATAACAATGCACCTCCAAAAATTTTCTGAAAACGTTCATCACGCAAAAAAGCAAAACGATTGGAAACCGGACGTTCTGCCGCAGGTTTCTTTTCCTTTTTGCGTTCCTTACGATCAGGTCTGTCAGCAACAGAAGAATCCTGTTCTGAAGACTGCTCAATAAACTTATTTTTTTTGGCTGCCATCCGTAAATTAGGGTAAGCTAAAGTAGCGCCTATTTCCCCTAATGAAGGCTGGTCTTAAAGTGTAGTATGAACAGTGAAGTGTTGATGGCCGGATTATTTTCCGCCACCCATCATGTTCTTCATTTCACTCATCGGCTTTACGGTATAGCCGTCGGGCACTTTAAAATATTCTGCAGATACTTTTTGCTCAGCCACGGCAGTTACCGTTAAGAGAATTGTCATACCACTTCTCTTGATGGTATACTCCATTGGAAAACCATCCAAAGACTCAAAACCACGCGTCAAACCGGAAGGCATATCTTTTGTGACCCAAACTACCTCTGCATCTTCACCGGGATAGGTGATTTCAACCTTACTGCACTTTTTACCCGCAATTTCACGAGTCTCTTCGGTGACTTTAATTTCCGGCTTCGCTTTTACAGTGGTGTCTTTCATCTCGTCGGTAGAGCCCTTGTACGCTGTTTTCGCCCCCATCATATCCATCAGGATACAGATCTCCTTCTTCTTCTTATCGACAATCGTAATGGTTGTCCCCATTCCGCTGGCCTGTTCTGTGCGCGATTGTTCCCCTTTGATGTACATGGTCATTTCCTTGGGCAACATCGAAGCATAATTTTCCAGTTCCGCGGGTAAATCCTCGTAGGTCATGGAATAGCTGATCTTCCCTTCATAACCGGGAGATTTTTTCTTGTCTTTACCGGGGGCAAATGCAGTAAGCAAAGCAACAGCTACCGTTGCAAAAAAGAGAATCCGTTTCATGGTAAATTGAGTTTTCAGTCGACAATCGTGCTGAACATTTCTTCCATTTCCTTTTCGAGTTCGGCAAAAGGAACAGCGTTGTAATTGGAAGGAACTTCAAAGATCTTATCATCAATAGGAGCCGGATCAAACTTCTCAGCTGTAAATCGCATCCGGATCCCGAATTGCTGCAATTCGTAAATAAGCATTACACCATCAATTGCGTGATAAGGGAAACACCAGTTTGGATTTTTTATTCCGATTTCATCTGTGTAATAAAGCGTTGCTTCAGGCTGACCTAATTCTTCGAAAATGGCAACACTTTTTCTGCATAAAAATCCAACAATTGAATCTCCTTCATTGGTATGCATGTAAGTGGGAATAGGAAACTTTTCATCTCTGCGTTTCAGTACTGCAGCCTCCTCAAGAATTGCATACTTTCTGCGCTGACCAAACTGAAACATGGTCGTAAGTGTTTTATTGTCGCAATCAATAATGAATGAACTTGAAAACGCGCGTCCCTTTTTAACTTCGGTTTTGTACTTGTTTCCTTTGAAACGCATCACCATTTTATCGGGTAACATTCCCGCCATAAATCCACTTGCGCGGAAATACGGATAGCTTACGTCAAACTCGATGGTACCCTCATATACTTTATCACTTCCGCAGGATGATAACATCACCACTGCCAGGCAGGCAACTATTGCACTGCGTAATCGATAAATAAGTGAGGCATTCACCATGAAGGCACAATTTCAGCCCACAAATATATCAGAAATTCGGACAAACGGTGTATTGACCATTAATAGCCTAAAATCTTCAACATCGACTTGGCACTCTGCTCTTTAGCAAAAAGCTTGGTCGTAATCTCCCCGTTTTCATCACGGTCGATCAGTACGTGCTTGGGACTTGGAATCAAACAATGCTTGATTCCGCCGTAGCCCGAAAGCGATTCCTGATAGGCTCCTGTGTGGAAAAACCCGATGTACAATGGTTCTTCTTTATCAAATTTCGGAAGAAACACCTGGTTATCATGCGCTTCAGAATTGTAATAATCCTGACTGTCACAACTTAATCCACCCAGGTTAACCCGCAGGTATTCATGGTCCCAGTTATTTATTGCCAAAAGAATAAAGCGCTGGTTGATTCCCCATGTATCCGGAAGAGTGGTGATAAAGGAATTATCGACCATGTACCACATCTCGCGGTCGTTTTGCTGCTTGGCGCTCATTACCGAATAGATATTTGCTCCGCTTTCGCCAACAGTGTAGGATCCAAACTCAGTAAAAAGATTGGGCTCGGGAACTCCTTTTTGCACACAGAATTTTTTGATCTGCTGTACGATTTGCTCGATCATGTATTCATAATCGTATTCGAAATTCAATGAATTACGAATAGGCAATCCACCGCCGATGTTCAGTGTATCCAGGGTTGGACAAACTTGTTTCAAACGATAGTAGATATTCAGGCATTTTGCCAGCTCCGACCAATAATAGATATTATCCTTAATTCCGGTATTGATGAAGAAATGCAACATCTTCAATTCGAAATTGGGATTCTTCTTAATGTGAGTAGTGTAAAAATCGATGATGTCGATATACCGAATTCCAAGACGGGAAGTATAAAAATCGAAAGTCGGCTCTTCTTCAGATGCAATCCGGATTCCGATTTTCACATTTTTCTTGATCCCTTCCGCATAGCTTGCCAACTCCTCTTTGTTATCCAATACAGGAATCAGATTTTCAAATCCTTCATTGATCAATTCTATGACTTGTTCCGTATACAAATCGCGTTTGTACCCATTGCAAATGATGTAATGTTCTTTGGTAAGAAAACCGCGTTCGTACAAGTCTTTTACGATGTACATATCGTATGCGGAAGAGGTCTCGATATGACCGCCATTCTTCAACACTTCTTCCAATACAAAGGAGAAATGCGAACTTTTAGTGCAGTAACAATATGTATATTTGCCCTGATAATCGACCTTGGCCATGGCCACGTTGAACATTGTCTTTGCCTTCTGAATCTGATCACCGATTTTCGGCAGGTAAGTAATTTTTAACGGAGTACCATACTGTTTTACGATATCCATAAGCGGTATATCATTAAAATACAACTCGTTATCGTTTACTGTAAAGCTTTCTGTCGGGAAATCGAAGGTTTGCTTAATCAGGTCAAGGTACTGGTTTTCCATTAGTTGCGATTTAACTCGATTAGATCGTTAATTTTCAAGCAAAGTAAGTCACCCGGATTGAAACCGGGCCGCGAATGTAAATAAATTAGTGTTATGAATACGTTAAGTATCATAGAAATCAAATCAGAAATTGGAGCCGGAACCCGGGGAGCCAGCCTTGGTCCGGATGCGATTAAGGTAGCTGCACTCAATAAAGGAGACGATCTCTTCTTTAAAAACAAGCCTGTGCATGTTCTTGCTGAAAACTATCTGCTTCATACACCGGTAACTACCCCTAACGGGAAACGTATTTCCGGTTTGGTGCGGATCTTTGAGCGCATCACCAAAGCCGTTTCCACTGAATTGGAGAAAGGAAAATTCCTTCTTGTAATGGCAGGCGACCACTCTACAGCTGGGGGCACCATTGCAGGCATTAAAAAAGCACATCCCGATAAACGCCTTGGAGTGGTTTGGGTAGATGCACATGCCGACCTTCATTCGCCGTACACAACTCCATCGGGAAACCTTCACGGAATGCCTTTGGCAACTGCATTGGGTAATGATAACCTCGAAGACAAGATCAATGACATTCAGGAAGAAACCCGATTGGGATGGGAGAAACTGAAGAATGTTGGAGGAATTAGTCCAAAAATACTCCCCACAGATTTGGTATTTATTGGTGTACGCGATACGGAACCCGCAGAAGATCATGTTATGGTAAACAATAACATCAGAAACTTTAAGGTAAACGAAGTACGCCAAAAAGGTACAGCCAAGGTTGTTCAGGAAACGTTGGAATACCTGAAAGCATGTGATCTTATCTATGTTTCCTTTGATGTTGATAGCATGGACCCGGAAGTATCAAGAGGAACAGGCACACCTGTAGCAGGTGGATTCACCGCAGAAGAAGCGCATGAAATCACTGCGGGATTGGTTTCATCGTCCAAGTGCAGTGTGTTTGAGATTGTGGAAGTCAATCCATGTCTCGACGATAAAATCAATAAAATGGCCGAAACCGCATTCAGTATTGTAAAAAACATTGTAGCAGTAGCAGACAAAAAATCAATATGACACCCGAAATCCTTCTCCGCGAAAAAATAATTGCATGTATTGAAACGATTCAACCCGGCATTGGAATGCACGACCAGGTTGTATTGCAAAAAACGAAAAAAGAATTTACCGGCGATTTAACGCTTGTTACTTTTCCATTCGCAAAAGCACTGCGCAAATCGCCGGAAGAAACCTCAGAACTGATTGGCCGCCATCTGAAGGAATATTCCGGTATAGTAACCGAATACCAGGTCGTAAAAGGATTCCTCAACATTTCGCTTGCAGATTCACTTTGGATTGCAACACTGGCTACAGCTCTGAAAAAAGATTTTGGAAAAGCAGAACAAGCCAGCGGAAAAACCTACCTGGTGGAATATTCATCGCCCAATACCAACAAACCATTACACTTAGGTCATTTAAGAAATAACTTTTTAGGTTACTCGGTAAGCGAGATTCTGAAAGCAAATGGTCATAATGTAGTAAAGACACAAGTCATCAATGATCGTGGAATTCACATTTGTAAATCCATGCTTGCCTGGAAAAAATCAGGTAAAAATGAAACACCACAAAGCAGCGGATTAAAAGGAGATAAACTGGTTGGGAAATATTATGTGGAATTTGACAAACAGCTGCGGGAAGAATTAAAACCTATACTTCAGTCAATTTACGAGAAGGGTGATTTGTCGCTCTTTAACGAAAAAGAAAAAGCAACGATCACCGCGCATCTTTTAAAACATGTGCAACTGAATGAAGTACTTTCAAAAGAGATGAGTACGGTAAATGCTACATCTTTTCAGGTATTCGGTGGTGAAATACAAAAAATGACCGAAGAACTGATTGAAAAAAAATCAGGAGCAAAATCCTTGTTAAAGAGTTTTGAATCGTTTGAAAAACCCGATAATCAGCAAAAGGAACTGATCAAACAACTACGTTCCATTGCAGGAATAGAATCGAAAATAAGTGATATTGCGGGTGAGATAAAGGAACTCGCACAAAATAAAACTGCCCTGATGCAGGAAGCGCAACAAATGCTTTTGCTCTGGGAAAAGGGCGATAAAGAAACGATTGCACTTTGGGAGAAAATGAATGCATGGGTCTATGAAGGATTCAATGCGACGTATAAAACCATAGGTGTTGATTTTGACAAACTCTATTACGAATCCAGCACCTACCTTCTTGGTAAAGAAAAAGTGTTGGAAGGATTAAGCAAAGGTTTGTTTTTCAAAAAGGAAGATGGATCAGTTTGGTGTGACCTTACTGCAGATGGTCTTGATGAAAAATTAGTTTTGCGAGGCGATGGTACGTCTGTGTATATCACTCAGGATATCGGTACCGCACTTCTCCGTTATGATGATTTCCCTGCTATGAACGGAATGATCTACACGGTAGGTAACGAGCAGGATTATCATTTCAAAGTGTTGTTTCTCATTTTAAAAAAACTGGGATACTCCTGGGCAAATGAGTGTTTTCATTTATCCTATGGAATGGTCGATCTTCCTTCCGGAAAAATGAAATCGCGTGAAGGAACTGTTGTGGATGCTGATGATCTTGCCGAAGAAATGGTGCGTGAAGCAGAATCAAAAACTCGAGAACTTGGGAAATACGACGAAATTCCTTCCGAAGAACGCGAACCTCTCTTTCATACACTAGGATTGGGAGCATTAAAATATTTTATTCTCAAAGTAGATCCACGAAAACGCATGTTATTCGATCCTTCAGAGTCTATCGATTTCCAGGGGAATACCGGTCCGTTTTTACAGTATACCCACGCACGCATTCGTTCTCTGTTGCGTAAAGCAGAAAATCCTGCCTATGCATATGACGCCGTTCAACATCTGCTTCCGGAAGAACGTGAAATTCTGAAAACACTCACCGAGTTTCCCGAGGTAATTGCTGAAGCCGGAAAAAATTTCTCGCCGGCACTGATTGCAAATTATATCTACGAACTGGTAAAGTGCTACAACCATTTATACCAGAATACTGTTATTCTGAAGGAAGAAGATGAATCGAAACGATCACTACGACTTGCACTCTCCGAAGCAACGGCAAATGCCATTCGCAACGGAATGCAATTATTGGGAATAAACGTTCCTGAAAAAATGTAAGGATTATCCTACAATCTTATCTTTTTTGTACCCTTGATGAAACTTGGATTCGATGAATTCAATGATTCGTCCTGCAATATCCACTCCCGTTGCACCTTCAATACCTTCCAGTCCGGGTGAGGAATTCACTTCAAGGATCAATGGTCCGCGTTTGGATTGTAACATATCTACTCCGGCAACATTTAATCCCATCGCCTTTGCAGCAAGTAATGCAGCGCGACGCTCATCCCGGGTTATTTTAATGACTTCCGCTTTACCACCCCGATGCAAGTTTGAGCGAAACTCACCTTCGAGTCCCTGACGACGCATTGCGCCAACGACTCTTCCGCCAACAACAAAACAGCGTATATCTGCTCCTTTTGCTTCTTCAATGAATTCCTGAACAAGAAACGACGCATCCAAACCGTAAAAGGCTTCGATAATCGACTTTGCTGATTTTTCCGTTTCTGCGAGAACAACACCAATTCCCTGTGTTCCTTCCAACAACTTTATTACAACGGGTGATCCACCAACCAGACGAAGAAGATTATCAATGTCTTTAGGGTGATTGGCAAAAACTGTTTTCGGAATTCCGATATCGTGACGGGAAAAAATTTGCAGCGAACGAAGTTTATCGCGCGAACGGGTAATTGAAACGGATGAATTCACACTGAAAACTTTCATCATTTCAAACTGACGAACAACAGCTGTTCCGTAAAAGGTAACCGATGAACCAATTCTCGGAATAACAGCATCAATTCCGAGAATTTCCTGACCACGATAAAACATGCGGGGCTTACCATGTTCGTTCAGCATTGTACAGGAAAGGTGATCGAGCACCACCACATCATGACCACGCATTTTTGCGGCTTCAACCAAACGTCGCGTCGAATACAATTTCGAATTCCGGGATAATACAGCGATCTTCATAACAGTTGCCTTGTCTTATGGCATTACTAAAATCAGAAAAGGATGAATGCAAAAAACAAAGTCCTCAAAAAAAACTTTAGCGATTAATTTTCGGCAGGAGTACCGTCGCCCGACTGAATAAAGTTCCGGCTGACATCCACTATAAACGCCTTGCGTAAAACCTTGCGTCCCAACAAAACCGGATAACTCATTTTATCGCGATTGGTAAGTGTAAATTCTGTAAGTGTTTCAAAATCACCAATGCGTACGCGAAGCTTAATAGCATATCGTTTTTGCGAAATACCATTGGAGCTTTTTACTTCTTTCATCGTGAATTTCTTGAACCGCGTTACCTGTGTTGTTTTGCGCAATAAAAATGCACAGAGCACTTTCTTGTTTCCTTCACGTTCCACCCACACTTTTTCGCAGTGAATTGAAGAAGTTTTCGCACCCGTATCTATGCGCGCAAGCACATTATGTTTGTTAATTTCTTCAAAATGAACCTTCTCTTTTCCACCAAGCAAGATTTTTTTTGTCGCCGTTAACGATTGATTCATAGCGTATTTTTTGATAATGAATGTTAAATATACGTCAAAATGACAGAAAACATGACGCTGTTCAAAAAACAAGGTTTGATAAGGAAGCTGAATGGTCGACCTTTGCACCCGCTAGTCAATGATTAAGCTATGATGAAGCAAACCTTAGTTAAACTTATCCTTGCCGGGGTCTTTTCGTTTTCCCCGCTTTACATCTCTGTCCACTACATCTTTTTATCGGACGAAACAACGGCAACGTTCATTCCCGAACTGACGCTGGAAAACGTGTACAAGGAATTGATCCGTAAAGAGATTCAGCATCCTGAAATTGTCATTCGCCAGGTAATTGCCGAAACCCAATGGTTGAAATGCCGCAACTGTTCGAAGCAATTCGGTAACCTGTTTGGTTTCACCACAAAACAAGGATACCTGAAATTTGACAATTGGGTAGCCTCAATCGCTTATTATAAGCAGTGGCAGGACGCTTATTATAAAGGCGGAGATTATTATCAGTTCCTTCACAGGATCGGATACGCTACTGCACCGAACTATATTCGACTGCTCAAACAGATCCGTTTGCCACAGCTTACTTAAAGAGACCCGCAACACTCATCAAATGAGGGAGTGTTTCTTTTTCGCGTTTCTGCTCCTTTTCCAGAACAACTTGTCCCAGTCGTTTTAAAAACGGGCGCGCAATTTTATCGTATTCGTATTTATCGTTACCGATCACTTTATCTTTATTGGTGTAGATCCTTGCGGAAATAAAAATTTCGGATTTTGTTTTCGTATCGATGATGTAGGCACAATCTGTTGTAAATCCAAATGCCCATCCTGCAACATTGATACTTCGCAGGTTATCGGGAATAGTTTCTTCGGTACCGCCAAACAACAGGAAATTCAAGTAAGCATCGGGTAATCCGTCAAATGATTTGGTACGCATACGAGTGATCTCCCGCGGATGATTGCCCAACAAACGTATAAGCGTGCGTTGTTCGAAAGGACCAATTCTTAATCGTTTGTCCTGATCCAGGTGTTCATGAAGCACAAGCTTTTCCAGGAGGTAATGCATTTCATTTAAGCGCACCCAATTGTGGTTTGCAAAATCTTTTCCGCCCTTTACAATCCTGTCGTCCACCATATGACGTTTCCCCACCAGTACCGGCTCCGATTCAAATCGCATACGTGAGGAAAGGGATTTGCTTCGGGTTTGTACCAAAACAGTAACAGAGTCGCGATCAGTAAGTGTGTATTCGGGAGCAAGCGTATCGCCACCCGGAGGACAATACATCAAACGGCGAACTACCCTTGATTTGTAATTCATTTCCCGGAATCGCATTAAAAAGAAATCCTGACTGATTATTTCATAAACCTTATTGAAAGCATCATTATCACTGTACACCAACATGGCAATCAAAAGATCCCGTAAAGTCAGTTGATATTTCCATTCCGAAAGGCGGATAGAAGTATTCAGAGGAAGTAAAGAATCGGGATGTAAATGCGCATTCAATTTAAAAACATAATCTGCCGGCAGATGCATGCGCTTTGCAAAATCGCGAAAACTCTCCTTTTGGGTAACACGGTGATAAAGCGGGTAGTAATTTTCATAGCGGTTATTTCCGCAGAAAAAGGCAGAATCGAAATAGACAAATGATTCTACAGAACCATTTTTTAGCTGTTCACGAATTTTCTCCAGCAAAAAAATGGAAGCCGGCAATTTAACAATACTGGCAGGGTAAAAATAGCTGAGCGAATCACCAAAATGGTAGCGCTTCAACCGCTCAATCCCATTTGCCGCATTTCTGTCAATTTGGGTTACCAGAATCTCCAAACGGAAATCCTTATGCTTTTTAAATATTTTCGAAAACTCCGGCATTCTCTTTCGCACATCTTTCCAGTATTGCTCGTTGGAAACCTCTCCAATGGCGTTTGCATTTCCAACACTAACTGTTACAAAAAATAAAAGCAGAAGAAAAAATCGTGTCTTCATTTTCTGATAAATAATTGTTGACTCTGTTTTCTGTCGCCCCAATGATACCCAAGGTGAAAGGGTAGCGATGGTAATCCTTTAGAAGCGGAATAGACAGAATCCAGATCATCCTGGAATGTAAACGAACCGAAATCCTTTACCGGTTTGGTGTAATTACCATATAGCACCGTTCGCCACGACGAAGCTGATTTGAAATGTTTGTACGGAATCCCTGTATCGTCCTGAAATATCGTGGAGCTGGATGCCATAATTTGTTCACGCATCATTGAAAACGTTGAATAATGCAATAAATAGGATGCCGACTTTATGAAAGTATTTACTGATCCTTGCTGTTGTACAAACTTTATGATTGCCGGATTTTTTTTCAATCCCTTATCCGAAATATCCGTTGAAAAGTAAATCATTTCACGAAGAGTGTCTGCATTCTCATGACGGAAACGGAAACGAATTCCACTTATCAATAAGGGCGATTTTTTCTCCGGCAATGTATCCAATAATACACCTGCGCTATCCAAAGCAACCGGATCGATTTGCAGAATCTCATGTCCGGTACGCACTAAAAAAACATAAAACAAAGGCAACACCCCACGCACCTTGTCTTTGCTCAAATCTTCTTTCATGTGATTGGTGATGAAATAGCTTTTACCATAAATGTCACGCAATGAATTCTGAAGACTTTTCAGATACGTCGATCTGTTCTCCGGATTTAAAACAAGCAGATCCGGCAAATCAGAAATTGGTTCCAGTGCACATAAAATATAACGAGTTGCATTGGGGTATAAGTAATGGACATGTAAAAAATCGGGGCCGGAAAACGGGTAGAAAACAGTTAAGGAATCCTTGAGCATTGGCTTAAATGTTTCTGCCGACCAATTCATCATGGGTTGAATGCGATCTTCCAAAAGTTTATCCCAGTTTTTTTGCGACTGAGAACGATGATCCATCCATGCAGGTTCCTGTTCCAGTTTTAAAAACGGATTTCTGCACAATTGATTCAATCCGGCAAGGTAACGTGCTGTGAAATCGAGCAGACTATCGCGGTAAAACACGCGTTTTTCAGGAACAACATGGTTAACACTATCCGGCTTCACCACTTTTTTTGGTTCCTCCTGCTTACCGGCAGAAGAATCAGCGGTGCCACAAGAAGCTTGCATGAGCACCAGTGAAAAAGCGAGAAATTTAATGACCTGATTCATTCTAAATTGTCGGAAGGTTTTTTTGCAGAAAATTTTCCTGCCAGGAAATAAATGACAAATCCAATTGCCATGGTGGACAAGGAAAACCAAATGATTCCAAATTTCCCTTCGTTTATTTCTAGCGAAACCATGAAATAAAGAAACCAGAGATTTGCAATCAGAAAAACAAGAGGAGCCAAAGGAAATAGCGGAGAACGGAAAGATCCGTCAACATCCACTTTACGGAACCGGAGCAACATCGAACCAACAACTGTTAGTGTTGAGAAGACCGACAAACTAACTGCAATGTATTTCAGTACAAATTCGAATGAGGAAGTCATAACCATAACGATGGCAATTGCAGCCTGCAGCAAAATAGCCAGGTAAGGTGCACCAAGTCGGTTGCTGATGGTAAGAATAGTAAAAACCGGATAATCTTTTCCGATCTGTTCATATACTCTTGGCCCTGCAATCATCATTGCACTGAGAGAAGAAAGTAGTGCGAACGTAATTAATGCCGCGAAGACAGTGCCGATACGCGCACCAAATAATTTGGAAGCAACAACATTTCCAACATCCACATCGCTGAAGTCGGGTGGTTTAACACCAATCTCATCAAATGTTGCAACATGCAGAAACGCGGCATTTAATCCTACATACAATAAAGTAACAATCCCTGCTCCCATCAACAATGAAAAAGGAAGATTTCGACGGGGATTTTCCATCATTCCTGCGATATAGGTCGATGCATTCCATCCGGAGTAGGCATACATGATCCATGCAAGAGAGATGGCAAAAGCGGGACTCAAAATCAAATCAAGATCACCTTCCTGCGGCATAAAACTATAGCCGGAAGGTTCATATCCCCCCATTACAAAAGGAAGAATGATTAACACCACGATGAGAATGATCTTATACATCGTGAGGTATTTTTGAAATGCACCACCATATTTAACTCCTGTCAACTGAATGGCTGCAACAATCAATATAAAGGAAACTGCGATCCATTCGATGCGTTCGATACCAATTACAGGAGAAAAATAATTTCCAATAGCGATGGCAACAACAGCAATCGGTGCCGAGAATCCTGCGATCAGGGACATCCAACCGGAAACAAATCCCAATGAAGGATGATAGAGTTTTGATAAATAATTGTATTCGCCTCCACTACCTGGTATGCGCGTCGATACCTCTGCGTAAGACAAAGCTCCTGCCAGAGCAATAATTCCGCCGATAAACCAAAGAAAGAGCAAAACAAACGGCGAAGGCAATGCTCCTACCTGAAAGCCAAGTGCTGTAAAAACTCCGGTACCGATCATATTGGCAACAACCATGGAAATGGCAACTGACCGGGAATATTTTTGTTGTTCCATAGGAGACGAAGATAGATGTTAATCCAATTTAAAGCACAAATGAATGCGCATCTTTCGCATGCTCGGAGATTATTCCAATATTTGCCACCCATTCTTTATTATCCGCCATGAAACGCTACGGTCTGATCGGACACCCCCTCACGCATTCCTTTTCAAAATCGTATTTTGAGCAGAAATTCAAGGCGGAAAATATTAGCGATGCACTTTACGGAAATTACCCGCTTGCTGCAATTTCAGAAGTCGCTGCACTGATTGAAAACACACCTGAACTTGCGGGAATAAATGTCACCATTCCTTTTAAAGAATCAATCATCCCCTTCCTCACCGAACTCACTCCAGAAGCCGAAAGAATCGGAGCGGTGAATGCTGTAAAGATCATTCGCAAACAAGGCATTACCAAAACGATCGGGTACAACACCGATGTATATGGTTTCAGAATGTCGCTTAAACCATTTCTCACAAGTCAGCATTACAGAGCACTTGTTTTAGGCACAGGCGGAGCTTCAAAAGCAGTTGTGTATGCGTTAATGGAACTGGGCATACAAGTAGCCACTGTATCCAGGGAAAAAGGAAAAGGTGATTTAACTTGGGCTGAAATCAGCGAGCCCTTGATTCGCAACTATCCGCTAATCATCAATACTACTCCGTTAGGAATGCATCCGCAAACTGAAAACTACCCTCCTATTCCTTATTCGGGTATTGGTAAAGAGCATTTACTGTTTGACCTTATATATAATCCTGATCTTACTTTATTTTTAACAAAAGGTAAAGCAAAGGGAGCTACTGTACTAAACGGATTAACCATGCTTAAACTTCAAGCAGAAAAATCCTGGGAAATCTGGAACTCCTGATTATCCAAGGCTGAATTTTTGTATATTCAGCATCCGTGAAAAAAAGCCTCCTATATCTTTTACTGTTTATTGCATTTGTTTCATGCAGCCAATGGACACCCGCTGTTTCCAAATCCGGATACACGCCTGTTAAAGAGGGGAAACATGCTAAGAGTGAATCCATCATCGCACCCTACAGAGATTCCCTCTCACGCACAATGAAAGAAGTGATTGGGTATTGCAGCAATGCACTTATCACCAAAAAACCTCAGGGCTCGCTTGGAAATTTTGTTTGTGATTTGTTATTGGAAGATATTCCGGCAATTGCATCCTATCAATTTTTGAAGGAACACAATTATTTCTCGCTCTTAAATACCAGAGGATTCAGGGCTCCGCTACCGGAAGGTGAAGTAACGGTGGAGCGAATTTTTTCGATCATGCCCTTCGAAAATGAAGTTGTGTTGGTCAGAATGCCAATAAAGGAATTACCCACTATCGGTTCTTCGCTTGTAGAAAAAGGAGGGCATCCCCTTTCAAAAAACACATCACTGGTCAGTTTCTCAGGAGAATTTGCCGGATTGCACATCAGCGATTTGAAACCCGCTGCCAATATGTGGATCATCACAACAGATTATCTTGCAGAGGGTGGTGACAATATGGAATTTTTCGCAAAAGCCGAAGAAGTGATCTCCACGCATTTGAAATTACGCGATGTTATCATTGCACATATCCGCAAACTTACTTCACAGGGAAAATCAATACAAGCTGAAACCGATGACCGCATTCTCTTTTTCAGATAGAAGATCTTTTTTAAAGAAATCAGGTGCCGGATTAGCGGGAATGCTGCTTATCCCTGATCTTTTGCGCGAAAATGTTTTGCACAAAGATGAAACGCGTCGTCTCACCATTCTGCACACCAACGACATGCACAGCAGGATCGACCCTTTTCCGAATGATGATCCTCAATATGCAGGATTAGGAGGAATGGAACGTCGTGCTGCCATGATAGCTTCGATACGAAAAGCTGAGCAAAACGTACTCCTACTCGATGCCGGGGATATTTTTCAGGGCACACCCTACTTTAATTTCTTTGGAGGTGAACCGGAACTTCGGTTGATGTCGGACATGGGCTACGAAGCCGCAACCATGGGCAACCACGATTTCGACAACGGGCTGGAAGGCTTTCTGAAAGTCCTGCACCATGCCCAATTCCCCTTTTTATGCTCGAATTACGACTTTTCAGGCACTTTACTGAACAAGCACACCTTCGATCATAAGATAATTGAAAAGGGAGGCCTGAAAATAGGTCTGTTCGGGATTGGTATAGAATTAAAGGGATTGGTTACAGAAAAAAATTATGGAAAAACCGTCTGGCTTGACCCTATTGAAATAGCTAAGGACCGCTCAAAAATGCTAAAGCAGGCAGGATGCAACCTCATCATCTGTATTTCGCACCTTGGGTATCAGTATGCTAACGAAAAAGTATCAGACATAAAACTTGCAAAGGAAAGCACCATGATCGATATCATATTAGGAGGACATACGCATACATTTATGGAAGAAGCAGCAATTGTTACAAATAAAACAGGAAAACCTGTACTGGTTAATCAGGCAGGTTGGGGAGGCTTGCGATTAGGACGTATCGATATTTCCTTTAATAAATCACGATCGGGAGGAACTTCTATAGGAGAAATTTCGTATCTTCAGAGTAGTAACAGAAATGTTATCTGATCGCCCAAAAAAAACTTTTTAGAAAATCAAGCTAACCTTCATTTTTTTTTAAACTTTTTTATGTAAATATTTGCTTTGTACGGTCATCGGGAGTATCAAATATTCTATATTCGCAACCCCAATGACCGGACGCGGTCAAACAAACAAACCAAATAATACCAACACAACGAATGAAGAAAAATCACGAGACCGTCTGGAAGAATTGTCTGGATATCATCCGCGACAACGTGAGCCTGCAAAGTTTCAAGACGTGGTTTGAGCCTATCAAGCCACTTAAACTTGAAAACAATGTACTTACGATCCAGGTCCCCTCTCAATTTTTCTACGAGTGGTTAGAGGAGCATTATATAACGCTTCTCAAAAAAACGATCAAGAAGGAATTAGGTACTGAAGGACGTCTGGAGTACTCCATCGTGATGGAAAACACGTATGGATCACAATCGCCCTACACTGTCAAGATTCCGACTACGAACGCAAAAGCATTGAAGAATCCGCCCCTTTCGATGCCATTGGACATTAGTTCCAATCCCATCAAGAACCCGTTCATCATTCCGGGTTTGAGGAAAGTTAATGTGGATTCTAATCTTAACCCCAATTACTCGTTTGAAAATTTTGTAGAAGGAGACTGCAACCGCCTTGCACGTTCAGCAGGGTATGCCGTAGCCAACAAGCCCGGTGGAACCGCATTCAATCCGCTTCTCATTTATGGGGGAGTTGGCTTGGGTAAGACACACCTGGCTCATGCAATCGGAATTTCGATCAAGAACCAATACCCGAATAAAACGGTATTGTATGTTTCTTCTGAAAAATTCACCCATCAGTTCATTGATGCTGTAAAGAACAACACAACCAATGATTTCATTCACTTCTATCAGATGATGGATGTATTGATCATTGACGATGTTCAATTCTTTGCCGGTAAGGAACGTACGCAGGATGTGTTCTTCCACATCTTCAATCATCTTCATCAGAGCGGAAAGCAGATTGTTCTTACATCTGATAAACCACCTGTGGAAATGCAGGGGATGGAGCAGCGTTTGCTCTCGCGTTTCAAATGGGGATTATCAGCAGATCTTCAGGCGCCAAGCCTCGAGACCCGTATTGCCATTCTTGAAAAGAAAATGTACGCTGATGGTATCGAACTTCCTCGCGAAGTTGTAGAATACCTTGCCTACTCCATCACTACCAATATCCGCGAACTGGAAGGTGCATTGATTTCACTTATCGCTCAGTCATCACTGAACAAGAAAGCCATCACGCTTGATCTTGCAAAGCAGATGATCGACAAATTCGTGAAGAATACTGCACGCGAAGTTTCCATCGACTATATTCAAAAAGTCGTTTGTGATTATTTCGATCTTCCTATCGAACTGCTTAAATCCAAAACACGTAAACGTGAAGTGGTGCAGGCTCGTCAGATCGCAATGTTCTTTGCAAAGAAGATGACCAAATCTTCATTGGCAAACATTGGTATGCACTGCGGTGGCAAAGATCACGCTACTGTACTTCATGCCTGCAGAACCGTAAACAACCTTGTTGAAACCGACAAGCAGTTCCGTGGTTACATTGAAGAACTCGAGAAAAAACTCAGCATTCAATAATTTGAACAAATAAATCAGAAAAGACCCCAATCGGGGTCTTTTTTGTTTCCTATTTTTGAAAAAACACATGTTATGTCCATTCATCGCGAAGGTTATGTTATTCTATTAATCTCCTTTTTCATCATTGGAGGAACTGCTTCCGGGGTTTCTTTTCTGCCGGAATCCTGGTGGATTCTTAAATTTTTACTTTGGTTCGGACTCGCCGTTTTGTTTTTTCTCATCCTGCAATTCTTCCGCGTTCCCAAACGTGTCATTACACAAAATGAAAACAGTGTTATTTGTCCTGCCGACGGAAAAGTAGTGGTGATCGAAGAAGTGATGGAAACAGAATTCTTCAATGAAAAACGGATCCAGGTAAGCATATTTATGTCGCCACTGAATGTTCACGTCAACTTCTACCCCATCGGCGGAAAGGTGATTTATTCCAAATACCATCCCGGAAAATACCTCGTGGCATGGCATCCGAAATCCTCAACAGAAAACGAACGCACCACTGTTGTAGTTGAAGATGAAAAAGGAAGAAAAGTGCTCTTTCGCCAGATAGCCGGTGCTGTTGCGCGAAGGATTGTCAATTATGCCAAAGAAGGAAATACTGCGACACAATCAAAAGAATTCGGTTTCATAAAATTTGGTTCCAGAGTAGATATTCTCCTCCCATTGGATGCAAATGTAAACGTTGAGATCAACCAAATGGTGCAAGGTTCTGTTACAACATTAGCACGTTTCGCATAGGAATACCCTTATTCCTTACCTTCCAGATAAGCGCGCAGATATTCGTATTTGGGTAACAAATCTCCTTTGGAACACATGGTAGCACGCTCAATAATCTTATCAGGATCAGGACCGCTTAGCAGAGGTAGAATTTTCTCCAACAAGACTTCACCGAAGTCGCGACTCGCATCACGCGGTAATTCACAGGGTAGATTATCTACAGCCATCACTCCGATGGTATTAGGAGCATAAAAATCTGCTTCTTCACCGGTTTGAGGATCGTATCCGTAAAACGGATCAGCAATAGTCGATGATCGTATTGTAGAAGCAATCGGAATACTAATGTCACAGGAAACATCTGCAATTACCCGAATACGGAATTGTGGATCGGTGTAATCTTCCTTCCGCAAAATCATCGGCGCTTTTGAGTCCCAGAAATGACACGGAATATACATATCCGAACATCTCGCCCATTTTAAAAAATCCGGTTCAAATGCAGAAGGATTTCCGTAAAACGATTTTTTATCGAACACAGATCCATCTTTGGCTTTGTTATAATCGCCAACATGCAAAACGGTAAATACAGGTTGTGAAAACGATTTCGAGAGATAATCTTCGGATGTAACCTGCTGAAGATTCATTCCTTTTAAAATTTCCAGACATCCACCGCCAACCCGTCCGGAACCGGTGATTACTATTTTAAAATCTGCAGGAAGAATCACTTTTTTCAATTCCGATTCCATTTCCTTTCGATCAAAACATTCGTGCGCAGGTTTCAAATGGTAAACACCAAATTTTTCGCCGTAAGCCCTGAATGCATTGTAAGCTCCAACAATACCTGCATATCTTCCGAACGCAATAAGTCGCTCACCACTTGTATTTGTTAAGGTCTCATAATCGACCATGGTTATACCCAAGGCGATCATCTTTTGAAGCAACTTACGGTTATGCGGTTGTTTCTTGATGGTGTGTGAAAAATAGAAATAGGTTTTACCCGGTATCAGCTCCTTAACCGGTACTTCTTTTATTCCCATCAGCACATCACAGTCCGACAAATCCTCACGAAGCTGAATTCCCATTTGCTCATACTCTGCATCCGGAAAACAACGCTTTACGCTGGGTTGAACCACAACTTCCATTCCACTCAATTGCTTATTCAGTCTGGAACATTGTTCAGGCGTAAGCGGAACCCTTTTATCCGGTGGTACTTTTCCTTCGCGTATTATTCCTATTTTAATTTTCTTGTCCATTCGGGTACAAAGAAAGGAGAAAGATCGCTAGGAAAGAATTAACAATAACAGATAATTTTTGTTTAAAATCTAACCTTCAAATCCACTGTCATTTAGGCGCGGAATTCTTTCTATTCTGCCTGATTTTCCGAAAAACAAGGGCTTGCATGGCTTTTGCTATCTTTGCACTAAGTTCTTTGGGGCCGACTGGCTTTGACAGCGGGATGAAGTTTCAAGCAAGCATGCCGAGCTATGGATAAATGCTCGTAAATCTGTTATCCAATCTATAAATGGCGAAAATAACTACGCCCTTGCTGCTTAATTCACAGAAGTGAATTTTGCTTAATTCCGTACCAGGTACGGGACGAGGACACTCCTCCACGACTCCGCCTGTTAGAAGTGGGATCAGGAGTGCCGAACTTTCAGGATAAGCGGACCGGTGTTTCGGAGGTCCGACGAAAATCTTTAGAAACTAAGCGCAGAATTGGAGGTTGCATACCGGCACTGCGACGAAAACCAACTTGCAAATAAGCATGTAGAAACCTTGCCGCTTCCCTGTTTGGACGAGGGTTCGATTCCCTCCGGCTCCACGAAAAAATGTAAGAATCCCGCTCAAAGCGGGATTTTTTATTGGATGCAGAACCGTTGAAAGCCGCGCTTTCAAAAGGATCAGCATCCAATAAAACACCAATGTGAAGCAGTGGTTCTTACATTCTGACTGAGGGAAAGGAGGGAACACCAAAGGTAATCCCTCCGGCTCCACCTTCGCCCTTCGAAGCTCCGATAACCTACAGGTTATTGGAGCGAAGAAGGGATTCGCCAAAACGAATTTAAAAACTACAAGGGCATGCCCACCGAAACTTCATCCGACTCCAAGGAGGATGATGTGAAGGAGGGCTTCGGTATATACAGGATGCACCAATAATCTGGATGACCGATTGAGGCGACATGCCAATAAGGAGGTTCAATACACCTCAACAAGACTTCCGGTTGAACTCATCTCCTATTTTGCCTTCAAAGACAAACTCAAAGCTTTTCAATTTGAAAAAATCTAAAATCAAGTTCATGAAAAGTTTTTCCCAAAATAGATGATTCTAATATTCTCGTATCTTGTTTGATAATTCTTACAAATCAAAAACTTTTAATCACAGTTGCTGGTGAAGTTCAAAAGACATTATTTATTCTTTGTTCTTCTACTTCATTCAGTAGTTACCAAAGCTCAAAATCAAAGGAATTTCACAGCTATCATAAGTGAATTCGAAAACAAACTTAATACTGAGCTTATAAATGATCATTCCGGTGCCAGTATTTCATATGCAGTACTGAAAAAGGATACTGTAGTTTATGCCAATGCAGTTGGCTATGCCGATTTTTCAAAAAACAAAAAAGCGGACACTAACACATTGTATCGGATAGGCTCAATGACCAAGCCAATTACGGCACTTCTTATGATGCTTTTAGTGCAGGATAAAAGTATCATGCTAACAGATCCGGTTGAGCGGTACTTACCGGAGATAGCAAATCTCAAAGGATATAATACATTCAACAAAATCACTTTCATTCAACTTGCCTCCCACACATCCGGGCTTAATAGGGAACCGGATACAAAAAAATCGACTTCCGGTGCATTTGAAGAATGGGAAAAAAAAGCACTAGGGGCAATTCAGAAAACCAAAATCCGGAATAATCCGGAACAGAAATTCAAGTATTCAAATATTGGGTATGGCATTTTGGGACTTGCGCTATCCCGGGCCGCGGGGAAACCTTACACTAAATTGGTGAACGAAAAAATATTTCAACCATTAGGAATGAACCAGAGTTATTTTCAGATCACAGATGAAACGAAATCCAATTTGGCTCAAGGCATGAAGCTTAAATTGCAGAAAGAAAGTCGAAATGCCGCAAAAGAACACGGAGGACGTGGATACAAGGTGCCAAGTGGAGGCATCTATTCAACGCCTCTTGATATGATTAAATTTCTAAAATGTATTTCCGGATTTTCAGCGATTATCAAGCAAGAGCATATTGACATCATGAAAATATCGCATGCATCAAATGAGGATTATGGATTAGGCCTTTTCATTTATAAAGATGACATGTTATCGGTTGTCTGTCATGACGGACTGGTAGATGGATATAGCGGTTGTTTTGTTTTGGATCAGAACAGCAAAATTGGAATTGTGATTCTCCGTAATTGCAGCAAAGGGAAAACCAATATGTACAATACAGCATTTGATCTATTAAGAAAAATCATAAAATCAGATCCAAACTAACCATCAACAATTATGCGTTCAAGAGTTAGAATGAACTCCATGCAACAAAACCACTTACATTGTCGATAGAATACTCCTCCATTAACTCAGGGAGCAATGGAAATTGCTACTATATCGGAAACGCCAATGAAGCTGTTTTCATTGATGCAGGTATTCACTGCAGCGAGATCGAAAAGCGGATGGAACGTTTGTGTATTCCCATGCAAAAAATCAAAGCAGTTTTTATTACCCATGAACACACCGATCACATCAGAGGAGTTTACCGGCTTTCTAAAAAATACGGACTTCCGGTTTATCTGACAGCCGGAACTTTATCGCGTTCATTTTTTGATCTTAGGGAAACCAATACCATTTGCATTTCACCTAATGAAACGGTGGAAATCGGTAATTTAAAAATCACTGCATTCTCCAAATCACACGACGCAGCAGATCCCGTCAGTTTTTCGGTGGAGCATCAACAGACACGCATTTCAATTATTACGGATATTGGTTATGCCTGCGAAAATGTGAAAACGCATTTTAATGGGAGTCATGCTGTTATTCTTGAAGCTAATTACGACGATAACCTGATTGCTAACAGTTCATATCCTGCCAAACTTAAAAACAGAATTAAAAGCACAAACGGACATTTATCCAATGCTGATGCGCTTGATCTGTTTAAAAATTTCCGTCACAATAACCTCAGTCACCTGTTACTCGGACATGTTTCCAAAGAAAACAATGAAGCGGAAACCATTCTGAATCTATTTCAACCTCATTGTGGCAGCACAGTGGTTGAAATTGCTCCTCGCTACCGGGAAAGCGAATTATTTTTTGTAGACACCACCTCATTTTCTGTTTTGAAGTCCGGCTAATGAACATTGAACCAGCCTTATTACAAATGCAGAATTGTCCTAAAATCCTGAACTTTTAGTTGTTTTCTTTATTTTTTGGCATGCCACCATAAAAAAGCATCCATATGATTTTCAAATAATTGAAAATCTATGCTTAACTTAGCGTTAAACTTCTCGACCGTGTCTACTATATCTTATCTCGTACCCCATGACTTTACAGCTGTTGCCGATGCTGCAACCCGTCATGCCATTCAGATTGCTCGTCAGACGAAGGGGGTTGTACACCTTTTGCACGTAACCAAGTCTGATTCAGAAAAATCTGCTGCCAGTGTAAAATTTGCAGAAATCGTTGCTAAACTACAGCTGGGTCCACTCGACCCGAAGGTAGAGACCCACATTAAAACGGGCAGTATTTTCACCGACATCGGAACCATGGCCAAGGAGCTGAAGAGTGCTCTTGTGGTGATGGGAACGCATGGTGCGAAAGGAATGCAGAAAGTTTTTGGAAGCTTTGCGATAAAAGTGATCACCAGTTGTGAGGCACCTTTTCTTATTGTTCAGGAATCAACACCTGTTGATGCTATTAAAAAAATAGTTGCCCCCATTAAACTTGATTCGGAAAGTTTGCAGGTATTAAATGATGCCGGTTCTATTGCTTTGATTTTTGATGCTGAAATTTTGGTTGCTGCACCGAAGGAATTGGATAAAGTACTTGCCAATAAAATCCGAATTTACCTGGATGTAATTGTAAAACAATTCACCAAAAGATCGGTAAAGCATTCGATCCATTTTGTTGAAAAATCGAAAAATCCGCATCAGGTAAATCTTGATTTTGGAAAAAAAATGGGGGCTGACATGTATGCTATTGCCTATTTCAGTGATAGTCTGCTGCCACAGTTTGACACCTTTGCGCAATCGATGATTACGAACGAACAAAAAGTTCCTGTTTTGATCATCAATGCCAAGGAATCCGGTAACGCTTATTTCTGATTTTTAGTTGAAGGATCCCGTCGTAAAAACCAGGTGATCATTCCTGTTTTTGGATCTTCCCATTGATGGTATTCTACAAAGCCAAAACGCTCATAGACCCGTTTGTTTTGCGGCATGGATGTTTCTGCCAGCACCGGTAAATTTTCCTGATCTGATTTCTCAAAAATAAAATCACGGATTTCCCTAGCTTCTTTTCCAGTGCGTGAATCAGGATCAACTGCAAATATCCAGGCATAAAGCGCTTTCTGAGGGGACCGGTGTTTTCGGATGTAATGATCTCTTCGAACAATTTTAGGTAAACGAAAAAGTCCGATTCCAAATAGAACCAATGCAAGTTCACTCAGAACAACTCTGAGCCCGCTTTTTTCATTGTGGAGATGATAAACAATCGCGAGTCCTTTTTCGTTCTCCGAGAGAAACAAAGCATGGTTTGCCAAACCCTTTCGAAAACAATAGTTTGAAAGAATTTTTAGTCTATAATTGAAAAGCCAATCCCGCCTTAAAATCCATACGACCGAAGCATTCCCAGAGTAACATCTGAAAATCAAATCATTAATTAGTATTTTATCTGATTTTCTTCCACTTTTCATTTGTACAAAATTGAATTTTAATTTTTTACAAAAAAAGACTTCCGTGTTAAGGAGGCAAAAAAACCAACAAGCAATTATAATTCAAACGTTTATAACCAAAAAACACTAAAAACGATTTAAATATAAACTTGCTGACTAACCAATATTTGACCGATATTTAAGGCAACCAAAATGGTATTTTTTCATCTTGACATCAGGTAAACTACCTTACAACGTTGCCCAAAACCAAACCAAGCGATATGATCAAGCCAAACAGCCTGATTTCAAACACTTTAAAGACGATCACACTAATCTGTCTTTTCGTGTTTCTTTCTTCTTCTTCCAAAGCTCAGATTACCATTACCCCTGGTGGTTCTTCTGCAACCATCATCAATAGCCTTGTTGGACAGGGAATCACTGTTTCGAACGTGGTGATCAATTGTGGCGGAACAGCCTACGGAACCTGGTCCGGTAACCTCGGTGCAGGTGGTGTGGGTATGACCAATGGAGGAATCATCCTTACCACTGGTTCGGCAGCAGCAGCAGATGGGCCTAACAACAGCGGTTCTGCCGGAGCAACTGTTGCAGGTTTTGACTTTTCCGACCCTCAGCTTACCACCCAACCCGGTGCCGGTTCTCCTGCGCCTTCTTTCGATAACTGTATTCTGGAATTTGACATGATTCCAACCTGTTCTCAATTCAATGTTGCATTTGTATTTGGTTCAGAAGAATATCCTGAATTCGTGAGTTCTTCTTTCAACGATGGTTTTGGGATGTTCATTACAGGGCCCAACCCATTGGGAGGTAACTATACCAACTTCAATTTTGCACGACTTCCCAATAATCAGTTGGTGAGTATCGACAATGTAAACGCAACAACCAACGCAGCGTTTTACAATACCAATACCACAGGAATCATGCAGTATGATGGTTATACTGACGGACTTGTTGCAACCATTAACGTTACACCTTGTCAGTCGTACCACATCAAAATTATTATCGCTGATGCAGGTGACCAAATTTACGACTCAGGCTTGTTTTTAGGCTATCAGAGTTTTTCCTGTACTACTCCGCCATTAACACTAACACCCAGCATGACTCCTGCTACATGTGGAGCATCCAATGGTTCTGCAGGTGTTACGCTTTCAGGTGGAACAGGACCTTTCTCCATTTTGTGGAGCCCCGGTGGACAAACAACCAATACTATTTCGAATCTTGCTCCCGGTAATTACACAGTAACAGTTACCGACCCGCTTTCCTGTACACCTCCAATTACTCAAACAATCACTGTTACTTCTACAGGTGCAGCGCCAATATTGAATCCTGTCAGCACCAATGCTACTTGTGGATGTAATGGCTCCATAAATCTGAATACATCAGGAGGAGTCGCACCCTTTACATTTGCCTGGACCGGCGGTTTGGCAACAGGAAATCCAACGAATGTTTGTCCGGGTAACTATGCAGTAACAGTTACAGGTGCCAATGGCTGTACTGCTACTGCATCAGCAACGGTTACAGGACCTGCTCCATTAACTGCAACAACAGCAGCAACGCATGTACTTTGCAACGGCGGCAACAACGGATCAGCAACTGTTACTCCAGCTGGCGGAACACCACCTTACACCTATAGCTGGTCTCCCGGTGGACAAACCGGTCAAACCGCTTCTAACCTTACAGCCGGAACCTATACTGTTACTGTAACCGCACAAGGTGGTTGTACTGTTACATCTTCTGTTACCGTAAACCAACCGGCAGCTCTTACAGGAACACTAACACCAACCAACGTAACCTGCTTTGGATTGAACAATGGTCAGATTTCAGTTAACGCCTCAGGTGGAACTGGAACGCTTCAATACAGTATTAACGGTGGAGCCTTTCAGGCAGGAAATAGTTTTACCGGACTTGCTCCAGGTAACTACACCATCATCATTCGGGATGCAAATAACTGTCAGATCACATTAAACACAACGATCACACAGCCTACACAGGTTGTTGGAACGATTACAGCAACAGTCTCCTCTACCTGCGGACAAGCCAACGGTAGTGTTACCATTGTGGGTTCAGGAGGAACTGCCCCCTATAACTATTCATTGAATGGTGGTCCATTTGTTGGAAGCGGAGTATTTACAAACCTATTGCCAGGTAGTTATACCATTGTTGTTCGCGATGCCAACAATTGTACAGTATCAACACCGGTAAATATTACCATCAATGCGCTACTTACCCCAATCGCAAGTGTAACCAACCAAACCAACGTGAGTTGTGCAGGAGGTGTTAATGGTTCTGCGCTCATTGGAATCACCGGAGGAACTGCTCCATTTAGTTACGACCTCAACCCTGCTGTTGGACCAAATCCTCCACCGCAAGCTTCTAATTCATTCACAGCACTTGCCGCCGGAAACTACACTGTTATAGTAACTGACGCCAATAACTGTGCTGCTACAACAACATTTACAATAACTCAACCTACACAGCTTGCATTCTCTTCTGTACCTGTACATGTAACCTGTTTTGGTCAGTGTAATGGTCAAATTACTGTTAATGCAAGCAACGCAACTCCTCCTTACGAATACTCCTCAAATGGCGGAGCGACATACCAGGCTTCCAATGTGCTTACCAATCTTTGCGCAGGAACAATTAACGTAGTTGTTCGTGATGCAAATGGGTGTCAGGTAAACGCCAACGTTGTAATAACACAACCTACACAAGTTGCTGCAACATTTACAGGAACGAACCCGCTTTGTCAGGGTGTTTGTAATGGTCAGGTAACTGCAAGTGCAAGTTCAGGAGGAACTGCTCCTTACCAATATTCAGTTAATGGTGGTGCATTTCAATCGGGAACAACCTTCACTGGTTTATGCAGCGGAGTTCAAAACATGATCATTCGTGATGCAAACGGTTGCCAGGTAACGTCACAAGTTGTATTGATAGATCCTCCGGGATATGCAGTCAATACAATCTCTTCAATTGAATCGAATTGTGGTTTTAACAATGGTAGTTTCCAGGTTCAGGCTTCAGGCGGACTTGCACCTTATAGCTATAACAACCTAACTATTGGTATAGCAAATGGTACAGGTTTATTTGACCAACTTGTTGCCGGTGCTTATGAAGTATTGGTAACAGACGCAAACAATTGTCAGCAAATTGCATTTGTCGGCGTGAACGACGTAGAAATGTCGGGTGTATTGAATTCAATTGTTGATGTAAGTTGTCCCGGACTTTGTGACGGTGAAGTTTACACCAGTGCGACAGGTGGTTTTGGAACAATTTCATTTGATTTGGATAACGGTTCACAAAGCGCATTTGGTAGCGGGGACTTTTTCAATCTTTGTCCTGGCTCGCATGCTGTAACAATGACCGACCAGGGGCTTTGTGTTTATGTTGTATCATTCAACGTAATTGGTCCACCACAAATTATATTTACAAACAGTTCAACCAACGTATCTTGTTTTGGAGGATCAAACGGAACAATTACAATTGACCCTCCAATTGGAGGAACTCCTCCTTTCCAATTCAGTGTTGATGGCGGAGCAACCTACCAGGCAACTGGAAATTTCACCGGATTAGCTGCCGGCACTTACAATCTGATGGTACGTGACCAAAACGGATGTACAGAATCAGCAACTGCCACTGTAAACCAGCCAACACAAATAGTTGTTTCAGAAAGTCACACGGATCTTACCTGTAACGGAAACAACTCAGGAACACTTTCCATTGGTGCGGTAGGCGGAACACCACCTTATCAATTTAGCAATAACAACTGCACAACATCGCAGGCATTCTCATCCTTCTTTGGACTAGCTGCCAACACTTACACGCTTTGTGTGACAGATGCGAATAACTGTGTAATAACCGGAACAGCAACCATAACAGAACCTGCTGCATTAACAGCAACAGTAACACCTGATAACCCCGACTGTTTTAATGGTGCTGATGGATCGATGACGATTAACGCATCAGGAGGAACTCCAGTTTACCAGTATTCAGAAAATGGCGGAACAACTTTCCAGATTTCCAACACGATTAATGGTTTAACAGCAGGCACGTATAATGTACAGGTTAAAGATCAAAACGGTTGTTTGTTTAATACAACACAGATCATAGGCCAACCTACTCAGGTCACATTTACTTCCACTCCGGTAAACACTACATGCGGACAAGCAAACGGAAGCATCACCATCAATGCAAACGGAGGAACAGGTGCATTCCAGTTCAGCATCGACAACGGAACAACCAACCAGGCAGGAAACGCGTTTAACGGTCTTGCAGAAAACACCTACTTTGTTGTTGTTACCGATGTAAACGGATGTACTGCAACTGAAACCATCACTCTTATTGACGCTTCCTCTCCGGTAATTTCCGGGGTTATCGGAACTAACCCATTATGTTTTGGATCAACTGACGGACTTGCGCAGGTTTTGGTAAATGGCGGAACAGCTCCACTCACTTTCTCAATGGACGGTGGACCTGGTCAAGCATCCCCGAATTTCAGTGGTCTTGGCGCAGGTAATCATACTGCATCAGTAGTTGATTTAAATGGATGTACCAGCACTTTCGTCTTTACGATGATTGAGCCTGCTGTACTGACACTTACTGCCACACCTACTCCACTTCTTTGTTTCAATGACTTTACCGGTGGAATATTGATGTCGGCAACCGGAGGAACATCACCCTACCAATATAGTTTTGACGGTGGAGTTACATTTGGAGCCTCACCATCATTAACCTTTATTGCCGGCGGAAATTACAACCTCTCCATTGTAGATAACAATGGTTGTACTGTAACCGGATCTACAACTGTAAACGAGCCAACGCAATTAGCCTTCCAAAGCTTCACTGTGGTTGATGCAACATGCTTCGATGTTTGCGACGGACAAGTTCAGGCATTCCCAACCGGTGGTACTGTTGCAGGTTTGTATCATTTCAACTGGTCGAACAGTCTTGCCGGTCCTTCACAGGCCACTGCAACCAACATTTGCGACGGAAGTTATTCGCTTACCGTAACAGATGATAATAACTGTTTAATCAGTCAGAACTTCACCATCAACGAACCTCCACAGGTAGTTATTACATCTACTGTAATCACCAATGTAACCTGTAATGGCGCTTGCGATGCAACGATAACTGTAAACAGCCCACTTGCAGTTAGCTATTCAACAAACGGTGGAGCCAGTTATCAGCCGGCCAACAACTTTACCAATGTTTGTGCAGGAGTATATAACATCATAGCACAAGACGCAACAGGTTGCCGTGCTGATACTACAGTAACAGTTCTTGAACCTTCTGTTCTCGACTTATTCCCTCCAACAGGTGGATTTGCATGTTCTGATCAACCGTTCAACCTGATTGCACTTGGTATTGGCGGTACTCCTCCGTTTACCTATACCTGGTCAGGCACAACCGAAACATCTTCATCTGTTAATGTAACATCCAGCACAACTACTACAGTAACGGTTTTTGCAACAGATGCCAATGGTTGTATATCTCCTACTGAAAGCGCAACAATAGATGTGTATCCATTGTACACTGCTACGATTTCTCCTGATGTTGTTATTTGTCCGGGAACTCCTACAACGCTTTCCGGTCAGGGATCACAAGGATTAGCTCCTTACTATTACCAGTGGATTGGTGGAGATACTTCTCAGACTACAACGGTTTCTCCAAGTGTAAATACCACCTACCAGTTGTTGACAATGGATATTTGTATGGATACAGTTATGCTACAAGTAAACGTTACAATGCATCAATTACCACAGGTAAATTTTGCACCAACTGTTGCTGCAGGATGTGCACCATTTACAACCACACTGGTTAACTCTACTCCGGTTGGTCAAATTGGTGGCAATTGCCTTTGGGATCTTGGTGTTTTAGGAACACAATCCAACTGTGCAAGCATCACGCAAACCTTCCCCGATCCTGGATGTTACGATATCAATTTAACCATCACATCACCGGAAGGATGTATCAATGATACTACCATTGTTGATGCAGTTTGTGTTTATCCTAATCCGGTTGCGGAATTCTCGTATATTCCTATGCAACCTACTGTACTTGCACCAAACGTGAATTTTGTAAATGAATCGACCGGTGCAACCACTTACCTGTGGGATTTTGCAGGAATCGGATCTTCAACTGATGAAAATCCTGCATTTGTATTCCCTTCCAATGCGCCTAATACCTATGTGGTTTGTTTAACTGCAGTATCTCAGTTTGGTTGTATCGACAGCACCTGTCATATTGTAACCGTTTACGATGAGCTATTGGTTTACGTTCCGAATGCATTTACTCCGGATGGAGATGGAATCAACGACATCTTCCTTCCTATCGTTAACGGTGCAGATCCCGATCCAAACAGGTACGAATTCATGATCTTCAACCGTTGGGGCGAACTGATCTATGAAGGACACAATCCTACTGTAGGTTGGGATGGAAAACATCGTGGAAACGATTCCAAACAGGATGTGTATGTGTGGAAAATCAAATTGCAGGATGCCTTAACCGGTCAGCAAAAAGTTTATTACGGTCACGTCTCACTATTGAGATAATCCATTAAAAAATAATTCCAAAAAAAATCCCTCACCGATGGTGAGGGATTTTTTTTTCAATTTCTAAATGGTTTTCACACCCCAAAGTTTACAGATCCAGCCCATATGTCCGGCATGAATTCCTTCATGCATGATTGCGTGACGAATTATTGCTCTGTAGCTATCCTCGCCCCCCATTGCAAAACCTGTAGTTGTGGGAAGAGCGAGATCCTCGTTGCTCAATGATAGAATTCTGGTCAGCGAACGTTGATGAACTTCATTCAGCACATTCACAATTTCTTCAACCGGAGGCAGACCAGCGGCATCAGGAATTACGGAACCCATTCCAAATAATTTCGCCCAGGAAAAGCGCACCATTTCGGCACCAGTACTTTTCAGGCACAAATAGTTTTGAGTGGTGGCCAGATGACCGAGAATCCATATAGGAGAATTCAATTCTTTCCCTTCCGCAGAAAAGGTTTTGGTCAGATCAAATTCCTTGATTTTGGAAAGATAACCCAATGTTGATTTCCGGTTGTAGTTTAAAAGATCGGCAAGTACTTCTTGTTCTGTGCGTATCATGATTATTATTTTCGGATATAAATACCAATTCCCTCAGGAGCCCGCCATGCGAATGCCATTGAACGATTCACAAACGGTTGAATACCGGGCACCATAAAAAAACTGGCTACCTGTGGCACCGATAGATTTTTCCAGGCCGGAGCTGCTTCCGTTTTACCGGGCAAGATCAACACCACGTGTCCGTATTGCTCCTGTTCGCTGATTGCAAGTGCTGCTTTTCCATTATTAACTGCATCCTGTGCTTTTACCAAAACATCCTGATTAAAGGAATCACCTGCACGGTACCACTTGTCTGAGGATTTTATTCGGGGTAAGATCTCCTCAAAATTAATGTAGGTCCCTTCATCGGATTCAAAATCGTTTATGCCATAATACATGCAAATGGCTTTTGCGATGAAGTATTTACAGGTCATTGAATTCTCTGCACTCTCGGTACAGTAAATAAAGGATTCCAATAATTCTTCGGGATCCGGCCGACTGGAAAGGGTTTCTGTATTTTCATTTTCGGATACGGTGGTATCTGCATACTCAGGAGAAATGAGTGTATCCGAAACAATTTCATCCGGAACGGGAGATTCCGATCCGCATGAAAAGAAAAATAAAGCCAAAAAAGGCAGAACCCTGATAGCAAGCAGTTTCATAGGGGATGCAAACATACCAAATCCATGCCTAAATCGAAAAACAGCTTATCAAGCATTTATGTAGCTTTGCACTCCAAATGACAAATTCCATCATACAGCTCAAACCCGGCAAGGAAAAATCACTGGAACGCTTTCATCCATGGGTGTTCTCCGGCGCCATTCACCGTATTGACGGTCAACCGGAAGAAGGCGAAATGGTAATGGTCTGCGATCGCTCAGGTAAAACGTTGGGGTATGGACATTTCCAAACCGGAAGCATCAGCATACGAATGTTGCAATTCGGGGAAACACGTCCTGATGGCGGTTTCTGGAAAGCTAAAATTGCAGCAGCATGGAATATGCGTAATGCTGTTTGTCCGGAAAACACCAACGTGTTCCGACTGATACACGGCGAAGGAGATGGCTTACCCGGACTGGTGATCGATTATTATGCCGGCTATTGCATTGTTCAATGTCATTCGATTGGCATGTACAAACAACGCAGTGAGATTGTTGAAGCGTTGAAAGCTGTAGTTGGCAATTCGCTCAAAGGAATTTACGATAAGAGCACAGAAACACTTCCCAAAACCCATACGGAAGGCACATCGCTTTCTTTGTATGGAGATGCTGCAGGAAGTACTGAAGTGATGGAATACGGTCACCGTTTTGTGGTAGATTGGGAGAGCGGACAAAAAACCGGTTTTTTCATCGACCAGCGCGAGAACAGAAAATTACTGGGATCGTATGCGAAAGGGAAAAAAATCCTGAATACCTTTTGTTACTCCGGTGGGTTTTCGGTGTATGCACTCAATGAAGGTGCACGGGAAGTGCATTCGCTTGATTCTTCAAAAAAAGCAATTGAGTTAACCGATAAAAATATTGCCCTTACCGCACACGCTGATAAGCATAAGAGTATTGTTGCAGATGCGATTCCCTATATCCGCAACATTGAAAACGATTATGACATTATTGTTTTGGATCCTCCTGCATTTGCAAAACACTTAAGTGCAAAACACAATGCAATACAAGGATACAGAAGGCTGAATGAAGAAGCCATTCGTCAGATTAAACCCGGAGGATTGCTATTTACCTTTTCCTGTTCACAGGTTATCAGTATGGAGTTATTTACCGGAGCGGTATTTTCAGCTTCAGCCAATGCAAAAAGAAATGTGCGCATACTGCATCGTTTGCATCAACCCGCCGACCATCCCGTTAGTATTTTTCATCCCGAAGGCGAATACCTGAAAGGACTTGTCCTTTATATAGAATGAACCAGTTAAACGCACCACTCAGTTACGGTCGCATCCTTGCGGTAGCATCACCCATTATGGTTGGTGTGTTTGTGCAATTCACCATGCTGATAACCGACAGCGCATTTTTAAACAGGATTGGTTCGCTTGATTTTAATGCATCCGGAAATGCAGGAATGCTGTATGTAACGCTCACCATGTTTGCAATGGGCATTTCCAACGGCGCACAGGTATTGATTGCGCGCAGAGATGGAGAGTTAAAACTAAAAGAAGCAGGAAATGTATTCAGACAATCTTTATTGATTCTTTGCGGATTAAGCGTATTGTTTACGATACTTCTGCTTGTGGGTTCACATAAATTCTTACCTGCTATTGTAAAAGATGCTGAAACAGGAATAAAAATGCAGGAGTTTCTGGATATCCGATCATGGGGATTCTTTTTTGCATTACCGGCCATGGCGTTTCAGGGATTCTACACAGGAGTAGCCAGAACGAGGATCATCATGTACTCTACTGTTATTACTGCCTTGCTGAATATTCTGCTTGATTATTTACTCATTTTCGGGAATTACGGTTTTCCTGAACTCGGATTACAGGGAGCTGCAATTGCAACAGTAATAGCTGAAGCTGCAGCGCTTTTGTTTGTGGTCATTTATATGCTGATCGATAAAGAATCGAAACCTTATTCTCCGTTTGGAAATATGCGCTTCAATACATCAGATTCATTGGAACTGATGCGACTTTCTTTTCCCTTGATGCTGCAAGGAATCGTTTCGATGGGGACATGGACCATTTTTTTCTTTTTCATCGAGCAATTGGGTCCTGCCAATCTTGAAGTATCGCAGGTCATTCGCATTTTTTACCTTATCGCATTGATTCCGGTATTGGGATTAGGCTCTGCAACGCGAACATTCGTATCGCATCTCATTGCAGAAGGAAAAACAAATGAAGTGGTACCCACTGTAAAACGCATTATCTTTTTGAATCTTATTGCGACCGTACTCTTCACATTCCCGAATTTATTTTTTCCTCATCTGGCAGTTCCATTTATTTCAACGAATCCTGAAATTCTGGACACCACAGCAAATACATTACAAATTGTAACCGGTGCGATGTTTCTGTTAGCTGCATCTTCCCCACTAAACGCACTCATCGCCGGTGCCGGTGCAACACAAACTGCTTTCCGCATCGAATTGTTCTCCATTGCCATTTATCTGTTTGGTGCATGGTTGTTGACAGTAAAATTCCCACAGCCTATCGTTTATGTGTGGTGTCTTGAGTATGTTTATTTTCTGCTGATGTTTTTTGCCTGCCTGGTCTATATACGAAAAGGGAAATGGAAAGACATTAAAATCTGACGTGTATGAAAATAGTTTACATGGGCACCCCCGAATTTGCTGTTGCCGGACTGGATGCTTTGCGAAAAGCAGGCAATGAAATCTGTGCAGTTGTAACCGCAACAGATAAACCGGCGGGACGAGGTCAGAAGCTTAGTCCTTCAGCTGTAAAAGTGTATGCTACCGAAAACAACATTCCCGTTTTACAACCGGAAAAATTACGCGATCCGGAATTTCTAAACACACTGAAAAATTATAAGGCCGATCTTTTTGTTGTTGTCGCATTCAGAATGTTGCCGGATGTAGTCTGGAAGATGCCTATTAAGGGAACAATCAACCTGCATGCATCGCTTTTACCGAATTACAGAGGAGCAGCACCCATCAATTGGGCGGTGATCAATGGAGAAAAAGAAACAGGAGTTAGCACCTTTTTTATACGCGAAGAAATTGACACCGGAAATGTAATTGCGCAACGTAAAGTGAGTATTGGGGAAAATGAAACAGCAGGAGAATTGCACGACAAACTGATGTTAGTTGGCGCAGAATTACTGGTTGAAACGGTTAAAGCAATTGAATCCGGAACCGCACATTCCATTCCACAGGAAGAGATGTCGGTGGGAACGAAGAATTTTCCTGTTGCTACTAAAATTTTCCGGGAGGATTGTAAAATAGACTGGACAAAAAAAACGGACAGCATTTTCAATCTTATTCGGGGAATGTCGCCATACCCGGCAGCATTTACCACACTCGTTCAAAGTGGAAAAGAAGAAACCCTCGTAAAAATATTTGCCAGCCGCAAAGGAAATTCAACCGGCAAACCCGGATCCATCCATACCGACGGAAAGACCTTTCTTGAAGTAGTGACAAATGATGGAAGTCTGCTGCTTACCGATATTCAACAGGCGGGTAAAAAAAGAATGGGTATTGAAGAATTTCTGAGAGGAACAAAACTTTCAGAGGATGCGCGGATGCTTTAATTACTGCGGATACACATTGATGGTAATTCCATCAGTGGCCAGTTGAACATTTTTAAAATGCTCTCGGGCTTCTTCCAGAAATGGTTCCAGATCGTTATACCGCACAGAAAAATGCCCGAGCACCAATCTGTCGACTTTTGCTTTTTGTGCAATAGTAGCTGCCTGAGCGGCGGTTGAATGATAAGTTTCCTTTGCCCGGTCTTCCAATTCTTTGGTGAAAGTGCTTTCATGAAAAAGGACATCCACTCCCTGAATACTCTCCACAATTTTTTCGGTGAATATAGTATCCGAACAATAGGCATATGAATGCGATGGTGGTCGGGGCAATGTTAATTCATGATTGGGAATGACTGTTCCATTTTCCGTAGTATAATCTGCGCCCTCTTTAATTGCGGGCAAAGCAAATACAGGGATTTTATGCTTTCTGATTTTCTCAGAACTCAATGGAAGCAATTTGGGTTTTTCCCTGAATATAAATCCACAGGTAGGAATTCTATGCCTTAGAATCACCGTAGATACTTCAACCACTTTATTCGAATAAATTATTTCGGGAGCATCATAGTTTAATGCATGAAACTCCAATGGGTAAGTAAGTCGGGTGGATGAGATTTTCATATGGAGATCGATCATCGTTTTGAGATCGGGGTGACCATAAATATGAACCTCTTTTTTTCGTCCCAACAAGTGCATGCTTTGCAATAATCCGATCAGTCCCAAATAATGATCGCCGTGCAGGTGTGAGATAAAAATATGATCGATGCGTTGAAACTTGATCTTGAACCGACGCATCTGCAATTGTGTTCCTTCCCCGCAATCAACCAGAAAATAATTCTCCTGTACATTCACCAATTGTGAAGCAGGATTTCTCCTTAACGATGGTGTTGAGGAACCGGAACCTAATATTGTGACTTCAAACTTCATAAAATGAAAACCGTCCCACTAAGGGGACGGTTTCTAAAAGAGATTAAAATTATTTATCGCGTTACGACCATTCTTTTTGTGGTGCTGCGTTTTCCGTCGGACACTTTGTACATATACGTTCCTGCAGGAAGATCACCTGCTTCGAAACGAATCTGGTTTTTACCTTTCTGTACAGAAACGGTGCGTGTATGAACGGGCTGACCGATCAGATTGAACACTTCAAATTGAACAAGACCAGAAACGGAAGTTTCAAGTTCAATCAATGTAGATTCATCAAACGGATTTGGTTGGTTTTGAGAAACCGCAAAGGCATCCTGTGAAAGTTCAATTGTACCCACTGCCGGATTTACAACGATACGGTAATAGGTCAAGGTAAAACTGTTTGGAACACCAAGACCACCCACGTAAGCATCGAGGTTAAACACCAAAGGATAAACACCTTCTTGTCCTGGTTGTGCTGTTCCGGAAATTATGGCACAATCTATTGTATTTCCCATAAACTGACAGTTTGCGGGTGCACATGTAAATGTGAATCCTGTTGGCAAACCTGTTACGCTGGTTACTTCAATGTAATCAAATGAAAGGGTAGTACATGGAAAAGGCAATGGCAATATCTGCGCACAAGTATCTGCAGGTACAACGGCAGTTACAACCTGATTGTAAGGCGTACCAACATATGCAGGCATAAAATTCGTTGCGCTGTCAGGATGGATTCCGGCATCTCCGGCAACCGACATATCGGGTGTACATTGTGCTGATGCAACAGAAGCTGAAAGTCCTAATGCAATAAAAAGTAAAAGTTTTTTCATGTTAGCAGGGTTTGGTTTATTGGTTTTCATCATCACTGGTAAGCTCCCGCTCAACTTCTTCCATCAGAACGAGGTCTGAGGCTTCATTTGCCGTTGGAGTTATAGAGATAACTGTATGCAATTGAGAAATGGTAATCAGTTTCATCACAGGTTCCTGAAGTCCGGTCAACACAAAACTCCCGTTGGAAGAACGACAAAGTCTGTTTGCAACCAGTATGGAACTGAGTCCTGATGAATCGCAATAGCGAGTATCACTCAAATCAATGATGATATTGCGAACGCCTTCTTTATTGTGAAAAACAACCAGCGATTTCAATTCCGGGGCATGACCGGTATCCAGCTTCTCCACCTTGCTGCGGATAAGCACATATTTTTCGTGTGGAAAGACTTCAAAATTCATGTCCTGGAAATTTGATAAGCCTAAATGTAAGAATTTTTAAATCGTAAGAAAACCGGAAAAGGACTGTCTTTTCAACCGGGCTTGTTGGTAAATACTCAGGAGCGTATTTTGGAGGCCAGCAGGTAAATAACTGCCATTCGAACCGCTACCCCGTTCTCAACCTGGTCAAGAATAACCGACTGATGACTATCGGCAACCTCACTGGTAATTTCCACACCGCGATTGATGGGGCCTGGGTGCATCACCACAATTTCCTTGTTCAGGCTCTTTAACAGCTTCATATCAAGACCAAACTGCATAGTATATTCGCGCAATGTCGGGAAGTACCGGATATCCTGACGTTCCAACTGAATGCGTAACATGTTGGCAACATCGCACCATTCGAGCGCCTTTTTCAGGTTATGTTCCACTTTAACACCCAGCTCAGAAATATAGCGGGGAATTAAAGTCGTTGGTCCGCAAACCATTACTTCAGCCCCAAGTTTCCTGAGGCAGAAAATATTTGAAAGGGCGACTCTTGAATGAAGAATATCTCCCACAATCACCACTTTTTTCCCTTCCACACTTCCCAATCTTTCCCGTATCGAATACGCATCCAGCAGCGCCTGGGTAGGATGTTCGTGCGTTCCATCGCCGGCATTGATAATTCGTGCATCCACATGTTTCGATAAAAACAAGGCTGCTCCGGGAGTGGAATGACGCATCACTACCATGTCTACTTTCATTGCGAGAATGTTGTTGACGGTATCGATGAGTGTCTCCCCTTTTTTCACGGATGATCCGGATGCCGAAAAATTCACCACATCGGCAGATAGTCGTTTTTCTGCTAACTCAAAAGAGAGCTTAGTACGGGTAGAGTTTTCAAAAAATAAATTGGCAATGGTAATATCCCTTAATGAGGGGACTTTTTTTATCGGTCTGTTAATTACCTCCTTGAAACTATCGGCTGTTTTAAAAATGATCTCAAGGTCCTCACGGTTGAGGTCCTTAATTCCGAGCAGATGGTCTACACTGAGGTTCTTATTCATGTTCTTTCGGAGTAAAAAGGATCACTTTGTCTTCTCCTTCAGTTTCCCGCCATTCAACTGCAACTTTTTCGGAGGAAAGGGTATCCACCCATTTTCCTACATAATCTGCCTGAATGGGAATCTGACGTTTAAAGCGGCGATCGATAAGGGCAAGTAATTCCACCTTTCTTGGTCGGCCGTATGCAATGAGTGCATCCAAACCTGAACGCACTGTTCTGCCTGTGTACAACACATCATCGACCAGAATTACATCTTTGTTTTCGATGGAGAAATCGAGATTGGTAACGCTGGGCAACAAGGGTACATCTCTGCGTCGGAAATCGTCGCGGTAAAAGGTAATATCGAGAGCGCCTGTTTGAATTGTTTTACCGGTAATTTCTTCCAGACGTTGCTTGAGGCGATTTGCAAGATAAATGCCACGCGGCTGAAGTCCGATAATGGCGGATTCAGAAAAGTCCTTGTGATTTTCGATAAGTTGATGACAAAGCCGGTTGATCAGGAGAGAGAAGAGCTGAGTATTGACTATGGTTACCGGCTTCATTGTTGGAAGGTCAGTCAAAGGTAAACAAAAAAATGATTTTAGTTCTTCATTTCGGTGCCGACCGCCTTTTCTGTATTGATTTTGAGTTCCTGCCGCAACCATTCCAATGCTTTTTCACGATCGGTGAACAGGCGTGTTGGGATTGCGGGCTTGTTGAATGTCATGTAAAAATTGCCGATTATCCGGTGAGCCAGGTTCTCAACAAGGAATGCTTTTGCCACCGTATTCATGCGGTATTCCGGGGAGGCCACCTTTTTACGAGCTTCGGCGGAGATGGTGCTTCCACTTCCGGAAACAACCAGTACCGTGTAGAGCTCATCGCCCATTAAGGCCAGGTTATCGCTTTTGCACAAATCAAGATCTTCCGGTTCAATATGCATATCCTCCAGAACATAATTCTCGACGATACCTTTTTCAATGCGTTGTGACCGGATCTTTTTTTCCATTTTATAATGCAGCGGCAATTAGGTAAAAAATAGGTAAAATAACAAGGGCTTCCTGACGGAAGCCCTTGTTATTATGATCAATGGATCAGAATTATTTGCCTTCACCTTTTTCGAGGTCAGCCTTAAGGTTAGCAAGCGCATCAAGATCACCAAGAGTGGTTTTCTCGATGTTTGAATTGATTTCCTTAACAGCTTTTGAAGTTCCACCTGTTGCAGCAGTAGTTTTCTTACCACCACGTGCAGCAGCCTTACGGTCTTTTTCTTCAATAACAGATGCATCGAATGTTGCAGTGTGTGACACCACAATCTTCTTGCCTTCTTTGTTGAATTCAAGAACCATAAATGGAAGTTTTTCATCGCCTTTAGCATTCGATCCGTCTTCTTTACGGAAATGCTTGGAAGGTGCATACCCTTCTACTCCATAGGGAAGAGAAACTGTAGCTGACTTATCGGTTACACTAACAACAGTTCCTTCATGAATTGAACCTTCTGTAAAGATGCCTTCAAAAACATCCCATGGATTCTCTTCGAGTTGTTTGTGACCAAGACTCAAACGACGGTTTTCTTTATCAAGTTCAAGAACTACCACATCCATTTTGTCTCCAACCTTACAGAATTCAGAAGGATGTTTTACCTTCTTGCTCCAGCTAAGATCGCTGATGTGAATGAGTCCGTCGATACCTTCTTCAAGTTCAACAAACACACCAAAGTTGGTGAAGTTGCGAACGAGTGCGTTGTGACGTGAACCTGTAGGATATTTGCTTTCAATTTCTGCCCATGGATCAGCCTTGAGTTGCTTCATACCAAGCGACATTTTGCGATCATCGCGGTCGAGGGTAAGTACAACAGCTTCCACTTCGTCTCCTACTTTGAGGAAATCCTGTGCAGAGCGCAGGTGTTGACTCCAGCTCATTTCTGAAACGTGGATCAGACCTTCAACTCCGGGTGCAATTTCTACAAATGCTCCGTAGTCTGCAATAACAACAACTTTACCTTTCACTTTATCACCAACATTAAGCTGCGTGTCGAGTGCATCCCAAGGATGAGAAGTAAGCTGCTTCAGACCAAGTGCAATACGCTTCTTGTCGTCGTCGAAATCGAGGATAACCACATTGATCTTCTCGTCGAGTTTAACGATTTCTTCAGGGTGATTAACGCGACCCCAGCTAAGGTCTGTGATATGGATAAGACCATCAACACCGCCAAGGTCAACGAATACACCGTAAGAAGTAATGTTCTTAACAGTTCCTTCGAGTACCTGACCTTTTTCAAGTCCGCCGATGATTTGTTTCTTCTGCTCTTCAAGTTCTGCCTCGATAAGCGCTTTGTGAGAAACAACAACGTTCTTGAATTCCTGGTTGATCTTAACAACTTTGAATTCCATGTTTTTACCAACGTAAACATCGTAATCACGAATAGGCTTAACGTCGATCTGCGAACCTGGAAGGAATGCTTCCAATCCGAATACGTCAACAATAAGTCCACCTTTGGTACGACACTTAACAAAACCTGTAATGATTTCGTCTTTGGTAAGCGCTTCGTTAACACGCTCCCATGCATGGAACATACGTGCTTTCTTGTGCGAAATGATCAGCTGACCGCTTTTGTCTTCCGTCGACTCCACGAATACAACCACTGCATCACCAATTTTCAGGTTAGGATTGTAACGGAATTCAGAAAGAGGAACAACGCCTTCTGATTTATACCCGATGTTGATCACTACTTCCTTTTTGGTAATAGCAACCACTGAACCGTGGGTAACGGCTTTTTCAGTGATAGATGTCAGGGTATCATCATACATCTTCCCAACGCTTTCGCGCTCGGCTTTTGAATAAACATTCCCTTTGTCTGCGTAAGCAACCCAATCAAAGTTAGGGTCCGGTGCAACGGCTGTTGCGGTAGATTTTTCTGCCATTTGGCTTATTATCTTGTATCCCATCGTCCGACCGATGGAAGAAGTTAGAAATACCTAGTCGGATAGGCATCTTCTTATGAAGGCTGCAAAAGTAGTAAAAAAATGGGAATCTGTAATGAAAAATGAAGGATTTCGGCTGCAGCCAGAGGAAGCCTTCCGGTGTATTCCCCTTTGGGCAAGCTTTTCCTTATCTTTGTAGAGAAAAACCAGCAGCATGGAAGCTATTGCAGACCTCCTGAAAATCATGATTCCGGCACTCATTGTAATGGGTACAGCCTATTTTCTTATTGCCAGGCAGCAAGAACAATTCAAGCAATTTCTCGATACAAAAACAGCCAATAAACTGGCAGAACTAAAAGCAGAAAGCAACAAAACCACGCTTCCGCTCCGACTTCAGGCTTACGAAAGGGTGATTTTGTACCTCGAACGCATTTCGCCCAACAACATGATTATGAGGGTGTACAAGCCCGGTATGAGCTCAAAACTACTGCAGGCGGAACTGGCAAGGACCATCCGTGAGGAATACGAGCACAACATGACACAACAGGTCTATGTATCGCACAACTGCTGGCTTTTACTCAAAAATGCCAAGGAAGAAACCATACGCATGATCAATGTGGCTGCTGCAGGAATTCCGGGAGATGCAAGCGGACTTGAGCTGAGTGCTGCTGTGTTTGAAATCGGACAAAAGATCGACAAAATGCCAACCGACATAGCGATCAACTTTGCCAAAAACGAAGTCCAGAAGCTTTTCAGTTAATAAATTCTGACAATCTGTCCACTTATCAACAATGGCCGGGTTTTAGCGTTTATTCTGAAAGTGTACTTTTATAACCTCAAAAAAACATAACAATGGCAACTGAAATTACCGACGCGAACTTTGAAGAGATCGTGATGAAATCCGACAAACCCGTAATGATCGACTTCTGGGCAGAATGGTGCGGCCCTTGCCGTATGATTGGTCCGGTAGTAGAGGAAATGTCGAAAGAATTTGAAGGAAAAGCCCTCATCGGAAAAGTGAATGTGGACCACAATCCCGGCATCTCTGCAAAATTCGGTATTCGCAATATTCCTACTATCCTGTTCCTTAAGAATGGCGAGATCGTAGACAAATCAGTAGGTGCTGTTCCCAAGACGCAACTGTCTGAAAAGCTTAACAAACAACTTTAAGCTACCTCCCTCCTGAGTAAAGTTGTTTCAATGAATTCCGGGCCTTTGGTCCGGAATTCTTATTTTGCAGTGTGACGCAGATCGACAAACATAGCACCGAGCGATTCGGTAATCTGGATTTCCTGGCCAAACAGGTGGTGGAAGGTTTTATTACCGGTCTGCACAAAAGTCCGTTCCATGGATTTTCAGTTGAATTTGCAGAACATCGTTTGTACAATACCGGAGAATCCACCCGGCACATCGACTGGAAATTATTTGCCCGATCGGATAAATTATTTGTAAAGCGGTACGAGGAAGAAACCAATTTACGTTGTCAGATCGTGATCGACACTTCATCCTCGATGCTTTTTCCGGAGCAGACCGAAAAAGGGCAATACAATAAGATCGGATTCTCCATTCATGCCGCTGCTGCATTGATTGAACTTTTGCGCAGACAACGCGATGCATTTGGATTAAGTCTCTTTGCAGAAGACATCGAACTGCACACACCGGCACGCAGTAGCTATACGCATCAGAAATTCCTGTTTAATGAACTGGAGAAAAAACTAAGATCCTTCTCCCCTACTACTGCTCATACCACACGCGCGGCTTCATCGCTTCATCGTATTGCGGATGCCATACATCGCCGTTCGCTTGTTTTTGTATTCAGCGATATGTTCGACACCTCAGAACAAAGCGAAGAATTATTTTCTGCCTTGCAACATCTGCGACATAACAAACATGAAGTCATTCTCTTTCATGTAACCGATAAAACACTAGAGCTCGATTTTAAATTTGAAAATCGTCCGTACACCTTTATCGATATGGAAAGCGGTGAAAGCATAAAACTGAATCCATCTGCTGTACGCGAGCATTACCTCGAAGCAGTGAACCGTTTAAAAAAGGATCTCGTTCTAAAATGCGCGCAATACCGAATCGACCTCGTTGAAGCTGATATTCGTGATGGCTTTGATAAAGTATTGCTGGAATACCTGATCAAGCGATCGAAAATGATTTAACAGAGAACCTCCCTTATTCGCAATCTTAAAAGAAGAATTTTTACCGGATTTTCAATTAAAGCCATTGTAATCTGGGTATGTTCTTTCTTAACCGGAACGGCTTGCGTTGTACAGTTTTTATTCTCAAGCCATTGCAGGGAAATAAGCAGATACCAAAATCTGATAGGTCATTCCCTCGATGGGCACCATTTTTCTCAAATCGGGCAAAGCAAAATTATGAATCCCATCTCCTCCATACCTGTTTCCAATCAAGGTAAACAGGGTCCGGTTTTCAGGGATGGTCAATAGTGATCCGTCACAAATTTTCCAATCACGTAGCTCGAATGAAAAAGCAAACAACTGAACAGTTCCGATCGGTAATCCTTCCATAAATTTCTAGTTTCGTTTAATCAGTTTTTGAATTCCGATTGTAGCATTTTCAGAGCTAACACGAATCAAAAATGCGCCGGACGGAAAACCGGAAGTATCCAGTCGCAATGAAGTACCAAATGGTGTACTCAGTATCACTTTTCCCTGAAGATCGAAAACAGTAAGCACATTGTTCGGACTATTTCCCACTTCAATATTCACATAATCATCTGCAGGATTTGGAAAAACACGGATCGCAGGCTGAGGTGTTTGTTCTGCAACCGACACAAAAAAGTTTACATCTTTCACAATTCCCGAACCCTGATTGATGATCCAGTTACCGGGATCGATGGCGGTGATATTGACCACATCCTGCAAATCCGGAAGAAGAAATTGATTTTGATTGGAGGTGATCGTAAACCGAATAGAAGTATCAGGCAAAGTGGCACGATCAAAACGCAATAAGAGGTCATTGGTAAATGTTGGTGTAACAGAAGGATCAGTTGTAAAATGACTGATCTGAACATGGATAGAATCGCCTTCATTGTTCCAAAGCACTCCGTAGGTTGGATATCCAGCTCCAAAATACCACTGTTCCATGAATGCGGTGAAATCTTTTCCGGAAGCATTTTCCATCACCGCAATAAAATCCATTCCGCTCGCAGTGCTATTGGCATATGTGGTTAAAAAACTACGAAGACCATTGAAGAAAACCACATCATCATCGATCAAAAAACGCAAGGTGTGAATGATGGCTGCGCCCTTATCGTAGGTTAAGCGTCCTGAAAAAATTCTTCCTGCATCCAATGAATCCAAAACCCAAACACTACCACCGGGTTGCGACATGACATTGTTGTGTCGTCCGGTCATATTGGATGCTGCCTGTGCCGGATACAAAGCCTGCAACATGATGTATTCCGAATACGAAGCAAATCCTTCATTGATCCAGATATCCGACCAGGAAGAACAGGTTACGGAATTTCCCCACCATTGGTGCGCCAATTCATGTGCCGTGAGTGTACGGTTAAACGATCCCTGGGTGGTCATGGTCTGGTGTTCCATTCCGCCGCCTATGGGAGCCATGCAGTGACCATACTTTTCATTGGCAAAAGGGTATGGTCCGTATTGCACAGAAAACAGTTCCAGAAAATCAGCCGTTTCATCAATATCGTTCTGAAAATTACTCAGCGTAGCAGGATTATCATAAATGAAATTCTGAATATGAACCTGACCGGAATTAACAGGATTTGCAAATACATCGTAAATGATATACTGCGCAACTGCAACTGAAATCAGGTAATAATCGATGGGGTGACGGTGTTTCCACTCGAAACGATGTGTTCCGTTGGCAAGATCTGTTACCTGCTGCAAAATTCCATTGGAGCCGGCTTTCAGGTGATAGGGGACTGTGATCCACACCTGAGAACTATCGGCTTTATCCTTGAGTGATTGCTTTACCGGAAACCATTCGAAAGCAGAAAAAGGTTCGGAAAGCGACCAGGTAACCTGATTGCCCCAGGTGGGAGAACTGGCATTGGTCATACCACCGCCACCAAAAGGATTGGATGCAGCAGTTGGGGGTGTGCCACTGTAGTTGACATGAATTACCATATTCTGACCGGCTGTTTTGTTTACCGGAACACGAATAGCAGAATTGCTGCGCGAATAATTTACCGGCACACCATCAACAAGAATGGAAGCAATCGTGAACGAAGGAAAAAACTCAAACAAGGCAGAATCCATCGCTACTCTTGCCATGGCATGAATTTCACCTGAACCTTCGAGATAAGTTGAGGTGTTGGTCATACTGAGGTCCAGAAAATAATAATGGACATCGTATTCTTCCGTCTCTGCAATTTCAGAAATGGTAAAGGTATTGGAACGCAATTGTTGCGTGTGGAAGTGCTTCAGTTTGGAACAGTGTCCGTGATTTTCATCCTGGGCAATACTAATTCCGGGGAAAATAATCCCCAGAAACAAAAAAAGTGAGCTATAGCGCATTTGGCAAAACAATTTGTCTGTCAATGTAACATAATTTCAAGCCGTTTTTGCATCGAGTAAGGAAAAGGTCAAAATCGCAATAACACGGTACCCGGCAAGTGAACATCAGATTAAGCTGTTCCTGAGATTTTAAAGGAGCCTGAATGGTCCCAAAACAAAAACCTCTAAACCAATTATCTAATTCAATTTTTCTATATTTTTATGCACCCACCGCCGAAAGCTGGCAATAACGATACGAACCAATGAGGAAATTCGGTTTCTCTCTTTTATGTATACTCTATTTCGTTTCCTGCACCACAAAAAGCGGTCAACAATCCGATAGCTATTCTATCAAAACTGTTCAGTCAAAAGGAAAAATTCTTCCAAATGCTCAACTGAAAAAACAAGGCCGTTTTGATTCTGACTATCTCCAACCAAAAATTTTCAATGCTGAACATCCAACCGTGGTTTCAGCTGAAAGTTTTATCCGTTCTTTGGCAATTAAAAAATCAGTCCCGGTAAAGGTACCACAAGCGATCACTCCGGGAGCTGATACCTTTAAGCTGCCCCTTAGAATTACAATTACCGACAGTTCGTTCATTGCAGGAATTCCTGAATCGATTATTGCAAAGGATGCCTACATCAAGGATCAGAACCCTCACAATTTTAGTTCCTATGGCAAATTGCAAGGATTAAAACACGGAACGATCAATTGTTTGCTGGAAGACCAATTTGGAAACATCTGGATCGCAACAGCCGGTGGAGGAGTCTCCAAATTTGACGGAAAACAATTTTCTCACCTAACTGAAGCAGAGGGTTTATGCAATAACAACGTAATGTGTTTATTTCAGGACAGCCGGGGAACTATCTGGATGGGTACAGATGGATCCGGGATAACAAAGTACGATGGGAAACACTTTACAACTTACAACGATAAGAACGGACTTACATCGAACACGGTTGTTTGCATTAATGAAGACCAATCAGGAAATATCTGGATTGGAACAAACGGTGGTGGTGTTATAAAATATACGGCGGATAAAAATAAGAATACAGGAAGTTTTGAACCCTTCACCAGTGCAGAAGGTCTTGCCGGAAATCATGTAAGCAGCATTTTAATTGACAAATCAGGAAACATTTGGTTTGGTACTGTTGGAGGAGGTGTTTCAAAATTCAATGGAAAACAATTTTTAAATTATACGATTGAAAATGGATTGAGCCATAACAAAATCTTGTGTTTACTCGAAGACCGGCAGGGAATTATTTGGATGGGAACGGATGGCAGCGGGGTTTGTAGTTACGATGGAAAAACATTCACTCATTATTCGGAAAACAATCCTCTTTTTCAGGAAGTGGTCTGGTCGATTTATGAAGATAAAAAGGGACAAATCTGGTTGGGTTCCTGGGGTAAGGGTTTGTCTAAATTTGACGGTGATAACTTTACCCACTATACAGAAAAGGAAGGCTTAAGCAGTAACATCATCCTTTCTATCCTTGAAGATCAATCGGGAAACATTTGGTTGGGAACAAATGGTGGCGGAGCGTCTGTATACCATGGCAATTTATTTACTCATTTTACCGAAAAGGAAGGATTGAACAATAATTATGTTCGTGATTTTTCAGAAGATCAATTTGGGAATTTATGGTTCGCAACCTATGGTGGAGGAATAAGCAAATTCAACGGACAATCCTTTTTCCATTTCAATAAACAAAATGGAGTTTTTGATAATGATGTCAGATGCCTGATGTTTGACAACAAGAACGAGCTTTGGTTCGGGACTTTTGGTGGAGGAATCGGTAAATACGATGGCAAAAACATTCTTCAGCTAACGGAGGAACAAGGTCTGTGTAATAATTACATTTTGTGCATGGAAAAAACCCATGATGGCAAATTGTGGTTCGGAACAAATGGTGGTGGAATTTCGATTTATGACGGAACAGCATTTACAACTTTCGATGAAGAAACTGGCTTAAGTAACAATACAGTGTTATGCATTACAGAGGACAAAAACAAATCGGTCTGGATAGGAACCAATGGCGGAGGAGTCATCAGGTATGACGGACGAACATTCACTCACTTCGATGAAAAAACCGGATTAAGCAACAATACGGTAAGAAGTATACTCGCCGACCGAAATGGAACTATCTGGTTTGGAACAAGTGGAGGAGGAATATGCAACTACGATGGTGAAAAATTTATCCATATAACCGAAAAGGAGGGGTTAAAAAGCAACTATATCCTTAGCATACTGGAAGACAAAGAAGGCAATATTTGGTTTGGTACACGCTTTGGGTTGAGCAAACTTTCTACAGCACAGCAGAGTGAATTGAACAACAAGATTGCCAACGGCAGTACGAAAGAGTCTGATGTCTATTTTAAGAATTATGCCTATGAAGACGGTTTTCTGGGTATTGGCGTAAACGGAGGAAAAACAATTTACCAGGATAAAAAAGGATTGATTTGGATTGGAAGTAATGACAGGTTGACACAACTGCACCCTGATGGAGAAATAAAAAACAACAAGTCTCCCGAAATCAGAATTACCAATCTGAATTTATTCAACGAAAAAATTCCCTGGCAAGTACTGGAACTAAAACAGGATAGTGTTTTAAAGCTTGGCAATGGCGTAAGCGTTGGAGATTTCGAATTTTCGGGAACCATGAACTGGAACACCTTACCCGAGAATCTGAGTCTCGCCTTCAACAACAACTACCTTACTTTCCAATACATTGGCATCACCATGCATCAACCGGACCTCGTAAAATACAGATACATTTTAGAAGGATGGGATGAAAACTGGAGTTCGATCAGCACACGAACAGAAGTTGCCTATGGTAATTTGCAGGAAGGAGAATATACGTTCAAGGTGAAAGCCATGAACAGCGAAGGATTATGGAGTGAACCTGCATCCTACACCTTTTCCATTCGGCCACCCTGGTGGAAAACCACATGGTTCAAATCAAGTTATATCTCTGCATTCATCTTACTGATTATTGGCTCATTCAGATGGAGAACAGCTTCATTGCGACGAAGACAAAAACAATTGGAACAAACCGTAATTGAACGAACTGAAGAACTTGTTCTAAAAAATCAACAGGTCGAAAAACAAAAAGAAATTGTTGAAGAAAAGAACAAGGAAATTTTGTCGAGTATAACTTACGCCAAGAGGATACAGGAAGCCATTTTACCCGGATTTCAGCGGTGGAAAAGGTATTTACCGGAAAGTTTTATTCTCTATACACCAAAAGATATTGTTGCAGGTGACTTCTACTGGATGGAAAAAAGTCAGAATTTCCTGTTCATTGCAGCAGCAGATTGTACCGGACACGGCATACCCGGAGCCATGGTGAGTGTAATCTGTTCGAATGCTTTAACAAGAGCCATCTCGGAAGAAAAACTATCAGACACCAACAAAATTCTGAATCGTGTACGTGAAATTGTGATCGAAAACCTATCGGGCAAAGAAGAAGAAACCGTTCGCGACGGAATGGATATTTGCCTGATCCGAATAGACACCAACAAACCCGGTGAAATACAATTCAGCGGAGCCAATCGTCCGCTGTGGATAGCACGGAATAAACAACTGCTCGAATTCAAGCCGGATAAACAAGCCATAAGTTTTTCTGAAAGCACGAAAGATTTTAACGCTGCTCTTATTCAACTTGAAAAAGGAGATACCCTTTATCTTTTCACAGATGGATATGCCGATCAGTTTGGCGGCAACTATGGCAAGAAATTTATGTACAAACGTCTGAAAGAATTATTGATTGCCATTTCTAATGATTCGCCTGCACAGCAGAAAGAGAAATTACATACCAACTTCAACACCTGGAAAGGAGAACTTGATCAGGTAGATGATGTATGTTTTATTGGAATCCGTTTGTAGCAATTCTCCATCAGTTTTCTTTTTCTTCAATATGGAAAATACGGAATTATAGTTCCTAAAACAAAGTCCCCTACTCCACCAAAACAAAAGCAGCCCAGTAATACGGACTGTATTTTTTTCGCATCGCGTTTTGTGCGATTTGAAAGGACTTACGGATATTGCCGTTCTTGAGCAATACACCATAAAACAATTCCATAAACTCAGCCGTTTCTTTATCAGGAACTTCCCACAACGACATGATCAGGTAATGTGCTCCTGCTACTTTAAAGGCACGCTGCAAACCATATACACCTTCATAGCCACGAACATCTCCGAGTCCGGTTTCGCAGGCGGATAATACGATCAATAAAAATCCGGATAAATCCAATCCGGTAATTTCCTGAGCAGTGAGAATTCCATCTTCTTCCGATTCGGAAACCGAGTGCTCCGACCATAGTTTGTTGGCACCGGCGAATACAAGCCCGGATCGCATCATGGAATGCGGTGAGGACAAAAAGAACAGATCCTTTTCCTTACGCGCTCCGCTACGAAAGACGATTTCTGCATCAATTTCCACATGCGTGGTGTCTTTTGCAGCAGAGGGATCGGGATAGAAAAAACCATGTGTTGCAATATGTAATATTCCCTTCTCACCCGAACAGGATTTGAATTGCACTTCACCGGCATTTTTTCCTGTGAATTTCTTTACCGACTTCTTTTGCTGCAGCGCCTTCCTTTGAATGGATTCCACTTCCGTTAGTGTGCCCTCCAAAAATGTCCAGCCCACATTTGCGTTCAGCGTATCCGTATAATCCACTCCTCCGAATAAAAACAGCGGACCAATTCCCGATGCAGAAGATTTTTTTCGTTGAATCAAACTACCTGTTGACAGTAAGGGATTTAATTCGATTACCGAAGAAACATACCTACCATCGCGATTCCGAATAGCAGAAAATGAAATTTTGTGCAGCAAACCCGCAGGAGAAAAATAAATGGTCCGTACATCATTCAACACGGATTCCAAGGGCTGACACAATAGCGAATACAAACTTTCCCTGCCGGAAAAAGTATAAGCAGATTCAATTTTTGTTTTGCGGTCGGATGATTTTTGTGCGATCAATGCCTGCAAATGCTCTTCCTTACACAAGGGAATATAAAGCGGTTGCAAAAAATCTTTTTTGATTACCAGCGCCACATACATCACTTCATCCGGGAGATTGTTTTCTGAACGATGCAGATCAAGAAGAGGAATGCGTAAAAATTCGATGGCCGCTTCGCCTTTTACCAGTGAATGCTGAACCTGTTTCCAATCGACATTCTTTTCTTCGAGGTGTTGCTTAAACGCACTCGATTTTCGGATCAGTGTAGCCTCAAGCGATTGCGCTTCTTCTTCCAGTGCTGTTGCATCTTTTCCTCTGGAATACGCCTTGGCAATTTTTCGTTTAACCGTTAACCAGGAGTAATACGATTCAATCAGCAAGGAATCGCTGCTTGCCAAAATATCTGCACGAAGATTCCCGCTGCCGCGCAATATTAATCCCTTCAGCAACAAAGCCTGGTTGTAGGACTGAATGGTGAGATCAGGACGCGTGGAATTGTGATTCACCATAAAAGCATCATGAAGCAGAAAATCCTCCTCCATGGTGGCGAAGTACTTTTCCTTATCCGTTTCGGCAAGTAATGCGAGATTGATTTCAATATCCTTTTGGCGGATTTCCATCAGTCCTCTGAGTTTTTCCGCAGCAGTTGGAATGGCGGCGCGACGGTAATACGTAGCAAACTGATACCTCAATGCGCGACGGATCTCGGAGGTGGATCGGATCGACTGTGCAATTTCCAGTGCATTATTCAAATAGACCAATGCGCTATCGTAATTACCAAGATCGTGATGGTAGGAACCGATATTGTTCATTGCAAAAGCAATAGCCAATTTATCGTTAAGTGATTTACGCACTTCCAGACTCCGGTGAAAATAGAACATCGCAGAATCCTTTTCATTCATCACCCTGTACAGATTCCCAATGTTGTTGAGTGTAGAAGAAATTCCGTTCTTATCGTTTATTTTTTTGCGCAGGAGCAGACTTTCCCTGTACATATCCATTGCAGCAGCGTACTTGCCCTTTTGTTTGTACTGAATAGCCAGATTGTTCATAGCAGTTGCAATGCCCTGTTTGTTGCCGTTTTTGGTATGGAGTTCCATTGCCAGAATGTACCATTGAACCGCTTTATCGGAGACTCCAAGATCATTGTAAGCCGTTGCAAGATTGGAATAAGAAGTGGGCAATCCGCGCTGATCATTTTTTTCGAGACGAATGGCCTTGGCTTTTTCAAAATAATCGATTGCACCGGTAAGATTTCCGGAATAGGATAAAACGATTCCCAGGTTATCAATGGCATTTGCCCATCCCTGCCAGTTTTTCATTCCCGCATAAATACCTCTGCTGTTCTGGTAGCAGGAAGTCGCCAGTGCATAATTGCCGATATCGCGGTGGATATTCCCCATATTAACGATAGCACCGGCTATTCCCGAGGAATCGTTGAGTTCGGTTTTTATTTTTAGTACCTGCTCGAATTTGAGCAGTGCGCGATCATTTTCACCGCGGATGGCCAACGAAACACCCTGAGAATTGATCGCATCGGCCACATAGTTCTTCGAACCCGATTTTTCCGAAAACAATTCCTGCTGCTGTGAAAGACGGTAGGCACTATCGGGTTGCGAAAACAAGAGATGCTCCCAAATAAGCGTATGCACCGCAAACAAGCGTACGGTGTCGGACTGCGCTTCATTTCTCCATACACCCAAAAGCGAATCGGCTTCCGGATTATTGCGGGATTGGGAAAACAAGTCGCCGCCCGAAAACAAATAGAATAAGCCAATGATGAGGTGCTTGATATTCATTGGCAGTAAACTAATAAGGAAAAAGTGTTTTCGCAATTTTATTGGACGAATGGATTCAATTGTTCTCTCAAAGCAATTTCCTGAAGCATGGAGAATCGGTTTGAAAAAAGCAATCAAATCACATCGACTGAAGAAGTTGCCAAATCAACCTTACAGTTTACAATTTGCTTTCTATCATTTGCTCACTACCAACGGCGTAGAAACTACATTCTCTCCCTGAATAAGAGAAACCATGTACATCCCATTTTCGAGAGGAAGTGAATTGATCTGAATGCGGTTCTTTCCGGGTAAAGGATAGTAGTTCGCGGAATGAACAGTCTTACCCAAAATATCCGAAACCGAAATCTGAATTTCTCCTCCGGATTTGCTTTCAAATTCAATTGAAAACGCATCGGAAGTTGGATTGGGAAAAACGCTGAAGCACGCTATCGGGTCTGCATCATTTACAGACACATTCGAACCCATCTCGTAGACCAATAAAGCTACGTTCTGTGAAAGTAACCCGAGGCTTGCAGTTCCGGAAACAAAATTATTACAGGCAAATGCGCCACCTGCCACTCCGGGAGTGACGGGAATATCACCTGTAGGATCGTAGGATAATCCGGTAGGCACACCCAAAATAGAATGCTGAATCAGCATCACAGTACTGGGTCCACTCTGATCGGAAGCCCACAAATACGGACCACCGGGGGTGTACGGATCGTAAACCAAACCATATACACCTGACAAACCGTGTGTACTCTGCGCGATGGTAGATAGTACAGCACCGCTTGTGCTGATAGCAACCCAATCTGTGGCGAAGTTACCGGTCCAGAAACCACCTGCTCCACTATTTAGGGTGGGATCATAACTAATGTACCGTGTTGTTCCGGATGCCGACGAAGTGAACGAGCTCACCAATGTTTTAGTGGAAGGATTTACCTTGTAAATGGTATTCGAATTGTTGGCCAGATAGAGGAAAGTACCATCCGAAGTAATGGAACGGGTTGCCGATATTCCGGGGATCACAAATCCGGATGTTTTTACACCTGAAGCATTCGCTGTAAAGAGTGAATCATCGCTCCACTTCGACAACCAGAATTCGGTGCCTGTCCAACACACTCCTGCCAGACTGACGGCAATTTGATTGGGATCAACAAAAAGCTGAACATCCCATTGTGCACGGTCGGGTGTTGCCACTTGTTGAGCAGTGATGGGAGCAGCATCGAGAGCTGATTTTGTGCAAAAGCGCCAAGAGGAAGAGCAGTTCCAATGACAAAGAATAGATTCAGTAAATTGAGTTTCATAGCAGCTGTTTTTCTCAAAATTCCTCATCCTGAAGGCAGTGAAAAATGACAAGAATCAGGATAAAAAACCGATTGGGTAAGTTTTCATTTGCTAATAAAGCATAAATGGTAAAGTCGGTTCAGGTTAATTTAATTATTGAGCAGAAGAGGGTCCCGGTTAAATAGGGTTAAAGGGGAATTGGCACACAATTGCTGCAAGACGCTTGAAAGCAAACGCAATCAAAGAAGAAAAAAACCTGAAAAGGAAGAATTATATAGATGATTTATAGAATTTTTGATAAATTGGATAATCCAATTAAAAGTAAGCATAGCACGCCGGATTAGCGAGCCATGCTTAATAAAGGTTGGGTTATAAATGAGTTATAAGCGATTTTAAAAAGACGACAATGGCGAAACAGACAGCAAAGAAAACGACTAAAGCGACCACGAAAAAAAAGGTTGATAAACCGACTGCAAAAAAAGCGGTTAAGAAAACTGCACCTAAGACTGAAAAAGCCAAACCGACAAAAAAGGTTATCAAGAAAGCTCCTGCAAAACCGACCGTTAAGGCTAAAAAAGTAGTAGTTGCCGACACACCGACAGTTATTAAAAAGACTTTTGATAAAATCACTTTAATCTCACATAAATTTACAGAACCTAACGAACACCCGACAAAGCTTAAACCTAACAAATTAAGCGTATCAGAAATCAACGGCATTGGAGGAAACACCTACTTGAAATTTCATTCGGCAGGAATTAAAACAGTCGAAGACTTTGTAAACGCTGGTGTTTCCAAAATTTCACAAGTATTGGGTTGGACAGAAAAAGGTGGTCTACCTTTTTATTTAAGAGGGCTTGCAGTTTACCAGAACAGAGTAATCAAAATAAAAGCTCCGAAAAATATTTCTCAAAGCCCAATTTACTTAGACATCGAAACCGACCTTTCTCAAAGAACAGTTTGGATGATTGGCATTTACATTACTAAGTCTAATGAATTTATACAATTGGTTGCCGACAAACCAAAAGATGAGCCTAAAATAATAAAACAATGCTTGGAAATTTTATCAGACCATCCAAACGAACCTGTTATTTCTTATTCCGGTTCTCGTTTTGACGAAAGAGTTTTAAGAAAAAGATTTGACGAAGAAAATTTGAAACATAACCATTTAATATTTGACGACATATTACTTGACATTAAGGCTTCATTAGCATTTCCAATTAAAGCATATACACTCGGTGACTTAGGTGAATTTTACGGTTATAAATTCAAGCACCCAAATATGGACGGACAACAGGTTGCAATGCTTTATTCTCAATACGCAAATGATTTAAAGAAATTCAGAGGTTATGAAAAACTTTGCGATTATAACGAAGATGACGTTAAATCAATGGCATCAGTTGTTGAACACATTTATTTAAAATAATGGCAAAGAGATTAAGACTTTCAGAACTTGTAAACGAAATTGATGATGCAATTCAAAACAGATTTGCAGGTGAAACTTTTTGGATAACCGCAGAGATTACCGATGTAAAAAAACAAACGGACAAACGTTGGTGCTTTTTAAAATTCATTGAAAAAGAAGGGCATTTAATTACCGCTGAAATTAAAGGCGTTTTCTGGGCAAACACTTTTCACAATGTTGAAAAATTCGAGAAACTATCGGGCCAAACATTTGCCAGCGGACTTGAAATAACTTGCAATGTAAGAGTTCGTTTTCATAAGCGATATGGAATTGACTTAGAAGTTTTAGAAATTGACCATACCTACTCCTTAGGTAAATTAGAACTTGAAAAACAACAAACACTTGACCGACTTGTAAAAGAAAACCCGAAATTAATTCGGCTTGTTGATGGACAATATTTTACAAGTAACAAGTCAATTGAATTGCCGATTGTACTACAAAGAATTGCTTTGGTTACAGCACCAAATTCAGACGGACAAAGAGATTTCAAACAGGAAATAGAGAACAATCAATACGGCTACGCCTTTTCAGTTTCTGAATTTCTAACGCAAATACAAGGCGACAATTCAAGCAAATTAATAATTCAAAAACTAAAACTAATTGAAGCGGAAAAAGAAAATTTTGATGTTGTAGCCATTGTTCGTGGTGGTGGTTCACAAACAGACTTCAAACCATTTGACGATTACGACCTTTCAAAATATGTTGCTTCCTTCCCCTTACCAATTTTAACTGGCATCGGACACGATAGAAACACAAGTATAGTTGACCTTATGGCTCGACAATATAAGACACCAACTAAGGTTGCGACAAATATTGTTGAACACAATTACAACTTTGAAAGTGAAATTATGGATTTTAAAGAACGGTTTTTTGAAACAGCAGAAAGTATGATAGATGAGGCAAAGGATAACTTGCTTCAAATAAAACGAACAGTAAAGGCATATAGTCCAGCAACAATTTTAAATAAGGGTTACGCTATTATCACGAGCAACGACAAAATAATTATTAATCCGAAAGACATAAAACCTAATTCAGAAATACAAACTATTTTGAAAAATGAACTTATTCATAGCACAGTAACAAAAAAATCAAAAAATGAATTTGACATATAACAAAGCATACAGCGACCTTTCAAAACTTGTTGACCAAATCGAAAACGATAAAATTCAACTGGACACACTTGCAGACAAAGTGAAGCAAGCAAAAGAACTTATTGACTTTTGCGAAACCAAATTGCGGACTATTGACAAGGACGTTAAAGCAGTCTTGACAGACAAGAAACCAACGACACGAAAGAAAAACCGCTTATAACAGCCGTTTGCCGCAATGGGGGCTGACGTGTTTAATTCAAGTGCAGTGCTTCTATCAACATTTGTGCTTGGTTGACAGTGAAGTGCTCCGAAATCCCCCACTGCGGCAAGCGGCAAAACGTTATAGGGCATTTTAGGACAACGGCTTCGGCTGACAATAAACAACATAAATGGAGCAACAAGACAAACTAAAAAACGCTATTAGAGGTTTAGCAAAAATTCAACTTCACATTGACAACAGCGGTGGCCCCGAAGAAAACGGAGAACTGTTTGAAGAATATTTTCATATCCGAGCAAAGATTTTGGCAAGTTTCGGTTTACCTGACAGTGACACCTTTGGGAAAATATTATTCGTTAAATCATTGCCAACAGACAAAGAAGTTGATACAATCATCAGCAATCTGAAAAAAGCTGCAACAGAATATTTGCTTTCACCGGCAAAGACTGAAGCCCAAATTTTAGAGGAGGCAATCGAAAATAAATTAGACCCAGAACAAGTATTACCTGAGTTTGGCATAACATCACATTTATACACTCTATTTGTTTACAAAGAAATTTTGCTTGCCAAAAGAGACCACCCGTTAGCCGTTTTAGAGGCTTTGCGTTTAGCAGACGACCCAAAGACATTAAACTTATTGGGTATCGTTGCATTGACAAAGAACTTTGGAGAAGAAGAAAAAAAGATGTTGGAATATTTGAATGCCAAAGGCATTAAATATCTCGACCACTACATTTCTGCTTTTCAACTTGACGGAAAAGACGAAGAAATTGAACAAAGCCAACTTGCAGAATTTTGGCACGACTTAAACGGTGGCTTTGAGTTCAAAACACTTGACGACAAGTTTTCAGCATTGACACATTATTTAATGAATTACTTGTGTTTAGTTGTTGCCGACCAACCATACAGAATAACAGAATTAGAAGTTTATTACCACGACAAAGACAATCACCCCGACCCTTACGTTCATTGTTCATCTGAACAGCTTTTTGCAGGCAATTGGTATTTTAACGGAGCAGGTTTGGACATCACATTTGGCGACTACGAAAAGAAAATTTACGGTGGACTTTTAATTAGAGGAATTATGAAATTTGGAGAAAGTCCACGTTACATAAGCGGCCCATCAAATG
>ERZ761607.374-NODE-374-length-84065-cov-5.935115_pt1 | contig 84065 bp, 88 predicted proteins | sample MGYA00511164_ERZ761607 | MGnify/ENA primary metagenome ERZ761607 (study PRJEB28899, sample SAMN02445080) | bioreactor sludge metagenome | biome: EBPR sludge | place: Australia: Brisbane, Thorneside Wastewater Treatment Plant | collected 2011-06-22 ...
GTTGGCGACCAGCTTGGCCGAGATCGGCGTGCGGCCGCCGGTCTTCCGATCCTGCCGAGCGTAGCCGAAGTAGGGCAGCACCGCCGTGATCCGCCGGCCCGACGCGCGCTTCAGCGCGTCGATGCAGATCAGCAGCTCCATCAGGTTGTCGTTGGCCGGATAGCTGGTCGACTGGATGACGAAGACGTCCTCGCCCCGCACATTCTCGTCGATGGTGACGAAGACCTCGTTGTCGGCGAACCGCCGCACCTGGGCGCGGGTCAGCGGCATGTCGAGGTATTCCGCGATCGCGGTCGCCAGCGTGCGGTTGGAGTTGCCTGCGAGCAGCTTCATCGGACGGGTCTTCGCGCTGGGGACGTTGGGCGGCTTCTATGGGGGCGGGGGCTGATCGGCAAGCCGATTCGAACCTCAATTCCTCCGGGACCCGCTCAAACTAATCATTGGCAACCTAGCCGCGCCGCGCGACACTCCCGGCCTGACCGTTCCAGCAGAGAGCGGCTGGCACGGGAGGATCTGACGATGGCCGACGACGCCACGCCGCCAGGCATGCTGCAGCTAACGCCGCTCAACCCGACCTATCGCGCCGATCCGCACGCCATCCTCAGGCCGATGCGTGAAGGGTGCCCGGTCCATCGCGACGCCATGGCCGGCACCTTCGTGGTCAGCCGCTACGAGGATGTGCGCGGCATCGTCTCGGACAACAGCCTCTGGCGTGATCCGATCCATGCCGAAGAGGCGGCGGTGATGCAGCGCCGCTTCGCCGACAACGTCGACCCGGACCTGCCGCGCACCAGCACCACCAGCATCCTGATGCTGGACAATCCCGACCACGCCCGGGTGCGCCAGCCGCTCGCTCAGGCCCTCTACGCCCGGGTGGCCAAGTTCCGTCCGCACGCCGAGCGGATCATCGACCACTACCTGGATGCGGTCGCCGGCGAGGGCAGCTTCGACCTGATGGCGCGCTTCTGCGTGCCGGTGCCGGTCGACGCCATCGCCGAGATTCTCGGCGTCGAGCACGACCGGCTGGACGAGTTCCGCGACTGGTCGGAGGGCGTGATCCTGGGTCTCAACCCGTTCCGAAACGCCGAGCAGACCGCGCACATGGAACGCGCGTCCGTGGCGCTGAACGAGTATTTCACGGCCCTGATGGCCGACCGCCGCAAGGCGCCGCGCGATGATCTGGTCAGCGACATGGTCGGACTGCAGGCCTCCGGCGCGCCGCTGAGCGATGACGAGGTGCGCATCAACCTGCAGGCCCTGTTGGTCGGCGGCAACCTGACCACCACCGACCTGATCGGCAACGGCGTGCGCCTGTTCCTGCTCAATCCGGGCGAACTGGCCAAGCTTCGGGCCGATCCGAAACTCGCCGCCGGCGCCGTGGAGGAGGTCCTGCGTTACGAGGGTCCGGTCGACATCACCGGCCGCGTCGCCTCGCGTGACATGGAGGTTGGCGGCTGCCCGGTGCGGCAGACCCAGTCGATCACCACCTTCCTGCGCGCCGCCAACCGCGATCCCGAGGTGTTCGAGGATCCGGACCAGTTCGACATCAGCCGCAAGGGCAAGCCGCACGTCAGCTTCGGGGGCGGGTCGCACATCTGCATCGGCGCGCCGCTGGCCCGGCTGGAGTCGCAGATCGCCTTCGTGAAGCTGTTCGAGCGCTTCCCGAACCTGCGGCTGGCCGATCCGGACGCGGAGCCGAACTGGCGCACGCTGCCGTTCTTCCGCGGCCTCGAGACCCTCGAAGTCGCCATCTGAGCGGCGACTTGCCTCCCCTAGAGGCAGGCCGTCCAGACAGGCTCCAGAGACATCAGAGGAGGCATGCCATGGGCAGCCAGACCGGAAAGACCCTGTTCGTCGCGGGCGGGTCCAGCGGCATCAACCTGGGCATCGCCCGCTGCTTCGCGCGCGAAGGGGCCAACGTCGCCCTGATCAGCCGCAGCGCCGACAAGATCGCCGCCGCCGCCGCCGAGATCGCGGAGATCAACGGCGGGAACGCCATCGGCATCGCCGCCGATGTCCGTGACTATGCCGCCGTCGAGGCCGCGCTGAAGGCCACGCATGACAGGTTCGGCGACATCGACACGGTGATCTCGGGCGCGGCGGGCAACTTCGTCGCCCCGGCGCTGGGCATGTCGGCCAACGGCTTCAAGACGGTGGTCGACATCGACCTGATCGGCACCTTCAACGTGCTGCGCGCCTCCTACGAATTCCTGCGCAAGCCGGGCGCCTCGCTGATCTCGATCACCGCCGGCCAGGCCACCCGCGCCTCGATGTTCCAGGCCCACGTCTGCGCCGCCAAGGCCGGCATCAACATGCTGACCCAGTGCCTGGCGCTGGAGTGGGGTCCCGCCGGCGTGCGCGTGAACGCCATCTCGCCCGGACCGATCGAGGACACCGAAGGCATGCTGCGCCTCGCCCCGACGCCCGAGGCCGAGGCCCGCATCAAGGCCCGCGTGCCGGCCCGCCGCTACGGGACGAAGGACGAGATCGGCGCCGCCGCGCTGTTCCTCAGCTCGGACGAGGCCCGCTACATCAACGGCGCCATCCTGCCGGTCGACGGCGGGTCGGGCTGTGGGGATGGCAGCGGCGACGCGGTGGGCGGCGGGATTCACTGACCGCCCTGCGTGCTTCGACACGCGCCGGAGTTTACCCTCGGGCCGCCATTCGGCGGACCCGGGGGGCGCTGCTCAGCATGACGTGGATGGCTAGCCTCTCAATCATGTCATCCTGAGCAGCCGCGAAGCGGCGTGTCGAAGGACGCAAGGCATCAGATCAGCGTGCCCGCCGTCTCGCGCGGGGCCTCGGCCACCGACCAGGTTCCGGCAGGCGAGGGAACCAGCAGGCCCTCGGCCGCCTCCCCGCGCAACCACCCCGCCCAGCCGTCGCGCTCCACGACCACCGGCTGGCGGTCGTGGATCGGCGCGATGTCGGGGCCGGGCGCGCAGGTCAGCAGGGTGAAGCGCCGGTCCTCGCCCGCGCCGCCGATGAAGCCGGCGAAACAGAACCAGTCGCCGTCGGTGCGCGAGAACCGCCAGCGGGTCTTCGGGTACGTCTCGCCCGTGAACTCGAAGAACGACGAGGCCGGGACCAGGCACCGCCCGCTGTTGAACGCCCGCCCCTCGGACCGGAAGTTGATGACCGGCGGCCGCTTCGGCTGCGACGGGATCAGCCCCCATTTCAGTCGTTCGAGCGTCGCGCCGTCCTTCCGCGCGACCACGACCGGCGCCAGGTCCGTCGGCCGCACGTCATCCGTGGCCGCCAGGTTCGGGACCCCGTCCTCCGGCCAGTACCAGGCGATCAGCTTCTCGGTGAAGGCGTCCGCCAGCGCGGAGGCAGGCACGTGGTTCGCGTAGTTGTTGCACATGGCGGGAGTGTTTCGGCGCCGCCCGAAAACAGCAACCCCGCCTGGCTTGTTATGGCCGGACGGGGCTGGCCGGCCCAAAGGTCCGGTCTTGAGGCTCAGCGGGCAGGCCCGCGAGCGATCACCCCTAACATGGGCGTTGCCTGCTATCTGGTCAATCGCGCCTGCAATCCGAGGGCGTGGATGACGCAATCCCGCACAGCCTCCAGGTCGGCAGTCGGAAGTGCCATCTTCAGATAGTTACGGCGGCCATTTGGCTGACGAGCGCTCCGAAACAGATCGAGTCTCGAAAAGCTGACCGTGGCCAACATGTCTGCCTTTGCCCAAAGATCGGTCTGCGAAAACGGCTTAGGCGGCGCGGCCGGGAGTGTGACCGCGCATTGATAGGCTACGGGTCGTTGCGGCGGCGTAGTGCTCAAGGGCGCCACGGTGCAGAGACCCTCCCGCCCCCGCAGCCTTGGTGAAAGTATGAGAACTGGCCGGCGCTTGACCATCTCAGGCGGCATAAAGCCTGCGCCGAAGTCGCAGATCAGGATGTCACCACAGGAAGGCGCGAAGCGAATAGCCATGGTCGAAATATTCCCGACATGGTCGTAGCGCACAAGAAAGCTCGCGATGATTTTGCGGCGAGGTGGGAGCAGCAGGGCACGGGGCGGACGGCTAGATGGCTCTGTGGTATGATCAAGCCATGGCGCACGATCGCATCGAGACGAAGCCCGGCGTTATGGGCGGCAAGCCGGTGATCAAGGGCACGCGGATCCCGGTGTATATTCTCGTGCGCGAGTGTGCTCATGGCTCGCCGGAGTACGTGGCTGATCTCTTTGAAGGCCTGACGGCGGACGATGTCCGGGCCGCGCTGGTCTATGCTGCGGATATCCTGGGCCAGAAGGTCCACCACGCGGCGGAATAGCCTTGAAGCTGCTGGTCGATGAATGCGTCGACCGCGCCGTCACCCAGGGGCTGATCGAGGCAGGGCACGATTTGCTACGACTCCCAGCCCGCCTCCAGGCGACGGACGACATCAAAGTGGCCGCCTATGCCATCGAGGTCGGCCGTATCGTGCTGACGCAGGACTATGACTTCGGCGAGATCGCGGTGCGGCACGGCTTGGCCTTGCCGGGCGTGCTGCTGTTGGCATGTCAGTCGATGCCCATGCCCGAACGCATACGGCGCATTGTCGCAGCCGCCAGCAGTCCCGACGCTGAGTATCTGGGCCATCTGACCATTGTCGAGCCCGGGCGAACTCGGCGTCGAGCGCTATAGCTACGTCGCTACCGTGATGGACGGAGCGGTTCTAGCGCTTGCCGCCGTCCGTGATCGCCCGCCTGACCACCGCCAGCCAAGCGTCGTCGACGCCCCTGATCGGCACAAAGACAGGGCCGCCGACCTCATAGGCTTCTCCCCTGAACCGGATCGGTACGTCCTGGCGAAGCAACGCGCCGTCATTGCTCCGGAACACGAGAAACAGCTGACCCTCCCGCCCCGACAGCGGCGTTATGCAGGCGCCGAAGCCCTGCCAGGTCGAAAGGTCCCTGACCTCAAGATATCGGTTCAGGTTCCGAAGGGCGGCTGTCGCTGACACCGGCCGAAGCGGCGGTCGTGGCTTCTCGAGCGCCCATGAGGGATCGAAGCCGTTCAGCGAAAAGGTCGCCGATCCTTCGCCAGCCAGGCGCTCGACGACACGGAAGTGGAAGCGCCGCCCCTCATCGACCCAGTCTTCCCGCAGCATCGCGGTGACTTCGGCCGGCGCCGGCGGCGTAGCGGGCGGGTCGACGCCCATGATGTTCGCCGTGGCGTCCTCAATCGCCGATGCGGTCGTCCCCGCCTCGAAGTCGTCGCTGACGCTTTCCAGAACGGCGATGTCGATGGAGCCGCTGGCCACGACCAGCGTGGTCGCGGCTCCTCTGGGATCGAGGCGGACCTTGTCGGGCCAACCCGGAGCGGGGATGCAGGCCGAAGCCGGGGCAATCGCCAACAGCACAAGCGCCACACCCGCGATGGATGCGGCCAGCCTCACGGTCAGGCCACCTTCACCCGCGCCGCGCTCTCCGGCAGGTCTTCCCCGAACGCGCGCTGGTAGAACTCCGCCACGGTCGGGCGCTCCAGTTCGTCGCACTTGTTCAGGAAGGTCAGGCGGAAGGCCAGGGCCAGGTCGCCGTTGAAGATCTCGGCGTTCTGAGCCCAGGTGATCACGGTGCGCGGGCTCATGACGGTGGAGATGTCGCCGTTCATGAAGGCGTTGCGCGTCATGTCGGCGACCCGGACCATGGCGGCCAGGGTGCGGCGGCCTTCCGGCGTCGCGTAGGCCGGGTTCTTGGCCAGCACGATCTCGGCCTCGGCGTCGTGGTCGAGGTAGTTCAGGGTGGTGACGATGGACCAGCGGTCCATCTGCGCCTGATTGATCTGCTGGGTGCCGTGGTACAGGCCCGTGGTGTCGCCCAGACCGATGGTGTTGGTCGTCGAGAACAGGCGGAAGTAGGGGTTGGCCCGGATCACGCGGTTCTGGTCGAGCAGGGTCAGCTTGCTGCCCGACTCCAGCACGCGCTGGATCACGAACATCACGTCGGGACGGCCGGCGTCGTATTCGTCGAAGACGAGCGCCATCGGGCGCTGCAGACACCAGGGCAGGATGCCTTCCCGGAACTCGGTGATCTGCTTGCCGTCCTTCAGGACGATGGCGTCCTTGCCGACCAGGTCGATCCGCGACACGTGGCTGTCGAGGTTCACCCGCACCATCGGCCAGTTCAGGCGGGCGCAGACCTGCTCGATGTGCGTCGACTTCCCGGTGCCGTGGTAGCCCTGGATCATCACCCGGCGGTCGAAGGCCAGCCCCGCGACGATCGCCAGCGTGGTCTGCGGATCGAACCGGTAGGACTCGTCGATGTCCGGCACATGGCTGTCCTTCGTCGAGAAGAACGGGACCTTCATGTCGGAGTCGATGCCGAACGCTTCGCGTACGGAAACCTGCTTGTCCGGGACAAGCATCAGCAACGGATCGGCGGGAGCGGTGTTGTCAGCGAAGTCGGCCATGATGCCTGATCGATTAGCGCCTAAACGCTGATCAGCAAACAGTTGTTCGGTGAAAAATCGGAGGAGGCCGCGTGATATCGAGACAGAGAGCGACGCGTTGGCTGGCTTTCGCCCGGCGGGAGGTATGGCCTCTGGCCGCCCTGCTTCTCTCCGCCTGCGCGCTGCTGGCGTTCATGGAGATCGCCGACGACGTCTCCGAGGGCGACACCCGGGAGATCGATCGCGCCGTCCTGCTGTCGCTTCGGGCTGCGCACAATCCGTCGCTGCCGCTGGCTCCCGGCTGGCTAACCACGGCGGCGACGGACATCACCGCCCTGGGCTCGGTCACGGTTCTTACCCTGCTGGTGCTGTTTGTCGCCGGTCTGTTCGCGGCGCTGCGGCGCTGGCGAGAGGCGGCCGTTCTGGTGGCGGCCTCCGGCGGCGGCGTCGCGCTGAGCCAGGGTCTGAAGGTCCTGTTCGGCCGCGACCGGCCCGAGGCGGCCTGGCGGCTCGTCGAAGCCGTCAACCCGAGCTTCCCGAGCGGTCACGCCATGCTGTCGGCGGTGGTCTACCTTACGCTGGGCGCCCTTGTGGCCAGGTTCGCCGACAAGCGACGGGTCAAGGCGTTCGCGCTGGGGGGCGCGGTCGCGGTGGCGCTGACGGTGGGGCTGAGCCGCGTCTACCTCGGCGTCCACTGGCCATCCGACGTCCTGGCCGGCTGGTGCCTGGGCGCGGCCTGGGCCATGGGCTGGTGGCTGGCGGTGCAGGGCTGGGACCGCTTCAGCCCGCTGCATCGGTCGCCAGGGGCGAGCTCGCGGGCGGAGTTGCGGTGAGGCATTGCGTGGTTCGTGACGCTCGCTTGAAGCTCGCTCCTCACCATGACGATGTTTGGTGAAGCGTCTCTGAGCTCGTCATCCTGAGGAGCGATCCCTCAGGATCGCGTCGCGAAGGACGCAAATCCTAAGCCAGGCCCGCCTTCTTCAGCGTCTTCCAGGCCTTCAGCACCCGCTGCAGCTTGACCACCGCGCCGTGGTCGCCGCCGTTGCTGTCCGGGTGGCACTTCTTGACCAGCTCGGTGTAGCGCACGCGGATCTCGGCCCGCTCGGCCGTCTCCGGCAGGTCCAGGTCGGCCAGGGCGTTGCGCTCCAGCTTGCCCAGCACGCGGCCGTCGGCGCGTTGCGCCGGCTGCTCGACGCCGGAGCGATCGGCGCGGCCGAAACCGAACAGACTGAACGGATCAGCCCACCCCATCGGCCCCTGGGCCTGGGCGGCGGCTTCCCGCGAGCGGTTGGAGGCCTTGAAGCTCCAGGTCGGCCGCTCGCCGGTGATCCGCTCGGCCTGAGCCTGGGCGATGGCCTCTTCGGTCATGCCGGCGAAGAAATTCCAGCCCTTGTTGTACTCCGCGGCGTGCGCCTGGCAGAACCAGTAGAACTGACCGGGCATATTGCGGGCCTTGGGAGCACGGGCGGTCGCCACCGACAGGCAGTCGGAATGCTCACAGCGCCGCTCGCCGGGCTTCAGGCGCGTGACGTCCTCCGCCGCCTCATCCTCGGGCTTCGGGGGGCGAACGCGGATGTCCACGAACTTGGGGCGGTATTGAAAGGCGCCGGCCATGCGCCGAAGTATGGCCCTCAGCCTTTCTCATTCAAGAATTGACCTGCGGAAAATGGCCCCCATATCTGAATCGATCGCACAAAAGCTCACCGATGCGTTCCAGCCGACACGGCTGGAGGTCGTGGACGACTCCGATCGCCATGCCGGGCACGCCGGCCATCGCGAGGGCGGCGGCAGCCACTTCAACGTCATGATCGAGTCGGGAGCCTTCGCGGGCGTTCCGCGTGTGATGCGCCAGCGGCAGGTCTACGCCGTGCTCGCCGATGAACTCGCCGGCCCGGTGCACGCCTTGTCGTTGAGGCTGTTCGCGCCCGGGGAAGGTTAGCTGGTCACCAGCCCTGTCAGGGCCCGCTCCAGGTCGCTCTGCCGGAACGGCTTCTGCAAGACCGGGGCGTCGGTGTGGTCGCCCTCGACACCGGCCGCGCCGTACCCGCTGGCGAAGGCGAACGGCACGCCACGCGCCTTCAGGGCGTCGGCGACCGGGAAGATCGGGCGGCCGGCCACATTTACGTCGAGCAGGGCCGCGTCGATCTCGGCCGTGCTGGCGAGCATCATGGCCTCGTCGAAATCCGGGGCGGGACCGACCACCGAGCATCCGAAATCGGCCAACATGTCCTCGACGAGCATCGAGACCAGCATCTCGTCCTCGACAACGAGCACGCGTAGGCCGGAAAGAGCTTCGCTCGCCACGCCTCAGTCCTTTTCAACGAGCGCCGACATCGGCAGGCGGATGAAGCAGGCCACGCCCTGTTCACGGTAGTCCAGTGTCACGCTGCCGCCGAGCTCGGCGGCGAGGCCATGTTCGAGAAGGCGCGAGCCGAATCCGCGCCGTACGGGTGGCGAAACGGGCGGTCCGTTTGCTTCCCGCCAGTCGAGTTCCAGGTTCCCGTCCCGCACGCTCCAGGCGATCGTCAGGATGCCCCTCGCCACGGAAAGAGCGCCATACTTGACCGCGTTGGTCGCCAGCTCGTGGATCGCCAGACTCACCGCCACGGCGGCCTTGGGGCTCAGCTGGATGTCGGGCCCCCCTTCGAGGATCGTCTGGCCGTCGCCGCCCAAGGCGCCGAGTTCATTGTGGATCACCTCGCGCAGGCGGGCGCCCTGCCAGTTCTCCCGGGTCAGGAGGTTGTGGGTTTCCGACAAGGCCAGCAGGCGGGCTTCGAACGCTTCCTTGAACTCGGCGGGCGTGCGGGCGCTGCGGAGGGTTTGGTGTGCGATCGATTGGACGGCCGCGAGCGTGTTCTTGACCCGATGATTCAGCTCGTTGAGCATCAGGCGTTGACGGTCCTCGGCCTGTCGGCGCTCGGTGATGTCCAGCGAAACGCCCGCCATGCGCTTGGCCGGACCGCCCGGGACAATGGCGTCCGCCCGGCCCCGGGCGTGAACCCAGCGAACCTGCCCGTCGGGCCAGATCACCCGGTACTCGATGTCGTAGTCCGAGCCGTCACGGATCGCCGCTTCCATGGCCGCTTGCATCCTGGCGCGGTCGTCAGGATGGATCGACATGACGAGGTCGTCGAAGCCGAAACTCTCGTCCACGCGGCGCCCGTAGTTCGCCTTGCAGAGATCGGACGCCTCGTAGGCGCGGCTGTCGACGTCCAGGGCCCAGGACCCCATCCGGCCAGCGTTCAGGGCGAACGTCAGCCGCTCCGCCAGCCGGGACTCGGCGGTATGGCGCGCCTTGCCGTCGTCGTCCGTGTCGTCCCGCGCCCGCATGGCGTCCATGGCCGCGGCGCCCAAGCCGGCGACGCCCAGAACCAGCCGTTCGTGATCGCCCGTGAAGCGCCCCGGCTCCCCATGGCCGAAGAACAGGCCTCCGAGGACCCTGCCGGAACGGGACTTCACGGGAACCGCCAGGTAGCTGCGCACCGGCAGATGGCCGGCGGGCATGCCGTGATCGGGCGGCAAACGACCATAGCGCGGATCGGCGAGGATATCGTCGGAACGGACCACGCTCTCGCCGGTGAAGGTGGGGGCGAAAACGGCGGTGTTGCGCGGCATCGGGAAGCCTTCGAACGCCGATCGTGGGGCCCCGGAGAGGCTGAAAAGCATGTAGCCTTCGCCGCGGTCGTCCACGACGTTGTAGAAGAACGCCCCAAACGCCGCGCCGGTCAGTTCGACGCCGCCATCGACGACCGCCTGGACGATGGCGCCGATATCGTGGCCCGCGGCGATGGCCTCGCCTATCCGGAGCAGGGCGTGCGTTCGCCGGGTTTCCTCCGCCAGCGCGGCTTCAAGCGCGACGACGCGACCAGCTAAGCTCTCTCCCGCTCCGCGGTCTCTAACGGCTGCAGACACCACGCCCCCCGAACGCAAAAGACACTACGCGTTATCGCCGAACGCCTGACGACGCGGCCGAGTTCCCGTCGTTAACCCGAATGGTCCTCCAGCCAGGCGCCCTCGGGGTTCAGCCGGGGGCTGATGCGCAGGCCGGTGATCTGGTTCCGTCGACGTTTGACGACCTGGAACCGGTGGTGATGGAAGATAAAGGTCTGTCCCTCGTCGGGGATCGTCTGGGCCTCGTGGATCACCAGGCCGGCGATGGTGACCGCCTGGTCGTCCGGCAGGTCCCAGTCCAGCGCTCGGTTCAGGTCGCGGACGGTCACCGAGCCGTCGACCTCGACCCAGCCATCATCCTGCGGCTTCACGCCCTCGACGGCGGTGTCGTGCTCGTCGTCGATTTCGCCGACGATCTCTTCCAGGATGTCCTCCAGAGTGACGACGCCCTGCAGGACGCCGTACTCGTCGACAACCAGCGCGAAGTGGTAGCGGCGCTTCAGGAAGGCGTTGAGCTGGTCCTTGAGCTTGGTGGTGTCGGGCGTGAACCACGGCTTGCGGGCCAGATCCGCGACATCGATCTCATCGAGGCCGACGTCGCGGTCGGACATCTCCTTGATCACGTCCTTCACATGCAGGACGCCGATGATGTTGTCGGGATCGTGGCGCCACAGCGGCACCCGACTGTGGCCGGAGTCGAGGGCCAGCTTCACCAGCATCTTGGCCGGTTGTTCGGCGTCAAGCATGAACACCGACTTGCGGTGGACCATGACTTCGCTGACGTCCATTTCGCTGAGGTCAAGCACGCCGCCGAGCATGCGGCGATCGCCGCTTTCGACCACGCCCTCGGAGTGGTGGTATTCGACCGCGCCGCGGATTTCCTCGTGGGCGGCGAGGACGTCGGTCTCCATCGACAGCTTGATCCCGAACGGCCGCAGGGTCTGGCGCACGATCCACTGCGCGCCGTTGGCCAGCGGCCCGAAGACCCGCACGGTCCAGTAGGTCGGGATCGACAGGGCGCGCGAGACAGCTTCCGGGCGGGTGATGGCCAGGGTCTTGGGCAGGATCTCACCGAAGACCACGACCAGGACGGTCATGACCACGGTCGACATCAGCACCCCTATCGCGCCCGGGAAGGCCGCGCCCAGCACGCTGGTGGTCAGGGCCGAGGCGCCGATGTTGACGACATTGTTCGACAGCAGGATGGCGCCGATCATCGTCTCCTGGTTGCCCATCAGCCGGTTGATCCGGCCGGCGGCGCGGTCCCCTTCGCGCTCGAGCTGGTGCATCCGGCCGCGGCTGGCGGCCGTCATCGAGGTTTCCGCGGCGGAGATCAGAGCGCCGATGGCGAGCAGGAAGACCAGCGACGGGGCGAGACCCAGGACCAGGGCCCAGATGTTCACGACAGAGCTCCTTCGGAGATCAGGAAGTCGCGCAATGGCGCCGGGTCGACGCCCTTGGCGGTGAGCGCCTCGCCGATACGTCGGGCGAGGACGAAGGTCAGCTTGCCGCCCTCGGCCTTCTTGTCCTGTCCCATGTGGGCGATCAGGCGGTCGGCGTGGAAGCTGGCGCCTTGCGGCAGCGCGTCGAGACGGGTTGGCAGGCCCGCGGCCTTCAGCGCCCCCTCGACGCGGGCGGCGTCGATGTCGGGGCAGAGGCCCAGCCTGGCCGAAAACCGGAAAGCCATGGCGCAGCCGGCGCCGACGGCCTCGCCATGCTTGAGCGCTTCGCCGAAGCCGGTCTCGGCCTCCAGGGCGTGGCCGAAGGTGTGGCCCAGATTCAGCAGGGCCCTGCGTCCCTGCTCCCGTTCGTCTTCGGTGACGATCTCGGCCTTCATCTCCACCGAGCGGGCGACGGCGTGGGCCAGCGCCTCGACGTCGCCAGCCAGCACCGCTTCGCCGTTACCCTCAAGCCAAGCGAAGAAGGCCGGGTCGCCCAGCATGCCGTACTTGATGACCTCGGCGTAGCCGCAGGCCATCTCGCGCGCCGGCAGGGTGGCCAGGATGTCGAGGTCGGCCAGCACCAGCCGGGGCTGATGGAAGGCGCCGATCAGATTTTTGCCACGCGGCGTGTCGATGGCGGTCTTGCCCCCGACCGAACTGTCGACCTGCGCGAGCAGGCTGGTCGGGATCTGGATGAAGTCGATGCCGCGCTTGTAGATCGCGGCCGCGAATCCGGCGAGGTCGCCGACAACGCCGCCGCCGAACGCGACGATCAGGTCGCCGCGATCAAGCTCCAGGGCCAGGAGTCTGTCGGACAGGTCCGCCAGGCCCTCGAAACTCTTGCTCGCCTCGCCGGCCGGGACCGTGATGACGTCGACCGCCACGCCGGCCCGTTCCAGCGCCGCCGACAGGCGCTCGCCATGGTGCTCGCCGACGTTGCTGTCGGTGACGATCACGGTGCGACGGTTCTTCAGCAGCGGGACGATATGCTCGCCCGCGCGATCGATCAGGCCGGGGCCGACGAGAACGTCATAGGCCCGATCTCCCAGGCCCACTGGAATGGTGCGGATCACGCCTCGGCCCCCGCCAGGTGCTGCGTCAGCGCCGCCACGATGGCCTCGACGGCCTCGTGGTGCGGCGTGTCGCCGGTTTCCACCCGGACGTCCGCCTGGGCGTAGATCGGATAGCGGACCTCAGCCAATTCCCGCAGGACCTCCAACGGATCCTTGCCGCGCACCAACGGCCGGGTGTCCTTGCGCGAGATGCGGCGCGCGAGCAGCTCCAGGTCCGCCTTCAGCCAGACCGAAATCGCGCGGCCCTTGATCAGGGCGCGGGTCTCGTCGTTGATGAAGGCCCCGCCGCCGGTGGCTAGCACGTGCGGTCCCTCGTCCATGAGCCGCGCGATCACCTTGCGCTCACCCTCGCGAAACGCCTGTTCGCCGAAGGTCTCGAATATGTCGCTGATCGTGCGGCCGGCCGCGGCCTCGACCTCGCTGTCGGCGTCGCGAAACGGCAGGTCGAGCGCCAGCGCCAGGCGGCGTCCGATGCTGCTCTTTCCCACGCCCATGAGGCCGACGAGGGCGATGGTCTTTCGGCGAAGTCTCGGGTCCGGGGTCATGGCCATCCCCCGCTTACACGACGCAGGCCTTTCCGGCCAAGGTTCATCCCTCCCGCCCGGGGAGAAGGTCTCCCGTCCGGCGACCGTCCGGTGCTAGGGTCGCGGCATGCGCCTGTCCGCCCTCGCTCTGACCGCCGCTCTTTTCGCCTGGCCCGCGCTTGCGCAGGTCGAGGTCCAGCCGCTCGCCGCGCCGGATTACTTTTCGCAGGGATCGCGCGACACGGGCCTGCCCGCCGACCTGTGGCGCGGAACCTCGCCGACGGTGGCGGCCGACCTCATCCCGACCATCGGCGACAAGCCCTTGACCCCGGCGGCGCGTGACCTTGCCTGGAGGCTGATGGCGACCGCAGCGGTCGGGCCCGAGGGCGTCGGCCGCGAGCCCGCCATGGCCGCCGCCCGCATCCGGGCCCTGCTGGCGCTGGGCCGCCCGCGTGAGGCATGGGCCGCCGCCGATCGCGCCGCCAACCTGCCGACCAATCCCGCTCTGGCCGAGGCGGTCGCCGAGACCGCGCTGATCCTGGGCGAAGACGAGCGCGCCTGCCGCGTCGCCGACGAGCTGTCGATCGGCCGGGGGGAGGTCTACTGGCTGCGGTTGCGCGCCTTCTGCCAGGCTCGCGCCGGCCAGACGGACGCCGCCCAGCTGACGCTGACGTTGGCCAGCGAGAGACAGCGCGACCCCGTCGTCTCCCGGCTCATCGGGGCGGTGATCGCCGGCGCGGGCGATCCGGGCGCGGCCTCGGTGCGCAACGGCCTGGAGTATGCGCTGTCGCGCCGCCTGGCCCTCGACGTCGCGGCCGCCAAAGGCGCTCCGGCCGCCGTCGCGGCCATGATCGGCGGTCCCGACCCCGTGGCGGAGCCCGCCGATACTGGCGTCGCCGGACGCCACCAGGCCGCCGTCCTGATCGCCCTGGCTCTGGGCGCGACGCCGACGGCCGAGCAACGCGGAGTCATCGCCCGCCTCGCCGCGCAGCCTAGCCTGGCGTCTCCGGCTCGCCTCGCCGCGCTCGATCTCGCCGCCGACGCCGGCGCCCAGGGCGAGGTCGCGCTGCTGGTCCTGGCCGTCGTGGGCGAGGCCGACGGCAAGGCGCTGCGCGCCGCCGATCAAGCGCGTCTGGTCTCCGCCCTCCGCCGGGTCGGACTGACCGACGCCGCGACGGCTTTCGCCGGGGAGGCCTTTGCGGCGCTCCAGGTCGAATGAGCGAAGGCTGGACCGACGCGTTCCTGGAGATGATGGCCGTTGAACGCGCCGCGGCCCGCAATACCCTGACGGCTTACGGCAAGGACCTCGCCGACGCCTCGGCCTGGCTCGCGGCCAGGGGACGGGACCTGTCGACCGCATCGACCGAGGACGTCGAGGCCTACTTCGCCAACCTCGGCGCCATCGGACTGTCGCCCGCCACCGCCGCCCGCCGCCGCGCCGCCGTGCGCCAGTTCTACCGCTTCGTGCTGGGCGAGGGCTGGCGCCAGGACGATCCGTCCCGTCGAGTCGAGGCGCCCAGGAAGGGCCGGCCATTGCCCAAGGTGCTGTCGCGCGATGAGGTCGAGCGTCTAATCGCGGCGGCGGCGGCGAAAGACGGCGGACAGGGTCTGCGGCTGGCGGCCCTGATCGAGCTGACCTATGCCTCCGGCATGCGGGTGTCGGAGGTCATGGGACTGCCGCTGGCCGCCGTCGCCCGCGATCCGGCCTACCTGATCGTCAAGGGCAAGGGCGGCAAGGAGCGCCTCGCCCCGCTCAACACGGCCGCGCGCGCAGCCGTGAAGCGCTGGCTGGACGTTCGCAACGCCTTCGTTCCCAAGGGCGCCGCGGCCAATCCCTGGCTGTTTCCGTCTCGCGGCGCGGGCGGTCGGCTGACCCCGCGCCGGTTCTCGCAACTGCTTGAGGCGGCCGCCCTGGCCGCCGGCATCGACCGCGAGAAGGTCAGCCCGCACGTCCTGCGCCACGCCTTCGCGACGCACCTGCTGGAAGGCGGCGCCGACCTGCGCGTCGTCCAGACCCTGCTAGGCCATGCCGACATCGCGACCACCCAGATCTACACTCACGTCGCGGGCGACCGGCTGGCGGAGGTGGTGAAGACAAAGCACCCGCTGGCGCGTAAGGACTAGGCGTTGCACGGAGTCGTCGCATTGAACCTACGTCAGGTCCTGATCTCCGCCGTCGCGGCGCTCGCCGTCGGGCCCGCGTTCTCGCAGGAGAGCGCCCCGCGCGCGGCTGACCCGATCTTCGCGCCGCGCGAGGATTCGTTCATCGGACGACTGGGACCGGCCGGGCGCTTCTATCCGGATATCGCGGCCCGCGACCGGATCATCCCCGGCGAAGCCGTCATCGAATGCATCCTCCACGCCGATGCGACCCTGCACGAATGCCGGGTGATTTCGGAGACGCCGCGGCGTCACGGTTTCGGCGAGGCCGCCCAGCGTATGGCGAGGGCGAAGATTCTGCTCGCGGCCCCCCGCCTGGTCAACGGTCAGCGTGTCGACCGCGAACCGGTCCGCATGACCGTGCCGTTCTCCCCGCCGACGGCGCACTAGTCTCTGAAGGAGCGACTTACCAATGTCCGATGAAACCCGCGACAGCAACGGCACGGTCCTCGCCGACGGCGACAGTGTCACCCTGATCAAGGACCTGAAGGTCAAGGGTTCGGGCGGCGTGACGCTGAAGCGCGGGACGCTGGTGAAGAAGATCCGGCTGACCGGCGACCCCGACGAGATCGAGGCGAACGTCGAGAAGGTGAGGGGCCTCGTGCTCAGGACCGAGTTCGTGAAGAAGGCCTAGGGCCGCTCTCCGATGCAGCAGGAAATCAAACAGCTCGAACAGCTTGAGGAGATCGTTCTCTTCACCGTCGGCAAGACGCCGGTGACGGCGGGCGGTTTGATCGCGGCGTTGATCACCGTGGTCGTCGCGCTGATCGCGGCGCGGCTCATCGGCATGGCGATGTCCCGCCTGCGCGGGCGGGTCAGCCGCGGCGGCCCGGCACTCTACATCGTCGAGAAGCTGTCGGCCTACGGGCTGATCGTGTTTGGCGTCATCGCCGGGGTCTCGACGCTCGGGGTCGACCTGTCCTCGCTGGCGGTGTTCGGCGGCGCGCTCGGCGTCGGCGTCGGTCTGGGCCTGCAGGGCGTGGTCAAGGAGTTTGTCTCCGGCATCGTGCTGATCTTCGACGAGGAGCTGCGCGTCGGCGACTACATCGAACTGGAGAGCGGCCAGCGCGGCGTGGTTCATGAAATCGGCGCGCGGGCGACCCGTATCCGCAACAACGACAGCGTCGACATCCTGATCCCCAACAGCCAGCTGATCCAGGGGACGGTGACCAACTGGACCCTGCGCGGCCACACCCGCCGGATCCGCATCCCTTTCCGCGTCGCCTACAGCGTCGACAAGGAGAAGGTGCGTGACGCGGTGCTGGAGGCAGCCAAGGCGGTGCCGTTCACCCTGCCGGACAGCGCCACCTACAGGACCCAGGTCTGGCTGGTCGGATTTGGCGAGTCCGGTCTGAACTACGAACTGGTGGTCTGGCCCCGATTGGAGGCGGTCAAGCGGCCCAACGCCATCCAGGCCGCCTACACTTGGGCTATCGACGACGCCCTGCGCAACGCCGGCATTGAGATGCCCTTCCCACAACGCGATCTGCACATCCGTTCGGTGTTCGGGGAACAGGGCGACGACGCCCGCCGCACGCTGAAGCTGCAGAGCGGCGGGTCCACCGCCAGGGGGCGCCGCCGCCGGGCCTCGACCAACGACGCCATCGAGGACACCCTGAGCGTCGGGCACGACGAGCCGGAGGCTCCGCGCAAGCCTTGACGCCTTCGCCGCACCGCCGCAAAGCTTCTCGCAATTGCGAAAAGAAACGACGGGGAACGCCATGAAGACGCCGCGCGGGTTTTTCAAACCTCTCGCCATCGGAGCGCCGCTGCCGCTGCGCGAGCTGCCCGTGCGGGTCGAGCGCATGATCCACTTCGTGCCGGCGCATCTGGAGAAGGTCCGCGCCAAGGTCCCCGAGATCGCCCCGTCCGTCGACGTCATCCTGGGCAACCTCGAGGACGCCATCCCCGCCGACGCCAAGGACGCCGCTCGCGCCGGCTTCATTGAAATGGCCAACGCCACTGACTTCGCCGCCCTCGGCGTCGGCCTTTGGACCCGCATCAACTGCCTGAACTCCCCCTGGCACCTGCAGGACGTGACCGACATCGTCGCCGGCGTCGGCGACCGGCTCGACGTGATGATGATCCCCAAGGTCGAGGGACCGTGGGACATCCACTACATGGACCAGCTCCTGGCGCTGCTGGAGGCGAAGCATGGCTTGAAGAAGCCGATCCTGTTGCACGCCATCCTCGAAACGGCCGAGGGCGTGAACAACGTCGAGGCTATCGCCGCCGCATCGCCGCGGATGCAGGGCATCAGCCTCGGCCCGGCCGACCTGGCAGCCAGCCGCCGCATGAAGACCACCCGCGTCGGCGGCGGTCACCCGTTCTATAAGGTCATCGAGGACCCCCGGGACGACGCCGCCCCGCGCGCCGCCGCCCAGCAGGACATCTGGCACTACACCTTCGCCAAGATGGTCGACGCCTGCGCCGCCGCGGGGATCAACGCCTTCTACGGCCCGTTCGGGGACATCTCGGACGCGGAGGCCTGCGAGCAGCAGTTCCGCAACGCCTTCCTGCTCGGCTGCGTCGGCGCCTGGAGCCTGCACCCCGGCCAGATCGCCATCGCCAAGAAGGTGTTCAGCCCTGACCCCGGCGAAGTCGCCTTCGCCCGCCGAATTCTGGAAGCCATGCCGGACGGCACCGGGGTGGTGATGCTGGACGGGAAGATGCAGGACGACGCCACCTGGAAACAGGCCAAGGTGATGGTCGATTGCGCCCGCCAGATCGCCGCCAAGGATCCTGAGTACGCGGCGCTGTACGGGTTCTGACCAACACCGCTGTCATCCCGGACAGCCCGCAGGGACGATCCGGCCGGGCGGACAAGGACCTGGCGGTTTCCGGACGAGGTCATGAGCTGGGCGATAGATTCGGCTTGGCTATCCGCTACGGTGCGACCGCCATCCGGAGGTGACCATGGCTGAGCGCGAGCCGCACTCGACCCTCGCCGACTTCGTCTTCACCACGCCGCTGCGGGTGCGGTGGGCGGAGGTCGACATGCAGGGCATCGTCTTCAATCCGCACTACCTGACCTACGCCGACGTCGCGATGACCGAGTACATGCGGGCCGTGGGGTTTCCCTATCCGGAGGCTCTGCTGCCGTTCGGCGCGGACATCTTCGCGGTCAACGCCAATGTCGATTTCCGGTCCTCGGCCCGCTTCGACGACGCCCTGACCCTCGCCGTGCGGACCCAGCGGATCGGCCGCACCAGCATGCTGTTCCGCATCGCCGTCTTCCGGGGCGAGGACCTGCTCTGCGACGTCCGCAACACCTACGTCTGCGCCACGCCCCAGGCGCAGAAGCCCGTGCCTGTGCCACAGGTCTTCATCGACGCCGTGCTGGCCTACGAGCGGACGCCGCCGGAGCGGTAGCGACCTCGCCAGCCCCTCTCCACGGGTTGAGCGACGAAGACGTTTGCCGCCTGTCATCGCTGCCCCCTGCTGACACAGGGTGTCACCAGCCGCCCTTCAAGTCCCGGAATCCGCAAGACGCTGTTCTGTCGGAGCCCTATCGTCGCCCGAACGTTGAGCCCGGAGACCGGGATGGGCGAGAGCACGCTGATGGCTTGGGACGTGAGCGACAGGGACGGCTGGGCCGCCGCCATCTCGGCGACGCGCTGTCGCTCGACCAAGCTGGCCGCGCCGCTGACTGCAGAGGACGCGCAGGTCCAGGCGATGTCGGACGCCAGCCCGACGAAGTGGCATCTGGCGCACACGACCTGGTTCTTCGATGAATTCCTGCTGGCTCCGGCCGGTGTGGCGCCTGAGCGTCCGGCGTCCGCGCAGTATCTGTTCAACAGCTATTACGAGGCGGTCGGCGAGCGGCATCCGCGACCGGAGCGAGGGCTCCTGACGCGCCCGGCCCTGGCCGAGATCCAGGCCTGGCGCGCCCGCGTCGACGAGGCCCTGGACCGGTTCGTGGGCGAGACGGACGCCGACGCCTTCCGCGTCGCCGCGCCGATCCTCGAACTCGGCCTGGCGCATGAGGAGCAGCATCAGGAGCTGATCCTGATGGACATCCTGGCGCTGTTCGGCCGTCACCCGGACGCCCCCGCCTATCGCACCGACCTCAAGTCCGCGACGGGACCCGCCCAGCGCCCCGCCGTGTGGGTCGAACATGGGGGCGGGCTTGTGGAGATTGGCGCCGGTCCGGACGGCTTCGCCTTCGACTGCGAGCGGCCGCGCCACAAGGTCTGGTTGGAGCCTTTCGCGCTGGCCGACCGGCTGGTGACCAACGGCGAGTGGGCGGACTTCGTCACCGACGGCGGCTACGCCAACGTCTCATTGTGGCTGTCCGAGGGCTGGGACACGGTCCGCCGCGAGGGCTGGACCGCCCCGGCGTACTGGCGCGGCGACGGTCAGGTCACGCTCGCCGGCCTCGAACCGCTCGATCCCGCCGCGCCCGTGCAGCACGTCAGTTTCTGGGAGGCGGACGCCTTCGCCACCTGGGCCGGCGCCCGCCTGCCGACCGAGGCGGAATGGGAGACCATCGCCGCCGACCGCCCGGTGCGGGGCAACTTCCTGGACGCCGACATCCTGCGCCCGACGCCGGCCGGCGGCCGGGACCAGCTGTTCGGCGACCTGTGGGAATGGACCGCCAGCGCCTTCTCGCCCTACCCGGGCTTTCAGCCCGCGGCCGGGGCGCTGGGCGAGTACAACGGCAAGTTCATGGCCCGCCAGTTCGTGCTGCGCGGCGGCGGCTGCGCCACCCCGCCCGGCCACACGCGGGCCAGCTACCGCAACTTCTTCCACCCCCACCAGCGCTGGATGTTCTCCGGCGTCAGGCTCGCGAAGGACCTCGCATGAACAAGCCCGTCGCCCTGACCGCCGATCTGCAGCGGGCCCTGTTCGCCGAGGACCTGATCGAGGGGCTGTCGGCGAACCCAAAGGCCACGCCGCCAAAGTGGTTCTACGACGCCGAGGGGTCGGCCCTGTTCGGCGAGATCACCCGGCTGCCGGAATACTATCCGACCCGCACGGAACAGGGCCTGCTGTCGTCGATCCGCGAGGACATCGGTCGCCACGTCGGCCCCGGCCGCGCCGTGGTCGAGTACGGCGCCGGCTCGGCGGACAAGGCCATCCTGCTGCTTCAGGGACTGGATCGGCCGCGGTCCTACGTCTGCGTCGAGATCGACCCCGACGCGGCGCGCCGCACGGCCGACGCGGTCGGCGAACGCTTTCCCGAATTGCCGACGAAGGGTGTCGCTGGCGACTTCACCGCGCTTGACGGCATGACCCCGGCCGGTCCGGAAGGCGCGCGCCTGGGCTTTTTCCCTGGGTCGACGATCGGGAACTTCGATCCGGGCGAGGCGGCGGTCCTGCTGGCCGACATGCGCGAACACCTGGGTCAGGGCGCGCAGCTGCTGATCGGCGCCGACCTGGTCAAGGACCGCGATGTGCTGGTCCCCGCCTACGACGACGCGGCCGGCGTGACGGCGGCCTTCAATCGCAACCTGCTCGTCCGGGCCAACCGTGAGTTGGGCGCCGATTTCGACGTCAAGGCCTTCGCCCACGAGGCCCGCTGGAACCTCGGCGCTTCGCGCATTGAGATGCACCTGCGCGCCACGCGGCCGATGACGGTCCATATCCACGACCGCGCCATCGCCTTCGCCGAGGGCGAGACCCTCCACACCGAGAGCTCGTACAAATACACGCGCGAATCCCTCGCCGCCCTGGCGCAGGCCGGCGGCTGGTCGCTGGAGACGGTCTGGACAGACCCCAAGGGCTGGTTCGCGCTGGCGCTGCTGGAGAGCTAACCCCGCGGCGGCGTGTGGATCATATGGCCGCCGCCGCTGGCGAGCAGGCGCCCGTCCTCGCTCCAGACCCGGCCGAGGCCGTGGATCAGGCCGTTGTGCGATTCCTCGGACCGGGCGTCGCTGAGCAGCCAGTCGACGCCGCCGGGGGCGTGATGGAACCAGACCGCCAGGTCCAGGCTCGGGGCGATGTAGTTGGCTTCCGGCGGCTGGGCGCGGCGGTGGGCCGGCCACAGCGGCGTGTCGATCAGCACCAGCATGCGGGCGCAGTCGGCGAACAGGTCGGCGGCTTCGAAGTCCTTGAACCGTTGCCACTGCAGCAGCGGCTCGCCCGCCTCGATCCGCTGGCCCCAGGGGGTCCACTTGACCGGCCGGGTCTCGAAGTTCTGCCAGAAGCGGTGCTTCGGCGCGTCCGGCGGCAGGTAGTGCTCCATCGGATGCAGCTCGGCGGGCAGAGGCGACGCCGGCATGACGGTCGCCGCCATGGCCGGGCCGTCGTCCTTGTTGGTGGTCCAGACCTGGGCGGTGAGGAACACCTTGCCGCCCTGCGAGAGCTCGACGGCCAGGCACATGGCCGACCGCCCGGCCTTGAGCACCTTCACCTCGGCCTGTGCCGGGCCGAAGGCGCCGACCGACAGGTACTGGCAACTGAAGCTGGCCGGACGATGCCCTTCGGGCGCGCGCATGCCGGCCGCCCGCAGCGCGATCGCCGCGACGTAGCCGCCGTTCGGCCCCCAGATCTCCCAGTCCTGCGAGAGATCGGCGGTTAGGACGCCGTCGGTTTCGACGACGGCGGTGTCTTCGTGGAATCGTCCCATGGCGCCTTCATTGCGCCGATTCCCGCTGGGGAAAGGAAGGCCTCAGGGGACCGGGGCGATCCGGAACCAGGGCTCGACGCTCGGAGCGGTGGTCACGCCGCCGACCGGCACCACGGTGCGCGTGTCGTCCAGCGCGAACTCGAAGCGGCTGAGCAGGGTGGCCATAACGATCGACGCCTCGGCCATGGCGAAACTGGCGCCGATGCAGATGCGCGGGCCGGCGCCGAAGGGCAGGAAGGCCGGCTCGCTGACCCAGGGCTGGGCCTTGCCGGCGAAACGATCGGGGATGAAGGCGGTTGGCTGGTCCCAGAACTTGCGGTGGCGGTGGATCACCCAAGGGCTGATCCAGACCAGCATGCCCTTGCCGAAGGTCTCGCCGCAGACCGTGTCCGGCCCCACCGCCTGTCGGATGATCAGGGTCACCGGCGGATAGAGCCGCATGGCCTCGAGCAGCGCCTGGCGCAGGCGGGGCCAGTGCTGGATGTCGTCGAGCGTCGTCACCCGCGCCGGATCGAAGGCGGCGATCTCCTGCCGCAGCCGCGTCTGTTCGGCTCCGTCGAGCGCCAGCAGGTAGCTGGTCCAGAACAGCACCCGCGAGGTCGTCTCGAACCCGGCCAGCAGCAGGGTCGCGCACTGGTCGCGGACCTCGGCGTCGGAGAGGGGCTGGCCGGTCTCGGGGTCACGGGCGGCCAGCAGCAGGTCGAGGAGGTCGCGGTGACCCTGATGCTCGCCCGCCGCCCGGCGGTCGGCGACGATGCGGTCGACCTCCGCGAACCAGGCGCGCTGGAACCGCCGCCGGGCCCCCAGCGCGAAGCCGAAGTCGTCCTCGGTGCGGGCGTAGCCGTCGAAGATCGTCGGCCGGCCCGGTCCGGCCAGGTAGTCGCGCACCCGCTGCGCCAGCTCGCGCCGGCCGTCGACGGACAGCGAGAACAGAGCCCGCAACACCGCGTCCAGCGCGGCCTCGTGGAACGCTTCCGACAGATTGACCCGCGACTGGCCCTCAAGCCGCCCCACGAGCCCCTCCGCGGCAGCCTTGAAGTGGGGCAGCAGGCCGCCGACGCTGCCGGGCGTGAAGGCCGGGGCCAGCATCCGCCGCTGCCGCCGCCACTCTGTCCCCTCCGACAGCAGCACGCCCGCGCCGGCCAGAGGCTTGACCGGCCGCACCGACGCCATCGGCCGCACGTAGTTGGCCATGTTGGTCTGCAGGATGTGGCGGATGGCGGCGGGGTCGTTGACCATCATGCTGTCGACGCCCAGCACCTTGCGGCGGCCCGACAGCTCGGTGAACGCGAACTCCGACCAGTTGCCCAGCGTGTTCTTCAGCGTCTCGACGACCAGCCGCGGCGTCGACAGTTCCCCCTTGTGCACGGGCGGCGCGGGCGGAACGATCGGGCGGGCGAGGGCGTCCATGGGCTCTCCGGAGCGGCTGTCGCCACTCTACACTGTCATCCCGGCCGCAGCGAAGCGGAGAGCCGGGACCCAGAAAGGCCTCGCGCGGCATCGGCTGGGTCCCGGATCGCCTGCGGCGTCCGGGATGACAGTTCTTTTTCGTCGGGCCTTCGCTATGAAGGCCCCATGTCCAAGCCGTTCTTCGACCTGCGCGGGTCGCACAATCCGCACCGCTGGCACATGCCGCTGACGCCGCCGATCTGCGTCGGACCGCCCGAGCACCTGTTCATGTACGGCAGCATCGGCCTGGCGGCCTCGATCTCGGCGCTGGAGCAGACCTGCGGCCGACCGGTGGTCTGGGCCACGGCGCAGTACCTTTCCTACGCCCGGCCGCCGTCGGTGGTCGACTTCGATGTCTGGATCGCCAACGCCGGCAAATACACGACCCAGGCCAGCGTGAAGGTCCACGTCGGCGAGACCGAGGTCGTCACCGTCAACGCCGCCCTCGGGGCGCGGCCCGATCCGCACGACCACCAGTGGCCGCGCATGCCCGTCCTGCCGCCGCCGGAGGACTGCGACCCGATCATGCTCTGGCCGGACGACGGCGATAACCTGAACCGCCGCATCGAGCGGCGCGCGCCCGGCGGCATGTACGACCTCGCCAAACGCACCGGCCAAATCAGCCCTGACGGCCGCATGCAGATGTGGATGCGCACGGTCGAGGACGTGCCGGTCGACGCCGCCATGCTGGCCGTGTTCGCCGACTATGTGCCGTCGGGCTTCGGCCATTCGCTCGGCGTCTGGGCCGGCGGCAACAGCCTCGACAACACCCTGCGCGTGCTGAAGATCGTGCCGACGCGCTGGGTGCTGGCCGAGATCACCATCGCCGGCGTCCATGCCGGCGTCGGCCACGGCTCGATGAACATCTTCGCCGAGACCGGCGAGCTGATGGCCGTCGCCAGCCAGACCGTGATCCTGCGGGTAAGGAGCTAGAGGCCCGCAATCACGGCCTCGAGCCGCGCCCTCAGCTCGCCCTCCAGCGGCAGGACCGGCAGCGGCGGCTGGGCCAAGGTCAGGCCGAGCGCGTTGGCCGCCGCGTAGATCGCGCGCATGCCGCCGGTCAACTTGAACACCTCCCACAGCGGGCCGAACTCGGCGTCCAGGCGGTCGGCCTCCGCGCGGTCGCCGCGTCGGGCGGCGGCGGTCAGGGCGGCGGCGCGCTGCGTGAACATCCCGCCCGCGACGCTGAACCAGGCGTCGGCGCCGGCCAGCAGGCCGTCCTTGCAGCCCCAGTCGCCGCTGTAGCCGATCGTCAGCCTCGGCGCGGCTTCGCGGTAGAGCTTCAGGTCGGCGGCGATGTCGCCCTTCGGCAGCGGCAGCTTGATCGCCGCGATGCTCGGGATCGCATCGGCCAGCCGGGCGACCAGCGCCGGCCTGAAGGTGAAGTTGGTCGTCGACGGGTTGTTGTAGATGAAGATCGGCGTGTCGGTCGCCTCGGCCACGGCCGCGAAGTGGCGGAACACCTCCTCCTCGGTCAGCGGCGTGTAGCTGACCGGGGCCAGCAACAGGCCCGCCGCGCCCTCGGCCGCCGCGTCCCTGGCCAGGGCGCGGGCTTCGTCGGTGCGCAGCGCGCCGACGCCGGCGATGATCGGCGTGGAAGTCAGGGTCTCCGCCGCGATGGCCACCGCGCGCCGCCGCTCGTCGCGGTCGAGGAACATGTAGGTCCCAGTGCTGCCGAGCAGGCCGACCGTATCCGCCCTGCCGTCCGCGATGCGCTGCAGGATGGCGCGCAGGTCGGCCTCGATCACCCGGCCGTCCGGGGTCGCGGGCGTGATGGGAAAGGCCGACAGACCGGCGAAGCGGGTCATGCTTAGTCCTCCGACGAGCGGCGCATACAGCCCCGCGCCGCCCGGCGGCTCAAGTCATGTCTTGCTTCGGATTGTGTCCGCGACCCGTGCAGACCCTACGCCATCTTCCCCGGCACCACTGGGTGGCTGCTCGACAGGCCGCCGTCGACCGCGATGGCCTGGCCGTTGACGTAGCTGGCGTCGTCCGAGGCCAGGAACAGCGCCACCTGGGCGATCTCTTCCGGCACGGCCCCGCGGCGCAGGGGGTTCAGCTGGCCGATCTTGCCCTCGGTGCCGCGCTCGCGGGCGCGGTCGAAGACGTACTGGGTCATGCCGGTCTCGGTCAGGCCGGGGCAGACGGCGTTGATACGCACGCCGGTGCCGGCCAGCTGGTTGGCCGCCGTCTGGACGATGCTGATCACGCCGGCCTTGGACGCGCTGTAGGGCATGCCGCCGGCGCCCGAGCGGATGCCGGCCACGCTGGCGGTGCAGATGATCGAGCCCTTGCCGTTGGCGACCATCAGCCGCGCCGCCGCCTGGACGGCCAGGAAGACGCCGACGGTGTTGATGCGCAGCACCTCGTGCCAGTGCTCGGGCGTCAGGTCGAACAGGCCCGGCAGGCCGCCGGAGACTCCGGCGTTGGCGAACATCACGTCGACGCCGCCGAGCATCTCGGCCGCCTCGATGGCCTTGTTGATCACCTCAGGGGTGGCGACGTCGCCGACGATGGCCACGCCCCGGCCGCCGGCCGCGGTGACCATGTCCAGCGTCTCGTTCACCTTGTCGGACACGTCGGCCAGCACGACGGTCGCGCCGGCGGCGCTGAACAGCTTCGCGGCGGCGCGGCCGATGCCGCTGGCCGCGCCGGTGATGATCGCTGTCTTGCCTTCGAGACTGGCCATGGTTCACTTCCCTTGGGTTACTTTTAAACGGATGTTTGACACGCGAGCGGCCCGGCGCCTAGCCGCGCCTTGTGCGGAAACCGCCCGCGCTCTAGGTTCGCGACCTTTCCGGGGCGGCCGGCGTTAGGCGATTCATGGTCCACCACTATCTCGAGTTCGAACGGCCGATCGCCGAACTGGAAGGCAAGATCGAGGAGCTTTCGCGCCTCTCGGAGACCGCCGGGGCAGGGTCGTTCGACAGCGAGATCGACGCCCTGCGCACGCGCCTGGGCCAGCTGCGCCGCGAGTCCTACGCCGCCCTGACGCCCTGGCAGAAAGCCCAGGTGGCCCGCCATCCCGAGCGCCCGCACTTCGTGAACTACCTGGACGGGCTGATCGAAGAGTTCGTCGAGCTGCGCGGCGACCGCAAGTTCGCCGACGACCAGGCGATCATGGGCGGCCTCGGCCGCTTCCGCGGCATGCCCGTGATGGTGATCGGCCAGGAGAAGGGGCACGACACCACCACCCGCCTGAAGCACAACTTCGGCATGGCCAGGCCTGAAGGATACCGGAAGGCCGTGCGTCTGATGGACATGGCCGAGCAGTTCAACCTGCCGGTGCTGACCTTCGTCGACACCGCCGGCGCCTATCCGGGTCTCGGCGCCGAGGAGCGCGGCCAGGCCGAGGCGATCGCCCGCGGCACCGAACGGTGCCTGACCCTCAAGACCCCCATGATCGCCACGGTCACCGGCGAGGGCATGAGCGGCGGCGCCATCGGCATCGCGGCCGGCAACAAGGTTCTGATCCTCGAGCACGGCATCTATTCGGTGATCAGCCCCGAGGGCGCAGCCTCGATCCTGTGGCGCGACGGCGCGCGGGCCAAGGACGCGGCCGAGCAGATGCACATCACCGCCCAGGACCTGATCAAGACCGGCGTCGTGGATCGGATCATCGACGAGCCGGCCGGCGGCGCCCATTCGGACCCCGAGACCACGGTCCAGGCCGTCGGCGACGCGATCGAGGAGGAGCTGCGGGCCCTCTCCGAGCTGACCCCGGACCAGCTGCTGAAGCAGCGCGCCGACCGTTACTACGCCATCGGTCGCCAGGGCCTGTCCTGACGTCTCAAGCGAAGAGCTCGGCCAGCTTCTCGCGGCTCCGCTCGAAGGCCTTCTGACGGAAAGAGACATAGGGGGCCGCCGCGGCGGCTCCGAACGCCAGCGCGGCGGTGCTGATGACCACGCCCGCGGCGAGGCCGGAAAGCAAGAACACGGCAACGAACGCCGGTGTCGCTGCCTCCGCGATTCCGCCGCCGTCCTTGAAGGGCGCCGCGACGACTCCGATCAGCGCCATCAGGAGGGAGTAGAGGATGAAGGCTCCCGCCAAGATCGCGATGCGGCTCAGGAGCAGAAAGCCGAACAGACCGAAGCGATAGTTCTCGCTGATCCCGGCGCTGCGCCCGAAGGCGCCGAAGCCGGCCTTGTCGATCACCAAGGCAGGCACCGTCATGCAGAAGAACACCGCCACGAGAATGCCCGGGAAGATGAAAAAGAGGGTGCCGATGTAGGTGGCGATGAGGGTCAGAATGACGATGAAACCAGACGGGAAGGCGTACCGCCAGCCGGCGGACCAGGCGTCCTTGAGGCCGGCCTTTCGCCCTTCCAGGCGGCAGAGGCCGCCGTAGGCGCCTAGCGCCTGGCTCAGGCCGATCCAGAAGACCCCGGCGATGATCGCGAATATGACTCCGGCGACGGTCAGCGCCGTGGCAGGCTGGCCTTCGGCGAACGCGCCGCCCAGGTAGGCGAGCAGCTGCACCGCGCCGAGCGCGATCCATGCGGCCATCTGGATGACCGTGAAGACGACGAAGTTGTGGGCGATGATGCCGAACGCGTGCGCGAACGCGCCGCCGACCGTGAACGATCGGCTCGTACTCTGCAGATCCATGAACGCCCCCTACTGCCCGGCACGACTCTAGGGCGAGCAGTCGCCGGCGCCAAGCACCGGTCGTGACGCCGGGCCCGGGCGCCAGATTGTCGCAGGCCCTGAGCCTACCCGTTGCATTAACCACCCGCCGATAGCCTGCGACAGGGGCAGGAGCGCGGCGTGCCGGAATCCATCGAACCGGGGGAGAGGAAGGCGGGGCCGAGCCTCAACCCGAGCGCCGTGTTCAATCTGTCCAAGGCCGTGGTCATGGTCGTGGACGACGAGTCGTTCTCCCTGCGCCTCACCACCCAGATGCTGCTCGGGTTCGGCGTGCGCACCCGCTACTCGTGCGAGTCCGCCGACGAGGCGATGACGACGCTGAAGGCGCATCCTGTCGATCTTGTGATCGTCGACGCCGAGATGCCGGGCAAGGACGGCTACGATCTGGTCCGCTGGCTGCGTCGCTCCGGCCTCGACAACGCCTGGTCGCCAGCCCTGATGGTCAGCGGCCACACGCCCGAGTCCAAGGTCGCCAAGGCCCGCGACTGCGGCGCCAACTTCATCGTCGCCCGCCCGCTGACGGCCGCCTTGTTACTGGATCGGATTCTGTGGGTCGCCAAGGACGTCCGCGGCATGCTGGAAACGAGCACCTACTCCGGCCCTGACCGCCGATTCAGGGAGCTGGGCCCGCCAGAGGGCGTCGCCGAGCGCCGGGCGGACATTCTGAGCCAGGGGGGGCTCGAAAGCCTCGAAGATGGAAGGTTGAAGGCATGAGCGGCGTCACCTGGGTCATGCGCCGCTCGAAGCTGTCGCGGCTGGTCAATCAGCCCGGCGGGACGACGGTCGGCGCGGCGCTCGAGGCGGCCGCCTTCGAGACACGGGAGTTCCGCGCCGAAGCGATGACGATCGTGACCGCCGCGCTCGACGAGCTGGACGCGGTGCTGGCGTCGCCGCCGGCCGATGAGGCCGTCCAGGCGTGGCTTGAGACAGTCTACTTCCTGGCCACCCGCATTTCCGACACCGCCGGTCCCTTCGGCTTCGAGGATATGTGCGCCGCCGCCTTCAGCCTCTGCGAGCTGTCCGACCGCCAGAAGCGGTCCGGGACCCTGGAGCTGCCGCCGCTCAAGGTGCATGCCGCCTCGCTGCGGCTGCTGTTCGCCGAGGATCAACCGCCGGCCGCCCGCAAGGCGGTGCTCGATGGCCTGGCTCAGGTCGTCGAACGGACACGAAAGCCGGCTGCCTGAGCGCCCGCCACGGCCTATTGCCTGACGTCGGGTGACGTGTCTGAGTATCTTCCAAACAGCCGTTTGGGAGAGAAACCATGGCCATCAAGACCCGCTTCACCGAACTGTTCGGGGTCGAGCATCCGATCGCCCAGGGCGGCATGCAGTGGGTCGGCAAGGCCGAGCTGGTCGCCGCCGTGGCCAACGCCGGCGCGCTGGGCTTCATCACCGCCCTGACCCAGCCGACGCCGGAAGACCTGGCCAAGGAAATCCAGCGCACCAAGGACATGACCGACAAGCCGTTCGGCGTGAACCTGACCATCCTGCCGGCCATCAAGCCGCCGCCCTATGCCGAGTACCGCGCCGCGATCATCGAGAGCGGCGTCAAGGCCGTCGAGACCGCCGGCTACAAGCCGCAGGAGCATGTCGATGACTTCAAGGCCCACGGCATCAAGGTGATCCACAAATGCACCGCCGTCCGTCACGCCCTGTCGGCGGAGCGGATGGGCGTTGACGCCATCTCGATCGACGGCTTCGAATGCGCCGGTCACCCCGGCGAGGACGACATCCCCGGCCTGATCCTGATCGCCGCCGCGGCGGACAAGGTGAAGATCCCGATGCTCGCCTCGGGCGGCATCGCCGACGCCCGCGGCCTGGTCGCGGCCCTGGCGCTGGGCGCCGACGGGGTCAACATGGGCACCCGCTTCTGCGTCACCCAGGAAGCGCCGATCCCCATGGCCTTCAAGGAACAGATGGTCGCCAACGACGAGCGCCAGACGGACCTGATCTTCCGCACCATGCACAACACCGCCCGGGTGATGCGCAATGAGGTCAGCCAGGCGGTGGTCGAGATAGAGCGCGCCGGCGGGGCCAAGTTCGAGGACATCCAGCACCTGGTCGCCGGCACGCGCGGCCGCGACGCCCTCGCCAACGGCGACACCAACGGCGGCATCTGGTCGGCCGGCATGGTCCAGGGGTTGATCCACGACATTCCGACGGTGCAAGAGCTGGTCGATCGCATCGTCAGCGAGGCCGAGGATCTGATCCGCGGCCGTCTCGCGAACATGGTCATTTCCGACGTGCGCGTGGCGGCGGAGTAGGGGCCGGCCGCCTCCCGCATGACCAAGGCTTAACTTCAAACTGTCGCGAGCGGGTCATAGGCTCTCCGGAAAACGGAGGCTCCGATGGCCCGCTCGTTTCGCCTGTCCGCACCCTTGGCGCTGTCGGTTCTGATCGCCGGCTGCACGGTCAGCGCGGAGCGGTTCCCGACATCGGGCGACTATCCGCCCACGACCATGCAGCGCTACGCCTTCCAGGCCGGCGGCCATCCCTGGACGCTGTCGGCGTTGCGCACGCCACGCGACGCGCCGTGGAAGGTCGTCATCGTCACCGGCACGCCGTCCTGGTCGGAGTATTGGGCTCCGACGCTGGCGGCCTTGCCGAAGGACTACACCATGGTCGTCGCAGACCGACCGGGGTTCGCCATGAGCCAGCCGGACGGCGTGGTGGGATCAATCGTCGACCAGGCGGACGCGCTCAGCCCGCTGCTAGAGGCGGCGCCAGGCCAGAAGGTGATCCTGGTCGGTCAGTCCTACGGCGCGCCGATCGCCGCCCTGATGGCCCAGCGCCATCCCGGCAAGGTGCAGGCGTTGGTGCTGGTCAGCCCCTTCTTCGGCGAGCGCGGCGAGACGGCGCAGCGGCTTACCGGCCTCGGCGGCTTGGTGCGGCCGATGTTGCCGCGTGATCTGAAGAACTCGATCGCCGAGGTGAGGGGGCAGGCCGCGCAGCTGCCCGCAGCCCGCGCGGCGCTGAAGGGACTGACCGTCCCGGTGCTGGTCGTCCACGGCGACGCTGACGACTTCGTACCGGTCGCCTCGGCGCGTACGATCGCAAGGGATGGAGGACCGGCCGGCCGCACGCAGCTGGTCGAGGTGCCGGGCGGCGACCACTTCCTCAACGCCTGCTGCGTGCCGGCATTGCTATCCGCCTTCGAGAAGGCTGCGGCCCTGGCGTCGTCGCCGCCTCAGCCTCGCTAGCCCGTCTCAGGCTTCCTCGGTCTCGGCCGGCGCGCCTTCGCCGCCCTCGAAGCTGCGCGGCGCACGCCGACGGCGCGGCTTTTTAGGTTCGCTCGTCTCTTCGGCTTGGGCGGGGCGGCCCAGGAAGGCCGGCAGCTCGCTCACGGCGCCGTCCTGACCGCGCAGGCGCGGTGACTCTTCCGAGGACGGTTCGGCGGGCAGCGGCGCGGCTTGCGGCTCGATCACGGCCAGGGGATCGCGCGGCGCCTCGGCGGCGCGCTCCTGGCGATCACGGTCGCGGTCGCGCCACCGATCCCGGCGGCCGCCGCCTTCGCCGCGATCCTCCCGCGGACGGTCGTCGCGCGGGCGCTCGTCGCGAGGACGGTCATCGCGAGGACGATCGTCCCGGTCCCGGTCCCGGTCACGGTCGCGGGGCCGGTCGTCCCGGTCGCGCCGGTTCTCGAAGCGGTCCCGATCGCGACGGCCCTCGAAACGCTGGCTGTCGCGGCCTTCACGCTGGCTGCCCTCGCCGCCCTCGCCCTCGGCGGCTTCAGCCGCCTCGGCCGGGGCTTCCGGCAGTTCTTCCGGCTCGGCCTCGAAGTCGATGTCGAAGCCCGAGGCGAACTGCTCGCGGCCGACGATGTCGGCGACCGGACGGTGGGGCTGCATCGCGCGCAGCGTGCGGAAATAGTGTTCGGCGTGCTGCAGGTAGTTTTCGGCCAGCACCCGGTCGCCGGCCGACGACGCGTCGCGCGCGAGCTGCTGGTATTTCTCGAAGACGCCCTGGGCCGCGCCGCGGACCTTCACGCCCTCGGGGCCGTTGGACTCGAACGCCCGATTGGCGTTCTGCTGGGGCTTGTTGCCGCCGCCACCGCCGCGATTGCGACCGCGCTGACGCTTCATACCCTTGAAATCTCTCATCTTACCCTTCGACCTGCACTGCGGCGGACCCCGTGGAACGGACCTCGCCGGCTGGTTCTGGAGACCTATGCGGGCGCATTGGCCCGGTTTGTTGTTCTCGAAGACGCTGTTCTGATGTTCCCGCCCGGCTTTCCAGCGCTGCGATCCGGCCTGGCAAGGCTTCGCGCGTCCGTCGTCGAGACTTTCGATCTACGGCGATCTGGATGGGAACGAGTCGAGATGTAGCGCTTCGGTCCTATGTTTCCAAGGGGTTTTTCGCGCCCGCGACAACCCGGTCCCGCAGGGCGAGGTCCTTGATGGTCCGGACGCCGCTGGCTCCGGCCGCGCGAAAGAGAGCCTCGACCTGCGCCGACTGGGTATGGCCGATCTCCACGGCGAACAGGCCGCCGGGCTTGAGCACGCGCAGGATCTCCGGCGCCAGCACGCGGTACGGATCAAGACCGTCCGGTCCGCCGTCGAGGGCCAGCCGCGGCTCGTGGTCGCGCACCTCCGGGTCGAGGGTCTCGATCTCGTCGGTGGCGATGTAGGGCGGGTTGGAGACCACCAGGTCGAAGGTCGCGTCGCCCAATCCGGCCGTCCAGTCTCCTCGCAGCAGCGCCAGGCGATTGTTCAGATCCAGGTTGGCGGCGTTCTCGCGCGCCACGGCCAACGCCTCTTCGGAAATGTCGATGCCGAGACCCTTGGCGGCGGGCCGTTCGGCCAGGATGGCCAGCAGGATGGCGCCGGAGCCGACGCCCAGGTCCAGCACATTAAAGGCCATGTGCTCGGGAAAGGCCTTCAGGGCCTCGTCGACGATCACTTCGGTATCGGGACGCGGCGTGAGGACGTCCTTCGTCACGCCCAGCATGATCTTCCAGAAGCCCTTGCGCCCCAGGATATGGCTGACCGGCTCGCGGCGCAGGCGGCGTGCGATGTAGCCGTCGTAGGTCTCCATCTGTTCGGCGGTCAGCATCCGGTGCGGATCGGTGATGATCTCCACCCGAGTCACCCCCGCCGCGGCCTCGAGCAGCAGGCGAGCGTCGATCACCGGCTGGTCGATGCCGCCGGTCTCCAGCGTCTCACGGCCGGCCTTCCAGGTCTTGACCAGGGTCGACATCAGATCAGCTCCAGGGCGTCGCCCTCGACGATCCGTCCGGCGGCGGTCGTCTGGACATAGATTCCGCACAGGGCGTGGCCGTAGTTGTCGAACAGCGCCTTGACCACGTCGATGTCGCGCGCGGCGGTGACCGGATCGACATGGGTGGCGACGCAGCGGACGATCGGTTTGAAGACCGTGGTCGTCGCGCCGCCGATGCGCAGCGCCTTGCCTTGCCAATGGTTCTCGACCCAGGGCTCCCAGCCCTCGACGTAGAGGTTGGCGCGGAAACGCAGCGGGTCGAGCGGCCGCCCGATCCGCTGCTCGAGGTCGCGGACGCTGGCCAGGTTGATGATCGAAACGTGGCCCAGCGGGTGGTCGGTGAAGCGCCACGACCCCGGCGCGACCACAACCTTCAGCGGAGCGTCGGCCTCTTCGCCGAGCAGGGTCGTCAACCAGTTGGCGAAGGCCTCGCGCCCGGCCGAGGTCGTCAGCGGCGCGGCAATGTCCGGCAGGCCGTCGGCGCGGGCGGAGAAAACGCCTGTGACGTCGTCATAGGTCGTGCGCGCCTTGGCCACATCCGCGATCCGCGCCAACACCGCGAACTTCATCTTGGAGACGAACGCCGGGGTCTCCGGATCGAATCCGCTCGGCCCTACCTCGACGGCGTAAAGCCGGTCGCCCGGAAAACCTTCGCCCACGGCCAGATCGGCGCTGGCCAGCCGTTCCGGCGTGAAGCCCTTCACGGGATGGCGATAGAGGGCGGTGATGCGGGCGGCCATGATCCGTCACTGCCCCAGCGACGCCGTCGCGGCAACCCCGGAACGCGGGAGCTTTCGGCGGCACTCATCCGCGATGGGCGACACCGTCGGCAGGCCGCTGCACCCGCGCGAGACGATCCGGGCGAGCGCCGGCGCCGGCCGCCCCGTCCGCGAGAACCCCAGGACGGCGCGGGTGGAGCCCCCGCCAGGCCTCCCGTTGATGATCTGCCATCCCCCGGCTCAGGTCTCCGACGCCAGCGCGTGGAATCGGGCGATGGCGCCGTAGACGCCGAGGCCGACGCCCATCGCCGCCTTGTCGAAGTCGATCGCGTTCTGGGCCAGGAAGACCATGACCGAGCCGTCCGTCGGGTCCGCCTGCCACCAGCCGCCATACGCGCCAGGCCAGGCCACGGCGCCCACGCCGCCCTTGCCGCGCTGGACGTCCGCCCTCGCCGGATCGGTCACCACCGCCAGTCCAAGGCCGAAGCCCTGGCCCGAGAAGACCGGCAGGCCGAGCAGTGTCGCGCTCTCGACCTGCTCCGGCGTCAGATGGTTGGTGGTCATTCGCCGCACGGTCTCGACCTTCAGCAGCCGCACGCCGTCGACGGCCCCATCTCCGACGAACATCCGCGCGAACTTCAGGTAGTCGTCGACCGTGGACCAGAGGCCGGCGCCGCCGGACTCGAACGTCAGGCCAACGGGACGCTCAGCCAGGAAGGCCGGGCCTTCCGGCGGGTGCACCGGCCGGTGCTCAAGCCGACCCTCGTCGTCGAAGCCGTAGAGCCTTGCGCGGCGGTGATGCTTTCCCTGCGGTACGATGAAGCCCGTGTCGGCCATGCCCAGCGGCCGAAAGATGCGCTCGGCCAGCAGCTCGCCGAGGCTCTGGCCGGCGATCCGGGCGATGAGCAGTCCCAGCAACTCGCTTGAGAAGCCGTAGTGGAAGTTGGCGCCCGGCTGGTCGATCAGCGGCAGGCCGGCCATGGCCGCGATCCAGTCGTCCGGCGATCGCGGGCTGTCGATGTCCATACCGAAGGCGCCGGCATAGGCCGCCGCGATCGGCCCGCTGTGGAAGCCGCCGACGGTGATCCCGGACCGATGGGTCAGCAGGTCCAGCATGGTGATCGACCGCTCGGCCGGAACGGTGTCGTCCAGCGCGCCCTCCGGCGAGCGCAGCACACGCATGTCGGCGAACTCGGGCGCCCAACGGGTGATCGGGTCATCGAGCGCGAATCGGCCTTCGTCATACAGCGACAGCGCGGCCGTCGCGGTGATCGGTTTGCTCATCGAGGCGATGCGGAAGATCGTGTCCCGCTGCATGGGCAGGCCCGCCTCGCGGTCGCGCAGCCCGACGGCCGCCGCATGGACCACACGGTCTCGCCAGACCAGCGCGGCGGCGCCGGCGATCTGGCCCCCGTCGACAAAGGCCCGCAGTTGCGTCTCGATGGCGTCCATGACCGCTCCCCGAAAGTGGCCCTATTATAAAATAATAGAATTACAAAATTCCGGACTATGGTCGCGTCATGACCGCAGAAGCGTTGGAATCGTCGCCTCGCCGCCGGCCGAAGGGCGACAAGCGGGCGCGAACCCGCGCGGCGCTGCTGGACGCCGCGCTGGAACTGACGCGCCGCGACGGCTTCGAGGCGACCACGCTGCAGGCGATCGCCGAGCAGGCGGGCATGACCACCGGCGCCATCTACGGCAACTTCCGCAATCGGGATGAACTGTTCATGGCCCTGGCGGAGCGCCAGTGGACGCAGATCCGACCCGTCTTCCGCCCGGGCTGCAGCTTCGCGGAGATGATGGACGCTGTCGCGGACGCGGTGATCGCGGCCGCCCGCGAGCGGCGGGAGAGCGCGGTCGGGGCCCTGACGTTCCGCGCCTACGCCCTGCGCCACGAGGAGGTGCGCGAGCGGTTCCGCGACGCCGTGGCGCCCGGCTACGACGCCGGCGCCGCCTGGTTCAGGGCCAACTGGCGCGAGGACCAGTTGCCGATGCCGGCGGAGACGCTGGTGCGGGTGATCAACGCCATGATCGAGGGCCTGCTGTTCCAGCGCTTCCTGACGCCGGAACTGACGCCCGACAGCGTCATCCGTTCAGCCTTCGCCGTGCTGGCGGCGCGGCGGGCGGCTTAGTTGAACTCGTCTTCCAGCGCCGCCAGCCGCGCGGCCTGGTCCTCGGCGATCAGCGGGTTGATCACGTCATCCAGCGCGCCGCCCTCCATCACCTTGTCCAGGTTGTAGAGGGTCAGGTTGATGCGGTGATCGGTGACCCGGCCCTGGGGGAAGTTGTAGGTGCGGATGCGCTCGGAGCGGTCGCCGCTGCCGACCTGGCTCTTGCGGGCGTCGGAGCGGGCGTCATCCAGCGCCTGGCGCTGCAGGTCATAGAGCCGGGCCTTGAGGTTGGCCATCGCCTTGCGGCGGTTCTCGTGCTGGCTCTTTTCGGAGCTGGTCACCACCACGCCCGTCGGCAGGTGGGTGATGCGCACGGCGGAGTCGGTCTTGTTGACGTGCTGGCCGCCGGCCCCGCTGGATCGGTAGGTGTCGATGCGCAGGTCGGCGTCGTTGATGACGATGTCGACGTCCTCGGCCTCGGGCAGCACCGCGACCGTGGCCGCCGAGGTGTGGATACGACCCTGGGCCTCGGTCTCCGGCACGCGCTGCACGCGGTGCACGCCGCTCTCGAACTTCAGCCGGCCGAACACGCCGTCGCCGGTGATCGAGGCGATGATCTCCTTGTAGCCGCCCATTTCGCTCTCGGAGACGCTGTCGACCTCCACGCGCCAGCCTTTGGTGGCGGCGTAGCGCTGGTACATGCGGAACAGGTCGCCGGCGAACAGGGCGGCCTCGTCGCCGCCGGTGCCGGCGCGGACCTCGAGAATGGCCGACGCGTTCTCGTCCTTGTCGCGGGGCGCCAGCAGCAGGGCCACAGCCCGTTCCATCTCGGGCAGGCGCTCGTCCAGCCGCTCAAGCTCGTCGCGGGCCAGTTCCGAGATGTCCGGGTCCGGGTCGGCCGCCATGGCCTCGAGCTCGGGCCGTTCGGACTGCGCCTTCTGCACCGCCATCACCGCCTCGGCGACCGGCTTCAGCTCGGCGTGCTCCTTGGACAGCTTAACGATCTCGCTTCCCTCCGTGGCCGCGCCCATGCGCGCCTCGATCTCGCGAAAGCGGTCGAGCACCTGGTCGAGACGGGCCTGGGGGAGTCGCAAGGGACGGGAACCTGGGAAGAGGAACGGAGGGCGGTCTCTCTAGCGCCCCGGGGGCGTCGCGTCACGCCCCACCTCCATCCCGTCATGGCCCGATTTGTTCGGGCCACCCAAGAACACCGTGCGTGCAAGAAGGGCGCGGATCGCTCCGCGCCCTCTCGCTTCTGTCATCAGGCATGGGTGGCCCGGACGAGCCGGGCCATGACGCCCGTTTGGTTGCTACCCCGCGCGCGGGCGCAGAGCCGGGGCGGCGGCCTTGAAATCGGCCTTGGCCAGCTTCTTGCCGGCCGCGGTCGCGCCGTCGGTCGCCGGCGCGCCGATCGCGGCGCGGCGCGGCGCCAGCAGGGTGTCGAGGCGAGCCTTGGACGCCTTGAAGGCGGCCACGTCGCGCGGATCCTGCGAGACGCCGATGGCGAACTTCTGGCCCATCGGGTTCACGCGCACGCCCCGGCGCCAGATTTCATAGTGCAGGTGCGGGCCGGTCGAAGCGCCGGTGGAGCCGACGTAGGCGATGACCTGGCCCTGGCTGACGCGATGGCCGGCCTTCAGGCCCTTGGCGTAGCGCGACAGGTGCGCATAGCCGGTCTCCCAGCCGTCGGCGTGCCGGATTCGCACCCAGTTGCCGTAGCCGCCCCAGCGTCGGGCCTCGATGACCACGCCGTCGCCGGCGGCCAGGACGGGCGTGCCCGTGCCGGCCCCGAAGTCGATGCCCTGGTGCATCTTGGTATAGCCCAGGATCGGGTGGCGGCGGATGCCGAAGCGCGAGGTGATGCGGGCGCCGTCGACCGGCGTGCGCAGCAGCATGCTCTTGATGGTCTTGCCGACGCTGTCGAGGAAGGTCTTCTTCCCGGCGACGTTGGTGAACCCATAGAACCGCTGGCCCTTGATCTCGGCGTACTGCAGGCCGCTGGCTTCGACGGTGCGGCCGCTCTCGGTGACCTTGCGATCGAACACCAGGCAGAACGGATCGCCGGCCTTGATGTCGCGCGAGAAGTCGATCTTGTGGGCGAACAGCTTGGACGCCTCGGCGACGATGGCCGAATTGGCGCCGATCGCGGCGGCGCTCTCGTGGAACGAGCCGTCCATCTTGCCGCAGGCGACCGTGGTCTCGGCCCGGACCTTCTCTTCCAGTTCGCGCAGGCGCAGCGCGCCGTCGAAGGTGCGCGAGACAGTGATGGTCTTGGCCGCGTCGGTGCGCATCGACAGGCCGATCAGGCGAGCAGGCCCACGACGGTCCAGCGGACGTGCGACCGAGGCCACGAAGTCCATGCCGGCCTTGATGTTGACGGTGTCGATCGACTGGCTGAGCACGCCGACGACATCGCGAGCCTCCGCGTCAGCCACGCCGCTGCGGGCGACGGCGGCGGTCAGGGTCTCGCCCGGCCGGACTTCGACGTTGACGTTCTGGCCATGACCGAATCCGGGTTGGGCCTCGGCTTCGGCGAAGGCGGCGTGCTGCAGAGCCGCCATGGCGGCCGGGTCGAGCGGCTGGCTGACGGCGATCTGCGGACCCGCGGTCAACTTCCAGCCGAGGCCGAGGGCGGCGAACCCCACGACAGCCACAAGGATCTTCGGCGCGAAGCGAAGCGTCGGGCGCCTGGGATCAAACTCCTGCATCGGTCCCCCGTCGTTGACGATGCCGCAAGCGTCAGAATGACACGGCTGGGTAGCCCCCCAGCAACTGTCGGGCCGGTTCATGCCGGACCCCGGACGTTAAGCGCAAGCAATATTCGGTGCTTCGGCCGATTTGTCACGTCGGCTCACCCCTGGGGCGCATTCCCGGGGACGACTCGCTCGCCGTCCTCCTTGACGAACGCTGCGGGAGGCGTGTCGAGGATGGCGAAGACGGCCTCCGAAGGCCGCGACAGCACCGCGCCCCGGGGGCTGGTCACGATGGGGCGTTCGACCAGGATCGGATGGGCGACCATGGCTTCCAGGATCGCCGCGTCGCTTGTCGCCGGATCGGTCAGCCCGAGTTCGGCGGCCGGCGTGCCCTTCACGCGAAGGATATCTCGCGGGCCCTTCCCCAGCTTGGCCAGCAGATCCTCGAGCTGCGGCCGGGTCCAACCGGTCTTCAGGTATTCGACGACGGTCGGCTCGACGCCGGATTGCCGGATGGCGGCCAGCGTATTGCGCGAGGTGCCGCAGGCGGGATTGTGGAAGATGGTGACGGTCATGGCGCGGCCTTTTCCTTCAAGCGGGCGGGGCGCTCGTACCAGTCCTTGCTCCGGTTGACGATGGCGACCACCGTCAGCATGACCGGCACCTCGACCAGGACCCCGACCACGGTGGCCAACGCGGCCCCGGACTTGAAGCCGAAGAGGCTGATCGCCGCCGCCACCGCCAGTTCGAAGAAGTTGCTGGCCCCGATCAGGGCCGAGGGGCCGGCCACGCAATGCGCCTCGCCGGTCGCCCGGTTCAGCAGGTAGGCGATGCCCGCGTTGAAATAGACCTGGATCAGGATCGGGACCGCGAGCAGGGCGATGATCAGCGGCTGGGCGATGATCTGTTCACCCTGGAAGGCGAACAGCAGCACCAAGGTCGCGAGCAGGGCCATGATCGACACCGGCCCCAGCTTCGCCAGCGCGGACTGCATGGCTGCCTCTCCCCTCGCCAGGAGCAGCTTGCGCAGGACCTGGGCGATGATGACGGGCGCCACGATATAGAGCCCGACCGACAGCAGCAGGGTCTCCCAGGGGACGGTGATCGCGGAGAGGCCCAGCAGGAGGGCGACGATCGGGGCGAAGGCCACCACCATGATGGCGTCGTTCAGCGCCACCTGGCTCAGCGTGAAGTTGGGCTCTCCCCGGGTCAGGTTGCTCCAGACGAACACCATGGCGGTGCAGGGCGCCGCCGCCAGGATGATCAGGCCGGCGATGTAGCTGTCGATCTGCCCGGCCGGCAGCCAAGGCCGGAAGAGCACGCCGATGAACAGCCAGGCCAACAGCGCCATCGAGAACGGCTTGACCGCCCAGTTGATGAACAGGGTGACGCCGATGCCGCGCCAGTGGCGGCCGACCTCGCGCATCGCGGCGAAGTCGATCTTCATCAGCATCGGAATGATCATGAGCCAGATCAGGCCGGCCACTGGAAGGTTGACCTGGGCCATCTCGAGCCCCCCGACAGCCTGGAAGGCGGCCGGGAAGACGTGGCCGAGCGTGATGCCCGCCACGATGCAGAGCGCGACCCACAGGGTCAGGAAGCGTTCGAAGATCGACATGGTCAGTTCTCGCCGATGCGGTCGAGCCGGGCCTGGAGCGTCAGCCGGTCGAGGCTGGCCATCGGCAGGTTGGTGAACAGCTCAAGCCGGTTGTGCAGCCGGCCGTAAGTGTCGGCGAAGGCCGCCGCGATTTCCGCTTCGCTGCCCTGGACGGCCGCGGGATCGGGCGCCCCCCAGTGGGCCGTCATGGGCTGTCCCGGCCAGATCGGACAGACCTCGCCGGCGGCGTTGTCACAGACGGTGAACACGAAGTGCAGCTCGGGCGCGTCCGGATTATGGGACCGGTCGAACTCTTCCCACGACTTGGAGCGCAGATGCCCGACAGGGTAGTTGAAACGCTGCAGCAGGCTCAGGGCGTGGGGATTGACCTTTCCGGTCGGCATCGATCCCGCCGAAAAGGCCATGAACCGTCCGGCGCCCAGTCGGTTGAGGATCGACTCGGCCAGGATCGACCGGGCCGAGTTGCCGGTGCAGAGGAAGAGCACGTTGTGGCTCACGCGCAACCCTCCGCGCCGCAGCCGGTTGCCCTGGCGATCTCTGCCAGCGGCGCGCAGATGGCCGGCTCGCCGGAACAGCAATCCTCCATCAGGAAGGTCAGCAGACCGCTCATCGCGCCGTAGTCGGCGCTGTAGATGACTGATCGACCCTCGCGCCGCGACCGGATCAGGCCCGCGTGGCTGAGGATGGTCAGGCCGGACGACAGGGTGTTGGGCAGGGTGCCGGTGGCCTCGGCGATCTTGCCGGCGGCGAGCCCCTCGGGGCCGGCCTTCACCAGCAGTCGGAAGACCTCCAGCCGGCCAGCGTGGGCGAGCGCGGAAAGGGCGGTGACGGCGTCAATCTGTTCCATGATTCCAGAATATCGGAATTCAATGACGCCGTCGTGACCCTTAACCGCAGCAGGCGGCGCGAGGGGCTTCGGCCTGACCGGCCGCCGCGAGCAGGGCGGCGGGCTCGCCTTCGCCGTAGGTCGTGGCCTCGCCGGTGGTGTGGAAGGTCTCCCAGCGCACGCCCGAGGGGTCGACGACCCAGCTCTTGTCCGACTTGGCGTAACAGCAGGTGGTCGCCTCCTGATCGAAGGTCGTCTCGCCGGCGGCCTTCAGGCGCGTGGCGATCTCGGCGAGTTCCGGGCCGGTGTCGGCCTGGACACCGACGTGGTCGATGCCGGCCGCCCGCCCGCGCCGCGAGATGGCGAGGTTCACGCGCGGGTCCTCGAGCATCCACTTGGCGTAGTCGTCCTTCACCACGCTCGGCTCGGCGCCGAACAGGGTGGAGTAGAAGCCGATCGAACGGTCGAGGTCCTCGACGGCGATATGCAGGTGCAGGCGCTTCATGGCGGTCTCCAAAAATCGATAATTCGAGAAATAAGGAAATATATGCGGCCGTCAAGGGCCGGCTTGACGGCGCCCCTTGATTGATCATTCAATCAACGCATAACGGAGATACGCCGATGGCCAGCCTCGACGACGCGACGCGCACCATGATCCGCAATCTCGAGGAGAAGACAGGGCGCAATCTGGGCGACTGGGCGGACCTCGCGAACACCTCGGGACACGAGAAGCACGGTCAGATCGTCGCCTGGCTGAAGAGCGAGCACGGCCTGGGCCACGGCTACGCCAATCTGGTCGCGCTGGAGTCTCGCGGCGGCCTGACCCGCGAGGCTTCGGAAGAAGACGCCGTCGCGGCCGTCTTCGCTGGCGAAAAGGCGGCGCTGCGACCGCTCTACGACGTGATCGAGGCCTGGGTGAAGGGCCTGGGCGGTGATGTCGAGATCGCGCCGAAGAAGGCCAACGTCTCGGTGCGGCGCTCCAAGCAGTTCGCGCTGATCCAGCCCTCCAGGAAGACCCGCATGGACCTGGGCCTCCAACTCAAGGGCGTCACGCCGTCCGGCCGGCTGGAAGCCTCCGGCTCCTGGAACGCCATGGTCAGCCATCGCGTCCGGCTCGAGGACGCGGCGGCCTTCGACAGCGAGGTGAGAGGCTGGCTGAAGGCGGCCTACGACGCGGCCTGATTGTCAGGGCAGGGCGATCGCTCCGAACACGGCTCCCGAGTCGGATACGTCGAAGGGCATGACGTTGGCCGGACGCGGCGGCAGCGGCTTCGCCCCCGCCGGCCAACCCTCCGACACGACGGCCCAGTCGACCTTCGCCGGTCCGCGGCCGACCGCAAGCACCAGCTTGATCGGGCCGGGGTCGGATTGCCACCGCAGGCGCGTCCGCGATCGTCCCGAGGGTGTCGCGTCCTGGTTCTCCGGGTCATCCCGTGAGACGGCGACCGGCCGACCGTTGACGGCGGCGGCCATGACCGGATCGCTCTCGACCTCGATCATGACCAGCCGTCCGTCGGCCACGCCCTCGACGACGATCTCGCCTGCTGGCGTTCGAGACACCGACAGGCCCGTCGTCGGCGCGCCGGCGCCGGCGGGAGCCCGCCAGGCCTTGCCCCGCGCGAAGGGCGGGAACGCCGCCTGCTCGACCTTGCCGCCGTCGGCCGTGATCGCCGCGCGAGACCAGTCGTCGAGGTCGGGCGTCGTCGAGACGCGCCACGCCTTGCCGGTCGCGGCTTCGGTGACATGGAAGACGCTGGTCGCCATCGGATGTCGCTCGGTCCAGGGATCCCGGAAGCGCACGGCGCCGACCAGCGCCGCGCCGATGGCGAGCACCACCAGGGCCGGGACCAGAGCTCCGCGACCGTCGCGGGCCGCCAGCGGCCAGGCCGCGATCGAGGCGAGAAAGACCAGGAGTCCGAGGATCGCCGGCAGGTCCAGACCCTGGGCGACCCCGTGAAAGTAGACGGCTAGCCAGCCGCCCGCCAGGATCGCGAGGAGGGCAAGGGCGGCCAGACGCAGGCGATCGAGACGCGTGCCGAAGTCGGTCGCCAGCGCCGCCAGCGCGGCCAGGGCCAGCGGCCAGGCGACGATCACGGCCACGGTGGGCTGGGCGATCTGCAGGCCCAGCGCCAGCACGAAGCCCACGGCCAGCACGCCCGGCCAGGCGTGCTCGATCTTCTCCGGTTTGCCGAAGACCGCCGCCGCCAGCCCCGCCGAGGCCATGGCGAGAACGCCCCCGACGAGATCCCAACCGCCGAGCAGTTGGCAGAACACGCCCCCGAGCAGGGCCGAGACGACGGGAGGCCAGCGCCGCTCGCCGCGTCCGAGCATGGCCGGGATCAGAAGCAGCATGCCGATCGCGATGATCGCCAGGGTCGTCTCCCATAGCGCCCATTGGGCCAGCAACGGCCGCTGGCCCATGAAGCCGAAGTCGACGCCGGTGGCGCGACGCGCCAGGTGCAGGGCCAGGGCCGTTCCCGTGAGGACCAGCACCGCCGCGCCCGCGCCGCGCAGCACGCCGCGCCAGTCGCCGCGGCCAAGGCCGCCGCGCCGCGCCGCCCAGGCCAGGGCGCCGGCGATGGCTGCGATCAGGATCCAGCCGCCCCACGCCGGATAGGCCAGCACATGGTCGCCGAAGGTCTGGCTGTAGACCGCGTCCGGGGCCTTGCCGGGCAGGGACTTGGCGAAGGCGAAACCAGACGCGGCGGCGAGGGTCTGGTCGCCGATATGCTGCACGGAGCCCTTGTCGAGGTTGGCCACGGTGGCGGTGGCGGCATGATAGTCGAACTGCCGGCCGATGAAGGCGAAGTTCAGCCCGGGGACGCCCGCTTCCTTGGAGATGGAGAAGTCAGTGTCGTTGGGCATGTTCTCATAAAGGAAGACGGCCAGCGAGTTGCTCACCGGCGCGCTGGCGGTCCTGGCGAAGGCGGTGACGACGGCGCCATTGTCCGGACCGGTCTGGAACATGTTGGCCCGGCCGCCGTTGCCGCGGGCCTCGAGATTGATCAGCAGGCCGATCCGCTCGCGAAGCGGATGCTCTGAAAAGAAGGCGCGGGCGCCGAGCAGGCCCGCCTCCTCGCCGTCGGTGATCAGCACGATGACGTCGCGCTCGGGCGTTCCCCGGGCCTTGAGGGCGCGGATGGTTTCCAGGATGGCGGCGACGCCGGTCGCGTCGTCGGCGGCCCCGGGCGAGCCGGGCACGCTGTCGTAGTGCGCCATCAGCGCCAGAGCGGGCAGGGTGCGGTCCCGGCCCGGCAGGACCCCGACGATGTTCTCGACGGCGCCGCCGACGATCCACAGGTCCTCGCCCCAGGCCCGCCGCTCGACCGCCTGCCCGGACTGCACCGTCGGCGAAAGGCCGAGCGAGGTCATCCGCGCCCTGACATAGTCACGGACGCGATCGTGGTCGGCCGACCCGAGCGGATGGGGGCGTTGGGCGATCGTCTCGATGTCGACGAGGGCTCGCCCAGCCGAGAAGCCCGCCGCCGGCGCATTGACGGCCCGCGGGACGGGCGTCCGTGTTCCCAGCCAAGCCAGCACCAGGGCGCCGACCAGTGTCACCGCGAGCGCGATGGTCCGCATCATCGTCGTGTCCCCCGTTCGGCGCGAGGATGCACGCCCGCGCCGGTCCGGCAATGGGAACCGATGTCGCGGATCACGGTTCTTTGTCACGGGGCCGCGAGATCGCAATGCTAGCGTCGCCGCGCGCGAGGGAAGCAACAGGGAAAAGACATATCATGAGCAAGCCAATCCTGGCCGGTCTCGCAGCTGCGGCGGCTACCATCGTCTGCGCCGTGGCGGCCCTGGCCCAGTCCTCGTCTCTGCCTCTGCCGCCTGGAAGCTGGCGCGACAGCTGTGGCGACGCCCGCGCCTACTCCCAGAACGGCGGCAAGGTCTTGACGGCACGCTGCACCAAGGCCGGCGGCGGCACGGAGATCAGCTCGCTCCGCTACGATCAGTGCCGCGGCGACATCGCCAACAGGAATGGCCGTCTCGTCTGCGGCAATCCCGGACCGCTTCCGCCCCGTCCGCCCGTCGCCACGCCGGATGGCAGCTACCGGCAGTCGTGCCGCAACGCCGTCATGATCAGCGGCCGGCTTCACGCCGAATGTCGCGACCGCGGCGGCGCCTGGAACCACACCTCCATCGACCCGGCCCAGTGTCGAGGCCGCGATATCGCCAACGATGACGGCCGGCTGACCTGCGCGGGCGGCGGCGGCGGCGCCCTTCCCGAAGGCAGCTACCGCCAGTCTTGCCGCGACGCGCGACTCGTCAACGGCACGCTCTTCGCCGACTGCCGCGACAGCCGTGGCTACTGGCAGCGCGCCTCGATCGATCCGCGCAGCTGCTCGGGTCGTGACATCGCCAACCGGAACGGGCGTCTCGTCTGCGCCGGCGGCGACAGCCAACTCCCGCCGGGCAGTTGGCGCGCCTCGTGCGACCAGGCCTATATGTCGGGCTGGACGCTCAACGCCGTCTGTCGCGACAGCCGCGGCCAGCGCGTTCGCACGTCCATCAACACCCGCACCTGCAATGGCCGCGACATCGCCAACGTCAACGGTCGGCTGACCTGCGGCGGCGGCGGGGGAGGCGGCGCCTCGATCACGCTCTGCACTCAGCCGAACTTCGGCGGACGTTGCGCGACCATCAATCGCGCGGCGCCGAGCCTGGGTCAGTGGGAGATGGCCAACCGCGCCGCGTCGGCGAGGGTCAACGGCCGCTGGCTGATCTGTGACCAGCAGGACTACCGCGGCCGCTGTGTCACGCTGGACCGGGACGAGCGCGATCTGAACCGCGTCAGCTTCTCCCGCCGCATATCGTCGGTCCGCCCGACGCGCTGACTGGAAAGGGCGCGCGTCGCCGCGTCCTGCCGCCATGCAAAACGCCCGCCGGTTCCCCGGCGGGCGTCTTGTCGTCCGGAGGAGGGCTCCGGGGTCGATCAGGCGGCGCTGACGCCTTCCTGCGGGTCGCGCAGCACATAGCCGCGGCCCCAGACCGTCTCGATGTAGTGGTTGCCGCCCGACGCCGTCGCCAGCTTCTTGCGCAGCTTGCAGATGAACACGTCGATGATCTTCAGCTCGGGCTCGTCCATGCCGCCGTACAGGTGGTTCAGGAACATTTCCTTGGTCAGGGTCGTGCCCTTCCGGAGCGAGAGGAGTTCCAGCATCTGGTACTCCTTGCCGGTCAGGTGGACCCGCATGCCGTTCACCTCGACGGTCTTGGCGTCGAGGTTCACGCCGATCTCGCCGGTCTGGATCACCGCCTGGGCGTGGCCCTTCGAGCGGCGCACCACGGCGTGGATGCGGGCGACCATCTCGTCCTTGTGGAACGGCTTGGTCATGTAGTCGTCGGCGCCGCCGCCCAGGGTTTTCACCTTGGTGTCGATCTCCGACGAGCCGGACAGGATCATGATCGGGGTGTTGATCTTGCCGTTCCGCAGCGTGCGCAGAACGTCCATGCCGCTCATGTCGGGCAGGTTCAGGTCCAGCAGGATCAGGTCGTAGTCGTAGATCTTGCCCAGATCCACGCCCTCTTCGCCCAGGTCCGTCGTGTAGACGTTGAAGCCCTCGGACTTCAGCATCAACTCGATGGTCTGAGCCGTGGCGCTGTCATCCTCAATCAACAGTACGCGCATCGATCCCCTCCCCGCGGCCCTCCCGCGGCAACAGATGTGTGAAGGCGGAATCCGCCTCCGGCGCTCACCGGCCACACTGCCGACGGGCTGCTTTAAGACTGGTTAATGGTGAACGACCCTCTGGAAAGAATCGTTAAGGCGATTTGCGAATCGCGGGCAAGCGGCAAGTTCGGGCCATGGAGTCACAGGCCGGATGACTCTTTCGTGATCGCCGAATCCCCAGTGAATCCCGAGGGATTCACAAACCCTTTGAGGCGTTGGAGTAGCCGTGGGCACGCCAGCCGCCGGGACGCCGCGAGGCAGCGTTCGACAACCGCCGTTCGACCGAAATTTTCAGGGTTCTGGAAGACATCGCCCACCGCGACGGATTGCCTCGGACCGTCCCGCGGTAAACGATCAGTCGGCTCGGACCGCCGTCTCGATGAAACCGCCGCCGAGGACGCGGCTCGGCGCTTCCGGCGCATAGAGGACGCAGGCCTGGCCCGGGGCGACGCCTTCTTCCGGCGTGTCGAGGGCGACGGCGATCCGCCCGTCGACGGTGGTCAGGCGGCCGGGGACCGGTTCGCGGGTCGAGCGGACGCGGGCCAGCACGGCGCGACCGCTGGCGGCCGCTTCGCCGATCGTCGCCTCGTCGCCCAGCCAGTTGTCTTCCTTCAGCGTCAGGGCGCGGGTCAGCAGCGCCTCGCGCGGGCCGACGATCACCTGGCGGGCGTCGGCGTCGATGCGGGTCACGAACAGCGGATCGCCGGTGCCGCCGCCGACGTTCAGGCCCTTGCGCTGGCCGATGGTGTAGCGGGTCACGCCCTCGTGCCGGCCCAGCACCCGGCCGTCCAGGTGCACGATGTCGCCAGGCTCGGCGCCGTGCGGGCGCAGGCGGTCGATCACCGTGTGGTACTTGCCCTCGGGCACGAAGCAAATGTCCTGGCTGTCCGGCTTGTCGGCCACCGACAGGCCGATGTCGGACGCCACGCCGCGCACCGCCGGCTTGGGCAGTCCGCCGAGCGGAAAGCGCAGGTAGTCGAGCTGTTCGCGCGTGGTGGCGAACAGGAAGTAGCTCTGGTCCCGATTGGCGTCGGCGGCGCGATGCAGCTGCGGGCCGCTCGCCGTGTCCTCGCGGCGCACATAGTGGCCGGTCGCCATGGCCGCGGCGCCCAGGTCGCGGGCGACATCCAGCAGGTCGCGGAACTTCACCGTCTGATTGCAGCGCACGCAGGGGATCGGCGTCTCGCCACGCAGGTAGGCGTCGGCGAAGTCCTCGATGACCTGCTGCTTGAAGCGACTTTCGTAGTCGAGGACGTAGTGCGGGATGCCGATGGCCTCGGCCGCCTGGCGGGCGTCGAGGATGTCCTGCCCCGCGCAGCAGGCGCCCTTCTTCTGGATCGCCGCCCCGTGGTCGTAGAGCTGCAGCGTCACGCCCACCACGTCATAGCCGGCCTTGGCCAGCAGCGCGGCGGTGACGGTCGAGTCCACACCGCCCGACATGGCCGCGACCACCCTCGTCCCCGTCGGAAGACCGACGGCGGCTCGCACGACGTCGTCGGCGATGTCCAGGGTGGAGGGCAGGGCGTTCATAGGCCGCGATATAGAGGGTCGGGGCGAAGATTGCGACCGCCGGGGCTCAGGAGAGGAGGAGCGCGGGTTCGCCGATAGCCTTCAGCCGGCTGACCGCCCGCTTGTCGAATGAAACGAACTTTTCGGAGCCCAGTCGCTTCCCTTCGTAAGCGATGACGCCGTCGGCGAAGTCACCGCCTGCCTCCAGCATCGCCAGTCCGGCTTCGACCGCTGTCGCGTCCGCCGAGGCGTTGTCGCTTGCAAGGAGGCCGCGGATGGCCTTCGCCACGTCGGGACGGGGCGTCCGATAGCTGTAGGCCAGCACCCAGGCCAACTCACACAACGCCGGCAGGGTCAGCAGCACGACGTCCGCATCCTCCAGCGTTTTCAGCGCCGTTTCGTGCTGACCCTGATCGTCCGCCGTAAGCAGGCGCACGAGAACGTTGGTGTCAGGCGTGACCTTCACCGATCGTCCAACTCGCCGGCCCAGCCTTTGGCGATGGCCTCGTTGATCTCGTCGATCGTTAGTCGCGGCCCGTCAGCGCGATAAAGCATGCCGGCCACGTCAGAGATCTTGCCGGTCTTGCGCGCGGCGCTGACCTCGATCCGGCCGTCGGGCCGGGCAACGACGTTGATCTTGTCGCCCGGGCCGACGCCGAGATGGCGCAACAACTCCTTGCGGAGCGTGACCTGCCCCTTGGCGGTGATGGTGAGCGTCGTCATGGGCGGAATGTAAGGCAATATTGCCTTACATTCAACGCCGTCACCCCAGCACCAGCAGGTCGCCCTGGATGCTGAGCGGATCGGTCCCGGCCTGGCCGGCGGCGAGCCAGGCGTCGAGGCGGGCGAAGCCCTCTTCAAGCTCGGCCTCGCTCATGTGTTCGAACACCGAGATGGCGCGCAGCTTCAGCTTCTCGGCCGCCTCGGTCTCGTTGGCCGCATAGGTCTCGGTGACGGGCTCAAGGGTCAGCAGGTTCAGCCCGGCGGCGGCGAAGGCGTCGGTCACCTCGGCCAGGCTCGGGAACATCGCCAGCTCGATCTCGCGGGCGCGGTCGAAGAACCGGTGCCACCAGATCTCGCCGAGGCGGTCGCTGAGGCCGGTCCGGATCAGCAGGCGACCGCCCGGCTTCAGCACCCGCGCGATCTCGCGGGCGGCGGCGGCCTTGTCCGGCACGTGGTGCAGCGACAGGAACATCAGCACCGCGTCGGCTGTCTGGTCGGGCAGCGGCATCGCCTCCGCTTCACCTCGGACGTACTGGACGGCGGGATGCGCGGCGCTCGCTTCGGCGACGGCCCGCATCCGGTCGGCCGGTTCGACGCCGAAGACCGGCCCGCCGAAGGCCTCGGCCAGCGCGGGCGTCAGGCGGCCGACGCCCGAGCCAAGGTCGACGATCGCCAGCGGCCGCGCGACCGGCAGGTGTGCCGCGAACCGCGCCATCCAGCGCGCCAGCGCCTCGGCCGACATGCGGCGGCCCTCGGCGTAGGTCCGGTGCTGGTTGTCGTCGTAGTCGACCCGCTTGAGCATTTTCAGCGCCTCCCGACCGGCAGTCGATCACCTGCGGATGGCGATGAAAAGGCGAAGCACCCCTACTTCAGAAGTCCCAGCAGCGAGCTCTGGCTCAGCATGTTGAACACCTGAGCCGAGGCCTGCACGGCCACCTGGGCCTGTTCCAACCTCGTGATCGCCAGCGGCATGTCGGCGTCGGTGATCGAGCCGACCATGCCTTCCAGCATCGCCTTGCGGTCCTCCTGCGCGGCCAGCACCTTGTCGACGCGGTTCTGGACCAGACCGTTGCGGGCGGCGTAGTCGGTGGCGGTCGAGCGGGCGACGTCGAAGTCGTCGAGCATGCCCTGCAGGAAGGTCTCCTGGGCCGGCGTGAGGTTGCCGGTGAAGTCGCCATTGGCCTCGACGTAGGCCTGCATCTGCTGGAAGGCCGAGAACACGCTGGTTCCGATGTCCGAGGCCAGGAAGCCGGTCTGGATGGTGGTCGACTCGTCCAGCTGACTCACCGGGGTGAGGCCGTCATTCTGGAACATCGAGGCGATCGGCGGGCCCGCCGTCAGGTCGGTGATCTTGGTGGCCGTGGTCGCCGCGGAATCGACCTGGCCGCCGGAGAACAGGTAGCGACCGGCGTACTTGGCGTTGATCGAGTCCGCGGCCGATGAGAACCAGGAGGCGATCTCGCCCATCAACGCCTCGCCGCGCCCGGTGGCGAGAGCCTCCGCGATCGCCTGCCGGGCGCTCTGGGTAGAGTCGGCGACCTGGGTCAGCGCCAGGTTCTGGGCCTCCAGTCGCGAGGTCAGCTGGTCGCCCTGGGCGAGATAGCCGTCGACCTTGGTCTGCAGGCTGCGCGTGGCCAGCAGCGTCTCCGCCTGCTTGGCGTAGCCCTTCAGGTCCGACGCGTTCTTCTGGCTCGACACCTGGGCGTTGGCCGCCTGCTGGCGCACCTGCGCCTGCATCAGGTTGTTGAGGACCGAGCTGTAGTTGTTGGCGGTGGCGACGCGGTTCATGGTTCTAGCCCACCATGTTGAGCAGGACGTCGTAGAGGTCCTTGCCGGCCTGGACGAGCCTGGCCGAGGCGCTGAACGCCTGCTGATAGGTCGTCATGCTGATCAGCTCCTGATCGAGGTTCACGCCCTCGGCCGAACTGCGCCGGGTATCGGCCTCGGAGGCCACGGCGTCGGCGATCTCCTGGCGCGAGGCGGCGCTGTCGGCCTTGCGGCCGATCGAGCCGGCGAACTCCGAGGCGTAACGCGAGACGCTCATCGAACTGGAGGCCGCGCCGCCGACCGCGTCGAATCGCGTGGTCACCTCGCCGGCTCTGGCGAGCAGCGCCGCGCCGCGGCCGTCGCCGATGGCCAGTGCAGGCTTGTTCAGCGCCGCCTGGGCCAGGTCGAGGGTGGCGAGGGCCAGCTTCGCCGGGTTCGCCGCGATATCGGCGCGGACCGAGAAGGTGCTGACGCGCGAGGCGCGCTGGGCCTGGCCGATGCCGAACAGTTCCGACACGGACGGGCCGCCGACGCCGCGCGAGGTGTTGTCGTTCACCACCGAGACGACCTGGCCGGCCGAACCCGTGAAGCTCATCGCCCCGTCGGCGTCGAGCGAGAACTGGCCGTAAAGCCCGACGCCGCCCACGTTGGCGTTCAGGGCGTTGAGCAGGTCGTTCATCGCCCCCCCGGCTGGGATGGCCACGGTGACGTCGCGGATCCGCGAGCCGTCCTTGTCCGCCAGGCGCAGGGTCAGGGTGTCGCCGGCCGTGAAGCCGTGCGGATCGGTCGTCGCCAGGCCGGTCTCGTAATAGGGATGTCCGCTCGAGGCGACGAGGTCGTTCATCCCGAAGAAGTGGGAGAAGCCCTTGCCGGCGCGGTTCGACGGCGTCGTCGCGTCGTCGGTGATGGCCACGCCGGCGGTCCCGGCCGCCGTCAGCGTCAGCGCGCCGTTGGCGAAGCTCGCCGCGCCTTGGCCTCCCAGCTGGCCGTTCAGGGTGGCCATGAAGGTCGCGGGGGTGAAGCCCGTGGTCGTGACGCCGCCGTCAATGCTCATCGTGCCGGCGCTGAAGTCGATATCAACCTTGCGCGTGATCAGGCCCGCGGCGTCGACGATGGCCACCGTCGTCTTGCCGCTGAACCCGCCGATCGCGGTGGAGAGGTCCATGCCCGTGTCGCGGCCGGTCAGGGTCGTCGGCGCCGGCACGGCCGAGGCGGCGTTGTGCGCGCGGTTCATCTCATCGACCGCGCGGGTCACGAATTCCGACAGCTGGTCGCTCAGCGCCGGCAGCTCCTTATCGCGCAAGTCCAGCAAGCCGCGGATCTCGCCGGCGGTGATGCGCGCCCGCAGCGACGGCTCGCCGTTGGCGCCGGGCAGGGAGACGGTGATCTCGCCCGAGGCGCCGTCGGTGCGCACATACTTCAGCTCGGCCGCGCCGCCTCCGCCCGCGAGGGCGTTGCCGTCAGAGGCGCGGATCACAACCCCGCCGTTGGCGCGCGGGGTGACGCTGACGTCCATCAGCTTCGACAGCTCGTCGATCAGGCCGCCCTGGATGTTCTCAGAACCCGTCGAGTCGTTGCCCTGGATCTGAGCCCGACTGATGTCGGCGTTGAGGTCATCGATCTGTTTGAGCAGCTGGTTCACGCGGTCGATGGCCGCGCCGATCTTGCTATCCGCCTCCGTGCCCATCGCCTGCAGCGAAGTGGAGATCCGCGTGGCCTCGGCCAGGAAGTCGGTGACGCCATCGATCGCCTGGCTGCGGCGGATGTTCGAGGCGGCGTCGCCCGAGGCGGCGGTGAAGGTCGCGTAGATCTCGTCCAGGCGCGTGAAGAACGAGTTGTCGCCGCCCGGATCGCCGAACAGGGCCTGCGCGCGGTCCATGGCCTCGGAGATCACGCCGGCTTCGACCGAGGCGGCGCGCGCCGTCATCGAAGCGCGTTGCAGGAACTGGTCGGCGGCGCGGCGCACCGCGGTGACATCCACGCCCACGCCCATGCCGGCCGAAACCATCGGGGCCTGGTCGACCACCTTGCGGACATAGCCAGGGGTGTTGATGTTGGCGATATTGTCCGAGACCGTCCGCAGACCGGTCTGAGCCGCCAACAGTCCGCTGTTGGCGGACGCCAGGATCCCGCCCAGGCTCATGGCAGCCTCGACCGGAGCCCGGCAAAGCCTGACGCGCGCTTCGGCGGAATTTGCCGGGCGTTCTGGGGCGCTTGCCTGTGCATCGATGCTAAGCGATTGAAAAACATAGACTTCGATTCCGCGGGCGTGAAGACCCGCTAAACGACAGCGCAAGAGCGGCGCCAGACGCAATCAGGCGGCATTTCGCGCCCTGTCGCACCTCATCGGCCCGGCAAAAAGCGCACCGACCCGGTGACGGGGCATGGGCGACGTCGCCGCAGATAGATGAGATAAAACAATACGATAGAGGTTCTGTGGCAAGTTGGCCCAAGCGTTGCTCTTACCCTGTCGAATGATCCGGGCGCAGCAGGCGCCGAGCTTCCAGACACCGCTCAGGGGTGATCCCGCCTGCCATGACCGCGTTCGCGTCCAACCTTCTTTCCGGCCTGACGGGCCTCGGAGCCAAGCCCGGAGCCGGGATGTCCGACGTCAAGACCGGCGGCCGGGTCGCGGGCGCCTTCGAGGCCCTGCTGGCCGGTATGACGGCGGGCGATCAGGTCGAACAGGCCGCGACCGGCGCGAAGATTCCGGATGGGGCCGCGCCGGTTCAATCGGCCGCGGCGCCGACCGCTGACCGCCTCGTCGCAGGGGACGGTGTTCCGGCAGCCGGGGATGCGGCCCAGGAGTCCGCGCCGCTCGACGCGGCGCTGGCCGGCGCCGAAGCGGTCCTCCTGCCGCAGGCGCCAGCCGCTGATCCGACCCTTGCCGCGCCCCCTGTCGACAACGCCGCCGTCCGGGTCGTCGCGACCGCCGTAGGGGCCGCAGCGGCGGCGTCGCTTGATCAGCCTGGCGAGGGCGCCGCGGCCGTCCCTGACGGAGCCCCAGACTCCGCCCTCGTCGCGGAGGCGGGCGTCGCCGCGCCCCAGCCGCAAGCCAAGGTCGCCGATCCGGTAGCGCCGACAACGGCCGTCCGGGAGCGGGCCCCGATCCTGGAAGCGGCGACGGCGAGCGTCGCGCCCGCGATCGCGCCGGAGGCCGAGGACAGCGCCAGCGCGCACGCGGCTTCGCCGGCGCCCGCTGTTCAGGCCTCCGCGGCCGCTCCCGTCAGTCGTGCCCTGCCGGAAGCGATCAAGGCGCCCGAGGTGGTCAGCCTGGCCGCCCGCGTCGTTGAACCGGCCCGGCCGTCCGCCGCCGAGGCCGCCGCCCCATCGGCGATGCCCGCGGCGCCGGCCGAGACCGCCGTCGTCGACGCCGTGGCGGCCGAGACGATCGTCGAACAGCCCGTCGAGACGGCCCTGGTCGTCGAGGCGTCGGGCGTCGCTGAACCGGCGCCGGCGCCGCAGCAGCCCCGCAGGGCCTCGCGCGCCGAAGGGCGGGCCGAAGCCGCCCGCGCCTCGGTCGAGGCACTGGAGCCTGGCCTGAAGGCCGTGGCCAGCGCCGAACAGACGGCGACCGATACGCCGACCGTCGACGTCCTCGACGCCGAGCCCGCGGGCGCGCAGCCCGTCGTTCACGAGGCCGCGCAGGTCGAGGACGCCCCGGCCCACCAGCCGCTGACGACCGCCCAGGGCGCAGCGCCACAGACCCACGCCTCCGCCGCCGATGCCTCGACCGTCGTGCGCGGCTCGCCCGAGACCGTGGCCAAACTGGCGTCCGACATCGTGCGCAAGCTCGAGGGCAGGAGCACCCGGTTCGACGTCCAGCTCGATCCGCTCGGTCTGGGCAAGGTCGACGTCAGTATCGAGATCAACGCCGATGGCCGGCTGAGCGCCGCGCTGTCGTTCGACTCCGCCCAGGCCGCCGCCGACCTGCGCGGCCGGGCCTCGGAGCTTCGCCAGGCGCTGGAGAAGGCCGGGTTCGACCTGACCGAAGCCAGCCTGTCCTTCGACACCGGCGCGCAGAGCGGCGGCTTCGGCGGTCGCGAGCCGGGCGAACAGGCCTCCGTCTGGTCCAGCCGCGCCTTCGCGTCCGCGCGGGCCGGCCTCGAACAGGCCGACGCCCAACTCGCCGCCGCCGCCTACGCCCGCTCGCCGTCCGGCGGCGTCGACATCCGCATCTGAGGCCCTCATGACCGACGCCGTCAGCAACAGCAGCGCCGCATCGCTCCTCGACAAGCAAGCCAGCTCCCGCAACCGGCTGGCTGACAGCGAGGAGACGTTCCTGGCCCTGCTGACCACCCAGCTGAAGAACCAGGATCCCCTCTCGCCGCTCGATTCCAACGAGTTCACGGCGCAGATCGTCCAGATGACGGGTGTGGAGCAGCAGCTGCTCACCAACGATCTGCTGACCATGCTCGTCGGGATGAATGACGGCGGCCTCGCTGGATCGGTCGATCTGATCGGAAAGACCGTCACCGCGGCCACCGATGAGGCGACGCTGCAGGACGGCAAATCGACCTGGACCTACGATCTCGACCGCAACGCCACGAGCGTGAAGTACGAAGTCGTCAATTCGGCCGGCCAGACCGTCTACAGCGAGACGAAGGACAGCGTCGCCGCGGGCGACCAAGCCTTCGAATGGAACGGCAAGACCACCCAGGGCACGCAGCTGTCCGACGGCGGGACCTACAGCCTGAAGATCACCGCCACCGGCTCGGGCGGCGAGACCATCAACACCAGCATCTTCACCTCCGGCGTCGCCTCCGGCGTGGAAACCCTCAACGGCGAGACGGTCGTGACCGTCGGGAAGCTCAAGATCCCGGTCAGTTCGATCACCAGCGTCCAGCAGACCGTCTAGGCCATCTGAACCTCAGTGCAGGAAGGATAACCCTCCATGAGCATCAACAGCGCAATGCTTGCCGGCGTCACCGGCCTCCTCTCGAACTCGCAGTCACTGGCCGCGATTTCGGACAACATCGCGAACGTCAACACGGTCGGCTACAAGCGCTCGCAGGCTAATTTCCAGACGCTGGTCAGCGGCCGGAACACTGGGTCCTCCTACGCGGCCGGCGGGGTCACCGCCACGACCCGCCGCTTCGTCACCACCCAGGGCCTGCCCACCCAGTCCACCCGCAACACCGACCTTTCGATCAGCGGCAATGGCTTCTTCGTGGTCACCGAGAAGTCCGAGAACCTGACGGCCGCGGACGCCCGCTCGTTCACCCGCGCCGGCTCCTTCGCCCTGGACAGCCTCGGCTACCTCCGGAACGACGCCGGGCTGTATCTGCAGGGTTGGCCGACCGACGCCAACGGCGTCATCACCACCGATCCGTCGGATATCACCCGCCTGCAGTCGATCAACGTCGCTTCGGTGGGCGGCGCGGCCGAACAGACGACGCGCGTGACGGTCAACGCCAACCTCGACGCCAGCCAGGCCATCTCGGCCGAAGTCACGGCGGGCACCTACGACCCGGCCACCAACTCGATGGCCATGTACGATCCGGATCTGGGCGTCGGCGTGAAGCCGGACTTCTGGATCCAGGTGCCGGTCTCCGACTCCAAGGGCGGCAAGCGCACCGTGCAGATCGACTTCCTGCGCAGCGCCACGCCGAACCAGTGGTACGCCGAAGTGCGCGCCGTCCCGGCCACCGACGTCGAGACCGGCGCCGGCCTGTCCAACGGCCAGCTGGCCGTGGGCATGGTGGCCTTCACCGAGGATGGTCGTCTCGATCCGACCGCCACCTTCACCGCGCCGCTGCAGCCGCTGTTCGCTGACTGGGACAATCCGGTGATCGCGTTCGGCGCGTCGTCCGACGCGGCGCCAGGGGCCGGAGCGGTGAAGTGGGCCTCGGGCCTGGGCATCGGCGACCAGGACATTCGCCTTGAGCTCGGCGGGGCCGCCGGCGGCGTGACCAGCTTCGACAGCGAGAGCATCCTGCAGTCGGTCAACACCAACGGCACCGCCTTCGGCAACCTGTCCGACATCGAGATCGACGATCAGGGCTTCGTCACGGCCATCTTCGACAACGGCATCTCGCGTCAGATCGCTCAGGTCGCCATCGCCACCTTCCCGAACGCCGACGGGCTGATCCCGACCAACGGAAACGCCTATCGGGTCAGCAAGGACAGCGGCACCTACAACTTCAAGACGCCGGGGAGCGGCGGGGCCGGCTACATCGCGCCCTCGACCCTCGAAGCCTCGACAGTTGATCTGTCCAGTGAGTTTACCGGGCTGATCACGACGCAACGCGCCTATTCGGCGTCGTCGAAAATCATCACCACCGCGGATCAGATGCTGGAAGAGCTTCTGAATATCAAGCGCTAATCTTGATGTTTAGGGGGCTTTAATTCAGATGTCTCACAATGAAACAGGGCTGTTAACTTGCGTTAGACGGTGGTTAATCTACTTAAACCATCGCGCTTTACGGCATGTTATTTCCAATGGCGCATCTTTCACGCCAACAGTCCTGGTGAGAGAGGCGTAGAACGATGCTTCAGCAGCAGCGCGTGAACAGCAGAGGCGAGAAGTACGTGATCGGTCCGACCGGCGCGCCGCTGACGCTGTCCGATCTGCCGCCCGCCAATACCGAGCGTTGGGTTATCCGGCGCAAGGCGGAGGTGGTTGCGGCCGTGCGGGGCGGGCTCCTGTCGCTGGATGAGGCTTGCGAACGCTACAGCCTCACCAACGAGGAGTTCCTGACCTGGCAGAAGTCGATTGACCGTCATGGTCTCGCGGGTCTGCGAACGACCCGACTGCAACAATATCGCTGAGCCGCTCCGCCCCCCAAGCAAGGCTCGGCGAGACCGCGCGGCCGCGTTCCCCGGAACGCGGCCGCTGCATTTCGACCGACAGGCTCCGTCGTCGGCGCCCCTTAAGAGGGCGTTTACCCTGCACCCGGTAATTCCTGCCTAGCGAGCCGCGCCGGGGAGGCGCGTCGCGCCTTTGTTGTTGGGTTAGGGGCAGTCCCGAGTGGAAAGGTTCATGAACGGCGTTCGCGCCTTCGGGGTCGCCCGGCTCGCCGCCTTGCTCGGCATCGGGGCGGCGCTGATCGCCGGCCTGATCTGGCTGGCCGCGACCCTCGGCGCCGAACCCAAGGCGCTGCTCTATTCCAACCTCGACCTCAAGGAGGCCTCCACCGTCGTCCAGGCGCTCGACCAGGCGGGCATCGACTATGAGGTGAAGGGCGACGGGTCCACCATCATGGTGCCGCGCGACAAGGTCGCCTCGACGCGCCTGATGATCTCCGGCAAGGGCCTGGTGACCTCCGGCTCGGTCGGCTACGAAATCTTCGACCAGGGCGCGACCCTGGGGCAGACGGACTTCGTGCAGCAGCTCAACCGCCAGCGCGCGCTCGAAGGCGAGCTTGCCCGCACCATCCGGTCGCTCGACGGCGTCACCTTCGCACGGGTCCACCTGAACCTGCCGCGTCGGCAGTTGTTCGAGGAGGAGGCCGAACCGCCCTCCGGTTCGGTGACCATCGGCGTCGGCGGCCGCAAACCGACCGACGACCAGGTCCAGGCCGTTCAGAACCTGGTCGCCGGCGCCGTGCCCGGCCTGAAGGCCGAGCAGGTCTCGGTCATCGACCAGCATGGCAAGACCCTGTCGGTCGGCGGCTCGTCGATGACCAGCAAACTGGCCGACGATCGCAAGAGCGAGGTCGAGCGCAAGTTGGCCGCGCGGATCAAGGAACTGGTCGAGGGCGTCGTCGGCGTCGGCCGCTCCCGTGTCGAAGTCAGCGCCGACATCGACATGGCTCGCGTCACTGAGCAGGAAACCACCTACGACCCCGATGGTCAGGTGATCCGCTCGGAGCAGACGGGCGAGGAAAACGCGCGCGAGAACGACCCGGCCGGCGCGGACGGCGTCTCGGCCGGCGGCAACATCCCCGGCGTCACTGGCGTTGGCGCGGCGGGCGGCAACAGCTCGACGAGCGGCAGCACCCAGAGCACGACCAACTACGAGATCAGCAATAAGACCCGGACCGAGGTCCGCGAGCCCGGCGCGATCAAGAAGATCTCAGTCGCCGTCGCCGTCGACGGCGTCACCGCGCCCGGCGCCAACGGCAAGCCCGGCGCCTACACCCCCCGCTCGGCCGAGGAACTCGCGCGCCTCGACGAACTGGTGAAGGCCGCGGTCGGCTTCGATACGGCCCGGGGCGACACCGTGAAGGTGACCAACGTCCGCTTCGCCCGCGAGGCCGTGGACACCAGCGCGCCCGAAGGCGGTCTGCTGTCCAGCTTCGACAAGAACGACATCATGCGGGTGGTCGAACTGGCGGTGCTCGGCATCGTCGCCGTGCTGATCATGATCTTCGGCGTTCGGCCGCTTCTCAAGAGCCTCGTCAACGGGGGCGGCGCTCGCTCCAATCTTCCGGCGCTGGCCGGCTCCGGCGGCGGTCCGCTGACCTCGACCCGCCTGGTGACCACGCCCGACGGCGCGCAGTATCAGATTCCGGTCGACCCCTCGACGGGCGAGCCCCTGGCCCTGCCGAGCCCCGATCTCGACCAGCGCATCGACATCGCCCGCATCGAGGGCCAGGTCCGCGCGTCGTCTGTAAAGCGCGTCGCGGACTTCGTGGACAAGCATCCGGAGGAATCCGTCTCGATCCTCCGCACCTGGCTGCACGAAACGACATGAGCCTCCTTCGCCAAGGCTTCGGAGGCCAGGACCTCCCCCGTGTGATGCAAGCCCGTCCGGGACTCATCCTGCGTAGCGCCGGGAGGCGCCAAGCAGGATGAGTCGGAAAGCCAAGGCCATCCTCGATCCGAGCAAGCTGAGCGGTCCGGAGAAGGCGGCCGTGGTCCTGCTCGCCCTCGGCGAGGACCACACCGCCATCTGGGAGGCGCTCGACGACGAGGAGATCAAGGAAGTCTCCCAGGCCATGGCGTCGCTGGGCACGGTGGCGTCGACGGCGGTCGAGGAACTGCTCGTGGAGTTCGTGTCGGGCATGTCCGCGAGCGGCGCGATCATGGGCAGCTTCGAACAGACCCAGCGCCTGCTGCACAGCTTCCTGCCGCCGGAAAAGGTCGACGCCCTCATGGAGGAGATCCGCGGTCCGGCGGGTCGCACCATGTGGGACAAGCTGGGCAACGTGAACGAGGCGGTGCTCGCCAACTACCTGAAGAACGAGTACCCGCAGACCGTCGCGGTGGTGCTGAGCAAGATCAAGGGCGACCACGCCTCGCGGGTGCTGGCGGCCCTGCCGGAGGATTTCGCGCTCGAATGCGTGCAGCGGATGCTGCGCATGGAGCCGGTCCAGCGCGAGATCCTCGACAAGATCGAGCAGACGCTGCGCACCGAGTTCATGTCGAACCTGGCGCGCACGTCCAAGCGCGACAGCCACGAGATGATGGCCGAGATCTTCAACAACTTCGACCGCCAGACCGAGGCGCGCTTCATCGCCGCGTTGGAAGAGCGCAATCGCGAGAGCGCCGAGCGCATCCGGGCGCTGATGTTCGTCTTCGAGGACCTCGGCAAGCTCGATCCAGGAGGCGTCCAGACCCTGCTCCGCGCCGTCGAGAAGGACCAGCTTGCCCTGGCGCTCAAGGGCGCCTCGGACGCCCTGCGCGAGATGTTCTTCTCCAACATGTCCGAGCGCGCGTCGAAGATCATGCGCGAGGACATGGAGAGCATGGGGCCGGTCCGCCTGCGCGACGTCGACCAGGCTCAGATGGCCATGGTCCAGGCCGCCAAGGACCTGGCCGCCAAGGGCGAGATCATGTTGGCCGGATCCGGCGGCGAAGACGAGTTGATCTACTGATGACCAGCTCGACGCCTCGACCCTTCTCCTTCGACACCGTGTTCGACGACACTGGCGCTGTCGCCTGGCAACCGCCCGTGCGCCGCAAGCACTACTCGGCCGAGGAGGTCGAGGGCGCCCGCGCGGCGGGGTTCGCCGAGGGCGAGCGCTCGGCGGTGGCCCAGGCGGAAACCCGCGCCGCCGACGCGCTGGCCGACATCGCGCGCGCCGCCCGCGCCGCGCTCTCGGCCCTGCAGGGCGTGGCTCATGAGCATCGGATCGGATCCGCGCAGCTGGCGATGGCGGCCGCGCGCCGCATCGCGGACGCCGCCCTGGACCGCTTTCCGGAGTCCCCGGCCGCGGCCGCGCTCGAAGCGCTGGCGCGGGAGATCGAGGCCCAGCCCCGCCTGATGGTGCGGGTGGCGCCAGAACTGCGCGACCGCATTCAGTCGACGCTGGATCACACCGCCGAGGCGATCGGTTTCGAGGGCCAGATCCTCGTCAGGGATGAGCCCGGCATGCCGCCCGCCGCCTTCGTCCTCGACTGGGGCGACGGCAAGGCCGCCTTTGACCCGCGGGAGGCCGCCGTCCGCGTCGCCGAGGCGCTCGACGCCGCCCTGGCCGCCGAGGGCCTTCACGCCGAACCCCTGATTTCCGACTGCGAGGCCGATGATGTCTGACGAGACCAATTTCGCGCTCGACGAGTTCGCGCCCGAAGAGACCCTGGCCACTGAACTGGCCGTCGCCATGGACGACAAGACCGCCGCCGACCTTGCGCCGGTGTTCGACGTGCCCGTGCACATTTCGGCGGTGCTCGGCCGCGCCAGTCTTTCGGTGGCCCAGCTGCTGCACCTCGGCCAGGGCAGCGTGCTCGAACTCGACCGCAAGGTCGGCGAGGCCATCGACATCTACGTGAACAACCGCCTGGTCGCGCGCGGCGAGGTCGTCGTCGTCGACGAGCGCCTGGGCGTGACCATGACCGAAATCATCAAGGACGGCGACACGACGGGCTGAACGTCCGTCGCGTAGCAAGGAGATTACCGATGCGGCTTCTGGTCGTCGGACGTTTGAACGGACAGCTGTCCCTCGCCGTGAAGATGGCGATGAGCGCTGGCGCCAAGGTGGCGCATGTGGAGACCGTGGAGGCCGCCACCCAGGCGCTGCGCGCGGGGCAGGGGGCGGACCTGTTGATGGTCGACTACGACCTCGACATCGCCGGGCTGATCGCCACCAACGAGGCGGAACGCATCCGCGTGCCGGTTGTAGCCTGCGGGGTGGCCGCCGACGCCAAGCGTGCGGGCGACGCCATCCGCGCCGGGGCCAAGGAGTTCATTCCGCTGCCGCCGGAAGCCGATCTGATCGCCGCCGTTCTTGCGGCGATCGGCGACGACAACCGGCCGATGATCGCCCGCGATCCGGGAATGGAGGTCGTCATCAAGCTGGCCGACCAGATCGCCCCGTCCGAGGCTTCGATCCTGATCACCGGTGAAAGCGGCGTCGGCAAGGAGGTGATGGCGCGCTACGTCCACACCAAGTCGCGCCGGTCCAACAAGCCGTTCATCAGCGTCAATTGCGCCGCGATTCCTGAAAACCTGCTCGAGAGCGAGCTGTTCGGCCACGAGAAGGGCGCCTTCACCGGCGCCGTCGCGCGCCGTATCGGCAAGTTCGAGGAAGCCTCCGGCGGCACCTTGCTGCTCGACGAAATCAGCGAGATGGACGCCCGCCTGCAGGCCAAGCTGCTGCGCGCCATTCAGGAGCGGGTGATCGACCGCGTCGGCGGCGCCAAGCCGGTGCCGGTCAACATCCGCATCATCGCCACCTCCAACCGCGACCTGGCCAAGGCCGTGGCCGAGGGGACGTTCCGCGAAGACCTGCTGTACCGGCTGAACGTGGTGAACCTGCGTCTGCCGGCCCTGCGCGAGCGGCCAGGCGACATCCTCGCCCTGTCGGAGCACTTCGTGAAGAAGTACGCCGCCGCCAACGGCATGCCGGAACGGCCGCTTTCGGCCGAGGCGCGCCGCCGGCTGGTCGCGCACCGCTGGCCGGGCAACGTGCGGGAGTTGGAGAACGCCATGCACCGGGCGGTGCTGCTCTCCAGCGGTTCGGAGATCGAGGAGTTCGCCATCCGCTTGCCGGACGGCCAGCCGATGGCCTCGCCCCCCGAAGCCAGCGTCGCCCGCACGGCCTCGATGGCGGCCGAGGCGGTCAGCCGCGGCTTTGTCGGCCAGACGGTGGCCCAAGTCGAGCAGCAGCTGATCCTCGACACCCTGAATCACTGCGTGGGCAATCGGACCCACGCCGCCAACATTCTCGGGATCTCGATCCGCACCCTGCGCAACAAGCTGAAGGAATATTCCGAGGCCGGCGTCGCGGTGCCCGCGCCGCAGGCCGGCATCGGCAACGCGGCCTAGCGCTTCCTGCCGCTAGCGGATCAGTGATCAGAGCATGAGCGACCAGTCCGTCACCTCGCTACCCAACCGCCCCGGCGCCCGCGAGATGCTGGGCTGGGTGGCGCGTGGCGAGGTCGGCCTGGCGGTCGGCATCGTCGGCATCGTCGTCCTGCTGATCCTGCCGATCCCGCCCTTCCTGCTGGATCTGCTGCTGACCCTGTCGATCGGCAGCTCGATCCTGATCCTGATGACGGCGCTGCTGATCAAGAAGCCGCTGGAGTTCACTGCCTTCCCGACGGTTCTGCTGGTCACGACCCTCTACCGTCTGGGTTTGAACCTGGCCTCGACGCGGCTGATCCTCGGCCACGGCCATGAGGGGCCGCACGGCGCCGGCCAGGTCATCCGGGCGTTCGGTGAGCTGATGATGGGGGGCAACTTCATCATCGGCCTGATCGTGTTCGCGATCCTCGTGCTGGTGAACTTCGTGGTCGTCACCAAGGGCTCGGGACGGATCGCGGAAGTCTCCGCCCGCTTCACCCTGGACGCCATGCCCGGCAAGCAGATGGCCATCGACGCCGATCTGTCGTCCGGCCTCATCGACCAGGAGCAGGCCAAGGCCCGGCGCAAGGAGCTGGAGCAGGAGTCGACCTTCTTCGGGGCCATGGACGGCGCCAGCAAGTTCGTGAAGGGCGACGCCATCGCCGGCCTGGTGATCGTCGGCATCAACGTCATCGGCGGCATGCTGATCGGCATCCTCCAGCACAAGATTCCAGCCGCCCAGGCTGCTTCGACCTACACCCTGATGACGGTCGGCGACGGCCTCGTCAGCCAGATTCCGGCGCTGATCATCTCGATCGCCGCCGGCCTGCTGGTCTCCAAGGCCGGCGTCGAGGGCGCGGCTGACAAGGCCCTGGTCACGCAGCTGGCCATGAACCCGGTCAGCCTGGGCATGGTCTCGGCGACCTCCGGCGTGCTGGCCTTCATTCCGGGCATGCCGGTGATCCCGTTCCTGATCGTGGCGGTGGCCGCCGGCGCGCTCGCCTGGCGACGATCACACGCGCCGGAGGAAGTCGCGCCCCTGGCCGACCTCGACGTGGCGCCGGCCGAGCAGGAAGAGGAGCCGATCGCCGCCTCCCTGGCCATCGACGAGATCAAGATCGAACTGGGCTACGGCCTGCTGGCGCTGATCAACGACCTCGACGGCCGCAAGTTGACCGACCAGATCCGCGCCCTGCGCAAGACCCTGGCGGCGGACTACGGCTTCGTCATGCCGCCGGTCCGCATCCTCGACAACATGCGCCTGCCGACCCAGGGCTACGCCATCCGCATCAAGGAAATGGAGTGCGGGGCCGGCGAGGTGCGCATCGGCGGCCTGATGGCGATGGATCCGCGCGGCGGCCAGGTCGAGCTGCCTGGCGACCACGTTCGCGAACCCGCCTTCGGCCTGCCGGCCACCTGGATCGACGACGGCCTGAAGGAGGAGGCGACCTTCCGCGGCTACACCATCGTCGACCCGGCCACCGTGCTGACCACGCACCTGACCGAGATCCTCAAGGACAACATGGCCGACCTCCTCAGCTACGCCGAGGTGCAGAAGCTCATCAAGGACCTTGCCCCCGATCAGAAGAAGCTCGCCGACGACGTCATCCCGGCCATCGTCACCGGCACGACCTTCCAGCGCGTGCTGCAGGCCCTGCTGCGGGAGCGGGTCTCGATACGCGACCTGCAGGCCATCCTCGAGGGGGTCGCCGAGGCCGCGCCGCACACCACCTCGATCACCTCGCTGGTCGAGTCGGTGCGCGCCAAGCTCGGCCGCCAGCTCTGCTGGGCCCACCGCGGCGACGACGGCGCCCTGCCGATCGTCACCCTGTCGCCGGACTGGGAGGTCGCCTTCTCGGAGTCGCTGGTCGGCGCGGGCGAGGACAAGCAGCTGGCCATGGCCCCGAGCAAGCTGCAGGAGTTCATCCGCGGGGTCCGCGAGGCCTTCGAGCGCGCCGCCCTCGCCGGCGACGCTCCGGTGCTGCTGACCAGCCCGCTGGCCCGTCCCTACGTTCGCCAGATCATCGAACGCTTCCGCGGCCAGACGGTGGTGATGAGCCAGAACGAGATCCACCCGAAGGCCAGGCTGCGGACGGTGGGCCAGGTCTGACGTTCGGGCGCTCGGTGGCACGGGAGTTCGGTGAGTTCGGGGAACTGGCCCCACGCTCCGACCGACGGCGAGTGGAACATTCTCGCTGTCGAAGCATTTCTGCCCCGCGGCTGGGGAGCCAACAAGGACACCCATCCGCATGCGTATCCGCACACTCGCCTTCGCCCTCACCGCCGCGACAGCGGCCTTCGGCTTCGCCGCCCAGGCCCAGGAATCGGCGCCGACGCCGAAGCCGACCCCCGACGCCATGCCGCCGGCCGTGACGCCCCCGCCGGCCGCCGAGAGCGCGGCCCAGCCGAGCTCCGTCACGGTCGGCGCCAAACTGGAGGCCGGCGCGAAGGTGTCTGACGCCGCCGGCGGCGAGATCGGCATGATCTCCGGCGTCAGCGGCTCGAACGTCACGCTCAGCATCGACGGCAAGAGCTACAGCGTGCCCGCCTCCAGCCTCAGCACCACCAGCGGCGTGATCGTCAGCAGCAGCACCAAGGCGCAGATCACCGGCGCCGACAAGCCGACGAAATAGGCCGGAAGACGGCGCGGTCACCCTCGCGCCCCCCAAGCGTGGCCGCGCCTTTCTACCTTCATCGCGCGCGACTTGATTGAATGCTCAAGGTCTGCCAGTCTCTTGATTGACTGATCAAGGGGCAAGCCCGTGGAAGCGACCACCCGCGAGCGCATTCTGTTCGCCGCGATGACCCTCTTCTCCGAGAAGGGGTATCTGTCGACCTCGGTGGCGGACATCCTGAAGGAGGCCGGGGCCAATTCCGGCAGCCTCTACCACTTCTATCCGACAAAGCAGGACGTGCTGCTGGCGGTGCTCGAGATGTACCGCGACGGCATCTATCCGATGCTCTTGGCTCCGGCCTGGGAGGGCGTCGACGATCCCATCGAACGGATCTTCGCCCTTCTCGGCGCCTATCGCGAGGCGCTGCGCACGACCGACTGTCTTTACGGCTGCCCGATCGGTTCGATCGCCCTGGAGCTCCACGAGCCGGACCCGCCGGTGCGCGAGCTGCTGTCTGTCAACTTCGACGGCTGGGTGAAGCACGTGAAAGGCTGCCTGGACCAGGCGAGGGATCGCCTGCCGCAGGGCACGGACACCCGGGCCCTCGCGGTCTTCGTCCTGACCACGATGGAGGGCGGGGTGATGCAGTCGCGCACCCATCGCACCCTGGAGGCGTTCGACGCCTCGGTCGCGAGCCTGCGATCCTACATCACGCTGCTGGAGGCCGCCGCCGGCGGTGCGACGGTGCGGGCCGCCAGAGCGGAGACTGGCACATGAAGCGCGTCCTGCCGGCGGCCGTCGCCGCCCTGAGTCTGACCCTTGCCGGCGCGGCCACGGCCGCCGAGCCGACCTTCCCGGACTGGCGTCAGTACCGCGATGTCGCCAACAGCTCCTATGTCGAGCCGGACGGCGACAAGGTCCTGCAGCTGTCAATCGTCGTGAAGGCTACGCCAGCCCAGGTCTGGCGCGCCTTCACCACCGGGGAAGGCTATCGCGAATGGGTCGCGCCGGTGGCGCGGATCGACCTCGCCGTCGATGGGATCATCGAGGCCAGCTACGACGCGAACGCGCAGATCGGCGACCCCGACAACATCAAGAACCGCATCGTCGCCTTTGTGCCCGAGCGGATGCTGTCCATTCGCAACGTCCAGGCGCCCAAGGCCCTGCCGCATCGCGACCTGTTCCCGCGGATCTCGACGACGATAGAGTTTGAGGACCTCGGCCTGGGCCGCACGCGCGTGGTGCTGACCGCGGTCGGTTACGGGCCCGGGGCCGGCTTCGATACGCTCTACCGCCACTTCGAGTGGGGCAACGCCTATACGCTCAATGAACTGAAGAAGCGCTTCGACACGGGACCCGTCGACTGGGCCGCCGTCGCAGAGCGCCGCAAGGCCGCGGCCGCCTCGGCGGTCGTTACAGGGGGAGGAACAACGAAATGAACCGGAACGCGCTGATCGTCGCCACCGTCATCGGGACGGGGCTTCAGATGGCCATGGTGATCGCAGGACACTTCGTCCCGGCGGTGGCCAATCTCTTCGCTATCGTCGGCATTCTGATCTCGCTGGTCGCCGGCCTGCTCTACGCCCGCGCGGCGAAGAGCGGCTGGGGCGACAGCCTGCTGGGCGGCGTGATCGCCGGCGCGCTCTGCGCCCTGATCGGCATCGCCATGTCCTGGGCGCTCGGCGACGTCGAGGCTCTCATCCTCGTCATCGGCACGCTCAGCTCCGCCGTCGGCGGCCTGATCGGCGGCGCGATCGGCAAGCTGATCGCGAAGTAGCGCGCCTTCTCCCTTCCTCCTCGATGGAGGAAGGGTCGGGGATGGTGGTGGAGGCCATGCTTATCCGGAAGGGTGAGTGAGGCGCTGAGCCACCCGTCGCCATCCTTCGAAGCAGCGGCCACACCCCGCACCCCTGCCCCTCCCCCATCGAGGGGGAGGGGTTCAAGGATCCCTAGTCCGCGAAGACCGGCGCGCGTTTCTGCATGTTGGCCATGACGGCCTCGATCTGGTTCGGCGAGCCGATGAGTGCGGTCTGCTCGACCGACTCGGCCAGCAGCACCTCATGCTGACTTCCCGCCGCCGCCACTTCGAACAGCCGCTTGTCGGCGCGGATGGCGTGCGGGTTCTTGCCCGCGATCTCTGCGGCCAGGGCCAGGGCGTCGGCGCGCGGATTGGCGCAGACGCGGGTGGCGAAGCCGAGCTGGACGGCCTCCTCGCCGGTGAACTGGCGGCCGGTGTAGGTCAGTTCGCGGATGATGTCGTCGCGGGCCAGATGGCGCATCAGCACCAGTCCGGCCATGTCGGGCACCAGGCCCCACTTGATCTCCATGACCGACATCCGCGTGTCGGCCGTCACGTAGCGGATGTCCGCCCCGAGAGTCAGCTGGAAGCCGCCGCCGAAGGCCACGCCATGGATCGCCGCGATCACCGGGACCGGGATCTCGCGCCAGACCATGACCGCGTGCTGGGCCCTGTTGCTGCCGCCCGGCGTGCGGTCGGCGGTGACCAGAGCGTCGGCGTTCCCGCCCTTGCGCTCGCCCGAGGCCATCTTGCCGAAGTTGCCCATGTCGAGCCCGGCGCAGAAGGCGCGGCCTTCGCCCGACAGCACCACGACCCTGACCGACGGATCGGCCTTGAGCCGTTCGCCGGTCTCGATCAGCGCCGAGAACATGGCGTCGTCCAGGGCGTTCATCTTGTCGACGCGGACCAGACGGACGTCGGCGACGCCGCCCTCGATGCTAACGGAAATGCGGTCTTCGGCGCTCATGGCGGGCGGTTCCCTCGGCGTGGTCTGGGCGTTTCGCGACAGCTAACGACCCTCGCGCGCCCTTCGCAAGCGTGCCCCGAGGGAACCTCGCCGTCGCGGCGGAACCGTCACGGTTGCCGCAGCCCCCTCGCGCCGATAGAGATGCGACGACAGAGGCGGCGTCCGCGCCGTCCGGAGAACGGTGACGATGGCGTCCAAAGCGAAATCCAACAAGGCGGCCGGCGGACTGATCTGGGATCTGCTCACCTTCGAGCGCCTGATGACCGGCCCGGTGGTGCACCTGATCTACTGGGCCGGCCTGGGGGTGATCATCCTGGGCGCCTTCGGGGCGATCGGCGCGGCGGTCGGCGTGGCGCTGAATGACGACAACCTGATCGGCAAGCTGTTGGCCCTGCCGGTGACCGTGGCCGGTCTGCTGGTCTGCGTGGCGCTGGCCCTGCTGTGGCGGTCTTTCTGCGAGCTGTACGTCGCCGTCTTCCGCATCGCCGACGACCTGCGCGCGCTGCGCCACGCCAGCGACGCCGATCACGTCCTCAAGCGCCAAGTCCCGCCGCCGGACGCGCTGTAAGGCTTCCAACGTCTCAAATTCCCTCGTCATGGTCCCGGACAAGCCGGGCCATGACGGTGGAAAGGGAAGCTAGCGCTTGAGAGCGCTGACCACCGCCTCGAACGCCGGCTTCGGTCGGCCGGCGTTGTCGAACAGCAGCGGCGTGTCCGTCGCGTTCTCACGTTTCAACCAGCTGTCGCCGTCACGCAGGCCCCAGACCGTGAACGCGAACTGTTGCCGCGCGGGCAAGGCGGCGAACGCTTCCATGGCCTCGCCGTAGAGCGCCGCCTGCCGCCGATCGTTCTCGGCGCGATTGCCCAGCAGGGCGCCCTGCACGACCGACACATCCATCTCCGAAAGATGGATGGGCAGGCCGAAGCCAGCGAGCGCCTTCAGCGTCCGCGTGATGGCGCCGGCCGGCAGGCTCGAGTCGAGGTGCGTCTGGCAGCCGATGCCGCCCAGGGGCACGCCTTCCCGCAGAAGTTGCTCGATCAGCCGCATATAGCTGGCCAGCTTCGCGGGCTTGCTCTCCAGGTGATAGTCGTTGGTGAACAGCACCGCGTCCGGGTCGGCCGCCCGGGCGGCCTCGAAGGCGACGCGGAAGTGGCCCGTCTGGCCCAGGCGCCGGCTCCACAGGCTGTCGCGCGGGCCGCCGCCGTCGTCCCGGATCGGCTCGTTGACGACATCCCAGCCGGCGGCGATCCCGCGGTAACGGCCGACCATGGCGGTCACATAGTTGCGCAGGGCGCCCTCGAAGCTCTGGCGGCGCTCGTCGAGCCTCAGGAAGGCCTCGGGCTCGTTGGCGTACCAGACCAGCGTATGGCCGAAGAGGCGCAGGCCCCGGCCGCGGGCGAAGGCCGCGATGGCGTCGGACCGGTCGAACCGGAACGAACCGTCCGCCTGGACCACGTACTCCATCTTCATCTCCCACTCGGCGGTGAGCTGGGAGAAATGGGTCGCGGCGAGGTGGGTCCAGGCCGGATCCTGAAGCTGGCCCGCCTGGACGGCGACGCCGACCGGGAAGGGCGCGATGGACTTCAGCGGCGGGGCGTCAGCGGGCTGGGCGGCGGCGGGCTCGCGGACGCAGGCCGCCAGGGCGAGGGCCGAGGCCATCACGGTGCGGCGGGAGAGCGTCGGGCACAGGTCAAGACGTCCCTCGGGACGCCTCGAACGGTCCCCGATGGAGCGCCTGGTCACCGGCCGGCCAGCCGTCGAAGCCCCAGTTCGTCCAGGGCGGCGGTGTCGCGGCGCACCTGCTCCTTGCGGGCGGCCGTCGCGTGGGCGTCGTTGACGTGTTCGTACTTCTTCAGCGCCTCGAAGGCCTCGCTCAAGGCGTCGCGGGCGCCGGCCTCCTCGAGCGCGATGGCGTCGATGTCCGTCTGCACGGCCGCCTTGCGCTGCTTGAGGCCTTCGCGAAACCCGGCCAGGTACCAGCCGGCCTCGGCGTCGTTGCGCGCGCGCAAAAGCTCCGCCTCGCCCTCGGCTTCGAGCACGACGAGGCGCAGCTCGGCGGCGGTGCGACGGTCGACGATCTCCGCCAGGCGTTTCTGCAGCGTCTCGACCTCATGGTTCGAGATGCGGATCAGGGACTTCATCGCCTTCACTGAACTCTACTCGTCAAAATGCCGTCGAGGCGGTTGAAGCTGTCGTCGAGGGTGGAGGTCTCGTCCTTGTCCTGGGAGAGGAAGCTCTCCAGGTCGGGATTGAGGGTGATGGCGCGGTCGATCTGCGGGTCTGAACCGGCGCGGTAGGCGCCGATGCGGATCAGTTCCTCCATGTTGCTGTAGGCCGCCAGGGTCTGGCGGGCGGATTTCACGATCTCGCGTTCATGAGGAAGCTGACAGCCGGGCATGGTCCGACTGATAGACTTGAGGACGTTAATGGCCGGGAAGCGTCCGCGCTCGGCGATCGCCCTTTCCATCACGATGTGGCCATCGAGGATGCCGCGCACCGCGTCGGCGATCGGCTCGTTGTGGTCGTCGCCGTCGACCAGCACGGTGAACAGGCCGGTGATCGGTCCCGCCGTCGTGCCGTCCGGCCGGATCGGCCCCGGCCCGGCGCGCTCCAGCAGCTTGGGCAGCTCGGTGAAGACCGTGGGCGTGTAGCCCTTGGTGGTCGGCGGTTCGCCGGCGGCCAGGCCGATCTCCCGCTGGGCCATGGCGAAGCGGGTCACGCTGTCCATCAGGCAGAGGACTTCCATGTCCTGGTCGCGCAGCGCCTCGGCCACGGCCAGGGTCATGTAGGCGGCCTGGCGACGGGTCAGGGCCGGCTCGTCCGACGTGGCGACGACGACGACGGCGCGCTTGAGCCCCTCCTCGCCGAGGGTCTCCTCGATGAACTCGCGCACTTCCCGGCCCCGCTCGCCGATCAGCCCGACTACGACCGCATCGCAGTCCGCCTGGCGCGCCAGCATCGACAGCAGGATCGACTTGCCGACGCCCGAGCCGGCGAAGATGCCCAGCCGCTGGCCCCGGCAGGTGGTGATGAAGACGTTCATCGCCCGCACGCCCAGGTCCAGCCGCGCGCCCACCCGGCCGCGCGCGTGGGCGGCCGGCGGCGCGGCGCGCAGGGAATACGGCGCCTGGCCCTGGGGCAGGGGCCCCTTGCCATCGATCGGATGGCCGAAGGCGTTGACGATGCGGCCCAGCCAGGCGCGACTCGGCCGCACGCTGGCGCCCTCGGGCTGGATACGGATCTCCGAGCCGGGCGCGACGCCCTCGACGGGGCCGAACGGCATCAAGAGGGCGCGGGTCTCGCGGAAGCCGACAACCTCGGCCGGCAGCGGCGCGGCGTTGCGGCGCTCGATCTCGGCCCGGGCGCCGACCGGCAGATGGGTCAGCCCGCCCCGCGCCTCGATCAGCAGCCCGTTGACGGCGGCGACGCGGCCGGAGACGGACAGGGGTTCGATACGCTCGACGGCGGCGATGAGACTGCGCAACGGAAGGCCCCGGTCACTCTGAGGGACCATCCTCGCGGATCGGCATTAACCATACCTGAAGCGCGGTGGCGCCGACGGCCGCCAACCGCCGTCAGTGCTGCGCCAGGCTCAGCACATTGCCATCCGGGTCGGTGAACCAGGCGACCTTGGTCTTGCCGTCCGGGGAGGTCCAGATGCCCAGGGCGTCCTGGCCGAACCCTTCGTAGATCGTCATGACCACGCCCTTGGCGTGCAGCGCCTGGACGGCCCGCGTCATGTCCGGGACTTCCCAGCCCTCTAGAAACGGAGACACACACTCTTTATCGATATTCGATTGGATGATTACCGATAAAGAGTGTGTGTCCCCGTTTTGTCCGCGGCTTATCATTTCGAGATGGGCGCCCGGCGGCATCGGCTTGGACCGGGTAGATGATCAGTAGGGCGCAACGGTAGCGATGAGTATCGACGTTTCCAAGATATCGATCTTGAAGTCGGCCATTTGGCTTACGGGAATGGGGGCCATTCTGGCGCCAATACTATTCATACCGACAACGTTGCATGGATCTGTGGAAAAGTTCTATAAGAGTGGAGGTCTATTTTTTGTATGGGCCTCAATCGCCGTCATTTCCATTGTGTTTTCTGCATTTTTAGTGATTGGGACCGTAGTTAGTATCACCGCAATGAGATTTTCATCTATTAAGATAGATCGTGGATTTGTTTTAGTCGCTGGGCCAACTATCCTTAAGATTCCGATCGTGGACGTACTGAAAATCGATCAAAACGATGCGGGATTTGGTCCCCTTTTGCGGATTACTAGGAAGGGCGGGCGAGTTCACCTTATCGGAGTTGGGCTATCTCGCGATCCTCTCTTCGAAATTGTGAGAAAGTTAAACGACTATTTGCCTAGCTGTGCCGCCGGGTGCAATCAGCAGCAGACTTGGAGTGTCTCAACAAGTGCGTAGCCTAGAGGGTGCTTCGGAACAACCAAAGCGACCGGCCCCTTTCGGAGCGTGACAGTGTAAAGGGGGGCGCTCACTCACTTGCCTGGGGGGGGGCGCAGACGTTTACCCGAAAAGGCGTGTGCGCCCCGTCGCCAACCGCCGTCAGTGCTGCGCCAGGCTCAGCACATTGCCATCCGGGTCGGTGAACCAGGCGACCTTGGTCTTGCCGTCCGGGGAGGTCCAGATGCCCAGGGCGTCCTGGCCGAACCCTTCGTAGATCGTCATGACCACGCCCTTGGCGTGCAGCGCCTGGACGGCCCGCGTCATGTCCGGGACTTCCCAGCCCAGGATCGGGTGCGGACCGGCCTTGTGATCGTCGATCTGGACAATCCGCAGGATCGCGCCGTTCATCTCCAGCACGGTGGCGAAGGGATCGTCGGCGACGAACCCCAGCCCCAGCGCGCCGACGTAGAAGGCCTTCGAGGCCTCCCGGTCGCGCGTCAGCACAAAGGCGACGACGCCCGACGATGTCAGAGGTCCCATGGCGCTTGCTCCCCTGGCCAGCGGCGACGCTGGCGACCAGTGTTCATGGGCGGCCAGATCATGTCCGACCCGGTCGGCGCGAGCCGCGCCCTCAGCTCTTGTCCGCCAGCGCCTCGCCCACCGTCGGGGCGTCCTCGTTGAGGTGCAGATGCCGCAGGTCGCCCGGGATCAGGCCCTCGCCGCATTCCTGGCAGACGATCCGCGGGTGAAAGGCCTTGCCGCAGTGGTCGTGGACGAACTGCACCGGCGCCTTGCCGCCATAGACGTGGCGATTGCCCCATTCGGCCATGGTCAGCAGCACGCCGCGCAGGTCCTGGCCCTTGGCGGTCAACACATACTCGTGGCGCGGCGGGCGCTCGGAATAGCGGCGGGGCTCCCTGACGCCATAGGCGCCCAGGGTCTTGAGCCGGGCGGCAAGCACGTTGCGGGCGACGCCGAGGCGCTCCTGCCACTGCTCGAAGCGGCGAACGCCCCGGAAGGCGTCGCGCAGGATGAGGATCGTCCACGGATCGCCGACGATCTCGAGCGTCGCGGCGATGCCGCAGGTCTGCTGGGAGTAGTCCGCTGTTCTGCCCATCCGTGCAGAATGTGGCTTCCCTTAGGGGAAAGCAAGAGGGTTGCCTTTGTGGATGAACCAAGGTAAGTTGCTAATCACAACTTACCTGTCTGTTGTGCGAACTGGGCGGGGGCCCCGATGGACCTCCGCCCGCTCTTTCAGGTCACGCTTGCCCGACAGCCCGCGAGCGCGCACACAACCGTCCGCTGAGCACAGGAGTCCTCCCCATGTCCGCTGATCCCGTCGTCATCGCCGCCTACGCCCGCACGCCGATGGGCGGCTTCCAGGGCGCGCTTTCGGGCGCCAAGGCGACGGAGCTGGGCGCCGCCGCCGTGAAAGCCGCGATCGAGCGGGCCGGTGTCGACGGCGAAAAGGTCGAGCAGATCGTCATGGGCTGCGTGCTGCCCGCCGGCCTCGGCCAGGCCCCGGCCCGCCAGGCCGCGCTCGGCGCCGGCCTGCCGCTGTCGGTCGAGGCGACCACGGTCAACAAGATGTGCGGCAGCGGCATGCAGGCGGCGATCATGGCCCATGACGCCCTCGCCGCCGGCAGCGTCGACATCGTCGTCGCCGGGGGGATGGAGAGCATGACGAACGCCCCGTATCTCATGGGCAAGCACCGCTCCGGCGCCCGCATCGGCCACGACACCATCAGCGACAGCATGTACCTCGACGGCCTCGAGGACGCCTATGAGCCGGGCCGCCTGATGGGGTCCTTCGCCGAAGAGGCCGCCCGCCAATACCAGTTCACCCGCGAGGAGCAGGACGCCTACGCCATCGAGAGCCTGGCCCGCGCGGTGAAGGCGACCGAGAGCGGCGCCTTCGCCGACGAGATCACGCCGGTGACGGTGAAGACCCGCAAAGGCGAGGAGGTCGTCTCGATCGACGAGCAGCCGGGCAAGGCCGATCCGGCCAAGATCCCGACCCTGAAGCCCGCCTTCGCCAAGGACGGCACGATCACCGCCGCCAACGCCTCCTCGATCAGCGATGGCGCCGCCGCCCTGGTCATGACCCGCGAGAGCGTGGCCAAGCGGCTGGGCCTACCCGTCGTGGCCAAGGTCGTCGCTCACGCCGCCCACGCCCACGAGCCGGGCCTGTTCACGACCGCGCCCGTGCCGGCCATGCGCAAGGCGCTGAAGAAGGCGGGCTGGAGCGTCGAGGACGTCGACCTGTTCGAGGTCAACGAGGCCTTCGCCGTCGTCGCCATGATCGCCCAGCGCGAACTCGGCATTCCGCGCGACAAGCTCAACGTCAATGGCGGCGCGACGGCGCTCGGCCACCCGATCGGCGCCTCAGGCGCGCGGGTCATCGCCACCCTGCTGGCGGCCCTGAAGGCCCGCGGCGGCAAGAAGGGTCTGGCCAGCCTCTGCATCGGCGGCGGCGAAGCCACGGCCCTTGCCGTCGAGATGGTCTGACCGCCGCGCGCCGGACGTGGACTGTCCGGACCAGCATCGCGCACCCGGCGGATGTGACTATATTGGGTCATGACCCAGGTAACCGACAACACCGCTGAAGGCCGTTACGAGCTGATCGAGGACGGCCAGACCGCCTACGCCGACTATCGTCTCCAGGACGGGCGCATGATCGTCGACTACGTCTTCTCGCCGCCGGCGCTTCGCGGGGCGGGGACGGCGGGCCGTTTGATGGAGGGCGTCGCTGCCGACGCCCGCGCCAGGGGCCTGAAGATTACCCCCCTTTGCGGTTATGCGGCGGCCTGGCTTCGGCGCCATCCTGCCTATGCCGACCTGATGGCGTAACGACGTTCAGGGTGTAAGCTGACGGTTGGCGCGTTCAGTCCTTGGGGGTCCCACAGATGATCAAGTTCGCCGTCGCCGGGGCCGCAGCCGCCCTCTTCGTCAGCTTCGCAGGCGCCGCTCAGGCGCAGTCCTACCTTCCCGATTGGGGCATCGCCGACATGCGGCAAGCCCTCGTCGGCGCCGGCGCGATCGTCACGCGTGAGGACAATTCCGGCGATCCCTATATCGCCGCGAAGACCGCCGACGGCCTGAAGTTCACCGTCACCGGCCGCGTCTGCGAGGGCGCTCCCGGCGCCAAGCGCTGCAAGGGCGCCTTCCTGCAGAGCAGCTTCACGATGGACTCCGACGCCGAGGTCGACGCCGGCGTGAAGAAGTGGGCGCCGCAGTTCGCGGCCGTGTCGATCAGCAATGACGGCGAGAACGGCATGCTGGTGTCGCGCTACTTGATCTTCGACTACGGCGTGCACCGCGAGAACCTGGAGCTGAACATCAGCGTCTTCTACGGCATCGCCGAGAAGATCTGGAACGACCTGTAGCCGGACGGTTGTCCCGCCGCCGGTCGTTGATATCGTCGCTCGGGAGGGCGGCGATCGGCGACCGCGCGGGAGGAACAATGACAGGCTCCAACAGCGTCGACCGCGACCTGCGCCGGCGCGCCGAGGCGGTCATCCCGGGCGGCATGTACGGCCACCAGTCCACGGCGCTGCTGCCCGACGACTATCCGCAGTTCTTCGCCGGCGGCGACGGCGCCTGGATCACCGACGTCGACGGGCGGCGCTATCTCGACTTCATGTGCGCCTACGGGCCCAGCCTGTTCGGCTACGCCCATCCGCAGATTGACGCCGCCTATGTCCGCCGGCTGGGCCAGGGCGATGCCCTGACCGGCCCCTCGGCCCTGATGGTCGAGCTGGCAGAAGCCATGGTCGGCATGGTCAGCCACGCCGACTGGGCGATGTTCTGCAAGAACGGCACGGACGCGACGACCATGGCCATGATGGCCGCCCGCGCCGGAACCGGCCGCAAGACCATCGTGCTGGCCAAGGGCGCCTACCATGGCGCCGCGCCCTGGTGCACGCCCCGGCCCGCCGGCACGACCAGCGAGGACAAGGCCAACCAGATCTTCTGCGTCTACAACGATATCGCCAGCCTTGAGGCCGCTGTCGCGAAGGCCGGCGACGATCTGGCCGCCATCTTCGCCGCCCCGTTCCGCCACGACGCCTTCGTCGACCAGGCCGCGCCCGACCCCGCCTACGCCCGCCGCGCGCGGGAGCTGGCGGATCAGACCGGCGCCATGCTGGTTGTCGACGACGTCCGCGCCGGCCTGCGCGTGGTCCGCGACTGCAGCTGGGAAGCCATCGGCGTGCGGCCGGACCTGTCGACCTGGGGCAAGTGCATCGCCAACGGCCACCCGATCTCGGCCCTGCTCGGCAATGACCGGGCGAGGGCGGGCGCCGCCTCGATCTACGTCACCGGCTCCTTCTGGTACGCCGGCGCGGCCATGGCGGCGGCGCTGGAGACCCTGCGCCTGGTCCGAGAGACCGACTATCTGGAGCGCATCCAGGCCCTCGGCCAGCGTCTGCGCGCCGGGCTGGCCGAACGCGCCGCCGCCGCTGGCTTCGGCTTCCGCCAGACTGGCCCGGCGACCATGCCGCTGTTCCTGTTCGACGACGACCCGGACCTGCGCAAGGGCTTCTGCTGGTCCAGCGCCATGCTGGAGCGCGGCGTCTACGTGCACCCCTGGCACAACATGTTCCTGTGCGCGGCGATGACCGACGCCGACATCGACTTCGCGCTCGACGCGGCCGAACAGTCGTTTCAAACTCTGAAGACGCGGGCGCACGACCTGCCGCCGGTGGAGAAGCTCGCCTTCCTCGCCGCGCGATAATCGACACGGGAGGATGGGATGGCGTTCGCGGACTATGCGGATCACGACGGGCTGGGCCTCGCCGCCCTCGTGAAGAAGGGCGAGGTCTCGCCCGCCGAATTGGTCGAGGCCGCCATCGAGCGGATCGAGCGCCACAATGGCCAGCTGAACGCCGTCGTCTACAAGGCCTATGACGAGGCCCGGAAGGCCGCCGCCGGGGCCCTGCCGGACGGGCCGTTCAAGGGCGTGCCGTTCCTGATCAAGGACCTCGGCGCCAAGGTCGCCGGCTGGCCGCGCAGCAGCGGCTCCAACTACGCCGACGTCGCCGCCGACACCGAGGACAGCGTCCTCGTCGAGCGCTATCGCCAGAGCGGCGTCATCCTGCTCGGCAAGACCAACACGCCGGAGTACGGCATCCCGGGCGTCACCCAGTCCGAGCGGCTGGGCCCCTGCGGCAATCCCTGGAACCCCGAGCACATCTCCGGCGGCTCGTCCGGCGGCGCGGCCAGCGCCACCGCGGCCGGCATGGTCCCGCTGGCCCACGCCAGCGATGGTCTCGGCTCGATCCGCATCCCGGCCGCCAACTGCGGCCTGGTCGGCATGAAGGTCACCCGCGACCGCACCCCGATCTGCGAGGTCACCGACGGGGCCATGGGCTTCTCGGTCCACCATGTGGTCAGCCGCACGGTCCGCGACAGCGCCGCCATGCTGGACGCCACCGACGGCCCGCAGCCGGGCGACCCGTTCAGCCATCCGCAGAAGGAACGTCCGTGGCTGGAGGAAGTCTCCCGCAGCCCCGGCAAGCTGCGCATCGCCTGGTCGGTCGAGACGCCCAGCGGCCGCCCGATGGGCGACGAGGCGATCGCCGCCGTCCACAAGACCGTGGAGACCCTCAAGCACCTCGGTCACGAGGTCTTCGAGATGGGCCTCGGCATCGACTACCGCCTGATGTACCGCGCCCAGGGTCTGGTCTCGGCCAGCAACTTCGCCGCCACCATGCAGCGCCGGGCGGAGAAGTTTGGTCGCGAGCCGGAGCCGGGCGAACTCGGCCCGCTGGCCCAGCGCGCCTGGGACGCCGGCCGCCGCATCACCGGCCAGCAGGCCCTGTGGGGCTGGCAGCAGCTGCGGCTCAGCAACATCCAGATCCTCGAGCGCTTCCAGTCGTTCGATGTCTTCCTGACGCCGACCATGAGCCACCCGTCGCCGCGCATTGACTGGCTGGATCCGCTGGCGCTGAAGGACGACCTGCGCGAGTTCGACAAGCGTCAGGCCAGCACCTACGGCACCACCCCGCCGTTCAACTTCACCGGCCAGCCGTCGCTCTCGCTGCCGCTCTGGCAGAGCGAGGCGAACCTGCCGCTCGGCATGATGTTCACCGGCCGCTTCGGCGACGAGGCGACGCTCTACCGCCTCGCCGGCCAGCTGGAGAAGGAAATCCCCTGGATCGACCGCAAGCCGATGCTGTGGAACTGACCATCTCCCTTCCCCCTGGAGGGGGGAAGGGCTTGGGATGGGGGTGGAGTGGGACAGGCCGCGCGCTGCCCGTCCGCTTCGACCGCATCGCTCGCCACCGCCCTGCCAATCGTCGTCGTTCCCACCCCCATCCCTGACCCTTCCCCCTTCCAGGGGGAAGGGAAGTGTCCGGAGCCACCCCATGAAAGCCGCCGTCTACTACGAGAACGGAACCCCCGACGTCCTGAAGTACGAGGACGTGCCGGACCCCGTTTGCCATCCCAAGGGCGTGATCATCCGGGTGCTGGCGGTCAGCATCGAGGGCGGCGACACCCTGAACCGCTGGGGCGGGCCGCTGGTGAACCGGCCGCACATCGTCGGCTACCAGGCGTCCGGCGAGATCGTCGAGGTCGGGTCGGAGGTCACCCATCTGCGCGTCGGCCAGAAGGTCGCCACCGTCGACGGCTTCGGCAGCCACGCCGAACTTCGCCCTGTCCCGGCCCGCAACTGCTGGCCGATCCCGGACGGCTTCGACCCGCGCCTCGCCGCCGTCATCCCCGTCGCCTTCGGCACCGCCCACGACTGCCTGTTCGAGTTCGGCCGGCTGAAGGCGGGCGAGACGGTGCTGGTCCAGGCGGGCGCCTCGGGCGTCGGTCTCGCCGCCATCCAGCTGGCCAAGAAGGCCGGGGCGACGGTGCTGGCCACGGCCTCCAGCGACGAGCGGCTGGAGCGCCTCAAGCACTGGGGCCTCGACCACGGCATCAACTACAAGGCCGAGGACGTCGCCCAGGCGGTGATGCGGATCACTGACAAGAAGGGCGTGAACCTGGTCGTCGACAGCGTCGGCGGCGCCACCCTGGCCGGCTCGCTGGCCTCGCTCGCCTACCGTGGCCGCTGCTCGATGGTCGGCAACGCCGGCCGCGAGCCGATGAAGGTCGACGTCTCATCCCTGATGGGCGGCAACCGCTCGCTCAGCGGCGTCTTCCTCGGCGCCGAGATCATGACCGACCGCGCCCACGACATGATCCAGGGCCTGATCGACAGCGCCGCCCGCGGCGAAATCGAGGTCGTCATCGACCGCGAGTTCCCGCTGTCGGAAGCGGCGGCGGCGCACGCGTATATCGAGAGCCGTCAAGCGGTCGGCCGGGTGCTGATGATTCCGTAGCTCGGCAACCCTCCCTGGAGCGTAGCGAGGGGGAGGTGGCCGGCGGAGCCGGTCGGAGGGGAGTCGGTGCACGGCCTTCCTTCGCGGTGCTGACGAGTCACCGCGCGGCATCTCCCCTCCACCATGCTTCGCATGGTCCCCCTCCCCAGCAAGCTGGGAAGGATGCTATAGGAACCCCATGGCCATCCGCCCCACCCGCACCGTCCAGCAACAACGCCAGCTCATGCTGGCGGCCGTTGCGCGTGCGCGGAGGATCGGGGCCTAGCCCGAACCACCTCACGAACACCGAAGAACCCGCCGGCGATCCCGGCGGGTTCTTCGTTCGGGCGCCGGCTCATGCCAAGGAGCCGACCATGACCACCCATCCGACTTTCACCGACGACGCCGACCTCGCCGCCATCGCCGACGGCGTGATCGCGCGCACGTTGCCCAAGCCCGCTTGGACCCATGCCGCGCACTTCGCGGCGGCGGTCTGGATCGTCCTGCGCCGCCCGGACCTCGATCCCGAGCGCGACATGCCGGGTCTGATCCGCGCCTACAACGAGGCGACGGAGACGCCGAACACCGACACCGGCGGCTACCACGAGACGATCACGCAAGCTTCGATCGGCGCCGTCCGCGCGGTGATCGCCGCTCTGCCGCCGGAGACCCCGCCGCACGCGGTGCTCAACGCCCTTCTGGCCGACCGCTACGGCGACAAGCACTGGCCGCTGGCCTACTGGTCCCGCGAGCGGCTGTCTTCGGTCGAGGCGCGGCGCGGTTGGGTGGAACCGGACCTCGAGCCATTGCCCTTCGCGTTGCCCCCGCAAGCCTGACCCACTCCGATGGTCCCCGCGAAGGCGGGGATCCAAGCCGCCTCTGCAGCGAGCTCAAATCTGCTTGGGCCCCCCGCCTGCGCGGGGGCGGTCGGGAAAAAGGGTCAATCATGCACGCGAAGCCCCAAAGTCGGTCCTATATTGCAACCATGGCCACGCTCTCCGTTCTCGACCTCGCCCCCGTCGTCCAGGGCTCGACCGTCAAACAGGCGCTGCACAACAGCCGGGATCTCGCCCAGCACGCGGAAGAGTGGGGGTACAACCGGTTCTGGCTGGCCGAGCACCACAACATGCGCGGCATCGCCAGCGCGGCGACCAGCGTCCTGATCGCCCATGTGGCGGAGGGAACCTCGACGATCCGTGTCGGCGCCGGCGGCGTCATGCTGCCCAACCACGCACCGCTGCAGATCGCCGAGCAGTTCGGGACCCTGGCCGAGCTCTATGGGCCGCGCATCGACCTGGGCCTCGGCCGCGCGCCGGGGACCGACCAGCTGACCGCCCGCGCCCTGCGCCGGACCATGGTCGGCGACGTCGACCGCTTCCCGCAGGACGTCGTCGAGCTGCTGCATTTCCTCAAGCCCGCGGTTCCCAACCAGGGCGTGGTCGCCACGCCCGGGGAGGGGACCAATGTGCCGGTCTGGATCCTCGGCTCCAGCCAGTTCGGGGCGCACCTCGCCGCCGCGCTCGGCTTGCCCTACGCCTTCGCCTCCCACTTCGCGCCGCAGGAGATGGAGGCCGCCATCGCCGCCTATCGCGCCAAGTTCGAGCCGTCGGAGTACCTCGACAAGCCCTACGTCATGCTCGGCGTGAACGTCATCGCCGCCGACACCGACGAGGAGGCGAGGTTCCTGTTCACCTCGTTGCAGCAGGCGTTCGTCAACATGGCCATGGGCACGCCCGGCCGCCTGCCGCCGCCGCTGGAAGGCTTCGGCGACCGGCTTGACGCCATGGCCTCGGCCCGGCTGGCGCAGGCCCTCCGCTGTTCGATCGTCGGCGGGCCGGAGACGGTGGCCAAGGGCCTCGCCGACTTCGTGGCCTACACGGGCGCGGACGAGCTGATGGTCACCGCCTCGGTCCACGACCACGCCAAGCGCCTTCGCTCGTTCGAGATCACGGCGCAGGCGCACCGGGCGGTGGTCGAGGGGGCGTAGAACCTGCCTCGCTTCGTCATGGCCCGACTCGTTCGGGCCACCCGTGCGTGGTGAGTGAGCCGGTTCACTGCGTGCTTCGACACGCGACCTGCGGTCGCTGCTCAGCATGACTATGGTGGGTAGCCGTCAATCTACGTCATCCTGAGCAGCCCGCGCAGCGGGCGTGTCGAAGGACGCACCGCCCGTCCGTCGCGCTGCTGGCCGGCCCGAACACGCCGGGCCATGACCGACTGTCGGACGGGAAAATCGTCAGACCTTCCGCCCCAGCGCCACGTAGTCGTCCCGCAGTTCGCGCTTCAGCACCTTGCCGATGTGGCTGCGCGGCAGGACGTCGATCAGCACGACGTCGGCGAGGCGCTGGGTCTTGCCGACCTGCCCGTTGGTGAAGGCCTTGAGCTCGTCGGGCGTCGCGCTGGCTCCGGCCTTCAGCGCGCAATAGGCCACCGGCGTCTCGCCCCAGGCGTCCGATGGAGCGGCGATCACCGCCGCCTCGGCGACCGCGTCGTGCTTCATCAGCACGGCCTCCAGGTCGCTCGGATAGACGTTGAAGCCGCCGGTGATGATCATGTCCTTGCGGCGGTCCATCAGGGTCAGGAAGCCGTCCTCGTCCAGCTTTCCGACGTCGCCTGTGCGGATATAGACCTCGCCGGTCTTCGGATCGGTCCACTGGGCCTCGGCGGTTTTCTTCGGCTGGTTGTGATAGCCGCTCATCGTCGCCGGCGAGCGGCCGACGATCTCGCCGACCTCGTTTGGGCCGACTTCGTTCCCGTCCTCGTCGATCAGCTTGATGATCGCGCCCGGGCTGACCTGTCCGACCGTGTGCAGCTTGTCGGGATACAGGTGGGCCTGCAGCATGAAGCCGCCGCCGCCCTCGGTCATGCCATAGTATTCGGTCAACCCGCCCGGCCAGCGGGTGATCGCCTGCCGCTTCAGCTCGGCCGCGAACGGCGCGCTGGTCGCGAACTTCATCACGAAGCTCGATAGGTCGTATTTGTCGAAGTCCGGGTGCTCGAGCAGCCGGCGATACTGCACCGGCACCAGCATGGCGTGGGTGACCCGCTCGCGCTGGGCGGTCTCCAGCCACTTCACGGTGTCGAACTTGGGGATCATGACCATGGTCCCGCCGCCCGCCAGGGTCGGGAAGAAGCAGACCAGGGTGGTGTTCGAATAGAGCGGCGTGGAGATGAAGCCGACCGCGTCCGGGCCATAGCCGATGCCGTCGGCCCGCGGCGCGACGTGCCGCCAGCGCATGCCGTGGCTCTGCACGATGCCCTTGGGCGTGCCGGTCGTGCCGGAGCTGTAGATAATGTTGAACGGGTCCTTCGGCCCGATCTCGACGGGCGAAGGACGGGCGCCCTCGGGCGGGAGCCATTGCTGGAAGGGCAGGCCGGCGTCGGAGCCGTCGAGCGAGATCTGCGTCGTGACGCAGTCGCCCAGCTTGTCGCCCATCTCGGCGGCCACGGCGGCGTCGAGGAAGAACAGGCTGGCCCCGCTGTCATTGACCATGGCCACGATCTGGTCGGGCGTCGAGGACGGCGCGATCGGCGCCACCGCCGCCCCCGCGCGCAGGCCCCCGAGGAACAGCGCCGCGTACTCGATCGAAGTGGATGCGCAGACGGACAGCGCCTGGCCCGGCCTCACACCGTCCCGCTGCAGCCCGGCCGCGACCCGGTCCATCAGGGCGTCGAGCTCGGCGTAGCTCAGCGACCGCCCCTCCTGAACCAGCGCCCTGTGCGTCGGCTTCTCCAGCGCGTGCATCCGGATGAGGTCGGGCACGGTCCCGAAGTCGGCGGCGATCATGGCTTCGAGGGTGGGGTTCATGGT
>ERZ761607.376-NODE-376-length-83654-cov-42.914521_pt1 | contig 83654 bp, 66 predicted proteins | sample MGYA00511164_ERZ761607 | MGnify/ENA primary metagenome ERZ761607 (study PRJEB28899, sample SAMN02445080) | bioreactor sludge metagenome | biome: EBPR sludge | place: Australia: Brisbane, Thorneside Wastewater Treatment Plant | collected 2011-06-22 ...
GCGGCCTCGGCCGCCACCGGCCTGACCGGGGGCGGGGGAGCGATCCCCCGCCCTTTTTGCTGCGCCATACGCACCGGTGGCCGGATCGACCGTCCGCACCCGGGCGGTGTCCGCAGGCTGCCGTCCGGGGTTTTCGGCGCGGTCGGCTCCGGTGTTCGCGCCCGTTGCCGCGGCTTCGCGCGTCAGGCCGAGCGGGCGATGGGTCCGATGGCGATTCCTTCGATGCCCCATGGGCGGTACCCTTCCGGTCCGGTCGGCGCAGTCCAGCGCTGCCGACCCTCCCCCGGAGATGCCCATGCGCTGTTCCCCACCGACCTTGCTGGCCGGCGTCGTCGCGCTCGTCCTGTTCCTGCCTGTCCCCGGCGCGCGTGCCGATGCGCTGGACAGCGTCGACGACGGCGCGGAGTCGGCGCGCCGCCTCGACCGCGTGCAGGTCACCGCGACCCGACGCGAGGAGGCGGCGCTGGAGATCCCGGTGGCGGTCACCGTGGTCGACGCCGACGAGATCCTGCGGATGGCCCCGCAGACCGTCGCCGACCTCCTGCATGGCGAGCCCGGCACCTACGTGCAGCAGACCACCCCGGGCCAGGGCGTGGTCGTCATCCGTGGCCTCAAGGGTTCCGAGGTCCTGCACCTGGTGGACGGCTTCCGGCTCAACAACGCCTTCTTCCGGAACGCGCCGAACCAGTACCTGGCCCTGGTCGACCCGCTCAACCTGGCGGGCATCGAGGCGGTGCGCGGCCCGATGTCGACGCTGTACGGCAGCGACGCCATGGGCGGCGTCGTGCAGTTCCTGACCCCCGAGCCGCGGTTCACGGGCGCGGACTGGCAGGCGGGCGGCCTGCTGCGGGGGCGCTGGTCCAGCGCCGACCGCAGCTGGCATGGCCGCGCCGGGTTCGAGGCCGGCCGCGAAGGACTGGCCATCACCGGCGGCGTGAGCTGGCAGGACGTCGGCACCTTGCGGGTCGGCGGCGGCGAGCGCCTGCCGTTCACCCAGTTCCAGCAGCGCGGCGGCGACCTCAAGCTGCTGCTGACGCCGGCCGGCAGCGCGCATGCGCTGATGGCCTCTTTCCAGTACAGCAAGCAGCCGGAGACGCCCCGCCACGATGCCCTGGTGCCGGGTTTCGGGCAGACCCAGCCGGACAACGCGGAGTTCCTGTTCAAGCCGCAGGCCCGGGAGTTCGGCCATCTGCGCTATCGCTACACCGATGCCCTGCCGTTCGCCGACGACGTCGAGATCCATCTGGGCCGCCAGAAGGTCGTCGACGACCGCACCACCCGCGACACCGGCACGCCGAACCGCGACATCGAGCGCAATGCCAGCACCCTGCGGGGCGTCACCGCGCAGATGACCAAGACCCTGGGCGAACGCCACTTCCTGACCTACGGCGTGGAGTGGTACGACGACCGCGTCGACAGCTTCCGGGAGCGGCTGGATGTCGATACCGGTGCGCTGACCGCGCGGCCGAGCCGCTACCCGGACGGCTCGACGATGGCCTCGCTGGCCGCCTACGTGGCGGACGACTGGCTGGTCACCGACCGCCTGGACATCAACCTCGGCCTGCGCTACAGCCGCTTCGAGATCGACCTGCCCGCCACCGGCAACGGCATCGGCGTGTCGCTGTCGCCCTCGGACGTCAACGGCCACCTGGGATTCGCCTACAAGCTGGGCGAGGACCTGCGCCTGGTCGGCAACGCAGGCCGCGGCTTCCGGGCCCCCAACATCTTCGACCTGGGCAGCTTCGGCGACCGTCCCAGCAACCGCTTCAACATCCCGAACCCGGACCTGTCCCCCGAGACGGTGAACACCTTCGACCTGGGCCTGAAGTATGTCGATCCGGTCTGGCAGTGGGAGCTGATGGCGTTCCGCTCCAACTACCGGGACAAGATCACCTCGGTGCTGACCGGCGACTTCACCGACAGCGGGCGGGCCATCGTGCAGTCGCGCAACGCCACCCGGCTGGTCCTCGAGGGCCTGGAATCGGGCCTGCGCTGGATGCCCGGGCCGGAGTGGCAGCTCTACGCCACCGCCACCTGGATGCGCGGCGACGAGCGCTTCGCGGGCGACGAATACCCGGCCGACCGGATTCCGCCCCTGTTCGGCAAGCTGGGCGCGCGCTGGGCGTTCGCCCCGGGCTGGGAGCTGGAGGGCTGGAGCGTGTACGCCGGTCGCCAGGACCGGCTGAGCCCGCGCGATGCCAGCGACGCCCGCATCAACCCGCAGGGCACGGCCGGCTGGGCCACCGTCAACGCGCGCCTGGGCTGGCAGGCCACCGAGGCGGTGATGCTGCAGGTCACCGCCGCCAACCTCGCCGACAAGCGGTATCGCGAGCACGGCTCCGGGCTGGACGAGCCCGGCCGCAACCTGTCGCTGGCGCTGGACTGGCGCTTCTGAGCCTGACTCAACGGTCCGCCAGGCGCGGACCGGGCGCATCGCGGGCGATCGCCCGCCAGCCGATGTCGCGCCGGTGCTGGGCTCCGGCGAAGGCGATCGTGTCGACGCGCGCCAGGGCGCGGTCCCGGGCCTGGAGGACATCGTCGCCGAGCGCGCAGACGGTGAGCACCCGGCCGCCCGCCGTCCGCACGCGGCCGTCGTCCGCCAGGGCGGTGCCGGCATGGAAGACCTTGACCTGGTCGGCGTCGCCGGCGTCCAGTCCGTCGATGGCGTCGCCGGTGCGCACGCTTGCCGGATAGCCGGCGGCGGCCATGACGACGCCCAGGCTGGGGCGCGGATCCCACTCGGGCGTCACCGCATCGGGATGCCCGTCCAGCGCGGCCTCGAGCACCTCGACCAGGTCCGAGCGCAGGCGCAGCATCACCGGCTGGGTCTCCGGGTCGCCGAAGCGCACGTTGAACTCCAGCACCTTCGGCGTGCCGTCGGCCATCACCATGATGCCGGCGTACAGGAACCCGGTGAACGGCCGGCCCTCGTCGGCCATGCCGGCCAGGGTCGGCGCGATCACCTCGGCCTCGATGCGCGCGGCGATCGCCGGCGTCACCACCGGCGCCGGCGAGTAGGCGCCCATCCCCCCGGTGTTGGGGCCGGTGTCGGCCTCGCCCAGGCGCTTGTGGTCCTGCGAGCTCGCCATCGCCACGAAGCGACGGCCGGCGGCGACCACGATGTAGCTGGCCTCCTCGCCGTCCAGGAACTCCTCGACCACCACGCGCGCGCCGGCACCACCCAGGCCACCGCCGAAGCAGTCGCGCAGCGCGGCCTCGGCCTCTGCCAGCGTGGTCGCCACGGTGACCCCCTTGCCGGCGGCCAGGCCATCGGCCTTGACCACGATCGGCGCGCCCTGCTCGCGCACGTACGCCAGGGCGGGTTCCAGCGACTCGAAAACCGCGTAGCGGGCGGTCGGAATGCCGTGCCGGGCGAGAAAGTCCTTGCTGAAGGCCTTGGAGGCCTCGAGCTGCGCGGCGGCCCGGCTGGGGCCGAAGCAGGGCAGGCCGGCGGCCTGGAAGCGGTCGACCAGGCCCGCCGCCAGCGGCGCCTCGGGGCCGACCACGGTCAGGCCGATGTCCTCGTCGCGCGCCAGGGCGAGCAGGCCGTCGAGGTCGGTGGCGGCGACCGCCGCATTGCGCAGGCCCGGCTCGCGCGCGGTGCCGGCATTGCCGGGCGCGACGATGACCTCCTCGACCTTCGGCGAGCGCGCCAGCTTCCAGGCCAGGGCATGTTCGCGGCCGCCGCCGCCGATCACGAGCACTTTCATCGCCAGCCGGTCCTCGAGGGGAAGGGCGCGATTATCGCCCAGGCGCCGCGCCGCCGCGGGGCGGGCGCCGCGCCGCCCGTGCCGGCGTCGGCCGGCCTCGGCATAATGACCGCCCCGGCGCGCCGTTCCGGCGCCGCCGCAGAACTCCGGACGGACCGCACAGCATGGACAAGGCCGAGCAACTCAAGCAGGCGGCGCTGGATTACCACCGCGCGCATCCGCCCGGCAAGATCCGGGTCGCGCCGACCAAGGCCCTGGTGACCCAGCGCGACCTGTCCCTGGCCTACTCCCCCGGCGTGGCGGCGGCCTGCGAGGCGATCGTCGACGACGCCAACGCCGCCTCCCAGATGACCGCGCGCGGCAACCTGGTCGCGGTCATCAGCAACGGCACCGCGGTGCTGGGCCTGGGCGACATCGGGCCGCTGGCGGCCAAGCCGGTGATGGAAGGCAAGGGCGTGCTGTTCCAGAAGTTCGCGGGGATCGATGTGTTCGACCTGGAGGTCGCCGAGCGCGACCCGGACCGGCTCGTCGACATCATCGCCGCGCTGGAGCCGACCTTCGGCGGCGTCAACCTGGAGGACATCAAGGCGCCGGAATGCTTCATCGTCGAGCGCAAGCTGCGCGAACGGATGAAGATCCCGGTGTTCCACGACGACCAGCACGGCACCGCGATCATCGTCGGCGCCGCCGTGCTGAACGCCCTGGAGGTGGTCGGCAAGCGCATCGAGGACGTGGTCCTGGCGACCAGCGGCGCCGGCGCCGCCGGCATCGCCTGCCTGGACATGCTGGTGGCGCTGGGCATGAAGCCGGAGAACATCCTGGCGGTCGACCGCGACGGCGTCCTGTACACCGGCCGGCCCGGCATGGACGCCGACAAGGCCCGCTACGCCCGCGACACCGGCAAGCGCACCCTGGCCGAGATCGTCGAGGGCGCCGACGTGTTCCTCGGCCTGTCTGCCGGCGGCGTGCTCAAGCCCGAGATGGTGGCCTCCATGGCGGCGCGGCCGGTGATCCTGGCGCTGGCCAACCCGACCCCGGAGATCCTGCCCGAGAAGGCGTTCGCGGTGCGCCCGGACTGCATCATGGCGACCGGGCGCAGCGACTACCCGAACCAGGTCAACAACGCGCTGTGCTTCCCCTACATCTTCCGGGGCGCGCTCGACGTCGGCGCCACCACGATCAACGAGGCGATGAAGCTGGCCTGCGTCCGGGCGATCGCGAGACTGGCGCGCATGGAGGCCTCGGACATCGCCGCCAGCGCCTATGGCGGCGCGCCGGCGGCGTTCGGTCCGGACTACCTGATCCCGCAGCCGTTCGACCCGCGCCTGCTGGTCGAGCTGGCGCCGGCGGTGGCGCAGGCGGCGATGGATTCCGGCATCGCCACCCGCCCGATCGCCAACATGGACGCCTACCGGGAGAAGCTCTGGCAGTTCGTGTTCCGCACCGGCCTGATGATGAAGCCGGTGTTCGCGGCCGCCAAGCGCGACCGCAAGCGGGTCTGCTACGCGGAGGGCGAGGAGGAGACCGTGCTGCGCGCGGTACAGACCGTGGTCGACGAGGGCCTGGCGACGCCGGTCCTGATCGGCCGGCCGGCGGTGATCGAGCGGCGCATCGAGCGCCTGGGCCTGCGCATCCGCGCCGGCCGCGACATCGAGGTGGTCAACATCGACGACGATCCGCGCTTCAACGACTATTGGCAGCTCTACCACTCGATCATGCGCCGGAAGGGCGTCACCCCGGCGGTGGCCAAGGCGATCGTGCGCTCGCGGCCGTCGGCGATCGCGACCCTGGCGTTGCGCAGGGGCGACGTCGATGCGGTCATCTGCGGCCTGATCGGCCGTTACCAGAAGCGGGTCCGCTACGTGCTGGACATCCTGGGCCTCGACGAAGGCGTGCATGCGCCGGCCGCGGTGACGGCGGTGATCAACGACAAGGGCACCTTCTTCTTCCTCGATACCCACGTGCAGGTCGACCCGGACCCGGAGATGATCGCCGAGAGCACCCTGCTGGCGGCGGAGCGGCTGCGCTGGTTCGGCATCGAGCCGAAGGTGGCCCTGCTCTCGCACAGCAACTTCGGCAGCCACGCCGATGCCAGCGCCAGCAAGATGCGCAAGGCCTGCGCCCTGCTGCGGGAGCTGGCGCCGGAACTGGAGTTCGAGGGCGAGATGCACGGCGATGCCGCGCTCAACGAGGCGATCCGGGAGCGGCTGTTCCCGGACTCCCAGCTCAAGGGGGCCGCCAACCTGTTCGTGATGCCGAACCTGGACGCCGCCAACATCGCGCTGAACCTGGTCCGCACCCTGACCGACGGTGTGGTGATCGGGCCGATGCTCCTGGGCGTGCGGGGCGCGGCGCACGTGCTGACCCCGTCGGCGACGGTGCGCCGGGTGGTCAACATGACCGCCCTGGCCGCCGTCGACGCCCAGAAGCGGGCCGCCCAGCAGCCCGGCCTGGGCTTCTGAGCACGGCCTTCCCCGGGGGCGGCTGCCGCGGCCGCCGCGGCGCTGCGGCACAATGGGCCGCCGGCGGCAGCGTGCCGCCGGGGCGGCCGCGGCCGCCTGCGCATCCCGGGAGCAGTCCATGTCAGGCATCCTGAAGTCCGTCGCCGCCCTGGTGATCGTGGTGCTGGCGGCCCTCGCCATCGCCGTCGTGTTCGGCCTGATCGACCTGTCGGCGCTGGGCCAGTACGCCGGCAGGGTGGTCCTGGTCGGCTGCATCGTCGCGATCGCCAGCGGCGCCCTGGCGATGCTGCTCGGGCGGCGCGACTGACCGCGCGCGGCCGGTCCGGCCTGCCCGGATGCCGGTCACGGCACCCGGCGGGGCTGCCCGGCTGCGCCCGCCACCCGACCGCGGGTCGGGGCAGGGACCGGATTCCCGCCCTGCGGGGGCGTGGTCGCACCGGGTGCCGGTTAATGTAGACTTAACGCCCCCTGCCGCTCCGACTGTGGCAGGAATCGCATTCCAAGAAGACGACGACACGTGGCATTCGGGGCTGCGGCGTTACCAAGCGCGCCGCAGCCTTCTTGTTTTCCGCCGCCCCGTCCGTCGCGAGATGCCGAGCCGGCCCGTCCCTGGCGGCCGCGCCCGCGGCCCCGCGCCCGCCGCCGCATCGGCCACGGCGCGCGCTGCGCCGCCGCAAGCGCCTGTGCGATCATCCCTGCCCCGCGCGAAACATCCGGGCTAGACTCGCCCGCTGCAGGCACGACCATGATCGCCGCCGTCGGACGACGGTGCGCCCCGACGCGAGAACAGCGCCATGACCACCCCCCAGGACCCGACCCGCAACGACCTCGACCCGGTCGAGACCCGTGAATGGCTGGACGCCATCCAGGCGGTGATCGGCAGCGACGGCCCGGAGCGCGCGCATTTCCTGCTGGAGCGGATGATCGAGGAGACCCGGCGCGCCGGCGGCCACCTGCCGTTCCGCCTGACCACCGGCTACCACAACACCATCCCGCCCGAGCGCGAGCAGCGCAGCCCGGGCGAGCAGAACCTGGAGTGGCGGATCCGCTCGATCATCCGCTGGAACGCCCTGGCCACGGTGGTCCGGGCCAACCGGCGTCCGGGCGAACTGGGCGGCCACATCGCCAGCTTCGCCTCGGCCGCGACCCTGTACGACGTCGGCTTCAACCATTTCTGGCGGGCGCCCCACGAGGGCCATCCGGGCGACCTGCTGTACATCCAGGGCCACTCCAGCCCGGGCATCTACGCGCGCGCCTTCCTGGAAGGCCGGATCAGCGAGACCGAGCTGGACCGCTTCCGGATGGAGGTGGACGGCGGCGGCCTGAGCTCCTACCCGCACCCCTGGCTGATGCCGGACTTCTGGCAGACCCCGACCGTGTCGATGGGCCTGGGCCCGATCATGGCGATCTACCAGGCGCGCTTCTGCAAGTACCTGGAGCACCGCGGCCTGCTGCCGCGCTCCGACCGCAAGATCTGGTGCTTCATGGGCGACGGCGAGACCGACGAGCCGGAATCGCTGGGCGCGATCACCCTGGCCGGCCGGGAGAAGCTCGACAACCTGGTGTTCGTCATCAACTGCAACCTGCAGCGCCTGGACGGCCCGGTGCGCGGCAACGGCAAGATCATCCAGGAGCTGGAGGGGGCCTTCCGCGGCGCCGGCTGGAACGTCCTCAAGGTGGTCTGGGGCAGCCGCTGGGACCCGCTGCTGCAGCGCGACCACCAGGGCGTGCTGCGCCGACTGATGATGGAGACCGTCGACGGCGAGTACCAGAATTGCAAGGCCTTCGGCGGCGCCTACACGCGCGAGCACTTCTTCGGCAAGTACCCGGAGACCCGCGCCATGGTCGAGACCATGTCCGACGAGGACATCTGGCGCCTCAACCGCGGCGGCCACGACCCGCACAAGGTGTATGCCGCCTACCACGCGGCGATGAACAGCGACGGCCTGCCGACGGTGATCCTGGCCAAGACGGTCAAGGGCTACGGCATGGGCAAGGCCGGCGAGTCGCTCAACCCCACCCACCAGACCAAGAAGCTGGACGACGAGGCGGTGCGCGCCTTCCGCGACCGCTTCCAGATCCCGGTGCCGGACGAGCGCATCGCCGAGGTGCCCTACTACCACCCCGGCCCCGATTCCGAGGAGGTCGCCTACCTCAAGGCCCGCCGCGAGGCCCTGGGCGGTTCGCTGCCGCAGCGCCGCGCCCGCGCCACCGAGAGCCTGCCGGTGCCCGGCCTGGACGCCTTCGAGCGCCTGCTCAAGGACACCGGGGAGCGCGAGATCTCGACCACCATGGCCTTCGTCCAGGCCCTGAACATCGTCCTGCGCGACAAGCAGGTGGGGCCGCGCTGCGTGCCGATCGTGGCCGACGAGGCGCGCACCTTCGGCATGGAGGGCCTGTTCCGGCAGATCGGCATCTATGCCCCGGAGGGCCAGAAGTACAAGCCGGTCGACGCCGACCAGCTCATGTACTATCGCGAGGACCAGGCCGGCCAGGTGCTCCAGGAAGGCATCACCGAGGCCGGCGCGTTCTCGAGCTGGATCGCCGCGGCGACCAGCTACAGCACCAACGACCTGCCGATGCTGCCGTTCTTCATCTTCTACTCGATGTTCGGCATGCAGCGCATCGGCGACCTCGCCTGGGCGGCCGGGGACATGCGCGCGCGCGGCTTCCTGCTCGGCGCCACCGCCGGCCGCACGACGCTGAACGGCGAGGGCCTGCAGCACGAGGACGGCCATTCCCACCTGCTCGCCGGCAACATCCCCAACTGCCGCGCCTACGACCCCGCCTTCGCCGGCGAGGTCGCGGTGATCCTGCAGGACGGCATGCGCCGGATGCTGACCGAGCAGGAGGACGCCTACTGGTACATCACCCTGATGAACGAGAACCACGGCCATCCGGCGCTGCCCGAGGGCGCCGTCGAGGGCGTGGTCAAGGGCATGTACCTGCTTCGGGACTCCGGACTCGGCACCCGCGACCCGAAGGGCAGGGGCAAGGGCGCCGCGCGGCCCCACGTCCAGTTGTTGGGCTCGGGCGCCATCCTGCGCGAGGTGATCGCCGCCGCCGAACTGCTCGACAGCGAGTTCGGCGTCAGCGCCGACATCTGGTCGTGCACCAGCTTCTCCGAGCTGCGCCGCGACGGCATCGAGGCCGAGCGCTGGAACCGCCTGAACCCGAAGGCGAAGGCGCCCCGGCAGCCGTGGGTCAGCCGGCTGCTGGCGGGCCGGCCCGGCCCGGCGATCGCCGCCACCGACTACGTCCGCCAGGTCGCCGACCAGGTCCGCGCCTGGGTGCCGATGCCGTACACGGTGCTCGGCACCGACGGCTACGGGCGCAGCGACACCCGCGCCAACCTGCGCCGCTTCTTCGAGGTCGACCGCTACTGGATCGCCCATGCCGCGATCGCCGCCCTGGCCGAGCAGGGCCAGAAGACCGCCGACGACGTCGCGCGGGCGATCCGGGCGTTCGGTCTGGACCCGGACAAGCCGAACCCGGCGACGGTCTGAGCCCGGCGCCGGGATCAGCGCCGGCGCCAGCCGGCGCTGCGCCAGGACATGGCCGGCCGCGACTCCCGCTGTTGTTCCCGGCTACTGGACGCGGCCGCTGGTCGCGTCGTGCAGGCGCCGGCGGGCGTCCCCGCCAGCCTCCGCCTGGCGTCCGGCCAGGTGGCACTCCATCTGCGCGATCCGCGTGCCGGTGGCTGCCGCGGTCCGGCAGGACAGCCGCTCGCCGTCCCCCAGGCCAAGCGCCGTCACCGCCTGTGCGTGGTCGGCGACGATCCGTTCGACCTGCGGCGGCCGCAGCTGCCGCCAGCTTCGGACCCGGGCGAGCGACGCCTGCAGGCGGGCCAACGCCGCGTCCGCCTCCGCGCGCGAGGCCGGCGACAGCGCCGGAAAGCCACCGGAAGCCAGGGCGCGCTGCCAGTGGCCGGTCTGCCGCAGCACGTCGGCCGGCGACACGGGGCCGGCGACCGGCGTCGGGAAGGCGTGCGCGTCGACCTGCGGCAGCTGCGCCCGCAGGCCGGCGGGGATCGCCGCCAGTGCGGCGGCAAGGAGCAGGGAGGGGATCGCTCGGGTCATCGATGGCTCCTGGGCCGCGCCAAGGGTGGCGCGCTTGACTTGTCCAGACGTTGCCGGCGCCGCCGGCGTCGCAGTGCCGCCGCGCGCGAGGACCGGTGCAGGCTGAACGGCACCGGCCCCGTTCAAAACGGATTAAGGCATCAGGCCCGAACGTGGGCGCCGCAGGGGCCGACCGGCCGCTGCCGTCCGGCCAGGCTGGCCGTTCCGAGGACCTCATCATGGGCAGACTGCTTTCCTTCACCCTCGTCGCCGCGCTGGCAGGTGCCGCCGGCGCGGCCGACGCCTCGCCCCGCGACCGCGGCGGCCATGAGCGCGGCTACCCGGCCCATGGCTATGCCGACCAGCGCTGGCACGGCGGCGACCGCCGGCACGGCCGTCATGATCGCCACGGACGCGACGACCGGCGCTACCGGCCAGGGCCGGGGCATCGGCCGCCGCACGGCCAGGCCTGGCGCCCGGGACCCGGCCACCGGCCGGGCTACGGCTACGGCTATCCGCCGCCGGGCCACTATGTGCGCCCGCCGGGCTACCGGCCGTACCGCTGGAGCCATGGCCACCGCCTGCCGCGCGGCTACTACGCGCCGGTCTACTACGTCGACTACCGGCCGTACCGGCTGGCGCCGCCGCCCTACGGCCACCGCTGGGTCCGCGTCGACGGCGACGTGCTGCTGGTGGCGCTGGCCACCGGCCTGATCGTCGACGTCGCCTACGGCCTGTTCCGCTGACGCCCGCAGCGACCGGCCGCGACCCGTGCAGGGTCGCGGCCCAGCACGCATAATCGGCGTTTCGCGGCGGCGCAGCCCGGTCACGGCAGCGCCGCCCATCCCGCCAAACCAGCCAGGAGTTGCCATGCGCCCGTCGATCCTTCCGTGCCTCGCCCTCGCCGCCGCGGTCAGCGCCGCCTTCGGCCATGGCCATGCCGCCGCCGCCGACATGAAGGCGCAGATCAACGAGGCGCGTGCCGAGCTGGCACCGACCCAGGGCAACCGGGCACGCGGCACGGTGACCGTGTCGCCGGACAACCGCGGCCTGCGGGTCAGCGGCACCGTCGCCAACCTGCGCGCCAACGGCGAACACGGCTTCCACATCCACGCGGTCGGCGACTGCAGCGCCGCCGATGCCAGCAGCGCCGGCGACCATTTCAACCCGGGCAACCACAACCACGGCAACCCGGGCACCAGCGCGCCGCACCATGCCGGCGACATGCCCAACCTGAAGGCCGATGCCCGCGGCAATGCGAGCTTCGCGTTCCGGATCAGCGGCGTCACCCTGGGCGACGGCGGCGAGGCCGATGTCCTGGGCAAGGCCATCGTCATCCATGCCGACGCCGACGACTACGCCAGCCAGCCGGCCGGCAACGCGGGCGCCCGCATCGCCTGCGGCGTGATCGAGGCGGCGCCGGCGCCGACCCTGGCCCCGCAGCCGGTTCAGGAGCCGCCGACGACCGAGCCGGCCGCCGGCTGATCCGTGCCCCGGTCGGCGGCGGTCGGGCCGCCGCCACCGAACAGGTCGTCCGCCGCGGGCGCGCTGTCGAAATTGGCCAGTCCGACCCCGGCCAGCCGAAAGCGGGTGTTCTCGGGCAGGCCGACCCGCTGCAGCAGGACGGCGACCATGGCCGCCAGCTCGGCCAGCGACCGGGGCGGCTGCGGCGGCGTCAGGCTGCGGGTCAGCGTCCGGAACTGCGCGGTCTTGAGCTTGAGCACGACCGTGCGGGCGCGGGCGCCATGGCCTTGCGCCAGCCGCCAGGCGCGCTCGCCCAGCCGTTGCAGCGCCGGGGCCAGCGAGGCCAGGGGCAGGTCCTCGGCGAAGGTGTCCTCGCAGGAGATCGACAGACGCGGCCGGTCCGGCCGCACCGGCGAGTCGTCGATGCCCAGCGCCAGCTCCGACAGGCGCAGGCCCCAGCGACCGAAGTGCGCCGCCAGCGCCTGCGGACCCAGCCTGCGCAGGTCCTCGACGGTCGCCGCGCCGAGCGCCGCCAGCCGCGCCGTCATCACCCGGCCGACCCCCGGCAGGCGCTCGACCGGCAACGGCGCCAGGAAGTCCATGACCCGGTGGGGCCGAAGCACGAACAGGCCATCGGGCTTGCGCCAGTCCGAGGCGATCTTGGCCAGGAAGCGGTTCGGGGCGACGCCCGCCGAGGCGGTCAGGCCGAGTTCGGCGCGGATCGCCGCCCGGATCGCCTGGGCGACGGCGGTGCCGGTGGCCAGCCCCGAGCGGGGCTGGCTGACGTCCAGGTAGGCCTCGTCCAGGGACAGCGGTTCGACCAGGTCGGTGTGGCGCGCGAAGATCTCGCGGACCTGCCGCGAGACGGCCCGGTAGCGGCCGAAGTCCGGCGGCACGAACACGGCATCCGGGCACAGCCGCGCCGCCCGCAGCGCCGGCATCGCGGACCGCACGCCGGACTTCCGGGCCTCGTAGCTGGCGGCACACACCACCGAGCGGGGGCCGCGCCAGGCCACCACCACCGGGCGTCCGCGCAACGACGGGTCGTCGCGTTGCTCGACCGAGGCGTAGAAGGCGTCCATGTCGACGTGGACGATGCGGCGCGCGCCGCCCGGTGCGGTCGCGGCATGGTCCGCGCCAGGATCAGTCGAGGACGACGACGGCATCGCCGACGCGCAGGCAGCCGTCGCCGCGCGGGATCAGGTTGACGCCGAAGGTGACGCCGGCGGCGCCCCGCCGGTACTGCTTGAGGGTGGCCAGCGGCTCGCCGTCGGGATCGGGCGCGCCGGTCTCCGGGTCGATGGTGGTGAACACGCAGCGCGTGCACGGCTTGGCGACCTCGAACTCCGTGTCGCCGATGCGCAGCCGGCGCCAGCCGTCCTCGGCATGCGCCGGGCAGCCGGCGACCAGCAGGTTGGGCCGGAAGCGCAGTCCGGCGACCGGCCGGCCCAGGCGCCGGCCGAGGTCCTCGACGGCCGCGGTGGAGAGCAGCAGCAGCGGATAGCCGTCGGCGAAGCTGACCTCGTCGCCGGGACGGCCATGGTCCGGATCGACCGCGCGCCGGGCCGCGGCATCCATGTGCACCAGGGCCACCGGCCGCCCGAGCACGCGCGACAGCCAGGTGTCGGCATCGGCCCCGCAGGCGAGCGCCTCGACCTCGTCCTTCCAGATCCGGACCCGGCGCCTGCGTCCGTGCGGATTCGGCGTCGGCAGCGCCAGCGCCGGCGCGCCGGGCGCCTGCAGGACCAGGCCATCGGACATCGGCACGGCGCGGATCCTGACCAGGGCCGGGACCTGCCGGCCGGTCAGGAAGCGGCCGTCCTCGTCGACCACCAGCCAGCGGCGGTCGCCTTCCAGGCCGCGCGGCTCCACGCAGGCCCGCTCAACCGGCTGCGCCGCCGCCGATTTCAGCGGATAGCGATAAATGGCTTCCAGGTGCACCTAGCCAGTGTAGCCCGGGATCGGCGGCGGCCGCCGGCCGGACAGGTCCACTGGTCCAGATGCCCGTGTTGGGCGATCATGCCGAAGGCCGGCGCAGGCCGCCCGGCCCGGGCCCGATGAGGAGAACCGCATGCCGACGATCCGTCCGTTGCGCGCGCCGCTGCCGGCAAGCGCCCTTGCTGTTGCCCTCGCCCTCGCCGGATGCGCGGTCCAGCCGGAGCGCCAGGTCGATGGCGCCGATCCGGAACCGCAGGCGTTCCGCTGCGGCGACGACCGGGTGCTGGCGCGCTTCCGTCCCGGCGAGGTCGAGCTGCGGATTGCCGATCGCACCTGGGTGTTGCCGGCCGTGGTCGCCGCCTCCGGCGCGCGCTACGCGCAGGGCGCCGACGAATTCTGGAGCCGCGGCAGCGAGGCGCGGCTCCGGCTCGATGGCGTCTCCAGCGAGTGCCGGCTGGAGGCGGTGGATCCCTGGCGGCAGGCGCAGGACCGCGGCGCCGCCTTCCGCGCCGTCGGCCAGGAGCCTGGCTGGGTCGCGGAACTGGGGCCGGGTCCGGCGGCCTGGCTGGAAGTGCAGCTCGACTACGGTGCCCGTACCCTGCGCATCGAGCCGACCCGGCGCCTGGCCGATGCCGCCGGCGTCGCCGGGGACTCCGGCGGCGAAGCGGTGGAACTGCGCATCAGCCCCGAGCCCTGCACCGACGTGATGAGCGGCGAGGCCTTCGAGATGACCGCTCGGCTGCGCGTCGGCGCGCGCAGCCTGGCCGGTTGCGGCCGTTTCCTGGCGGACTGAGGCGCGCCGGCGGTACCCGCCGGGTCAGGGCCTGCGCAGCAGCCGCGCCAGCACCCGCGCGCGTTCGAAGCGCAGTTCGCTGCCGTCCCGCAGCCGGGCCAGGTTGCCGCGGTGCGTCCACAGCAGCAGGAGTCCTGCGGCCAGCGCCAGCGCCAGCAGGGCGGGATCGGCGCGCCAGGGCGAGAACGCCATCGCCAGGGGGAACGCCAGACCGGCGACCACGGTGGCCAGGCCGACATAGCCGGTGGTGCCGAGCACCAGCAGCCAGGCCAGCAGCATCACCAGCGCCAGCCCCGGGAACAGCGCGAGCGCGGCACCGAAGGCGGTGCCCGCGCCCTTGCCGCCGCGCAGGCCGTGCCACAGCGGATAGCAGTGGCCGAGCGCCGCGGCCAGGCCGCAGGCCAGGCCGGTGGCCGCGGGCGTCAGCGGGTCGGGGCCGAACCACGGCAGGCGCGCCACCACCAGCGCGGCCAGCACGCCCTTGCCGACGTCGATCGCCGCCACCGCCAGCGCGAACGCCCGGCCCTGGGTGCGCAGGGCGTTGGTGGCGCCGGCGTTGCCGCTGCCGGCGGTGCGGATGTCGACGCCGCGCAGGCGCCCGAGCAGCAGGCTGCCGACCACGCTGCCCAGCAGGTAGGACAGCAGCAGCTTGATCGCAAGGGCGGTCACGGCCCCGGGTCGGCCAGTGGCTGCAGGCCGACGACCAGGGTGCCGGGGCCGGCATGGGCGCCGATCGCCGGGCCGTTCTCGGTGACCCAGACGGTGTCGAGCCCGGGGATCCGCTCGCGAAGGGCGCCGGCCAGGGTCGCGGCCTGGTCGGGCGCATCGCAGTGGCCGACGATGGCGCGCCAGCGGTCGGCGCCGCGCGCCCGGCCGGCGACCACGGCCGCGAACCGTTCGGCGAGCGCGGTGCCGCCGCGCAGGGCGCGGAACGGCTTGACCTTGCCGCCGCGGTCGGTGACCAGCAGGGTCAGCCCGAACCAGTCGGCGATGCGCTTGAGCAGCGGCGGCAGGCGACCGCCGGCGACGCCGTAGCGCAGGTCCGGGATCATGCCGTAGGTGCGCGTGCCGGCCATCGCCGTGCGCACCGCGTCCTGCACGCCGGTCAGGTCGGCGCCGGCGGCGGCGACCTCGGCGGCGCGGATCGCCACCAGGGCCTGGCCGGCCGACACGTTCAGGGTGTCGACGACATGGATGCGCCCGGCGCCGGCCTCGCGGGCGGCGGTCGCGGCGGCCTGGAAGGTGCCCGAGACCTGGCTGGACAGGCTGACCGAGACGATGTCGCGGCAATGCGCCAGCACCAGCTCGTAGGCGCGCCGGAAGTCGCCCGGTGGCGGCTGGCTGGTGCGCGGCGGCGTCGGATCGGCGCGCAGCCGGGCGTACAGCTCGGCCGGCGCCAGGGTGATCCGGTCCATGAAGTCCTCGTCCCCGAAGTTCACCCGCACCGGCACCACGGTGATGCCGAGCAGCTCGGCCTGGCCGGGCGGCAGGTCGGCCGCGGAGTCGACCACCACGCGCACCGGCTGGAACGGCGCCGCCCGCAGCCGCGCCTGCGCCTGCATGTCGTCGGCCTTGCGCTGGCTGACCGACCCGAGCCCGGCGAGGGCCTCGAACAGGCGGTTCGGCTGGTCGATGTGGGCATGCACGCGGACCCGGTCGCGGCCGCCGGCGACCACCAGCGAATCCAGCGCCAGCGCCGAAAGGGCGGCGCGTACCCGAGCCGGGTCGAGGTCGCTGCCGGTCAGCGAGCACTCGGTGCAGTAGCGGAACGGACTCGCGGTCTCGACCGACTCCAGGTGGACCTCGGCGTTGCCGCCGCCGGCGAATTCGCGCAGTTCCGGTGGCAGCCGCAGGGCGTCGCGGCCGCGCGCGATCAGGTCGTCGACCCCCTCCAGGAAATCGACGAAGCCGGCGGCGCCGGCATCGACCACGCCGGCGGCGCGCAGCACCGGCAACTGCTGCGGGGTCGCCGCCAGAGACGCCCGCGCCCGCTGCAGGGCGGCCCTGAACACCGCGCCGAGGTCCTGCACGCCGCGTTCGGCCTGGCCCCTGAGTTCGCTGGCGAAGTCGCTGATGACGCTGAGGATGGTGCCTTCCCGGGGTTGCGCCAGGCACGCCCGCGCCGACTGCGCGGCCGACTGCGCGGCCACGGCGAGCTGGCCGGCATCGACCTCGCGGCGGTTGCCGACGGCGTCGGCAAGGCCCTGGAAGAACTGCGCGAAGATCGCACCGGAGTTGCCGCGCGCGCCGTCGACCGCCTCGCGCGCGACCTGGCGCAGGACGGTGCCGACATCGCCGCCGCGGTCGCGCCGCGCGCTGCCGAGCACGGCCGCCAGGGTGAACGCGAGGTTGCTGCCGGTATCGCCGTCGGGCACCGGGAACACGTTGATCCGGTTGAGGTAGTCGCGACGCGACAGCACCCTGCGGCAACCGGCGATCAGGGCCGCCTTCAGTCGGCTGCCGCTCAGGCGCAGGCGGGGATCGGACGGGTCGGCGGAGGCGTGCATAGGCGGCGCAGCATACGGGGGCGGATGCCAGCCGTCCTGCTGCGATGCAGCGGGCGGCGTGGGCTACCATGGCCGCCGTCGCGAACCCGGCCCGCCGGTCTGCGCCGTGCCGCCTTCCGGGCGCGTCCGGCCGACGGCCCGGACCCCGCTCCCGAACCGAACCCAAGGAGTCGCCATGTCCCGTTTGCTGGTGTCCGTCCTGCTGCTGCTGCCGGCAGGCCTCGTCGAGGCGCGCAAGGCGCCCCTGGCGATCCCCGAGCCGATCCCGGTCCCGGCGACCCTGGCGATGGACCAGGTGGTGCGTGCGATCAAGCTGGCCATGACCGCCCGCACCTGGCTGATCGAAGACGAGGCCGAGGGCCGCATCGAAGGTCGCGTCAACGTCCGCGCGCATTCGGCGCGCATCGCCATCGAGTACGACGCGCGCGAGATCCGCATCCGCCACATCGACAGCAGCAATCTCGAGGAACGCACCGGACGCGGCGGCACGCGGCTCATCCATCGCAACTACAACAGCTGGCTGTCCCTGCTCGCCCAGGAGATCCGGCTGAAGCTGCAGGAGGCCTCGATCTGAACCCGACCGGCGAGCCGGCCGGCGGCGCCCCGGACGCCGCCGCCGTCCAGGCCTTCCTGCGCGGGCTGCAGGACCGCATCTGCATCGCGGTGGCGGCTGCCGATGGCGGTGCCCGGTTCCAGGAGGACCAGTGGCAGCGTCCCGAAGGGGGTGGCGGCCGCTCGCGCGTGCTGCGCGACGGCGCCGTGTTCGAACAGGCCGGTGTCGGTTTCTCCGAAGTCCACGGCGAACGCCTGCCGCCGGCGGCCAGCGCCAGCCGGCCGGCCCTGGCCGGCGCGCCGTGGCGGGCGATGGGGGTGTCGCTGGTGTTCCACCCGCGCAATCCCTACCTGCCGACCACGCACATGAACGTGCGCTACTTCGAGGCGCGGCCTGCCGGCGGCGAGCCGGTGTGGTGGTTCGGCGGCGGCTTCGACCTGACGCCGTTCTATCCGTTCGACGAGGACGTGCGCCACTGGCACCAGGTCGCGGCCGGCCTGTGCGCGCCGTTCGGCGGCATCGGGCGCTACCGGGCCCACAAGCGCTGGTGCGACGAGTACTTCTTCCTGCGCCACCGCGGCGAGACCCGCGGCGTCGGCGGCCTGTTCTACGACGACCTCAACGAGGACGGCTTCGAGCGCAGCTTCGCGTACACCCGGGCCGTCGGCGAGGGCTTCCTGGACGCCTACCTGCCCCTGGTGGCGCGGCGCCGGGACACGCCCTGGGGCGAGCGCGAGCGGCAGTTCCAGCTCTACCGGCGCGGTCGCTACGTCGAGTTCAACCTGGTGTTCGACCGCGGCACCCTGTTCGGCCTGCAGAGCGGCGGGCGCACCGAATCGATCCTGATGAGCCTGCCGCCGCTGGTGCGCTGGGAATACGGCTGGCAACCCGAGCCCGGCTCGCCGGAGGCGCGCCTGGCCGACTACCTGGTGCCGCGCGACTGGCTGTAGGCCGCCGCCCGGGCCTTATCCCCGGGGATCCCCGTCGACGCGCGGCAGCCTGCGCTCCAGCCAGCTGAACACCACCAGCACCAGCAGGCTGAGCACGGCGACGCCAGCGGCCAGGCCGTAGCGGGCCAGGCCGGTGGCGATGCCGATCGAGGCCGCCATCAGCAGCGACACCGCGGTGGTCAGGCCCAGCACATGGTCCTGCCGGGCGCTGCGCAGGATGGTGCCGGCGCCGATGAAGCCGACGCAGGCGATCACCGCCTCGATCAGGCGCACCGGATCGACCTGCAGGATGCCGGCATAGCGCTCGCGCATGAAGGTCTCGGCCAGGACGTCGCCGAGGCCGACGATCAGGGCGGCGGCGCCGGCGATCAGCATGTGGGTGCGCAAGCCCGCCGGCTTGCGCCGGGTCTCCCGTTCCAGCCCGATCAGGCCGCCCAGGACCATCGCCACCACCACCCTCGAGAGGATCTGCAGGTCCTGCTGCAACCAGACGTCCATCGCGTGCGCTTCCCGTTGACGCCGGCAAGTCTAGGCGGGTTTCCGGAACCGCGCCCGGCCGGGCGGGCGGGGCCGGGGCGCCACCGGACCGGGCCCGATCGCCGGCAGGCGCACGGACAGGCAGCCGGTCCTGGAAATGAAAAACCCCGGACGCCAGGGGTGGACATCCGGGGCTGTTGCTACTCCGGGCTGCCTAGGGGAGGAAGCAGCCCTGTCTTGGTCGGTTCACCAGGGAGGAGTGTGAACCTGACGGGCCTCACGGCCAGTCGCGACCATAGATACGCCGGTCATCCTTAAGTTCCGGTGAAGATCGCGGCGGCGTTCAGCCGTCAGTGGGCTTCGTCCCAGTCGGCGCCCTCGCCGACGTCGACGACGAGTTCGACGCTGAGCTCGGCGGCACCGGCCATTTCCTTCCGGATCATGGCCTTGGCCGATTCGACGTGCCCGTCACGGACCTCGAAGACCAGTTCGTCGTGGACCTGCATGATCATCCGCACCGGACCGTCCTCGCGGCCAAGGCGGGCGTCGACCGCGATCATCGCGCGCTTGATGATGTCGGCGGCGGTGCCCTGCATCGGCGCGTTGATGGCGGCGCGCTCGGCGGCCTGGCGCAGGTTGGCGTTGCGCGCGCCGATGTCGTTCAGGTAGAGCCGCCGGCCGAACACGGTCTCGACATAGCCGTGTTCGCGCGCCTGGACGCGGGTCCGCTCCATGAAGTCGCGGACCCCCGGGTAGCGGTCGAAGTAGCGGTCGATCCAGTCCTGCGCCTGCGCCCGCTCGATGCCGAGCTGGCGCGCCAGGCCGAACGCGCCCATGCCGTAGATCAGACCGAAGTTCACGGCCTTGGCGGCGCGCCTTTCCTCGGCGCTGACCGCGGCGATGTCCTTGCCGGCGACCTCGGCGGCGGTGGCGCGGTGGATGTCGTGGCCGAGCCGGAAGGCCTCGACCAGGCCCGGATCCCCCGACAGGTGGGCCATGATGCGCAGCTCGATCTGCGAATAGTCGGCGGCGACCAGGCGCCAGCCCGGGGGCGCCACGAAGGCCTTGCGGATGCGCCGGCCCTCGGCGGTGCGCACCGGGATGTTCTGCAGGTTGGGGTCCGAGGAGGACAGCCGGCCGGTGGCGGCCACCGCCTGGTGATAGCTGGTGTGGACCCGGCCGGTGTCCGGGTTCACCTGCAGCGGCAGCTTGTCGATGTAGGTCGACACCAGCTTGGCCAGACCGCGGTATTCCAGGACCACGCCGGGCAGGGCGTGCTGGTCGGTCAGCGCCTCCAGCGCCTCCTCGTTGGTGGACGCCTGGCCGGTCGCGGTCTTCACCGTCACCGGCAGGCCGAGCTCCTCGAACAGGATCGCCTGCAGCTGCCGCGGCGAGTCCAGGCTGAAGCTCCGGCCGGCCAGGGCGTGCGCCTGCAGCTCCAGCTCGCGCATGCGTTCGCGCAGGGCCTTGCCCTGGCTCGCCAGCATCCCGGTGTCGACCAGGACGCCGGTCCGCTCCATGCGCGCGAGCACCGGCACCAGCGGCATCTCGATGCCGGTGAACACCCGGGCCAGGGCCGGCTCGGCCTGCAGTCTCGGCCACAGCGCCTGGTGCAGGCGCAGGGTGATGTCGGCATCCTCGGCGGCATAGGCCAGGGCGCTGTCGAGGTCGACCTGGTTGAACGGGATCTGCCGCGCGCCCTTGCCGGCGACGTCCTCGTAGCGGATGGTGGTGACGCCGAGGTGGCGCGCCGCCAGCGTGTCCATGTCGTGGCGGCTGGCGGTGGCGTTGAGCACGTACGATTCCAGCATGGTGTCGTAGGCGAAATCGCCGACCGGCAGCCCGGCGCGGCGCAGGACGTGCAGGTCGTACTTGCCGTGCTGGGCGATCCGTTCGATGCCCTCGTCCGCGAACAGCGGCGCCAGGTCGGCCAGGACCCGGGCAGGGTCGAGCTGCGCCGGTGCGCCCGGGCCGTCGTGGCCGAGCGGCACGTAGCAGGCCTGGCCCGGGACGGTGGCGAACGACAGTCCGACCAGGCTGGCGCGGTGCGGATCGAGCCCGGTGGTCTCGGTATCGAAGGCGAAGCGTCGCGCCTGGCGCAGCCGCGCCAGCCAGGCCTGCCAGGCGTCGCCGTCGAGGATCAGGTCGTAATGGCGTTCGACCGGGTCGCCGTTGCCGTTCGCCGCGGGCGGCGCGGGATCCGCGCCGGTTGCCGCCCCGGTGGTGGCGGACCCCGCCGGCGTGCCGGCGGCCTCGCCATCCAGCTCGCGGAGCGCGGCGGTGAAGCCGTAGCGGCTGTACATGGTGCGCAGCGCCTCGCGGTCCGGCCCGGCGCGGTGCAGGTCGGCGGGCGCGACATCCAGGGGTACGTCGGTGCGGATGGTCACCAGCTCGCGGTTGAGCGGCAGCCGCGGCACCGCGGCGCGCAGGTTCTCGCCGAGCTTGCCCTTGAAGCCGTCCGCCGCGGCGATCACCGCGTCCAGCGAGCCGTGCTCGGCCAGCCACTTGGCCGCCGTCTTCGGGCCGCACTTGTCGACGCCCGGCACGTTGTCGATGCTGTCGCCCATCAGCGCCAGCAGGTCGACGATGCGCTCGGGCGGCACGCCGAACTTCGCCTCGACGCCGGCGCGGTCGAGCCGGCTGCCGCTCATGGTATTGACCAGCTCGATGCCGTCGCCGACCAGCTGCGCGAAGTCCTTGTCCGAGGTCGAGATGGTCACCGCCATGCCGGCCGCATGGCCCTGCCGCGCCAGCGTGCCGATCACGTCGTCGGCCTCGACGCCGGGCACCCGCAGCAGCGGGATGCCCAGCGCCGTCACCAGGTCCAGCAGGGGCTGGACCTGGGCGCGCAGGTCGTCCGGCATCGGCGGGCGGTTGGCCTTGTACTGCGGGTCGAGTTCCTCGCGGAAGGTCGGACCGGAGGCGTCCATGACCATGGCCAGGTGTTCGGGCGCCTCCTCCAGGTGCCGGCGCAGCATGTTGAACACGCCGAACAGCGCGCCGGTCGGCTCGCCGTCGCGGTTGCTCAGCGGCGGCAGGGCGTGGAACGCGCGGTACAGGTAGGAGGAGCCGTCGATCAGCAGGAGTCTGGACATGGCCGGATTGTAGGGCGCCGCGCACCGGCACCGGCCCTGGCGGCCCGGCGGCGCTCCAGCACCGGTCCGGCCGAACGCCGCCGTGGCCCGACCCCGGCGCCGTGCAGGCCGCGCCGTTCGGGCCTATGCTGCGCGGCCGTGGCAGGGACGGGCAGGAGGCTGCGATGGCGAGGGAATCGGCAAGGCTGCGGCTGGCGCGTCGGCTGGAGGCGCCGTTCCGGGCGCTGGGCTGGCTGTGCGGCGCCTGCGTGCTGGCGGTCGTGCTGCTCACCTTCGCCCTGGTGGCGATGCGCTACGGCGCCGGGCGCGGCAGCATCGCCGCCCAGGAGCTGGTGCTGCACCTCAATGCCGTGGCCTTCATGCTGGGCGGCGCCTGGACCCTGCTTCGCGACGGCCACGTCCGCGTCGACGTCCTGCAGCAGCGCTGGTCGCCGCGGACCCGGGCGCGGGTCGAGCTGGCCGGCCTGCTGTTCCTGCTGCTGCCGTTCTGCGCGGTGCTGTTCTGGACCAGCCTGGACTACGTGGCGGCGTCCTGGCGCCTGCGCGAGGCCTCGCGCGAGGTCGGCGGCTTGCCCGGCCTGTACCTGGTCAAGGCGCTGATCCCTGTGTCGGCGCTCCTGCTGGCGTCGGCCGGGCTGGTCCGTGGCCTGCGCCTGGACTTCGCCGGCGAGGGGCGCGAGCGGCGCGCAGGGCCGACGGCATGAGCGCGGCGCTGGCGGTCGGACTGTTCCTGGCGTTGTGCGCCGCGCTGCTGGCGGGCTTCCCGGTCGCGTTCACGCTCGGTGGCGTGGCCCTGGCCTTCGCCGGCCTGGGCTGGCTGCTGGGCGTGTTCGACCCGGTGTTCCTGCAGGCGATACCCAACCGCGTGTTCGGCGCGATGGCCAACGAGACCCTGCTGGCGGTGCCGCTGTTCGTGTTCATGGGCCTGATGCTGGAGCGCTCCGGCGTCGCCGAGGACCTGCTCGAGGCCATGGGCCGCCTGTTCGGCCGGGTGCGCGGCGGCCTGGCGGTGTCGGTGATGCTGGTCGGCGCGCTGTTGGCGGCCAGCACCGGCATCGTCGGCGCCACCGTGGTGGCGATGGGCCTGATCTCGCTGCCGGTGATGCTGCGCCACGGCTACGACGCCCGGCTCGCCACCGGCACGATCTGCGCCGCCGGCACCCTGGGCCAGGTGATCCCGCCCTCGCTGGTGCTGGTCCTGCTCGGCGACCAGCTCGGCAACGCCTACCAGCAGGCGCAGCTGCGCCAGGGCAACTTCGCGCCGGAGTCGGTCTCGGTGGGCGACCTGTTCGCCGGCGCCCTGCTGCCCGGCCTGGTGCTCGTCGCCGGCTACGTCGCCTGGCTGCTGTGGACCGCCTGGCGCCACCCCGCCCGCGCGCCGGCCCTTGCGGCGCGGCCGGCGCCGCTGCCGCGCCGCCAGGTGCTGTTCGCGGTGCTGGCGCCGCTCAGCCTGGTGCTGCTGGTGCTGGGTTCCATCCTGGGCGGCTACGCGACGCCCACCGAGGCCGCGTCGGTCGGGGCGGTCGGCGCCCTCGCCATCGCCGCCCTGGCCGGTCGCCTGGACCGCAGCCGCGTGCGCCAGGTGCTCGACGGCACCGTCGCCACCACCTCGATGGTCTACTTCATCCTGATCGGCGCCGCCCTGTTCACCGTGGTGTTCCGCGGCTTCGGTGGCGACGACCTGGTGCACGAGGCCCTGGCGGCCTTGCCCGGCGGCCTGTGGGGTGCCTTGGTGCTGGTCATGCTGGCGATGTTCGTGCTCGGCTTCGTGCTCGACTTCATCGAGATCACCTTCGTGGTGGTGCCGATCGTCGCGCCGGCACTGCTGGCGCTGGGCGCCGACCCGGTCTGGCTGGGCGTGCTGATGGCGATCAACCTGCAGACCTCGTTCCTGACGCCGCCGTTCGGTTTCGCCCTGTTCTACCTGCGCGGCGTCGCTCCGGCCTCGGTGCCGACCACCGCCCTGTACCGCGGCGTCGTGCCCTTCATCGCCATCCAGCTCGCGATGATCGCCCTGCTCATGGCCTGGCCGGCCCTGGCCACCTGGCTGCCCGGGGTGCTGTACGGGCAGTAGCAGGGCGCAGGGCGCAGGGCGCAGGGAGCAGGGCGCAGGGCGCAGGGAGCAGGGCGCAGGGAGCAGGGAGCAGGGAGCAGGGAGCAGGGAGCAGGGAAGGGAAGCGGGGCACGGGGCGCGGGGCGCATGGATGTCGTCAGGCGAGGCGTGATGAGCTTCGCCACCCAGGACCCCCTCGGCAAGCTCGGCCGCCCGGCCGGACGCGTACCGCCAGTGCGACGGCACGACACTTCTCCCCTCCCCCGCCTGCGGTGGAGGGGCGGGGGAGAGGGACGGTACTGGCCATGAACTCCCGCCGCCGGCAAGGGATCGCGAAGGGCGGTGAGGCTAGCCGCGCGCCAGGTAGTACGGCAGCTCGCTGCTCCGGTGCCAGGCGGCGGCGTCGTCCTGGAAGGCGCGGTAGGACGCCAGCACCCGCGCCGCGAAGGCGTCGCGCGCGGCGACTTCGGCGACCACCTGGTCGGAGGCCTCCTTCAGGGCCGCCAGCACCGTGTCGGGCAGGGCGCGCACGTCGACCTGGTGCTGGTCGCGCAACTGCTCCAGGGCGCGGCCGTTCTGCGCGGTCATCTCCGCCAGCACGTCGTCGTTGATCGCCCGGCAGCAGGCCTCGACGATCGCCTGCAGGTCGCCCGGCAACGACTCGAACGCCGCCTTGTTGACGATGCATTCCAGCGTCGCGCAGGGTTCCTGCCAGCCGGGGTAGTAGTAGTGCCGGGCCGCGCGGTGCAGGCCGAAAGCGAGGTCGTTGTAGGGACCGACCCACTCGGTGGCGTCGATCACGCCGGTCTGCAGGGCGGTGAACAGCTCGGCGCCGGGCAGGTTGACCGGGGTCGCGCCCAGTCGCGCCATCACCTCGCCGCCCAGGCCGGGGATGCGCATCTTCAGGCCGCGCAGGTCGGCCACGGTGCGGATCTCGCGGTTGAACCAGCCGGCCATCTGCACGCCGGTGTTGCCGGCCGGGAACGGCACCAGGCCGAAACCCGCGTACAGCTCGCGCCACAGCTCCAGGCCGCCGCCGTGGTACAGCCAGCCGTTCATCTCCTGGGTGTTCAGGCCGAAGGGAACCGCCGCGAAGAACGGACAGGCCGGCGACTTGCCGCCCCAGTAGTAGGCGGCGCCGTGGCCCATCTGCGCGGTGCCGCGGGCGACCGCGTCGAAGGTCTCGAACGGCGGCACCAGCTCGCCGCCCCCGTACACGCGCACGCTGAGCCGGCCGCCCGAGGCGTCGGTGATCATCTGCGCCAGGCGGCTGGCGCCGGTGCCCAGCGCCGGGAAATTGGCCGGCCAGGTGGTCACCATGTTCCACTGGTAGCGGCGCGAATCGCGTTCGCCGTCGGCGGGCGCGGCGCCCTCGCGGGCGCAGGCGGCGAGGGATCCGGTGGCGGCCAGGGTGCCGCCGGCCTTCAGGAACTGACGTCGTTGCATGGCGGAACCGGCAGGTCGGGCGAAGCGTCCATCCTGCGGCCGGCCGTGCCGGTTGGCAACCGCAGGTGAACCCGGGCCGTCAACGGCCCGCCGTTTAGCGGGCCGTTAACGGCACCGCCGCTAGCCTTCGCGCTCCGCGGGCGCCGGCCCGATGGCGAGGGCAAGGATGCGCGAGCGTGGCCAGTGGTGGATCCTTGCCGGGGTGGTGCTGGGCCACGCCGGCCTGCTGGCCTTGCTGGTGCGGGCGATGGTGCCCTGGCAACCGGCACCGGCCCCGGAGCGCCCGCCCGAGCTGGTGAGCTGGATCGAGTTCGACGCCCCACCGCCCGCCGAGCCCGCGTCGGAACCCGAGGCGGTCGGGACGCTGCCGCCCCGCGAGGTGCGGGCGCCGGCACCCCGGCGTCCCGGGCGGACCCGGGCGCCGGCGCCGGCGATGGAGGCGGTGTTCGTCGAGGCGCCCCCGGAGGCGCCGCAGGAGTCGGCGCCCCTGCGCATTCCCGCGCACGAGGATCCCTTCCATCGGCCGCGCGACGACGCGCCGCCCCAGGGCTTCGGTCGCCGGGACCAGGCGGCCCTGCCCGATGCGCGCCGACCGCGGGTACCGGGCGCGCGGCCGCCGGGCGCGCCCCTGCAGGGCCTGCGCGCGCGGGCGCCACTCGATACCCGCAGCGTGGTGGAGTTGGTCGGTGGCCTGATCGGCGGTGGCCCCAATGCGCCGGTCGAGGCGCCCTGCGGCGGCCGCATCAGCGGCCAGACCAGCATCGCCGGGGGCGCCTCGCCGGCCTGGAACAGCCGCTACGGCTGCAGCGATGGGGCCGGGGATTACGACGGCCGTGTGGCGCTGCCGCCCGGCCATCCCGATCGCCGCCGCTGAGCACGCGCGCTGCGACGATCCCGCCCGGCCCGGCATGCACCCCGGCGGGTGCCCAAGGCACCGGCGGCGCGCGCCTTGCGATGCCCGGTCGCGGTCGCGGCCGGTGCAGCCCGGCCTCAGCGGCCCAGCTCGAACACCACCTCGATCGAAACCGACAGCGTGTTCTCGCCGGGCACGACCGGGGTCGAGGCGCCGGCATCGGCCTCCATGCGCATCGCCATCATCGGCATCGGCCGGACGCCGCCGCCGACGCCCTCGTTGATGCTGACGATGCGGCGCACCGACAGGCCCAGGGCCTCGGCATAGGCCTCGGCGCGCGCCCGGGCGCTGGCGACGGCGGCGCGGCGGGCCTCGTCCTGCACCGGCTCGGGCTGGTCGATGCCGAAGCTGGGGCCATGGATCTGGTTGGCGCCCTGGGCGGCCAGGGCGTCAATGACGTCGCCCAGCTTGGCCAGGTCGCGGACCTTCAGCGACACCGTGTTGGTGGCCTGGTAGCCGGTGATGCGCGGCGCCTGGCGGTCCTGGTACTGGTATTGCGGGCCGACCGTCACGCCACTGGTCTGGACGTCGCGCTCGGCGATGCCGGCGGCGCGGATCGCCTGGACCACCGCAGTCATGCGCCGAGCGTTCTCGCGCAGGGCGGTGTTGGCGTCGGGCGCCTCGGTGACCACGCCGGTGGACAGGGTGGCGATGTCGGGCTTCCGGCTGGCCTCGCCCTGGACCTGGATGGCCAGCAGGGTGGCGTCGGCGGGCAGGGTGTAGCCGGTGGCGGATTGCGCGTGGCTGGTCATGGGCAGGGTTCCGGCAAGCAGGGCGAGACTGGCGATCAGGGAACGGACCATGGGCGACTCCTGGGAACGGCGCGACCGGGCGGCCGCGCTGGCTGGAACGTACCTTGGCCCGCCCGGGGGCTGGCGGCAAGTGGCCGCGTTCAGCGGCCAGCCGGCTGCGCCGTGGCAACGGGCGTCGCGCTTGCGCAATAGACTGTCCGGCCAGCCACCAGGGATGCGCCCGTGACCGCGATCGGCGACCAGGTCAGGACCACCACCTGCTACATGTGCGCCTGCCGCTGCGGCATCAAGGTGCACCTGCGCGGCGGCAAGGTCCGCTACATCCAGGGCAACCCGGCGCACCCGGTCAACCGTGGCGTGCTGTGCGCCAAGGGCAGCGCCGGGATCATGCAGCACAACTCGCCGGCGCGGCTGCGCAAGCCGCTGCTGCGGGTCGGCGAGCGCGGCGAGCGCAAGTTCCGGGAGATCGAGTGGGACGAGGCCCTGGCGCTGGCCACGCAATGGCTGGGCGAGGTCCGCGCCCGCGACCCCGACCAGCTGGCGTTCTTCACCGGCCGCGACCAGAGCCAGGCCCTGACCGGCTGGTGGGCCCAGCAGTACGGCACCGTCAACTATGCCGCCCACGGCGGCTTCTGCTCGGTGAACATGGCCGCCGCCGGCATGTACACCTACGGCGGCTCGTTCTGGGAGTTCGGCGAGCCGGACTGGGAGCGCACGCGCTACCTGATGCTCTGGGGCGTCGCCGAGGACCACGACTCCAACCCGATCAAGCTGGGCCTGGGCCGGCTCAAGGAACGCGGCGCCAAGATCGTGGTGGTCAATCCGGTGCGCAGCGGCTATGGCGCGGTCGCCGACGAGTGGATCGGCATCCGCCCGGGTACCGACGGCCTGCTGGCCATGGCCCTGATCCACGAACTGCTGCGTGCCGACCGCATCGACCTCGACTACCTGGTGCGCCACACCAATGCCCACTGGCTGGTGATCGACGATCCGGGCGCGGCCGATGACGGCCTGTTCGCGCGCGACGCCGACGGCCATCCGCTGTGCTGGGCGAGGCAAAGGGGGTCAGAGTCACTTTCCGGCGGGTTGGCGCTCGCGCTGTCCATTCATCGTGGGCCGGAAAGTGACTCTGACCCCCTTTGCCCGGCGGTGGTCGGCGAGTACGCGCTGCCCGACGGCCGGCGCGCGCATCCGGCCTTCCACCTGGTCGCGCAGCGCTACCTGGATCCGGCCTACGCGCCGGAGGCGGTGGCCGACCGCTGCGGCATCGACACCGCGACGATCCGCCGGATCGCCGCCGAGCTGGCGCACGCCGCCTTCGAACAGTCGTTCTTCCTCGAGCAGCCCTGGACCGATGTCCACGGCCGCCGGCACGCCGGCTTCGACGCCCGGCCGGTGGCCATGCATGCGATGCGCGGCATCGCGGCGCACGCCAACGGCTTCCACACCTGCCGCGCCCTCCACCTGCTGCAGATGCTGCTGGGCGCGATCGACGCGCCCGGCAGCCACCGCTTCCAGCCGCCCTACCCGAAGGGCACGCCGCCGGGCAACCGGCCGGGCAAGGTGCGCGGCGGCAACGGCGCGCTCGACGCCGCGCCGCTGGGCTACCCGCAGACGCCCGCCGACCTGCTGGTCGATGCCGACGGCGCGCCGCGGCGGATCGACAAGGCGTTCTCCTGGGAGCATCCGCTGGCCGTGCACGGCATGCTGCAGGGCGTGATCCGCAACGCCTGGGCCGGCGATCCCTACCCGATCGACACCCTGTTCCTGTTCATGGCGAACATGGGCTGGAACTCGGCGATGAACACCGCCCAGACCCGGGCCATGCTGACCGACCGCGACCCGGCCACCGGCGCGTACCGGATCCCGCGCATCATCTACGTCGACGCCTACGACTCGGAGACGGTGGCGTTCGCCGACCTGGTGCTGCCCGACACCACCTACCTGGAGCGGCACGACTGCATCTCGATGCTGGACCGCCCGGTGTCCGAGGCCGATGCCGCGATCGACGCGATCCGCCAGCCGGTGGTGGCGCCCGACCGCGACGTGCGGCCGTTCCAGGACGTGCTGCTCGAGCTCGGCGCCCGCCTGGGCCTGCCCGGCATGGTCGACGAGCAGGGCCGGCCGCGCTATCCGGGCGGTTATCCCGACTACATCGCCAACCACGAGCGCGCCCCCGGGCTCGGCCTGCTGATCGGCCACCGCGGCCAGGACGGTGGCCTGGTGGGCAAGGGCGCCGCCAACCCCGGCCAGCTCGAGCGCTACGCCGGCAACGACTGCTATTTCTCGGTCCCGGTGCCGGCCGCCGGACGTTTCCTGAAGATGGCCAACCAGGACTACCTGGACTGGGCGCAGTCGCTGGGCTTCGTGGCCCCGGCGAGCACGGCCGGCAGCCGCGAGGCGCTGGTCTTCCAGCTCTACTGCGAGACCCTGCAGCGGTTCCGGCTGGCCGGGCAGGGCCATGGCCCGGTGCTGCCGCCGGCCAAGGACCGCGCGCGGGTGGTGCGCTTCTTCGACCCGCTGCCGTTCTGGTATCCGCCGTTCGAGCACGCCGACGCCGGCGCCGGGCTGCCGCTGGCGGCGATCAGCCAGCGGCCGATGTTCATGTACCACGCCTGGGGCTCGCAGAACCGCTGGCTGCGCCAGATCGCGGCCCGCAACGTCCTCTACGTCCATCCGGAGACGGCCGCCGCCCATGGCGTGGCGGCGGGCCAGCGGGTCGCCGTGGTCAGCGGCCATGCCCGCATCGAGGTCGAGCTTGGCCTGCACGAAGGCGTCGAGCCCGGCACCGTGTGGACATGGAACGCCATCGGCAAGCGGCGCGGCGCCTGGAAACTGTCGTCGGACGCCCCCGAATTCCGGCGCGGTTTCCTGCTCAACCACCTGATCCCGGAGACCCGGCCGGACGGCTATGCCCACGCCGACCCGGTCACCGGCCAGGCCGCCTGGTTCGACCTGCGCGTGCGCATCGAGCCGCTGGCCACGACGGAGCGCGGACATGACTGAGCCGGTCGACTGGTATTTCGACGTGATCTCGCCGTTCGCCTGGCTGCAATGGCAGCGGCTGCAGCGCGACCATCCGGCGCTGGCGGCGCGGCTGCGCCCGGTGCCGGTGCTGCTGGCGGGCCTGCTGGCGCACCATCGCACCCTGGGGCCGGCGGAAACCCCGGGCAAGCGTCGCTTCACCTACCGCCACGTGCTCTGGCGTGCCCGCCGCGACGGCCTGCACCTGACGTTCCCGCCGGCGCATCCGTTCAATCCCCTGCCGGCGCTGCGGCTGATCCTCGCCGCCGGTGGCAGCCACGCGGCGGTGGCCGCGGTGCTCGACCACGTCTGGGGCCAGGGCAGGGCGGGCGACGGCGCGGCCGCGCTGGAACCGGTCGCCGGTCGCCTGGGCATCGCCGACGTCGCCGCGGCGATCGCCGATCCGGGCGTCAAGGCGCGGCTGCAGGCCAACACCGCGGCGGCGATCGCCGCCGGCGTGTTCGGCGTGCCGACGCTGGCGATCGCCGGCGAGACCTTCTGGGGCGACGACGCCACCGCGATGGCGGCGGACTGGCTGGCCGACCGTGCCGGCTTCGAGGATCCGGCCATGCGGGCCCTCGAGGTCCTGCCGGCCGCGGTCCAGCGCCGGACCGACTGAGCGCACGGAGCCGGCAGATGGCGGTCGAGGCCTGGATGGTGCTTGCCCTGCTGGGCCTGGCGGTGGCCCTGTTCGCCAGCGAGAAGCTGCCGGTCGACATCGTCGCCCTGCTGGTCCTGGTCCTGCTGCTGGTGCTGGGCCTGGTGACCCCGGCCCAGGGCCTGTCGGGTTTCTCCAGCCAGGCCACCATCACGGTGGCTGCGATGTTCGTGCTCAGCGCCGGCCTGCAGCGCACCGGCGCCCTGCGCTTCGTCGCCGGCGCGATCGCCCGCTGGGGCCACCGGCCCTGGCTGCTGGTGCTGATGGTGATGGCCAGCGTCGGCCTGGTCTCCGCCTTCGTCAACAACACCGCGGCGGTGGCCGTGTTCCTGCCGCTGGTGATGGCGGCCACGGCACAGCGGGGCATGTCGCACTCGAAGGTGCTGATCCCGCTCTCCTATGCCTCGCAGATGGGCGGCGTGTGCACCCTGATCGGCACCTCCACAAACCTCCTGGTGCATTCCATCGCCCGCGACATGGGCCTGCCCGGCTTCGCGATGTTCGAGTTCACCCTGCTCGGCCTGGTGACCATGGCGGTCGGCTTCGCCTACCTGCTGCTGGCCGGTCCCTGGCTGCTGGCCGACCGGCGCGGCGGCGAGCTGATCCGCGACTACCAGCTCGGGAAATACATCACCGAGCTGCGCGTGCCGCATGGCGCCGCCCTGGTCGGCCGCAGCGTCGAGGAAGCGAAGCTGGGCGAGCAGGGCGTGTACGTGCTCGAACTGCTGCGCGAGGACGGCAAGGTCTGGTCGCCGCGCAGCGAGCGTCTGCGCGCCGGCGACGTCCTGCTGGTGCGTGGCGACTGGCAGCAGATCCAGGCGCTGCACGAACGCGAGCGGCTGGCCTTCGAGCCGGAATTCCGGCTGCGCGACGAGGCGCTCCAGGACGACGACCGCCTGCTCGTCGAGGCGATGGTCGCGCCCAATTCGCGGCTGGCCGGCAACACCCTGGCCGGGACGGAGTTCCACTGGCACACCAGCGCGGCGGTGCTCGCCATCCAGCGCCGTGGCGAGGTGATCCGGGAGCAGCTCAAGCACGTGCCCCTGGCGCTCGGCGACGTCCTGTTGCTGCTGGTGCCGGCCGGTGAGATGGCGGAGCTGCGCGCCAATCCCAACCTGCTGGTGCTGACCGAGAAGGAGGACGACCGCGGCTCCCGCCGCCGCGCGCCGCTGGCGCTGGCGATCATGGCCGGGGTGGTGGCCCTGGCCGCGCTCGGCGTGGCCGACATCGTGGTGACGGCCCTCGCCGGCGCGGTGCTGATGGTGCTGGCCGGCTGCCTGCGCGCCGACGAGATCTACGATGCCATCGACTGGCGGGTGATCATCCTGCTCGCGGGCGTGCTGCCGCTGGGCATCGCCCTGACCAGCTCCGGGGCGGCCCAGGCGGTCGCCGCGCAGGCGATGGCCCTGGTCGGTGGCGCCGGACCGGTCGCCGCGCTGGCGGTGGTCTACCTGCTCACCTCCCTGCTGACCGAGGCGATGAGCAACAACGCCTGCGCGGTCCTGATGGCGCCGATCGCGGTGGCCACGGCACAGGGCCTGGGCGTCGATCCGACGCCGTTCCTGGTCGCGGTGGCGTTCGCCGCCTCGACCAGCTTCGCCACCCCGGTCGGCTACCAGACCAACACCATGGTCTACAACGCCGGCGGCTACCGGTTCGGGGATTTCGTGCGGATCGGCGTGCCGCTGAACCTGCTGTTCGCGGTGGTGGCGATCGTCCTGATCCCGATGTTCTGGCCGCTGGGCTGAAGGCGCCGGCGTCGTCACGCGACGCGGGCGGGATCGACCGGCGGGGACCGCACCAGAGACGCCGTGCAAGGACGCTTCTTCACGCAACTTCGACGGTTCGGCGACGCCGCCTGCACACGGGGTCGACATTTGCACTCTCCAGATGCCGACAAATCGCGCGTTGGCGAAAAATGCCGGGCGACGTGCATCCGATCGACACTGCCGGCCGTATGCCCGGAGCCTGCCCAAACAAGGGAGACTCCCGCATGCTTCATCGCCTGTTGTTCCTGGCCACCGTGCTGCTGTCCAGCACGGCGGCGTATGCGCAAACCCTGGTCGGCCTGACCGACGGCAATACCCTGGTCCGGTTCCCGGCGACCGCGCCCGGCGCGGTGCTCGCCAGCACGCCGGTGACCGGCCTGCAGGCCGGCGAAACCCTGGTCGGCCTGGACGTCCGTCCCGCCACCGGCGAGCTCTACGGCCTGACCACGGCCGGTCGGCTGTACACGGTCGACCCGGCCACCGGCGCGGCGACGCTCCGTTCGACCCTGGACGTGGCCCTTGCCGGCGCGGCATTCGCGACCGACTTCAATCCGGTCCCCGACCGCCTGCGGGTGATCTCGGACACCGGCCAGAACCTGCGCATCAACGTCGATACCGGCGCCACCCTGGTCGACGGCCCGATCAACCCCGCCGGTCCGGTGATCGCCGCTGCCGCCTACATCAACAGCGTCGCCGGCGCCGCCACCACGGCGCTGTACGACATCGACGTCGCGGCCAGCCAGTTGCTGCTGCAGAACCCGCCCAACGACGGCACCGTGGCGCCGGTCGGACCGCTGGGCGTGACCCTGGATGCCGACGGCAACCACGGTTTCGACGTGCGCACCGCCGCCGGCATCGACACCGCCTACGCCGTGTTCCGGGTCGGCGGCAGCACCGGCCTCTACACGGTGAACCTGACCACCGGCGCCGCGACCCTGGTCGGCGCGGTCGCCGGCAACCCGGCCCTGCGCGGCCTGGCCGTGCTTGCCGCGCCGGTGCTGCCGCCCGCGCCGGCAGGCGCGACCGGCATCGGCCTGACCGCCGGCAACCTGCTGGTGCGCTTCAGCGTCACCGCGCCGGGCACGGTCCAGGCGACGGTGCCGGTGACCGGCCTGCAGGCGGGCGACACCCTGGTCGGCATCGACTTCCGGCCGGCCAACGGACTGCTGTACGGGCTGTCCGGCAGCGGCCGCCTGTACACGATCAGCCCGGCCACCGGCGCCGCCACCCTGGCCAGCACGCTCAGCGTCGCGCCGACGGGTACCCGGTTCGGGGTCGACTTCAACCCGGTGCCTGACCGCCTGCGCGTGGTCTCCGATACCGGCCAGAACCTGCGCATCAACGTCGACACCGGCGAGACCCTGGTCGACGGGCCGGTCAATCCCGGCGGCTTCCTGGTCGGCGGCTCGGCCTACACCAACGCGGTGGCCGGCGCGACCAGCACGGCGCTGTTCAACATCGATGCCGCGGGCGACCGTCTGCTGCTGCAGAGCCCGCCCAACGACGGCACCCAGGTGGCGATCGGCCCGCTCGGCGTCGCCGTCGACGCGGCCACCGGCTTCGACATCCTCACCAGCGCCGGCAACAACACGCCGCTGGCGGCGCTGAGCGTGGCGGGCAGCACCGGCCTGTACGGCATCGACCTGGGTTCCGGCCAGGCGCAGCTGGTCGGCGCGATCGGCGGCAATCCGACCCTGGTCGGGCTGGCGATCTCGCCGGTGCCGATCACGGGCGGTCCGCAGCCGCCGCCGGCCGGCACCCAGGCGGTGCCGGTCGACAATCCCCTGGCCCTGCTGTTGATGATGCTCGCCCTGCTGTCCGTGGGCGTGGTCGCCATGCGTCGCTCCGCCTGAGGCCCGCTGGCCCGGGCCCTGGGCCCGGGCCAGTCCCGTTGGGTCCGGGCCGGCATCGTCCCGGACCGGACGGGCCGCGAGGGCGCATGCGCGCCCTTTGTCCCACGCGCCGCTTCAGCGTCCCGGCGTCGAAGGCGCTAGATTGTCGCCTACGGGACCGGAGGCCTGGCGACGCGGTGTCGACGAGACGAATCAAGATCGCCCTGTGCGCCCTTGCCGGGCGCGAGGAGCGCCTGCTCAAGGTCGCGCTGGCGCGGCTCGGCGGAGACGCGGCGCATTACGAGGCGGTGCTCGCCGACCGGGCGGCGCAGGCCGAGATCGCGATCGTCGACGCCGGCTCCGAGCGCTCCCTGCGCCTGCTGGCGAGACTGCGCGAGGCGCATCCGGCGCTGCCGGCGATCTGCATTTCCGATGACGGCCTGGCGGGCAGCAGCCGCTACCGCCTGGCGCGCGCCCGTCTGCTGGTCGGGATCCAGGACCTGTTGGCGACCCTGGTCGCCGACGGCCTGCCGGCCCTGCCCAGGGCGGCACGGGCCGGCACCCCGGCGCCCGCCGCCTCGACGGCACGGTTGCCCTGGTCCACGGAACCCGCGGTGGCCGCCGGGCCGCGGCCGCTGGCGCCGCTGAATGCCCTGGTCGCCGACGCCGACGAGGCGGTACGCGTGGCGCTGGCGGACGGGCTTCGTCGCTGCGGCATCGGCACCACGGCCGCGACCAGCGCGCCGCGGGTGGCCGCCCTGGTCGCCAACGGCAACTTCGACCTGGTCCTGCTCGACGCGGCGCTGGCCGGCACCGACGGCTACGAGCTGTGTCGCCAGATCAAGCGCGACCCCTATACGCGCAGCCTGCCGGTGGTGTTGCTGAGCTCGCGGCTGTCGCCGTTCGACCGGTCCAAGGGGGCGCTGGCCGGCTGCGACGGCTACCTGGTGAAGCCGCCAAGCGAAGCGGCCCTGCATGCCGTCGCCGAGGCGGTGCTGCTGAAGCGCTCGGTCGATGGCATCGGCGGCCTGATCAAGCGCGGCTTCCGGACCGCGGCGCTGCGCTGAGGGGGGGGGGTCAGAGTCACTTTCCGGCACGTACCTCCCGGCACTTGCGGTCATGCCCGGCCGGAAAGTGACTCTGACCCCTCCTCAGGAAAGTGACTCTGACCCCTGCGCAGCACCGGCTCGCCGCGCCGGGCGCCCGTTCCGGCGCCACGACCCGAGTCTGCGCCGGCGGCAACCCGGCTAGAGTCGTGGCCCTGCCCCGGAGGAATTGCCCATGCGTGCCCTGTCCCGGCCGGTTGTCACCGGCCTCGTCCTGCTCATCGCCGGCACCCTGGCCGCCAGCATCGCCGACGCCCGGCCGCGTGGCCACGGCCCTGCCACCACCGCGGAGCGCGAGGCGGCCTGGCAGCAGCACCAGCGCATGGAGCAGGCCTCGCCGTTCCGCGGCCTGGCCTGGCGCAGCATCGGTCCGGTCGTGCAGGGCGGGCGGGTGGTCGACATCGAGTCGGTGCCGGGCCAGCCCTACACCTTCTACGTCGCCTACGCCACCGGCGGCGTCTGGAAGACCACCAACAACGGCGGCAGCTTCGAGCCGCTGACCGACCGGCTGTTCAACACCGTCACCGGCGACATCGCGGTCGACCCCTCGCGACCGGACACCCTGTGGCTGGGTGCCGGCGAACCCAACGCCGCCCGCTCCAACTACGGCGGCCATGGCGTCTACGTCAGCCACGACGGCGGCGCCAGCTTCCAGCACAAGGGCCTTGCCGACGCCGACCGCATCGTCCGCATCCTGGTCGATCCGCGCGATGGCGACCGCGTGTTCGTCGCCGCGGCCGGCCGGCTGTACTCGCCGGGCGGCAGCCGCGGCGTGTACCTGACCGAGGACGGCGGCACCACCTGGCGCCAGGTGCTGGCCGGGGAGGGCGAGTGGACCGGGGCCAGCGACCTGGTCATGCATCCCACCGATCCCGACACCCTGTACGCGGCCTTGTGGGACCGCAAGCGCACGCCCTGGCACTTCACAGAATCCGGTCCCGGCAGCGCCGTGCACAAGAGCATCGACGGCGGCCGCACCTGGCGGCGCCTGGCCGGCTTCCCGTCCGGCGCCGGCATCGGCCGGATCGCCCTGGACATCGCCCGCTCCCGGCCCGACACCGTGTACGCCTCGATCGACCTGTGGCGCGAGCTGCCCGACGGCCTGCAGCACGCCGGCGACCGGCCGCTGTCGCCGCGCCGGCTGGCGGCCATGGACCGCGAGGAATTCCTGCGCCAGGACCCCGAGGAGATCGAGGCCTTCATCCGGCGCAGCGACCTGCCGGTCGAGATCGACGCGAAATCCCTGATCGCCGACGTGCGCAGCGGCAAGGTCACCCTGGACGCCCTGCGCGAGCGGCTGCGCGACGCCAACGCCGCGCTGTTCGATACCGACGTCTGGGGCCTGACCGTGTGGCGCAGCGACGACGCCGGCGGCGCCTGGCGGCAGACCCACGACGCACCGCTGCGCAACGTCGTGCACAGCTTCGGCTACTACTTCGGGCAGATCCGGGTCGACCCCGCCGATGCCGAGCGCGTCTATGCCCTGGGCGTGCCGCTGGTCGTCTCCGAGGATGGCGGCGCCACCTTCAGCGGCTACGCCAACCACCGCGACGTCCACGTCGACCACCACGCGCTGTGGATCGACCCCAACTACCCGGACCGCATCCTGCTCGGCAACGACGGCGGCATCGACATCAGCCACGACCGCGGCGTCACCTGGCGGCGCATGGACGGCCAGCCGGTCGGCCAGTTCTACACCATCTACGCGGACATGGCCGAGCCCTACAACGTCTACGGCGGCACCCAGGACAACGGCACCATGAAGGGCTCCAGCCGGACCCGCTGGGAGCTGGGCCAGGACTGGACCTTCATCAACGGCGGCGACGGCATGTACGTGGCGGTCGACGACGAGGGCAAGCACACCTACACCGGCTGGCAGTTCGGGAACTACTCGCGGATCGACGCCGACGGCAAGCGGCACGAGGTACGGCCGCGCTCGCCGCTGGCCGAGCCGCCGCTGCGCTACAACTGGAACAGCCCGGTGATCCTGTCGCCGCACAACCCGCAGATCGTCTACTTCGGCAGCAACCGCCTGTACCGGTCGATGGACAAGGGCCGCGGCTTCACCGCGATCAGCCCGGACCTGAGCAGCGCCACCGAGCGCGGCAACGTGCCGTTCGCGACGATCACCACGGTCAGCGAGTCGCCGCGGCGCTTCGGCCTGCTGGCGGTCGGCACCGACGACGGCCACGTGCACGTCAGCCGCGACGGCGGGCTGGCCTGGCAGGCGGTCGATGCCCGGCTGCCGGCGCGCCGCTGGGTTAGCCGCGTCGAGCTGTCGCGGCACGTCGAGGAGCGCCTGTACGTCAGCCTCAACGGCTACCGCCAGGACGACGATCGCGTGTACCTGTTCGCCAGCGAGGACCTGGGCGGCCGTTGGCGCGACATCGGCGCCGGCCTGCCGGCCGAGCCGGTCAACGTGGTGCGCGAGGACCCGGTCAATCCCGAGGTGCTCTACGTCGGCACCGACCGCGGCGTCTACGTCAGCCTGGACCGCGGCGGCAGCTGGTCGAGCCTGGACGGCAACCTGCCGAACGTGCCGGTGCACGACCTGTTCGTGCACCCGCGCGACCGCGAGCTGGTCGCCGGCACCCATGGCCGCAGCGCCTGGGTGGTCGACGTGCTGCCCGTGCAGGAACTGACGCCGGCGGTGCGTGCCGCGCCGGTGCACCTGTTCCACCTCGATGCCGTGCAGGCAGATCGCGGCTGGCGCCGCGAACCCGACCCGTGGTTCGACCGGCCCGAATACCTGCCGAGCCTGTCCGGCACCGTGTGGGCCGCGGCTGCCGGCACCGTGCGCTTCAGCCTGGTCGACGGCAACGAGCAGCCGGTCGCCCGCTTCGAGCGCGAGGTGGTGGCCGGGCTGAACAGCTTCGAATGGGACCTGGCGCTGGACCGCGACCTCGCCCTGGCCGCCGAGGCCGTGGCCCTGGACAAGGTCGCCGCCGACCAGCGCGACCAGCGCCAGCACCACCGCTACGCCGAGTCGGTGCGCCTGGGCCATCGTCTGTTCCCGCTGCCCGGCAAGTACACCCTGCGCGCCGAGGCCGGCGGCGGCAGCGCCGCGACGCCGCTCGAGATCAAGGCGCCGCGCGCCCTGGAGCCGCGCCTGGTGCCGCGCTACCGCTTGCGTGGCGAGGGCGGCGACGCCACCCGCAGCCAGCCCGAGCCGCTGCCGCATCCGCGGGCGAACAGCCGCGCCCGGCCCTGGACCGTGCCGGGGCGCTGAGGCCCGGTCGTCTGCGCAAGGCCGCGTCCGCGCCCCTGAACCGGGCCGCGGCGCGGCCGACCGGCGCCTGAACCCGTCGCGCCGGGCGCGAGCCTCCCGGGGCGCCGGGACCCTATGCTTGCCGCCCGCCGGCAGGCACCCCTGGGTGCCGGTGAACGGCATTCAAGGAAGCCCCCGATGACCCCGCGCACCCGCCACGCCAGTCCCGCCCGCCTGCGCCTTCTGGCCTGCGCCCTCGTTCTGGCCGTGCTGATGACGGGCGTTGCGTCTGCTTCCGCAACGGCGGACGGCGCCGTGTCCTGGACCGGCCGCACGGTGCTGGTCACCGGCTCCACCGATGGCCTGGGCCGGGACGTGGCGCTGGCCCTGGCCGCCCGCGGCGCGCACGTGATCGTGCACGGACGCAACCGGGAGCGCGGGGCGGCGGTGGTGGCGCGGATCGCCGCCGACGGGCGGGGCTCGGCCGAATTCATTGCCGCCGACTTCGCCTCGCTGGCAGCAGTCGATGCCTTCGCCGACCAGGTGCTGGCGCGGGCGCCGCGCCTGGACCTGCTGGTCAACAACGCCGGCATCGCGCTGCCGGCCGACGCCGGCCGCCGGACCAGCGCCGACGGCCATGAGCTGCAGTTCGCGGTGAACTACCTGGCCGGCTGGGTGCTGGTGCATCGCCTGCGCCCGGCGCTGGCCGCGGCGGCGCCGTCGCGGGTGCTCAACGTCGCCTCCGGCAGCGCGCATCCGATCGACTTCGACGACGTGATGCTGGCGCGACCGGACGCCCACCGCCGCGGCTACGGCCAGAGCAAGCTGGCGCAGATCACCATGACCGCCGCGCTGGCCCCGGGCTTCGCCGAAGACGGCATCGCCATGATCGCCCTGCACCCGGCGACCCGCATGGACACCACCATGGTGCGCGGCCTGGGCGCGACGCCGGAGGCCAGCATCGCGGAGGGCCGCGACCACGTGCTGGCGCTGGCCGATGCGGCGACGCTGCAGATCGGCCGCTACTACCGCCACGGGGCGCCGGCGACGCCGCACGCCCAGGCCGGCGACCGCGCCGCGCAGCAGCGGCTGCTGGCGCTCAGCGCCTCGCTGACCGGCGTTGGCGGCGACTGAGCCGAGCCCGGACCGGGGTCGGTGCATCCGGGTGTGCGGCGCCCTTGCCGGCGGTTGCTACGATGCGCATCGTGGTCAGGCCGCCGGGACCGCGGCGCGCGCCCGACGAGGCGTCCGCCCCGGGCAGGACGCACCCGCACGATCGCAAGGGCAATCATGAGCAGACCGATGGGCGGTGCGGCACAGCCGGCCGGAAACGACGCCGGCGCGCCGCCGGCGCCACGCTTCAGCTACCGCTTCGGCAGCGCGGAGTTCGACGAGGCGCGCTTCGAGCTGCGCGTCGCCGGCCTGCCGGTCGAGGTCGAGCGGCGCGCGCTGGAGGTGCTGGCCTGCCTGCTGGGTCGGGCCGGCGAGGTGGTCGGCAAGGACGAGCTGCTGGACACGGTCTGGGCCGGGCGGGTGACCGTCGAGAAGGTGCTGGCCAATGCCGTCGCCAAGTTGCGGCGCGCCCTGGGCGAGGACAATGCCGCGCAGATCGTCACCCAGGCGCGCGTCGGCTACCGCCTGGTCGGCCCGGTATCGCGTCAGCCGGTGGGAACCGGCCACCGCATCGAACTCGCGCTGGCCCCGGGGCAGCCGGTGCCCGGCCGCGAGAACTTCCTGCTGCGCGAGGCCCTGGCCGCGCGCAGCGGCAGCGAGGTCTGGCTCGCCGGGCATGCCAAGACCCGCGAGCGCCGGGTCTACAAGTTCGCCCTGGCCAGCGAGGGCATCCGCCAGCTCAAGCGCGAGGCGACGTTGTTGCGGGTGCTGGACGCCGCCGCCGGCGACGCCGGCTGCTTCGTCGAACTGATCGACTGGCGCTTCGAGGCGCCGCCGTACTTCCTGGAACTGGCATGGGCCGGAGAAAGCCTGGCCGAGTGGGCCGGCCGGCACCTGGCGGGCATCGACCGCCGGCAGCGGCTTGACCTGTTCCTGGCGATCGCCGACGCCGTCGCCATCGCCCATGCCGCCGGCGTCCTGCACAAGGACATCAAGCCGGCCAACATCCTGGTCGAGGGCGGACCCGGCGAGTGGCGGGTCCGCCTGTCCGACTTCGGCATCGGCCGCCTTGCCGAGCCCGACCGCCTGGACCGGCTGGGCGTCACCGGCCAGGGCCTGACCCTGACCGACAACGTCGGCAGCGAACTGGGTTCGGGAACCTTGCACTACGCCGCGCCGGAGGTGCTGGGCGGCCAGCCCTCGACCACCCGCAGCGACGTCTATGCGCTGGGGGTGCTGCTGTTCCAGGTGCTGGCCGGCGACGTGCGCAGGCCGATGGCCTCGGGCTGGGAGCGCGACATCGGCGATCCGCTGCTGTGCGAGGACATCCGCCGCGCCACCGACGGCCGCCCGGGCGAGCGCCACAGCAATGCCGCCGAGCTGGCCGGATCCCTGCGCGCGCTGGATGCGCGGCGCGCCGCGAACCTGCGCGCGCAGGCCGTCGAGCGCGACATCGCCAGCGCCCGCGAGGCGCTGGCGCGCAGCCGTGCGCGCCGGCCCTGGGTGGTCGCCTCGCTGGCCGTGCTGGTCCTGGCGCTGCTGCTGGTGCTGGGCCTGCAGCAGCGCACCGATGCGGCGCGCGGCCAGGCGCTGGTCCAGCTGCAGCGCGCCAACGCCATGCTGCGCTTCCTGGAGGAGGACCTGGTCAGCCGGGCCAATCCGCTGTTCGCCGGCCAGGGCGCGCAGGTGCCGTTCCGCGACGTCCTGCTGTCGGCGCGCGACCGCCTCGCGCTGCGCTTCGCCGACCAGCCGCTCAGCGGCGCCCGGCTGCGGCTCAGCTTCGCGACCCTGTTCAATACCCTGGACCTGTGGCCGGAGGCGCTGGCCGAGACCGAGCGAGCCTTGCAGGTCTTCGACGGGGCCGGTGCGGAGTCGGCGGCCGACGCCGTGCGCGCACGGGCGATGCGGGTCAAGCTGCTGACCCGGCTCGGGCGCCTCGACGAGGCCGGGGCGGAGCTGGCGGCGCTCGAGGGGCGTCCGCGGGCGGGCGAGTCCCCGGACTGGCGCGCCTTCCATGCGGCCTCGGCGCAGGCCAGCGTCCTGATGGCCACCGGCGCGCTGGCGGAGGCGGCGCCGGTGCTGGAACGGGCGCTGGCGGCGCATGACGCGATCTGGCCGCAAGGCGGTGCCCAGCGCGACAGCCTGGTGCTGGACCTGATCTACGCGCTCTCCTTCGGCGGCCAGGCAGGGCAGGCGATCGCCCGCTTCGAGGCGTTCATGGCCGACCTGGCGCAGCGGCCGGGCGACCACGCCAGCCTGCGCGCGCTGGCCCAGCTGCGGGTGGCGCGGGCGGTGAGCCTGGGTGGCGATCCGGCCCGTGCCGAGGCCCTGTTGACGGAAGCGCGCCCGGTGATCGCCGAGCGCTTCGGCGAGGACCACAGCCAGGTGCTCGGCCTGCTCGGCGAACTGCTCGGCGTGCACTTCCGGCAGGGCGCCTGGGAACGCGCCCTGCCGCTGGCCCGGGAGGTGCATGCGCGCATGCAGGCGACGCTGGGCGAAGGGCACACCCTGACCCTGGTCAGCCTGTCCAACCTCGGCCGCACGCTCCACGAGGCCGGCGATGCGGCCGCGGCAGCCGAGGTTCTGGACAGGGCGCTGGAAGGTCTGCAGGCCGCCGCAGGGCAGGACTCGCCGCAGGTTCACGACGTGCTGTATTTCCGCATCGGCGCCGCCCTGGACATGGGCGATGCCGGCACCGCCCGCGCGCTGCTGCAGCGCCTGCAGCCGGCGCAGCTGGAGAAGGCGCGCGCCACCGGCGCCTGGGCCGAGGCGGTGGCGGTGCAGGAAGGCCTGCTGGCGCTGCTGGAGGGCGACGCGCGCCGGGGCCGGCAGCTGCTCGATGCGTCCCTGCCGGCGCTGGCGGACGCCGCGGGCTTCGCCCCGAGCCGACTGGTGGCGATGGCCCGCCGTGCGCAGGCCGATCTCCCGGGCACCGCCGCCGCGCCGGCACGCTGACCCGGCCCCGGCGGTCCGACCGGTCCGGGCGGACGGTCGCCGGCCCCCGGCGGATGCCGTTCCGTTACCCGCACGGGGAGATTCCCGGCGACCACCGCCCTAGGGTGGCCGCCATGCCGCGGGCATCCCGGGATCCGGACCGTCTTCCCCTGGGCGCCCCCCCCGGACGTGTCCCGCGGCGCTCCGTCCACCCGATCGATCCAGGAATCCTCATGCGCGCATCCGCCCTCCATCGCTTCCGGGCCGCCCTGTTCCCCCTGGCGGCCCTGCTGGCCCTGCCGGCCGCCGCCGCCGAGCCGCTGTTCGCCCTGGGCGTGCCGCAGCCGGACGGCAGTCTGGCCGGCAGCGTGGTGGCCGGGGCCACCCAGGACCTGGAGCTGCGCGGCGTCTGGCGCGACGGTTGCCTGCCGCGGCTGGCCGCGTTCGCCGGCAGCGGCCTGCGCCGCGCCCTGCACCTTGAGGTGGAGGCCATCGACAACCGGGTCTGTCCGCAGGCCCTGACGCCGTTCCGGATCGGGGTGCCGGGCGTCCGGTTCGACGAGACGCTCGCCGGGGTGGCGGAGGTGGTGGTGGTCGAGGTCGGCGGCGACTGGCTGAGCCAGCATGCCCTGGCCGTGCAGCCGGCCGACGCGGGCGGCCATGCGGTCGGCGCCTACGGCGTCGCCGGCGGCTGGGCGGATCCCGGCATCCCGGGCTCGGGCCTGTTCCTGTTCCACGACCGCGGCGGCGATCGCGACCAGGTCTGGGGCTACTGGCTGAACTTCTCGCCGGCGGGCAGCCCCACCTGGTACCTGCTCACCGAGGCCCGCTGGCAGCGGCCGGACCGCCTGGCCGGCGTCCTGGTGGTCGTCGAGGGCGCGCCCTGGAACTGCGGCCTGCTGCCCTGGCCGGCCTGCGCGCTCCCGGCGCGACCCGCCACGCGCCTGGTCGGCGACGTCTGGGGTTTCCAGATGACCCTGGCCGGGCCCGACCGGGCGACCCTCGTGTTCGGACCCCAGGACCCCACCGCGGGCGGGCCGTCGGTCACCGTCGAGCTGCGCCGGTTCTGAGCCGCGCCCGACCCCGGCGCCCTCCGCCCTTCGCCCACCGGCGCGACAGCGGGCCGCGCCGGGTGCCGGCGTTCCGCTGCGGGCGATGCCGTTCCGTTACCGCGCCGATGCCCCGCCGCGACGACGCCGGCGGCGGTTTCGCCCAGGCTGCGGGACGCCCGGCCGGCGCGTGACCCGCGCCGCGGGGCAGCCGCCCGCCGGCCGGTCCGGCGCCCGGCCAACCTCCCCTCCCGCTTCGAGAAGTCCCATGCTCAGACGAATCGTGTTCCTCGCCGCCGCCATCGCCCCGGCGATCCAGGCACAACCGGCCGACCCGGCCTGGCAGGTCGTGCTGGCCAACAGCGCCGCCGAGCTCGTCCTGCCCACCCTGCTGCCGGCCGCCGGCCCCTACGAGCTGCGCGAGGTCAGCCTGGGCGATGCCGATGGCGCCCTGGGCTTCACCCGCTGGACCAGCAGCAGCGAACAGTCGCTGTGGGCGCAGCGGCCGGGCGGCCTGGTGCCCTACGCGCAGTTGCAGGCCCCCGGCCCCCTCGGTCCCGGGCGCAGCGGCGGCGAGGCCGGCCACACGTTCCGTGCCCTGTGGTGGCGCCAGGACGCCGGTGCCGGGCCGCACCGGGTGTTCGGGGCCCGCGCCGGCGACCCGACCCAGCCGGCCGATGCCGCGACCTTCGGCGTGTGGACCTGGAACGGCCAGCGCAACCTCGAGATCGCCCGGCTGACCACGTCCGGGGCGCTGGCGCCCGGCTTCGGGCCCGGCATCGAGTTCACCAGCTTCGGCAACGTCGGCAGCGGCAGCTACCCGAACGCCCGGGCGCTGCCGGATGGCCGCACCCTGCTGCAGGCCGACGTGACCGGCGGCTGGAAGGCCCTGACCGTGCACGTGCCGGGCACCGGCAATCGCGGCTGCCTGCTGGAAGGCTCGACCGACCCGGCCTGGTCGCCCGGCACGGAGGCGAACGCCTTCTTCCACGCCGGGGCCAATGGCGGCCTCATCCAGTTCCCGGTGGCGGGCAGCCGGGGCGAGGTGCTGGTGGCCGCGGCCTGGCGCGTCACCGGCAGCGGCATCAACCGCTTCGGGGTGTTCCGCATCTGCAACGGGCCGCCGGCGGCGTTGGCCCTGAGCGGCGTGTCGGGGGCCCAGGGTCCGGGCCTGGCCGACCCGGGCGCGACGTTCACGGAGTTTGGCAGCGTCCGCGTCGGCGACGACGGCAGCGCATTCTTCTGGGCACGCGGCACCGGCGCCGGCGGCAGCTTCATCGGCGGCTTCCACCACGCCGGCGGCCTCAACCGGCCGCTGTGGCTGAACGGCACCCAGGGCGAGTTCGGCCCCGGCTACACCACCTACAGCTTCGACCAGGGCACCGCGCCGATCCTGCAGGCGGCCGGCGGCGTCGCCCTGCTCAACACCACGATCCGGCCCGCGGCCGGCACCACCTCGGTGCGCGGCCTGTGGCGGATCGTGCCGGGGCAGTCGCCGCAGCCGCTGGCCATCGTCGGCGACACCGGCGCCTATGCGCCGGCCCCGGGGCGCAGCTGGCGCCGCTTCGCCTACACCCAGGTGCTCGACGACGGCACCGTGCTGGTGCTGGCCGAGGTGAGCAACCCGATCGCCCTGGCTGTCTGGCGTCTGGCCCCGGGCGCCGCGCCCGAGCCGGTGCTGGCGGGCGGCGACCTGGTGCGCGTGCCGACGCCGGGCGGCCTGCAGCAGCGCGCGGTCACCGCGATCCGGGACGACTTCTTCGACACGCCCGCGCCGGGCATCGACGGCTGGGCCAGCCGCCAGGGCGAGCTGCTGGTGCGCGCCAACGTCGACGGCGTACCCGGTGCCGCCCAGGTCGTCCTGCGCGGCCGGCCGGCACGCGGCGACCGGCTGTTCGCGTACGGTTTCGACTGACGGGCCCGGGTCGTCCCGCGCCCGGCCGGCGCGGGTCAGGACCCGAAACCGTCCGCGAAGATCGGCTGCTCGAACAGGTTGCCGCGCAGTTCGCCGCCAGGGAAGGCGCTGGTGTGCAGGTTGAAGTAGGCGCGGCCGGTGCCCATGGCGTCGACCAGGGCCGCGCGTGCGGCCGCCAGGTTGGGATGGATGGCAAGGAAGGCGGAGTTGTAGCTGCCGGGCGCGTCCATGTCGAAGTCCTGGCTGTAGTTGCCCGCCTGAACGCCGGCCGGGAAGCCGGGGAAGCTCGGGGTGGGAGAGGCGACGCCGATGTTGCTGCCGCCGGGCGTGGCGGTGCAGCAATGGATGTGGGCGGCCGTGGTGCCGGCGGTGAGGCCGGCGAAGCTGGTGGAAACCACCATCACCAGGCTGGCCGGATCGAAGCTGACCGTGACCGTGCCGGTGCCGGTCGAGGCGTTGGGCGGGATCTCGGCGGCGCCGGACAGGGTCGCGGTGTAGACGACCTGGGCCCGGCCCGTGGCCGGGGCCAGGGTGGCGACCGCGGCGAGGGCGGCAAGGACGAACGCGGTGGGACGCAGGGTGGCCATGGGCACCTCCCGGAAGGGCGTCGGCCGCCGGTCGGGATGGCCGGCGCCCGTCCAGCATAGTCCCGGGCGGCGGCGCCTGCCGGGCGGGTCTATAGTCGGCTGCCTGCCTTCCGCTGGAGCCGCCCCGATGCGCCCGACCGCCCCGATCCGCCTGCTCGTCCTGGTCCTGGCACTGGTCGCGCCGTTGCCGGTGGCGCTGGCTGCCGAGCCGCCTGCCGACGCCGGCAGGACCGTACTGGTCACCGGCTCCACCGACGGCCTGGGCCGCGCGCTGGCGCTGGCGCTGGCGGCGCAGGGCGCGCACGTCATCGTCCATGGCCGCAACGCCGCGCGCGGCCAGGCGGTGGTCGACGAGATCGCCGCCGCGGGACAGGGCTCGGCGGAATTCGTCGCCGCCGATTTCGCCTCGCTCCAGGGCGTGCGCGACTTCGCCGACGCCATCGCCGCCCGCCACCCGCGGCTCGACCTGCTGGTCAACAACGCCGGCATCGCGATCACCGGCGCCCAGCCGCGGCGGACCAGCGAGGACGGCCACGAACTGCAGTTCGCGGTCAACTACCTGGCCGGCTGGATCCTGGTGCACCGGCTGCGCCCGGCGCTGGCGGCGGCGGCGCCGTCGCGGGTGGTCAACGTCGCCTCGATCAGCGCCCACGACATCGACTTCGACGACGTCATGCTGGAGCAACCCGGGGCCAGCGCCCGCGGCTACGGCCAGAGCAAGCAGGCGCAGGTGACCATGACCGCGGCACTGGCGCCGGCGTTCGCCGCCGACGGCATCACCATGATCTCGCTGCACCCGGCCACCCTGATGGACACCACCATGGTCCGCGACATCGGCGTGCCGCCGCGCACCACCGTGGCCGAGGGCCGCGACACGGTCATGGCCCTGATCGACGCGCCGACCCTGGTACCCGGCGCCTTCTACGTCGACGGCAAGCCGGCGCCGCTGGCGGCGCAGTCGGAAGACGCCCGGGCCCAGGCCCGGCTGCTGGCGCTGAGCCGGACGCTCACCGGCGTCGGCGGCGACTGAGGCGCGGCGGGCAGCCACCGGGGCGGCCGCGGCCTGACGGCTTCCGGCGACCCGGGACGCACCTCCGGACGTCGGGCACGGCCCACCCGCGGGTCCGGCCGGCGCGCCGGCCGCCGGCGCCCGCCCCGGCCATGACTTCCGCCCCGCTCCGCGGCGTCAGCGATGCCCGATGCTCGGCGTCCCGTCCCGTCCGGAGCCTGCCGGTGAAAGCCGCACTGTCCCTGCTGTCCCTGAGCGTCGTCCTGCTGGCCGCCTGCGACCGGGCCCCGGCACCTCCTCCGGACAGCGCCGCCACCCCCGCCGCGACCCCGGCCGCCCCGGCGGTCCAGCGCCCGGCCCGCAGCTACCGCATCGAGGATTTCGTCGAGAGCACCAGCGTCGCCGGCGCCAGCTTCTCGCACGACGAGTCGCGGATCCTGTTCTCGTCCAACCGCAGCGGCACCTGGAACGTCTACCACCTGCCGGTGGCCGGCGGCGAGTGGACGGCGGTGACCGAAGGCAGCGGCGACAACAGCTTCGCGGTCGCCTTCTTCCCGGCCGACGACCGCATCCTGCTGACCCGCGACCAGGGCGGCAACGAGCTCAACCACCTGTACGTCGTCGAGGCCGACGGCAGCGAGCGCGACCTGACGCCCGGCGAGAACCTGAAGGCGATGTTCGCCGGCTTCAGCCAGGACGGCGACCGCTTCTTCGTGCTCAGCAACGAGCGCGACGCGCGCTACTTCGACGTCTACGCCTACGACGCCGGCAGCTACGCGCGCGAGCTGATCTTCCGCAACGACACCGGCTTCCAGCCCGGTCCGGTCAGCGGCGACGGCCGCTACATCGCGCTGGCCAAGCCGGACACCACGGTCAACAACGACATCTACCTGCACGACCGGCAGAGCGGCGAGACCACGCACCTGAGCCCGCACGAGGGCAACGCCCAGTTCGCGGTCGAGGACTTCGCGCCGGACGCCAGCCACCTGCTGTACACCAGCAACGACGGCAGCGAGTTCTTCCGCCTGCGCCGCTTCGACCTGGCCAGCGGCGAACACGCCGACGTCCAGCAGGCCGACTGGGACATCGTCTACGCCAGCTACTCGCACAACGGTCGCTACCGGGCGGTCGGCATCAATGCCGACGGTTCGGTGATGGTCGAGCTGTACGAGGCCGCCAGCGGCGCCCGGGTGCCGCTGCCGGCGCTGCCGGCCGGCGAGATCCGCGGCCTGTCGATGGCCCGCTCCGAACAGCGCCTGGCCTTCTACCTCAACGGCGACCGCCAGCCCAGCGACCTCTACGCCCTGGAGCTGGGCGGCGAGCCGCGGCAACTGGTGAAGGCGCTGAACCCGGCGATCGATCCGGCCGACCTGGTCGATTCCACCGTGGTGCGCTTCCCCAGCTTCGACGGCATGGAGATCCCCAACATCCTGTGGAAGCCGCACCAGGCCAGCGCCGGCACGCCGGTGCCGGCGATCGTCCTGGTGCACGGCGGCCCGGGCGGCCAGACCACCCGCTCCTGGAACTACGTGGCCCAGTACCTGGCCAACAACGGCTACGCGGTGCTCGGCATCAACAACCGCGGCAGCTCCGGCTACGGCAAGACCTTCTTCGCCGCCGACGACGGCAGGCACGGCCGCGAGCCGCTGTGGGACTGCCTGGAGGCGCGCAAGTGGCTGGCCGCCCAGGACTGGGTCGACGGCGACCGGATCGGCATCATGGGCGGCAGCTACGGCGGCTACATGACGCTGGCGGCGCTGGCCTTCCACCCGGAGGAGTTCGACGTCGGCGTCAACATCTTCGGCGTCAGCAACTGGATCCGAACCCTGGAGAGCATCCCGCCGTGGTGGGAGAGCCAGCGCGAGGCCCTGTACGCGGAGATCGGCCACCCCGAGCGCGACCGCGAGTTCCTGATCGCGACCTCGCCGCTGTTCCATGCCGACAAGATCGTCCGGCCGCTGATCGTCCTGCAGGGCGCCAACGACCCGCGCGTCATCCAGGCCGAGAGCGACGACATCGTCGCCGCGGTGCGCGCCAGCGGCGTGCCGGTCGAGTACGTGCTGTTCGACGACGAGGGCCACGGCTTCACCCGCAAGAAGAACCAGATCGAGGGTTACGCCCGCGTGCTGGCCTTCCTCGACACCCACCTCAAGGGCAAGCGGGTGGCGCCGGGCGGCTGAGCCGTGCGCCACGGCGGCCGGGTCGTCCGGCCGCCGGCGCGCCATGGGGTAGTCGACGCATCGGCGCCGCGCCCTGCCGGACACGGTCCCGCGTCCCGGCGGTCACCCCTGCGCGCGGATGCCGACGGGCCGGATGCCGAGGGGTCCTGTAATGGCAGGCATGCGCCAGGCGTCTGAAGGGTGCCCAAGCAAGGAGCACCCATGCCACCTCCCACCCTGTCCCTGGCCGCGCCGTCGATGAGCATCCCGCTCGACCCGCCGCGCGTGGCCGAACTGGCCGGCGCCTACGGCCGCACCGTGTTCCTGTCCGCGTTCCGCGTCCTCGGCGATGCCGCCCAGGCCGAGGACGTGCAGCAGGACCTGTTCGTGCAGTTGCTGGAGCGTCCGGTGCCCGAGGTCGGCAACTGGCCGGCGTTCCTGGCGACCAGCGCCACCCGGATGGCGATCGACCGCCTGCGCCGGCAGCGCCGCTGGTTGCGACTGCTGCCGGAGGTCGCGCTGCAGGCGCTGGGCGCGTCGGTGCCGCAGCCCGACCAGCATGCCGACCAGGCCGAACAGGCCGCATGGCTGCGCGCCCGCCTCGCCCGCCTGCCGCGCCTGCAGGCCCAGTGCTTCGCCCTGCGCCATCTCGATGGCCTCGACAACGCCGCGATCGCCCGCGCCCTGGGCATCGCTCCCGGCCATGTCGCCGTCTGCCTGCATCGCGCCGGCCGAGCCCTGTGCGCACACATCACCCCCTGGACTGCCAACGAACCGGAGAAGCTGCCATGACCGCCCTCGATGACGCCGCCCTCGACCCGCGCCTGGCACGCGCGGCCACCGCCCTTCGCGCGAGCGCACCCGACGCCGGCACCGGCGACCGCGCGCAGCAGCGCCTGCTGGCCCGCCTGGCGGCCCGCCCGGCGCGGACGCGGCGGCCGCTGCACGGCGGCCTGTGGGCCCTGGCCGGCAGCGCCTGCCTGGTGCTGGCGCTGGCCCTGCTGGTCCTGCCCGGCAACGGCAACGGCCACGCCTTCGCGGCCGTGCAGCGCCATCTCGCCGACTTCCAGGCGCTGCGCATGCGCATCGACCAGCCCGGCGCCGGCGACCTCGCAGGCCAGAGCGTGCAGGTGGCGATGCTGCGCAGCGGCCAGGTCCGTGTCGATGTCGAGGGCGAGGTCAGCGTGGTGGTCGACCCGGTCGCCGGCCAGGCCCTGACCCTGTTGCACGGCACGCGCCAGGCCCTGCAGTTCCCGCTGCCGGTCCAGGACCTCCTGGGCGACATCGATCCCATGGCCTGGATCGCCGAGATCCGCGACTACCAGGGCCTGGCCGACCGCCTTCCGGAGCCGCGCCTGATCGGCGGGCGCACCGCCTGGGGCTGGGCACTGGAGGTCGACGGCACCCGCGTGCTGCTGTGGGCCACCGAGGAAGGCCTGCCGCTGGAACTGACCGTCGACGGCCACTCGCTGGTCGACATCGGCTTCGAGTTCGATCCGCCCGGCGGACTGGACCCGGCGCTGTTCTCGATGGCGGTCCCGCCCGGGTACGCGATGCTGCCGGTGCAGCCCTGACGGCGGCCGCGGCCTGCCCGGCGACCGGCCGGGCAGGCCGCGGCGGTGCGCGACAGCCACGCCGGACCGGTGACCGGGGGAATCAGCCGCCGGCCTCGAAGCCGTCCGCGAACAGGCCGTCACCCACCACGAAGTTCTGCATCATCCCCTCGTCCTCGTGTTCGAGGTTGTGGCAATGCAGGACGAACAGGCCGGGAACCTCGAAGGACAGGCGCACGTCGACGGTCTCGCCGACCCGCACCAGGACCGTGTCCTTCCATCCGGCATCGCTGGCCAGCGGCGTTCCGCTCCGGGCGGTCACGCGGAACCGGCTGCCGTGCATGTGCATCGGATGCGGCTGGTTGCCCTGGTTGATGAAGCGCCAGGTTTCGGTGGCGCCCAGGGGCACCAGGAAATCGATGCGCCCGCCCTCGTAGCTGGTGCCGTTGATCAGGTGCATGGCGCCCTGCTGGCCGAGCAGGAAGGTCCGCACCGGGGCCGGTCCCGGCGCCGGTCCGGGCATCGGTTCGAAGCCTGCGGGAATGGCGCCCGGTGGACCGGACAGGGGTGCGGAGACGTCGAACTGCAGGAGCGGGAAGGCACTGCCCTGCGGCGGCATCGCGATGGCCGGCGGCAGGGTGGCGGTGATCGCCAGCGGCGCGCTGACGAACGCCAGGGTGTTGCCGGCTTCCCCGCGCAGGTCGATGAGGACTTCGACGCGCTCGCCCGGCGCCAGGGGCACGCTGGTCACCGGCACCGGCGCATCGAGCAGGCCGCCGTCCGTACCGACCAGCCAGAACGGCCGGCCGTCCGCGAACGCCGGATTCAGGATGCGCGCATTGGAGCCGTTGAGCAGGCGCAGGCGCAGGACCGCCGGTTCCACGGTCGCCACCGGCGACTGGGCGCCGTTGACCAGCACCGTGTTGCCCAGGAAGCCGACCATCATGTCCGGCATCGCCGGTGCGTACTGCAGGCTGCCCGCGCTGATCCGCTTGTCGGCCAGCAACAGCGGCAGGTCGCGGCTGCCGGTGGGCAGTCCGCGCGTCTCGTCGAGGCCGTCCTCGACCAGCAGGAAGCCGGCCAGCCCGTGGTAGACCTGGAACGCGGTACGGTGGTGCGGGTGCGGGTGGTACCAGTACGTCGCGGGCCGGTCGTGCACCACGAAGCCGTAGTCGCGGCTGGCACCGGCGGGGATCGAGGCCATCGGGTGGCCGTCCATGTCCGCCGGCGGGGTCAGGCCATGCCAGTGGACGATGGTCGGCTCATCGAGGCCGTTGTCCAGGCGCAGGTCGAATTCGCCGCCCTGCGCGACGCGCAGGGTCGGCGACGGCCACTGCTGGTTGAACAGCAGGGCGCCGGGGCGGGGACCGGCGCCCAGGTCGTAGCTGCCCGGTGCCGCGGACAGCACGACAGGCTGGCCGCCCCGGTGGATCGTCCGGACAGGGGCCAGCCTGAGCCGCGGACGGGTCTGGCCCTGGACAGGCGTCACCGCCGCGAACGGCAGCATTGCGGCGGCGGCAAGCGAGGACAGGAACCGGCGGCGATCCATGGCGACCCATTTCATAAGCGATCGCGAATATACAGCATGGGACGCCGATCAGCCTGCCCACCCGCGCGCTGCCCCGGCGGGTCGACCGGCTCAGTCGCCAGACAGCCAGCGCGCCGTCGGTTCCAGCGCCACGCCGGGGCTATCGATCACGCAGCGCCGCAGCCAGGGCAGGTGGCCGGCGCCGAAGATCACCACGGCGCGTTCGCCCGCCTGCAGCTGCTGCAGCAGCTGGGCGCAGATGCGCATGTTGCGTTCGAACCAGGCGGTGTTGAGTTCGACGCCAGGCTGGTCGGCGCCGGCGCCGAACCGCAGCATGGCCATGTAGAGGCCGTGGCCGGCATCGATGCGCCCAGGGTCGTTCATGGCACGCAGCGCCGCGACGATGCCCTCGTTCCGCTGCAGGGCCTCGATTTCCGCGGTCCAGGCCGCGACCTGGCCCTGGCCGGCCAGCAGCTCGCCGTCGCGACCGTTGGCCTTCGCCCAGTCCAGGACCGCCTCGAAGGGAAAGCGGCCCTCGACGTCGATGCCGTGCACGCGGGCGTGGCCCTGCAGGCGCGCCAGCCGGAAACCGAGCTGCACCACCTCGTTGCGGGAGGGCGGCAGCTCGTCGGCCAGCCAGGCGGCGTAGCGCTGGTCGGTGAGTTCCGCCGGCCACTCCACGAACACGCGGTCCGGGGCGAACCGGGCCAGCCGTTCGACCAGGGTCGCGATCTGTTCCTGGGCTGCTGCTTCCAGCACGTCGATGCTCCTGGTGTTGTGCAGGTCCAGGCCGGGATTGGCGAAGTGCCAGGTGCCGAGCAGCAGGACCCTGGCCGGAGGTTCGGCGGCGCTGGCGGGAAGGCTGGCGAACAGCAGGACGAGGCAAAGGGCAAGGCGACGCATGCGGGCATCCTCCAGGGGTGGGCAACGCCGGTTCGATGCCGGTCCTGGCCGGCCGGTTGCCATGACCGATGGCAGGGGCGGCCGGCGTTGCGCCGCAGCATGACCGCTGCACGCCGGCGGCTAGACTCGGGTCGCGACCCGGGTCGCGCCGTTCCGCGCGGGCGCCGGCGGCGGTCGCCATGACACGGAGGTGGGCGTGCACCCGACGGACATCCGCGACCCCGGTTACTTCCACAAGGTGGTCGACTGCCAGTGGGCCTGTCCGGCGCATACGCCGGTGCCCGAATACATCCGCCTGATCGCCGCCGGGCGTCATGCCGACGCCTACATGGTGAACTGGCGCAGCAACGTCTTCCCGGGCATCCTCGGCCGTACCTGCGACCGGCCCTGCGAGCCGGCCTGCCGGCGCGGCCGGGTCGAGGAGGGCAACGGCGAGAAGCCGGAGCCGGTGGCGATCTGCCGGCTCAAGCGCGTCGCCGCCGACCTCAAGGGCGACGTCAGGGCGCGCATGCCGAAGAAGGCCGCGCGCGGCAACGGCCGGCGCATCGCCTGCATCGGTGCCGGACCCGCCTCGCTGACCGTCGCCCGCGACCTGGCGCCGCTCGGCTACCAGGTCACGGTCTACGACGCCGAGGCCAAGGCCGGCGGCTTCATGCGCACCCAGGTGCCGCGCTTCCGGCTGCCGGAACCGGTGATCGACGAGGAGGTCGGCTACGTGCTCGACCTCGGCGTCGAGTTCGTCGGCGGCCGGCGCATCGAGTCCATGAAGGCGCTGCTCGCCGAAGGCCACGATGCGGTGTTCGTCGGCTGCGGCGCGCCGCGGGGCCGCGACCTGGACCTTCCCGGCCGCCGGGAGGCGGCCGCGCACATCCACATCGGCATCGACTGGCTGGCCTCGGTGTACTTCGGCCACGTCGAGCGGGTCGGCCGCCGGGTGCTGGTGCTCGGCGGCGGCAACACGGCGATGGACTGCTGCCGGTCGGCGCGACGGCTGGGCGGCGAGACGGTGACCGTGGTGGTGCGCTCGGGCTTCGACGAGATGAAGGCCTCGCCCTGGGAGAAGGAGGATGCCATGCACGAGGGCATCCCGATCCTCGACTACCGGGTGCCGCTGGCCTTCGAGCACGAGGACGGACGGCTGACCGGCATGCGTTTCCAGCGCGTGCGCGCCGAGTACGGCGCCGACGGCCGGCGCAGCCTGGTGCCGACCGGCGAGCCCGACGAGCTGATCGCCTGCGACGAGGTGCTGGTGGCGGTCGGCCAGGAGAACGCCTTTCCCTGGATCGAGCGCGACGCCGGCATCGAGTTCGACCGCTGGGGCCTGCCGGTGCTGGACAAGGACACCCTGCAGTCGAGCCTGCCGCACGTGCTGTTCGGCGGCGACGCCGCGTTCGGCCCGAAGAACATCATCTGGGCGGTCGCGCACGGCCACGAGGCGGCGGTGTCGATCGACCGCCTGCTGAGCGGCGAGGAGCCCCGCGAACGGCCGGCACCGGCGGTGAGCCTGGTCTCCCAGAAGATGGGCATCCACGAGTGGAGCTACGACAACGACATCTCGCCCGAGGAGCGCCACAAGGTCCCCTGGGCGCCGACCGAGCAGGCCCTGCGCCGCATCGACCTGGAGGTCGAGCTGGGCTTCGACGACGCCACCGCCTGGCGCGAGGCGCAGCGCTGCCTGAACTGCGACGTGCAGACCGTGTTCGAGGACGGCAAGTGCATCGAGTGCGACGCCTGCGTCGACATCTGCCCGATGGACTGCATCAGCTTCACCGCGAACGGGCCGGAGGACGAGCTGCGCACGCGGCTGACCGCCCCGGCGCTCAACCTGGCGCAGGACCTGTACGTGTCCGGGCCGCTGAAGACGGCGCGGGTCATGGTCAAGGACGAGGACGTCTGCCTGCATTGCGGCCTGTGCGCGGAGCGCTGCCCGACCGGCGCCTGGGACATGCGCAAGTTCCTGCTGCACACCACCCAGGCCGGCCGGTCCTGCCGCGACGCCCGTCCGGAGGCGGCATGACGCCGATCGCCGCGGTCAACGACTTCGTCGTCAAGTTCGCCAACGTCAACGGTTCCGGTTCGGCCTCGGCGAACGAGCTGTTCGCGCGGGCGATCCTGCGCATGGGCGTGCCGGTCAGCCCGCGCAACATCTTCCCGTCCAACATCCAGGGACTGCCGACCTGGTACGAGGTGCGCGTCAGCGAAGCCGGCTGGCTGGGCCGGCGCGGCGGCGTCGACCTGCTGGTGCAGATGAACCCGCAGACCTGGGACGCCGACGTCGCCGAGCTCCCTGCGGGCGGCTACCTGCTGTACGACAGCAGCCGGCCGCTGCCGCCGGGCCGCCTGCGCGACGACATCGTCGTGCTCGGCGTGCCGCTGACCCGGATCTGCGCCGAGCACTACCAGGACCCGCGGCAGCGCCAGCTGTTCAAGAACATCATGTACCTGGGCGTGCTGTCGGTGCTGCTGGGCATCGACCGCGAGGCCATCGTGCGCCTGGTCGGCGAGCAGTACCGGGGCAAGGAAAAGCTGCTGGAGGCCAACCTCGGCGCCCTGGACCTCGGCCGCGCCCACGCCCTGGCGCACTTCCCGGACGGCATCGGCCTGCAGGTGCGCGCCGCCGACGCGGTCGGCGAGCGCATCTTCATGGAGGGCAACGCCGCGGTGGCGCTGGGCATGGTCTACGGCGGCGCCACCGTGTGCGCCTGGTACCCGATCACGCCCTCGTCCTCGGTCGCCGAGGCGTTCCAGAAGTACTGCCAGAAGTTCCGTGCCGGCGAGGACGGCAACCGTCACGCCATCATCCAGGCGGAGGACGAGATCGCCTCGATCGGCATGGTGGTGGGCGCCGGCTGGAACGGCGCCCGCGCGTTCACGGCGACTTCCGGCCCGGGCGTGTCGCTGATGACCGAGTTCATCGGCCTGGCCTACATGGCCGAGATCCCGGCAACCATCGTCAACGTCCAGCGCGGCGGGCCGTCGACCGGCATGCCGACCCGCACCCAGCAGGCCGACCTGCTGTCCTGCGCCTATGCCTCGCACGGCGACACCCGGCACGTGATGCTGTTTCCCGAGGATCCAACCGAGTGCTTCGCGTTCGCCGCCGACGCCCTCGACCTGGCCGACCGCCTGCAGACACCGGTGTTCCTGATGACCGACCTCGACATCGGCATGAACCAGCGGCTGTGCGCGCCGCTGGCCTGGGACGATGCGCGCCGGTACGACCGCGGCAAGGTGCTGTCCGCAGAGCAGCTGGAGGACGGCCGCGAGTTCGGACGCTACCTGGACGCCGACGGCGACGGCATCCCCTGGCGGACCTGGCCGGGCACCCACCCGACCCGCGGCGCCTTCTTCACCCGCGGCACCACCAAGGATCCCTGGGCGCGCTACTCCGAGCGCGGCCCCGACTACGTCTACAACATCGAGCGGCTGCGCCGGAAGTGGCGCACCGCCGCCGGTCTGGTGCCGGCGCCGGTGCCGGCCGCGGCGGCCCAGGGCGCCCGCGCCGGCGTCATCCACTACGGCTCGACCAGCCCGGCGATGGCCGAGGCGCTGGCCGCGCTGGCCGCCGCCGGCCTGCACCTGGATGCCCTGCGCCTGCGCGCCTTCCCGTTCCCGCAGTCGGTGCTGGAGTTCATCGAGGGCCACGAGCGCGTGTTCGTGGTCGAGCAGAACGCCGACGGCCAGATGCGCATGCTGCTGGTCAACGAGTTCGGCGTCGATCCGGCGCGCCTGGTCCCGGTGCTGCACTACGACGGCACGCCGATCACCGCGCGCTTCATCGTCGACGCGATCACCGCGGTGCTGGGCGCCAGCCCGGTCCGCCCGCAACCGGAGCGCGTGACATGACCTGGATCGCCAAGCCCAGGCTGCACCACCCCAGCCTGTCCCGCAACGCGGTCGGCTACACCCGGCGCGACTACGAGGGCAAGGTCTCCACCCTGTGCGCCGGCTGCGGTCACGACTCGATCTCGGCGGCGATCATCCAGGCCTGCTGGGAGCTGGACATCGAGCCGCACCGGGTCGCCAAGCTGTCCGGCATCGGCTGCAGCAGCAAAACGCCGGACTACTTCCTGGGCAACTCGCACGGCTTCAACACCGTGCACGGCCGCATGCCCTCGGTGCTGACCGGCGCCAACCTGGCCAACCGCGGGCTGACCTACCTCGGCGTGTCCGGCGACGGCGATTCCGCCTCGATCGGCATGGGCCAGTTCGTGCACGCGATCCGGCGCGGCGTCGACATGGCCTACATCGTCGAGAACAACGGCGTGTACGGCCTGACCAAGGGCCAGTTCTCGGCGACCGCCGACCAGGGCTCGGTGTCCAAGCGCGGCGTCGCCAACTCGGACGCGCCGATCGACCTGGTCGGCCTGGCCCTGCAGCTGGGCGCCACCTACGTGGCACGCGGCTTCTCCGGCGACAAGGCGCAACTGGTGCCGCTGATCAAGGGCGCGCTCGGCCATCGCGGCGTCGCCATCCTCGACGTGATCAGCCCCTGCGTGGCCTTCAACAACCACGCCGGCAGCACCAAGAGCTACGACTACGTGCGCGAGCACAACGACGCGGTCAACCGCCTCGACGTGATCGAGGGCCGCGCGGCGATCGCGGTCGACTACGACCCGGGCGAGGCGATCGACGTGGTCCAGCACGACGGCAGCGTGCTGCGCCTGCGCAAGCTGGACCCGGACTACGACCCGACCGACCGCCTGGCGGCGATGGCCTACGTCAACCTGCACCAGGCGCGCGGCGAGGTGGTCACCGGCCTGCTGCACGTCGATCCGGCGGCAACCGACCTGCACGGCCACCTGGGCACGGTGGCCACGCCGCTCAACCAGCTCGGCGCCGCCGAGCTGTGTCCGGGCGCCGCGGCCCTGGCGAAGATCAACGCCGCCCTGCGCTGATCCCGGCCGCCGCCGTCCCCTGCCGACGCGCGCTGCGAGACCGCCGCCAGCGCCGGAAACCGCTGGCGCCCGGGCGCGCTGCGGCAGCGGCGCCGGGCGGCAAGGCGCTTCCCGGCAACGGCGCGCTCAGCGCAGGGTCTTGAGGGCGCCGGCCCAGGCCAGCAGCTGGTCGAGCAGGGCGTTCACCGACTTCTCGTGGTGCGCGGCCGGCTTGAAGCGGGTGAATTCCTCGAAGTCGGTGAACAGCGATAGCATCACCTGGCTGCGCACGTGGGCGATCTGCAGTTCCGAGCAGATCGCGCGCAGGTTCTCGATGGCGCGGCTGCCGCCGGCGCTGCCGTAGCCGATGAAGCCGGCCGCCTTGTTGTTCCATTCCTTGTAGAGGAAGTCGATGGCGTTCTTCAGCGCGCCCGAGGTGGCGTGGTTGTACTCGGGGGTGACGAACACGTAGCCGTCGAACGGCGCGACCGCCGCCGACCAGGCGCGGGTGTGGTCCTTGCTGTACTTGCCCTGCGAGGGCGGCACCGGCTCGTCCAGCAGGGGCAGGTCGAAGTCGGCGATGTCGACGACCGCGTAGTCCGCGTCGCCGCGCTTGCCGGCCAGGCCGTGCGCCCAGCGGGCGACGTCGCGGGCCTTGCGGCCGGGACGGGTGCTGCCGACGATGAAGGCGATCCTGAGCATGGCCGGTCTCCTTGGGGAAAGCCGGCACGTTAGCACCGCGACCGTTACCGCCGGGTCGATGCACCGGCGTCCGGGCGCGCCCGGTGCCGGGCCGGCTTCGCCCTCAGCCGGCCAGCCGGCCGATGTCGGCGATCCGGCCGAACAGGCCGTGCAGGCGCGCGAGCAGGGCCAGGCGGTTGCCGCGCACGGCCGGGTCCTCGGCCATCACCATCACCTGGTCGAAGAAGGCGTCGACCGCCGGCCGCAGCGCGGCCAGGCGGGTCAGCGCCGCCTCGTACCGGCGGGCCTGGAACAGCGGCGCGGTGTCGTCCTCGGCGGCGGCCAGCGCCGCGGCCAGGTCGCGTTCGGCGTCGACCTCGAAGCGGGCCGGGTCGACCGCATCGGGGACGGCTTCGCCGGCCTCCTGGGCCTTGCGCAGCAGGTTGCCGCAGCGCTTGTTGGCGGCGGCCAGCGCCGCGAAGGCCTCGTCGCCCACGAACGGCAGCAGGGCGCGGTAGCGCTGGTCGAAGTCGACCAGGGAGCCGGTCGGCAGGGCGGCCACGGCATCGAACACCAGGGTGTCGTAGCCGTCGCGCTGCTCGTAGTAGCCGCGAAGTCGTTCGACAACGAAGTCCCCGACTTCCTTCAGCACCCCGGGAGAGGGCAGCGCAATGGTGCCGGACTGCTTGGCGGACACTTGGACGCCCTCGTCACGAGCGCGGTCCGTCGCCTCTCGTTGATGGCGTGCAGCGACACGGATCATGCCGTCCTCCACAAGGGCCATCGCGTTCCCGAGTAGAACCGTCACATCGAGATCGAGGTCGCTCTCGATAAGTGAGCGGGCAAGGCCAAGCGCACTTCGACGCAGGGCGAAGGGATCCTTGTTGCCGGTCGGCCGGAGTCCTGCCGCGAAGCCACCGGCGAGCGTGTCCAGCCGCTCGGCCACTGCCAACACACGTCCCAGCGGGGAGCCAGCGATGCCGTCTCCAGCATTGCGTGGCATGTAGACCTCGTCCAGTGCCACTGCCAATGCTTGACGGTCACTTTCAGTAAGGTCTGCAAGAGCTGCATCCTCAACAGCTAGGTAGCGTCCCGCAATGCCTTGAAGTTCCGGGAATTCACCGACCAGGCGAGAGCGCAGGTCCGCTTTGGACAGCAGTGCTGCGCGGCGTGCCAATCTTGAATCGACGCCGGCAGCAGGCGCGATCTCTGCCGCCAGCTCGGCGACGCGGCCCGCCTTGTCGGCCAGGCTGCCCAGCTTCGCCTGGTAGGTGACCGTGGCCAGTTCCCCGTTCATCGCCGACAGGCCCTGCTTGCGGTCCTCGTCGAAGAAGAAGGCGGCGTCGGCGAAGCGCGGGCGGATCACGCGCTCGTAGCCCTGGCGCACCTGCGCCGGGTCGGCGGACGCGATGTTGGCGATGCCGATGAAGTGCTCGGTGAGCTGGCCGCGCCCGTCCAGCACCGGGAAGAATTTCTGGTTGGTCTCCATGGTGAGCACCAGGGCCTCCTGCGGCACGCGCAGGAACTCCGACCCGAAGCGGCAGGCGACCGCCACCGGCCATTCCACCAGGCAGTTGACCTCCTCGAGCACGCCGGCGTCGATGCGGGCCCGGCCACCCGCCGCACGTGCGGCCGCGTCGACCAGGGATTCGATCGCGGCGGCGCGCCGCGCGGGATCGACCATCACCTTCGCTCTTTCCAGCGCGTCCATGTACTCGCCCGGCGTGCCCAGCGCGACCGCCGCCGGATGATGGAAGCGATGGCCGTAAGAGGTCCGCCCGCTGCGCACGCCCAGCAGTTCCATGTCGACGACGTCGCCGCCGAGCAGCACCACAAGCCAGTGCACCGGGCGGATGAAGGCGTGCTCGTGGTCGCCCCAGCGCATCGGCTTGGGGATCGGCAGCCCCCTGACCGCGGCGGCCAGCACCTCGGGCAGCAGTTCGGCGGTGGCGCGCCCCGGGTTCTCCTGGCGCAGCACGAAGCGCTCGCCCTTGGCGTCGGTGCCGCGGGCCAGAGCGGTCCAGTCGACCCCGGCCTTCTGCGCGAAGCCGAGCAGGGCGCGGGTCGGCTGGCCGTCGGCGTCCAGGCCGATGTTGAGGTAGGGACCGGGCAGCTCGGTCTGCCGGGTCGGCTGCAGGGCCGGCACTGCGTCGGCCAGCACCGCCAGGCGGCGCGGCGTGTACAGCGCGCGCAGGGCGTCGCGCGGCAGCTCGATGCCCTGCGCGGCCAGCCCGGCGTGCACGCCGTCGGCCAGCGCCGCGGCCAGCCCGGGCAGGGCCTTGACCGGCAGCTCCTCGCAGCCCAGTTCGATCAGCAACGGCAGTGTCTGGCTCATGGTGTGTCCTGGTGCCTGGAGGGTCGCGCCGGGCGCGGCCGGTGCCGGCGCGCGGCGCGCCGGCGGGGTGGATCGTGCCGGATCAGGCGGCGGCTCGCCCGTTCTTCAGGCCGGGGAAACCGAGCTTCTCGCGCTGCGCGTGGTAGCACTCGGCCACCGCCCGCGCCAGGGTGCGCACCCGCAGGATGTAGCGCTGCCGCTCGGTGACCGAGATCGCGCGCCGGGCATCGAGCAGGTTGAAGGTGTGCGAGGCCTTGCAGACCTGTTCGTAGGCGGGCAGCGGCAGGCCCAGATCGACCAGGCGCGCGGCCTGCGCCTCGCAGGTGTCGAACCAGGCCAGCAGCGACGGCACGTCGGCGTGCTCGAAGTTGTAGGTGCTCTGCTCGACCTCGTTCTGGTGGAACACGTCGCCATAGGTCACCGGGCCCTGCGGGCCGACCGTCCAGACCAGGTCGTAGACGTTCTCGACGCCCTGCAGGTACATCGCCAGGCGCTCCAGGCCGTAGGTGATCTCGCCGGTGACCGGCCGGCACTCCAGGCCGCCGGCCTGCTGGAAGTAGGTGAACTGGGTGACCTCCATGCCGTTCAGCCAGACCTCCCAGCCCAGGCCCCAGGCGCCCAGGGTCGGCGACTCCCAGTTGTCCTCGACCAGGCGCAGGTCGTGCACCAGCGGGTCGACGCCGAGCGCCTTCAGCGACTCGAAGTACAGCTCGACGATGTCGTCCGGGTTCGGCTTCATCACCACCTGGTACTGGTAGTAGTGCTGCAGGCGGTTCGGGTTGTCGCCGTAGCGGCCGTCGGTGGGGCGGCGGCTGGGCTGCACGTAGGCGGCGTTCCAGGGCTCGGGCCCGAGCGCGCGCAGGAAGGTGGCCGGGTGGAAGGTGCCGGCGCCGACCTCGGTGTCGAGCGGCTGCAGCAGCACGCAGCCCTGCGCCGCCCAGTAGCGGTTCAGGGTCTGGATCAGGTCCTGGAAGGAAAGGGCGTCCACGCGCGCTCCGGGCTCGGCGGCAAAGCCTGAAAGTATAGCGGCGGGGTGCCGGTCGCCCGCGGCCGGCGTGCGGCCGGAGCACGGCTTGCCGGCTGCGGCCACGAATGCCGGTCCGGCGGTGCTGGGGCGCAAGCGGTTGAATCGCCTGGCGCCTGTCCGGACATGCGCGGGACGGCGGGTGGCTGCACGAACGACCAGGAGGGTGGACTTCCGGCAGGCGGGCGGGCGCCGGTGGGTTGGCGCGGGGACCCGCTCCGGGGAGAGGGAACGGGCTGTGGCGGGTGCCGTCCACGCCGCGGGCGCGGTCGCGTGCGAGGGGACGAAGGCGGGATCGCGGGGGCGCGCGGAGCCGTGCGCCCCTATCCCGGCAAGGGCGCAGGACGCGCCCCCGCCGGTGGAACGGCGTCAGCCGGCGGCGCGCTTGCTGGCCGGACGCTTCTTCGGGGTCACCGCGGCGGCGTTGGCGCGCGCGCGCGTGCGCCACTGCTTGATGGTGTCGTTGAGCTTGAGGGTCTCGAGGTAGAGCTCGATCGCCTCGTTGGTGACGTCGTAGAGCGGACGCCCCATCACGGCGGCAACGGCCTTCAGGGAATCGCGGTAGCGCTTGGCGACGCGCAGGCTGGCGTCGCGGGTGTCATCGGCGGGTTCGGTGCTCATGGTCGGGTGATCTCGTTGGAATGGTAGGAATGGTCGAGAGCCGTCCGGCCCCAGTCGGGACCGGGCCGCAGGCGGCGCGCACACCCTTGCCGCAAGGCGCGTGGAGTCGGGGCGCGACCCCCGGAGTCCACAGGTGAAACGCGTCGCCATTGCGGACAACCGGACCAATGCGACCGGATGCCCGCAATGGCGCCTTATAGCACAAGTTGCGCAGTGAAATCACGTCCCGGCCGGGGCTGGCGGCGGTCGTCGCGCCCCGGCTTCGTCCCGCCGCTGCCGACGGGCGTCGCGGCGACGCTCCAGGCTCAGCCGCCCGCGTCGCCGCGTCGCACGACCAGGCGGGCGGCGGCGATCAGGCCGAGCTCGAACAGCAGCCACATCGGCACCGCCAGCATGATCTGCGAGAGCACGTCGGGCGGCGTGACGATGGCTCCGATGACGAAGGCGCCGACGATCACGTAGGGGCGGCTGCTGCGCAGCCGTGCGACGTCCATCCAGCCGGTGGCGACGACTATGACGGTGGCCACCGGCACCTCGAAGCTGAGCCCGAACGCCAGGAACAGCATCAGCACGAAGTCCAGGTAGCGGCCGATGTCGGTCATCATCGCCACCCCTTCCGGGGTCATGCTGGCGATGAAGGTGAAGACCACGGGCATCACCAGGAAGAAGGCGAATGCGCAGCCCAGGTAGAACAGCAGGGTGCTGGACACCAGCAACGGCACCGCCAGCCGCTTCTCGTGCCGGTACAGGGCGGGCGCCACGAAGGCCCAGGCCTGGTAGAGGATGTAGGGCATGGTCGCCAGCAGGGCGACGAAGAAGGCCATCTTGATCGGCGTCAGGAACGGCCCGGCGACCTCGATGGCGACCAGCTGGCTGCCCTCGGGCAGGCGCCCCAGCAGCGGCTGCGCCAGCACCGCGTAGATCTGGCGGGCGAACGGCACCAGCAGCACGAACACCAGCAGGACCGCGGCCACCGCGCGCAGCAGGCGGTTGCGCAGCTCGGTCAGGTGTTCGATGAAGCTCAGCTCGGCGTCCTGGCCGGCCTCCGGATCAGGGGCGCTCATCGGCTGGCGTCGCCGGCGGTTTCGGGTCGCCGCCATCGCTGCCGCGCCCGGCCAGGTCGTCGCGCAGGCGCGCCAGGCTGGCCATGGCCTCGTCGTCGCGCAGGGCCTGGCGACCCTTGTCGAGCTCGCGCTTGAGCTCGTCGGCGGCCAGTTCGCGTTCGATGTCGGACTTCAGGCCCGACCAGCTGCGCTGGGCACGGCGCAGCAGCGCCCCGGCGGTACGGGCGGCGCCGGGCAGGCGTTCGGGGCCGAGCACGAGCAGGGCGACCACGCCGATCAGCGCCAGCTCGGGCATGCTCAGGTTGAACATGACGGCGGGTGCGGCCGCCGGCTCAGTCGCGGCGCTCGCCGCGGCCGGCCTCCTGGCGGTCCGACCTGGTCTCGGCCGACGGCGGCGGGTCGGCCTCCAGCTTGGCCTTGTCCTCGTCCCCGGACAGACCCTTGCGGAAGCCGCGGATCGCCTCGCCGAGGTCGCCGCCGAGGTTGCGCAGCTTCTTGGTGCCGAACAGCAGCACCACCACCAGCAGCACGATCAGCCAGTGCCAGATGCTTGTGAAACCCATGGCTCATGCTCCTGCGGGCGGGCCGTCCATGGTAGCGCACGGCCCTTGCGATGGTTGGATCGGTGCGCGGGCGGGACGGCTCCGCCGGTCGCTGGCAGCAACGGCCGCGGGCTCAGCGGCTGGTGTATTCCTCCAGGCGGTCGCGGAAGTCGACCACCGCGCCCGGCACGTTGGCGACGCCGCCCTCGAAGATCCGGCGCGGCGTGACGTTGCGCCCGAAGATGCGCTGGTTGGAGCGGTGGTCGATGCTGATCACGCTGCCGTCCAGGGCGACACCGGCGAACAGGCCGCGGCTGCGCGAGTACGAGTAGATCTCGGCGCGCAGCTGGCCGTCGGTGGAGGCGGCGGCGCTGCGCCCGACCGGGCCGGCCGCGACCGAGGCGTCGGCGCCCATGGTGAACTTGCCGTTGACGATGGTGTCGACGCCGCGCTGGCTGCGGAACACCAGGATCACGTCGGTGGCCTGGACGCCGGCCTGCCAGCCGACGCTGCCGCCGCTGAGGCGGATGAAGCTGGGGTTGCTCCAGGTGCCGTCCGGGCTCTTCACCGACAGCAGGCCGCGGCCATGGCGGCCGCCGAGCACCAGGCCGGCCTTGACCACGTCGGGGATCACGGCGATCGCGTGGGCGTCGCGCAGCATGGCCTGGGGCAGGGCGCTCTCGGGCATCCGCATCACCTCGTCGAGCACGCGGACGGCGTCCTCGGCCTTGGCGACCAGGCTGGGATTGGCCTGGGCCGGCAGGGCCAGGGCCAGCGGCATCAGGGTGAGCAGGAACAGGCGCAGGCGCGTCATGGCGGACCTCGGCAGATGGGGACCCGGGCACTATGCCGGGGTCGCGGGCAATGGCGGATTAACGCGCGATCGCCGGGACCGGGACGGAGCGGGGCCGCAGGGCCGTGGCGGCCGAGGCAGCGGGCGCGGTTGCGGCTCGCGATCCGGGGTCGGGTCAGGCCGGACGGCGGCGCAGGCCGGCGCCGAGCAGGACCAGGGCCAGCAGCAGCAGGCCCGGCCAGGACGTGACCGGGACCCCGACCGGCGGCGCCGGCGGCGGCGTGCCGGAGACGTCGCAGCGGGTCGGCGTGATCGCCAGGCCCTTGACGCCGGTCCGGGTGGTCGGGCCGGGGGTGGCGGCGCCGGTGGCGCGGTCGATGCGCAGGATGCGGCTGGGCTGCGGCTGGCCCTGGCCGTCGACGATGTGGCCGACCGCCCAGAGGTTGCCGGCGGTGTCGAAGTCCATGCCGGCATTGGCCAGGACGATGTCGCTGGAGAACCGGCCGACCAGGGTGCTGGTGCCGTTGGCCGTGTCGATCCGGTACAGGCCCTCGTCGCCGGCGATGCCGATGCCGAAGGCCTCGTCGCCGCGCACGGCGATGTCGGCGATGCGCACGCCCAGGCGGCCCTCGGCACCGATCACCGTGGCCTGGCCGCTCAGCTTGTCCAGCCGGTAGAGGCTGCGCCGGGTCGGCGAGACCATCAGCAGCCGGCCCTGGCAGTCGAACGCCAGGCCGGGGTCGAGCTCGCCGCCGGTGCCCAGGCGCAGGTTGTCGATCGGCCGGTCCAGGGTGGTGGCGGTGCCCTGGCTGGTGGAGATCGTGACCAGCGACTTGCTGGCGTCGTTGACGCCATAGAGGAAGGTGCTGGTCTCCAGCGCCAGGCCCTCGACATCGGACTGGATCACGTTGGAGCCGGGGGCGGTCAGGTTCAGCGGCCCGATGCGGTCGGCGCTGCCGGAGGCCAGGTTGACCCGCCACAGGTTGTCGTGGGTGCCGTCGCTGGTAGGGTCGCCGGCGTTGACGATGAAGCCGAACGGCTGGGCAAGCGCGCCCGTCGCGCCGGATCCGAGGACCGCGCAGACGAGGAAACCGGCGACTGTCCGGTTCGAGGCCATCACCAAATGCACCGCAGGGCTTGCTAGTTATGACGGCCAGCCTAGCAGGAATGCCGGTGTGGTCAAGTTCCGACCGGCCCGCTGCCGCCGCCCGACCCCCGGCGCCGGGCGGCGGGCCTGGACGCGGCCGTCAGGCGCCTTGGCCTATGCTGCGGGTCTTCCCCCGGTGACCCTGCCCGCCATGCCGCCAGTCGCCCCGCCCGACCCCGCCCGGGTCCATGCCCGCCCGGAACGGGCCGCCGTCCTGCTGGTCAACCTGGGCACGCCGGATGCGCCGACACCGCGCGCCGTGCGCCGCTACCTGGCGCAGTTCCTCTCCGACCCCCGGGTCATCGAGCTGCCGCGCTGGTTCTGGCTGCCGCTGCTGCACGGCGTGATCCTGCCGATCCGCTCGCGCCGGTCCGCCCACGCCTACGCCGGCGTCTGGGGCGAGCGCGGCTCGCCCCTGCTCGGCCACAGCCAGGACCTGGCCGCCGCCGTCCAGGCGCTGGTCCCCGACGGCGTCGAGGTCGCCCTGGCCATGCGCTACGGCAATCCCTCGATTCCGGATGTCCTGGCCCGCCTGGATGCCGACCGCGGCCTGCGCCGGCTGCTGGTGCTGCCGCTGTACCCGCAGTACTCGGCGACCACCACCGCCAGCGTCTTCGACGCCGTCGCCGACCATCTGCGCGGCCTGCGCTGGCCGCCCGAGCTGCGCCAGGTCAACGACTACTGGCGCGAGGACGCCTGGCTGGACGCGGTCGCGGGATCGGTCCGCGCGCACTGGCAGGCGCACGGCCGCGGCGAGCGGCTGCTGTTCTCCTTCCACGGCATCCCGGCGCGCTACTTCCGCGCCGGCGATCCCTACCACTGCCAGTGCCAGGGCAGCGCCCGGCGGATCGCCGAGCGCCTGGGCCTGGCCGAGGGCGACTGGCAGCTCTCCTTCCAGTCGCGGGTCGGTCGTGAGGAATGGCTGCGCCCCTACACCGACGAGACCGTGGCGGGCCTGGCGCGCGCCGGCGTGCGCCGCCTGGACGTGGTCTGCCCCGGCTTCGCGGTCGACTGCCTGGAGACCCTGGAGGAGATCGCGGTGGAGAACCACGACGCCTTCCTGGCCGCCGGCGGCCAGGCCCTCGCCTACGTGCCGGCCCTGAACGCCAGTGCCGGCCATGCCGCGGTGCTGGCCGGCCTGGTGCGCCGCCACGGCCAGGGCTGGCCGGAGTTCGCGCCGGGCTGGCAGCCGGCGCAGGCGCAGACCCGCGCCCAGGACGTGGTCGCCGCCGTGGCCGACTTCGAGCGGCGCAGGCAACCGTGAGCCGGCCGGAACCGGTGCATGAGCGCCGCTTCGACCTGTCCGGCGGCCTGCGGCTCGCCGCCCGCGTGCACCATGCCGGCGCGCCGCACCGGGTGCTGGCGGTGCACGGCTGGCTGGACAACGCCGCCAGCTTCGACGCCCTGGCCGCGCACCTGCCCGACTGCGAACTGGTGGCGCTCGAGCTGGCCGGGCACGGGCGTTCCGGGCATCGGCCGGCCGGCGCCTGGTACCACTACGTCGACTACCTGGACGAGCTGGTCGAGGTGCTCGACCGGCTCGGCTGGCAGCAGTCGCACTGGCTGGGCCATTCCCTGGGCGGCGCCCTGCTGTCGCTGCTGGCCGCGGCGCGGCCGGAACGGGTCGGGCGGCTGGTCCTGCTGGAATCCGGTGGGCCACTGGGTGGCCACGCCGGCAACGCCGTAACCCAGTTGCGGCGCGGCCTGGACGACCGGGCGCGCTACCGGCCCGGCCGGCGGCCACGGGTGTTCGCCGACATCGGCCAGGCGGTGGCGGCGCGCCGCCAGGCCAATCCGGGCCTGTCCGAGCCGGCGGCGACCGCCCTGGTCGAGCGCGGCCTGGCGGCGGTCGAGGGCGGCTGGACCTGGTCCAGCGACCCGCGCCTGACCCTGGCCAGTCCGTTTCGCGTCGACGAGATGCAGGTGCGCGCCCTGCTGGCGGCGATCGCCTGCCCGACCCTGGTGCTGCTGGCCGATCCGCCGATGCCCTACCTGACGCCCGAGGACCGCGCCGCGCGCATGGCGGCGCTGGCCGGCGCGCGCATCCAGACCTTGCCCGGCCACCACCACCTGCACATGGAGACGCCGGCGCCGGTCGCCGAGGTGCTGCGGCCGTTCCTGGCCGGCGCCTGAGCGCCGGGCGCCCTCAGCCGCCGGGCCGGGCGCGGGGCGGCGCCTGCAGCAGGGCCGCCAGCAAGGCCTTCAGGCGCGCGCCGTCGGCGCGCAGCGCGGCCTGGCGCTCCCGGTAGTCGGGCAGGGCCGCCTCGACCCGGGCCCAGAAGCGCGGCCCGTGGTTGTGCTCGAACAGGTGGCACAGCTCGTGGACCAGCACGTACTCGAACTGGGCGGGCGGCGCCAGCGCCAGCGCCAGGTCCAGCGACAGGTGGCCGCGCGCCGACAGCGAACCCCACAGCGAGCGCAGCGGCCGCACGCGCACCCGGGTCGGCGCCCGGCCCAGGCGCGGCGTCCACAGCGCCAGCAACCGGCCGAGGTCCTGGCGCGCGGCCTGCTCCAGGTAGCCGCGCAGGCAGCCGGCCGCCAGCCGCTGCCGCTGTTCCGGCGGGCGGTCCGGCAGGGCCAGGCGCAGGCCTTCGTGTCCGGCGTCGACGAGCAGCGGCCGCGCGCCGGCGACCAGCTCCACGGCGACCGGCGCGCCGCGCAGCGGCAGGTCGAAGCGTTCGCCCTCGCACCAGGCAAGGCGCGGCAGGCCGCTGTCGCGCGCGGCCTGCTCGCGCAGCCGGTCGTGCAGCCAGGACGCGCGCTCGGCCAGGAAGCGCTGCGCCTCGTGCAGGGGCACCCAGGCGGGCTTGGACAGGCGCGGGCCGTCGCCGGACAGGCTCAGGCGCAGGTGGCGGGCGCGGGCGACGTCGACGACGCGCACCTGCACGGTGCCGTCCGGTCCGGACAGCGCCAGCCAGCGCTCGCGCGGCGCCCCGTTCATCCCAGGTCGAACAGCGCCTCCATGCGCTCGAACAGGCGGGTCAGCTCGCCGGTCATCAGCGCGAAGCGGGCGTCCAGCTCGGCGATCGCGTCCTCGCCGGCGACGTCGCCGAGCTGCTCGGTGACCACGTCCTCGAAGCGCAGCTTGCGCACGGTCAGGTCCTCGGCCAGCACGCACTGCAGGCGGCCGTCGTAGGCGATCGCCAGCTGCACCACCTGCTTGCCGGCGTTGACGTGCTCGCGGACTTCCTCGGCGGCCAGGTCCTGGCGCCGGCAGCGGACGATGGCGCCGTCGTCGCCGGGATCGCGCAGCTCGCACTCGTCGCCCAGCACGATGTCCTCGGGCAGGCCGTCGCCGGTCAGCCAGCCGGTCAGGATCAGCCGCGCCGAGGCCTGCGCCGCCACCGGCGTCGCCGGGAAGCTGCCCAGCGCCTCGCGCAGGCCGTGCACCACCGCCTCGGCGGCCTTGCGGCTGGCACTGTCGACGACCAGCCAGCCGCGGCCATGGTCCAGCCAGGCCAGGGTCCGCGAGGGCTTGATGAAGGCGCGCGGCATCAGCTCGGTCAGCACCTCGTCCTTGATGCGCTGCCGCTCCTTGCCGCCCGGCCGGCGGCCGCGCTCGGCCTCCAGGCGGTCGAGCTTCTCGGACAGGGTGTCGTTGACCACCTGCGCCGGCAGCAGGCGCGACTCGGCGCCGAACGCCACCAGGCTGTGCCGGCCCAGGCCATGGCCGAGCACGTCCTGGTTGCGGCCATAGGGCGACACGAAGCCCTGGCTGGCCAGCTCCAGCGGCCCGGGCGGCCGCAGCCGGTGGCCGTCCAGGGCCTCGACCAGCTCGGCATGGGTCGGCACGGCGGCGGCGGGAAGCTGGAACAGGGTCAGGTTGCGGAACATGCGGTGGTCGGGTCCGGGGTCGGCGGGCGGGGCGGGAAGGGTAACCCAGGGCGATGGCGACGTCGCCGACGACCGCTCACCGCGTTACCGCGATGTCCATAGGTACTGATGTCGCAGCGGTGTGCCACACTGGCGTCCGGACCGCGAGGCACGCACTGGAGGTCGGGCGATGGGGGAAATCGGACAGTGCGACGCGAATGCGTGGGCGCGGCGACCGTGCGCTGCGCGGATGACTGGCTCCTGCCGCCGCCTCGGCGCGATTGCATTGTTCCTGATGCTCGCCTGGTCCGCGGCCACGCATGCGCAGCCCCGATCGGAGCTCTCCTGGACGCTGTGGCCCGTACCCTTCGGGAGCCAGGGTCTGGACAACGGCCATGTGCTGACGATCGGTGCCGACGGACAGCAGGGGTTCCTACACAGGTCCCGGGACGACTGGTACCTGTTCCGTGAAGACGTCGCGGGGCAACTGGTTCGCGAGGGGGGTCCGCTTCGCACCTCGACCGGCCGGGGCATTCTGGTGGTGCGCTCCGCCACCGGTCCTGACAGGGTGCTGGCGTCGCACCAGACCGCCACCTACCTGAGGCAGCGCCTGACCCTCCACCTCGTCAGGCCTTTCCGACACTTGGCATCCGTCGAGGTGCCGCTCGCGTTCACTCCCAAGGCGGCGGGGGAGTTCCTGTCCGCCGGTCGCATGGAGCTGTTCGGCATCGAGCGCGTCAACGGGGTCGACCATGCGGCCCTGTACGACTGGGACACCGGTGCACGCCTGTGGATCGACGACCAGTCGGCCAGCGACGCGTATGCCCTGCCCGTGGACGAAGACGGCCGGTATGGACTGGTGGTGGCAGGAACAAAGGGTCGGATCCTCGACCGCGCCACCTTCGCAGTCCGGACCACCTGGGTCGGGCATTCGGCGGACCGGATCACGCCGGGACAGTTCGACGCACCCGGCGTTCCGGGCTTCGTTATCGACAGCAGCTCGCAGAACGACATCGGATTCCGGGTCTTCGGCGGCCGCCCCCTGGGACTGCTGCGCACGCTGGCAGGCCCGCAGGTAGCCTGTCCCTGCAAGGTGGTGGACCTTGATGGCGACGGGCGTGACGAACTGCTGGTCGATTGGAGCAGTGGGCATTCCGTGGTCGACGCCGGGGATGGCAGCTTCCGGGTTTTTCCGGCGCCAGCCCCTTCCGGCGCATCGTCTCTGGCCTGGCGTCTGAGTCTGGACGGCCCGGTGCGGGCGACCTGGGTCGATGGCGACCGGCTCGTCTTCTACGACATCCGAAACCACCAGCTCCGGCAGGAGTTCGGACTGAATTCCGGCCCGTTCGATGCGCTGACCTGGTTCCTGCCGGCCTGGCATCCGCAGCCCCTGGTCGCCTTCCTGGGGTCCAGCACCGCCGGCAGGGCGGTTCATCTGATCGATGCGGACACCACCGCACCAGTGCTGGTGCGGTCCGCCCCCGGAACCGCGTGGCAGCCTATGCTCGTGGCCGGCGACCTGGACGGGGCTGCGGGCCAGGAGCTGGCCATCATCGATCAGCTGTGTTGCACCGACATGGGCATCGCGGCCCTGCATGGGAGCGGCCTGGAACCGCTCTGGCGGATTCCCCCCGAGGATCCGGAGCTGACGGGATTCTGGACCAAACGTGCGATTACGGCCGACTGGAACGGCGACGGCGCCGAGGACCTCGTGCTGCTCGGCTTCGACTACATCCTCCAGGGCTATCTGGAGGTGATCGTTCTGGATGGACCGACCGGGTCGCTCCTGTGGCGATCGCCACCCCTGTCGCCCTCCTCGGTGGTTCCCGGATCGCTGGCTTTCGGTGAGTTCGACGAGGTGCCGGGCCCGGACCTCCTGGTCGCGAATGGATCGACGGTCCGGACCTTCGCCGCCCCCTCCGGGCAGCTGGGCTGGTGGTGGTCGCCACCGGTCGGGCACGCGCCCTGGCAGGCGCTGGTGTGGCGCGAACAGGGCGGTTGCGCGATCTCCACGCTGTCGCTGGGCCAGTACCACCGCAGCTACCGTTGCGGCGACTGGACACAGCTCGACCAGCAGATCCTCCCGCCAGGCAACAGGCTGGCTGGTTTCCGGGAGATCGACCCGGGCGAACGCTCGATCGCCTTCCTGGCAGACCTGCCGGAGGATCCGGCCACTCCCGGGTACGTCGCTTCGGTGGTTGCGATCGGTGCGGTCGGCAGGCCTTTCGAGAACCTGCCGCATCGCCTGGAAGCGAACGGAAGGATCCCGTTCCACGGCGGCGTGCTGGTCGAGGGGCAAACGCGTCGCATCCTCGTTGGCGCGCGGGACGCGATCCACCAGGCTCGGGTCTGGGTGGATGCCATCATGGCCGGGGACTTCGACTGACGCCTGCGGCGACCCGCTCGCGCTGGTCGCCGCATCGGCGCGGCGCTGGCGCCAGGGCCTGGATGCCGCGGGTCTGGTGCCGCCTACCGCTCCTGGCCGAAGTCGCCGGCCAGCCAGTCGCCGGCATCGGGCAGTCGCGCCTCGCCGCGCCGGCCCAGCGCCGCGAAATCGAACAGGTCGGGGTCGGCGAGCAGGCGCGGCTGCACGGAGCCCAGGGCGCGGGCGATGGTCTCGATGCGGCCGGGGAAGCGGCGCTGCCAGTCCTGCAGCAGGGTCTTCACCGCCTGCCGCTGCAACTGCTCCTGGGAACCGCACAGGTTGCAGGGCAGGATCGGGAAGGCCCGGTCCTGCGCGTAGCGGGCGATGTCGGCCTCGGCGCACAGCGCCAGCGGCCGGATCACCACGTGGCGGCCGTCGTCGCTGAGCAGCTTGGGCGGCATCGAGGCCAGCCGGCCCTGGAAGAACAGGTTGAGGAACAGGGTCTCGATCAGGTCGTCGCGGTGGTGGCCCAGCGCGATCTTCGTGTAGCCCTCGCGCTCGGCATGGGCGTACAGCGCGCCACGGCGCAGACGCGAGCACAGCCCGCACATCGTGCGGCCCTCGGGCACCACGCGGGTGACCACGCTGTAGGTGTCCTGCTCGAGGATGGTGAACGGCACGCCGCGCGCGCGCAGCCAGCCGGGCAGCACGTCCGGGTCGTAGCCGGGCTGTTTCTGGTCCAGGTGCACGGCGTGCAGCTCGAAGGCGACCGGCGCCTTCTCGCGCAGGCGCAGCAGGACGTCGAGCAGGGTGTAGCTGTCCTTGCCGCCGGACAGGCAGACCATGACCCGGTCGCCGTCCTCGATCATGCCGAAGCGGGCGATCGCCTGGCCGACCTGGCGACGCAGGCGCTTGGCGAGCTTGTCGTGCTCGTGCTGCTGGCGGCGCGGGTCGGGCAGGGCCATGGCTGCGGAAGGGCGGCGGGACAGGACGCGATTGTACGGAAGCGGAACGGTGCGACAGCGCGGCGGTGGCCGTCCCGGGCCGGCGGGGCTCCTCGCGGAGCGGTGTTTCAGGCCGTCGCCGGCGCCGTGGCGTCCAGGTGCGACCGCGCCATCGCCACCGCTTCCGGAAACCCCACCGCCTCCCCGACCAGCGCCGGATGCCGGTTCAGGCCCATGGCGATCAGCACGCTGGCGGGCTGCGCCTGCAGGCCGGAGAGGATCACCGCGGTGCCCATGCGCCGGCAGCGGTCCAGGAAATCGGCCAGCGCCTGGGCACCGGAGGCATCGATCAGCGGCACCAGGCGCAGGCGCAGGATGAACACGGCCGGGCGGTCCGGGTACTGGTCGAGCACGGTGTCCAGGCGGTTGGCGACCGCGAAGAACAGCGGCCCGCTGATCCGGAACGCCGCGACCCCGGCCGGCAGCAGGTCGCGCTGGTCGGGCTGGGCACCACCGGCCGCGTCGTCGCGGTCCTCGTCGATCAGTTCGACGTCGGTCTCCATCGCCACCACCTCGCCCATGCGGTGCATGAACTGGAAGGCCGCCAGCACCACGCCGACCTGGATCGCCACGGTCAGGTCGAAGGCGACGGTCAGGCCGAAGGTGACCAGCAGCACCACGCGGTCGCCGACCGGGGCCTTCATCAGGTGCCGGAAACGCTCGACCTCGCTCATGTTCCAGGCCACCACCAGCAGCACCGCGGCCAGCGCCGGCAGCGGCACCCAGGCCATCAGCGGCGCCAGCACCAGCATGAACAGCAGCAGGAAGCCGGCGTGCAGCATGCCGGCGACCGGCGTGCGGCCGCCGGCGCGGACGTTGGTGGCGGTGCGGGCGATCGCGCCGGTGGCGGGCAGGGCGCCGAACAGCGCCGAGCCGACGTTGGCGACGCCCTGGGCGACCAGTTCGCAGTTGCTGCGGTGGCGGCCGCCGGTCATGCCGTCGGCGACCACCGCCGACAGCAGCGACTCGACGCCGGCCAGGAAGGCGATGGTCAGGGCGCTGGGCAGCAGCTCGGCGGTGCGCGCGAAGGGGATCTCGGGGATCGAGAAGCTCGGCAGCGCCGAGGGGATGGCGCCATGCACCGAGCCGATGGTCGCCACCGGCAGCGCCGCCAGCGCGACCACCACCGAACCGGCCACCACCGCCAGCAGGAAGCCCGGCCAGGCCGGCCGCCAGCGCCGCAGGCCGACGATCAGGGCCAGGCAGCCCGCGGTCATCGCCACCGTGGTCGCATCGAACTCGCCGAGGTGGCGTCCGTACGCTTGCAGCCGCTCGAGGAACTCGCCGGGCAGGCGCTCGATCGGCAGGCCCAGCGCGTCCTTGACCTGGCTGAGGAAGATGGTCACGGCGATGCCGGCGGTGAAGCCGGTCACCACCGGCTGCGGCATGTAGCGCATCAGGGCGCCGACCCGCAGCAGGCCGGCGGCGACCAGGATCAGCCCGGCGAGCAGGGTGCACAGCACCAGCCCGCCGTAGCCGAAGCGCTCGATGACGTTGAACACAACCGGGATGAAGGCGGCGGTCGGACCGCCGATCTGCACCCGCGAGCCGCCCAGCGCGGAGACCAGGAAACCGGCGATGATCGCGGTGTGCAGGCCCTTCTCGGGGCTGGTGCCGCTGGCGATCGCCAGCGCCATGGCCAGCGGCAGGGCGACGATGGCGACGGTCAGGCCGGCCACCAGGTCGGCGCGGAACTGGCGCGCGCCGTAGCCCTCGCGCAGCACCGTCACCAGCTTGGGCAGGTACAGGTGCCAGGTCGGAGGCGTCGCGTGATGCGCCATGGTGGACGTCGAGCTTAGCAGGCCGCCGGAGGCCGCCTTGCGGGCCGCGCCCGCCCCGCGCCCGGCGCAGTGCCGGGCGGCGCGGCCTGGAACGACCTGCCGCGCCGGGTCGCCGGGCGGCCGGCCGGGGCCGCGGAGCGCCTACGGCCGCCGGGTCGCCCGCGGCCGCAGCCCCCGGGCTGTCGTATGCTTGGGCCATGCCGCGCCGGCACCCCGGTGCCGGGGCAATCCGACGGATGCCATGGACAGCAAGGATCCCGCCAGCCTGGTGCGTCGCCTGGTCGAGCTGCGCACCGAACACCGCGACCTCGATCTGCTGATCGCCCGCCTGGCCGCCGACCAGGCGATCGACCAGGTGTCCATGGTGCGCATGAAGAAGCGCAAGCTTCGCCTCAAGGACGAGATCGCCTGGCTGGAAAACCGCCTGATCCCCGACCTCGACGCCTGAGACGGGCCAAGGGCATGCAGGCGCCGACCGGATCGGCGCCCCACAGGTCCCGCTGCGGTGGCGCGCATCCCTCGCCGGCCGCGGTTCCCGGGCGGGCCTTCCCTGTCCCGGCGCGCGGTCGGCCGGCCGATGGGGCCGGCACCCGGAGGTGCGCCGGAAAGGCCCGGGCTCAGTCGGGCGCGGCGTCGGCGTCGGCCACCGCGGCGCGGGCTTCCGGCGTCAGCTTCAGGATGCCGTGGCGGATCTCGCGCGACAGGATGCGGCGGGCGTCGTCCAGGCTGTCGGCGAGGACCTGGTCGAAGGTCAGCTTGCCGTTGCCGTCGACCGCGATCACCCCCAGCTCCCGCAGTTGCTGGATGAAGCCGCGGAACAGCGCCTTGTCGAAGAACTCCGGCGCCGACATCTCCTGCAGCAGGCTCAGCCGCTGGGCGGTCAGGTGGCACAGGTTCTCCAGCTCGCCGGTGGTCAGCGTGCCCGAGCCGGAGCGCACCAGGACGGCCGCGCCGATGTAGTAGCGCTCGATCGACTGCAGCAGGCAGTGCGCCAGCAGGCGCAACTGGTACTGGCCCAGGGTGCCGCCGGTCGGCCTGCGCAGGCGGCGGCCGGCATCGCGCCCGGTCAGCACGCGCTGCTCGATCAGCAGGTCGGCGGTGCGCTCCAGTTCCGCGACGAAGCCGTCGGCGTCCCAGTGCAGGAACAGCTCGGCCTTCAGGAAGGGATAGACGATGCGGCCGATGCGGCCGACGCTGGCGCGGGTGATCTCGCGGTTGTTGAGCAGGCAGCAGGCGATCCAGGCCGCGCACACCACCAGGTGCATGACGTTGTTGCGGTAGTAGCTGAGCAGCACGCCCTGGTCGCCCTCGGCGCTCAGCACGTCGCCGAGCGGGTGGCTGGTGCGGCGCAGCCAGCCCAGTTTCTCGGCCCAGGCGATCACCTGTTCGGGCGGGTCGGCGCACACCACCACGCGCCCGCTGTAGGGCAGGCTGGTGAACAGGGTCTGCAGCAGCGCGATCTGCGCCTTCAGGTCGGCCTCGCCCAGGGCGTGCTTGGGCGCCGACAGGATCGCCAGCGCCACCAGGTTGATGGCGTTGACCTCGGCGGCACGGTTGACCTCGACCTGGATGCGCTGGGCGAGCGCGTCGACCGCAGGGTTCAGCCACTCCGCGCGGGGATTGTCGCGCTCGGCCAGCCACTGCGGCGCATGCAGGTCCATGTGCGCGCGCAGGTCGATCGGTTCGCCGAAGCTGACCGCGGCCTGGCCGTACTTGCGGCGCAGGATGCGCAGCGACCCGAGCAGCGCGAACACCGACTCCTTGCGCTTGCCCTTGCCGGCCAGCTCGCCAAGGTAGGAGCGGCCCTCGATCAGCTTCTCGTAGCCGATGTAGACGGGCAGCAGCCTGGCCGGCTGCTGCGGCGTGCGCAGGAAGCTGCGCACGGTCATCGCCAGCATCCCGGCCTTGGGCGCCAGCAGGCGCCCGGTGCGGCTGCGGCCGCCCTCGATGAAGTATTCGATGGCGGTGCCGTTGGCGTACAGGGCGTCGACGTATTCGGCGAACACCACCGGGTAGAGGGCGTTGCCCTTGAAGCTCCGGCGCAGGAAGAAGGCGCCGCCGCGGCGCAGCAGCGGGCCCACCAGGGGCATGTTGAGGTTGATCCCGGCGGCGATGTGCGGGGGCACCAGGCCGTTGCGGTAGAGCAGGTAGGACAGGATCAGGTAGTCGATGTGGCTGCGGTGACAGGGCACGTAGACCACGGTGGCGCTGTCGGCGGCGCGCTTGGCGGTATCCAGGTGGTGGGCGCGGACGCCGTCGTAGATGCGGTTCCAGAAGCCGGTCAGCAGGAACGACATCGAGCGCACGAACGGGTGCGAGTAGTCGGCGGCGATCTCCCAGGCGTACTTGCGCGCCTGCTTCTCCGAGGCGGCCAGGCTGCTGCCGTCGCGGGCGGCCTGGGCGGCGATCGCCTCGCGTACCGCCGGGGCCGCGACCAGGCGTTCGATCAGCATGCGCCGGTGCGACAGGTCGGCGCCGATCATCGCCGTGCGCACGCGCCTGAAGTGGGTGCGCAGGACCCGTGCCAGCTTGCGCGTTGCGTGTCCCGGCGGGGTCTCGCCCTCGAGCAGGCCGCGCAGGGAGACCGGGCGCGCGATCCGCACCCAGGTGTTGCGACCGTTGAAGATCAGGGCGAGGGCGCGCTGGAACCAGCCGGTGATCGCCCAGTGCTCGGAGAACAGCACCCGGAACCAGCCCTGGTTGCGGTCCGGCGCGCGGCCCACGAACACCGACACCGGCACCAGCTGGCACTCGAAGTCGGGATCGGCGGCAGCGCGGGCGACCAGCGCCTCGAGTCCGCGGGTATCGGCGACCGCGCGGTCGCGGCGGCCGAACGGCAACGCCCTGCGGCGGGTGAGCACCAGGCGCGGCCGGCGCCGCGGCAGGTCGGGATGGGCGGCCTGGAACGGGCCGGGCAGGCCGGCCTCGCGGCAGGCCTGCTCGAGCACCAGGGCGTAGCTCAGGCCCTCGCGCTCGAGCACGTAGCACCAGGGCCGGGCCGGGTCGAAGCCCTCGCCCGGCGCCGGCTGCTCCAGGCGCAGGCGCACCCAGGGCTTCTGCAGGGCGAAGGCCAGCCGCGCCCACAGCGGGGTGGCGCGGCCGGCCGACGGCGCCTGACCGGCCATGGCGGCCGGCGGACCGTCGCGCTCAGGCGCCGCCGCTGGCCTTGTCCAGGTTCTCGAGGGCATCCTTGCCGTACCAGCGACCGTCGATCTCGACCATGGTGGTGTCGAAGGTCAGCGGCGCGCCCAGGAACTGCAGGTGCACGCGGACCTTGGCCTCGGCGCCGTTGCGCTCCAGCACCTCGGCACGGACCGAGTCGAGGCTGGCGTCGAGGTCGATGTCGTAGGCCTTGAGCGCCTTCTTGAAGCCGTCGAAGCCGATCGAGGCGAGATCCATCATGCCGTCGAAGTCCTTGGCGCGGATCTGGTCGAGGCTGTCGACGTTCATGCGGCGCGCGGCGGAGGTGACCTCGCGCACGGCCTTCTCGGCGCGCTCGACGCTGGCGAACTCGCCGGTCTCGACCCAGCGGCCGACCGCGTCGACCAGGGCGACCACCTGCGGCCGCTGCTCGGGGGTGAGCTCCTCGCTCTCGTTCACGGCGGCGATCAGGAAGCCCTTGCCCATGGCGACCATGGCCGGCAGCTGGGCCTTCATCTCGCCCTGGAACTGCTCGAGCTGGGGCCGGATCTCGGCCATCAGCTGGGCCTCGGCGTCCGGCGCGGTCAGCCGCGACATGGTCTCGGCGAACTGGGCGCGATCCTCGTCGCTGGGCGCGTCCTTGCGCATCTCCTCCAGCCAGGACTGCCGGGCCTGCTCGAGACGGGCGGGCGGCACCGAGGCTTCGAACAGCTTGCCGATGTCGCCCTCGCGCAGCAGCCGGGCGGAGTGGACGATGGTCGCCTCCGGACCGCTGCCGGACGGCGCGACGGCGGCGGATTCGTCCTTGCCGCAGGCGGCCAGCAGCAGGGCGAGCGCGCCGGCAAGGGCGAAACGGTTCAGGGTGGCGGGACGGATCATGGCGGTCTCCAGGGCTAGGGGGGGCGCAGGGGGCGCGCCGGGCGCGCCTGGCGCCGGGCATGCCGGCCGGCATGCGGACCCGTCAGTGGGCCGGGCTGGAGCCGGGACCTGCGGGCGCGGCGGCACTGTAGACCCGGGGGGCGGTGCAGGCAAGTTGCGGAAGTCATGGCCGGGGGCCGGCCCGGCGTTCAGGCGTCGTCGTCCCTGCGGGTGCGGGCGGTGGCCTCGCCTGCTTCGTCCAGCCGCAGCCGCACGGCGATCGGCCGGCAACAGACCGCACAGTCCTCGATGTAGCACTGCAGTTCGCCGCCGCCCGGGTCGGCCGGACTGTCGAAACTTTCGCCGCAGTAGGGGCAATGCAGGGTCACGTACACCGCGTTCATCGCCGCGACGCTGGCAGGAACAGCGTGAGCAGGTCGTTCAGGAAGCGCTGGCCCAGGCCGGTGGCCACCAGGCGGTCGGGATCGTCGGCCAGCAGGCCGCGCTGCCGCGCCCGGTCCAGGGCGGGGGCGATCGCCGCCAGCGGCAGGCCGGTACGCGCCTCGAACAGTCCGGCCGGCACCCCCTCGGCCAGGCGCAGGGCATTGAGCAGGAAATCGAACGGCAGGTCGGCGGCCGCCAGGGCCTGGTCGCCGCCGACCGCGGCGGCGCCGCCGGCGGCGTCCATGAAGGCGCGCGGATGACGCAGCTTCCAGCGGCGCCGGACCTGGCCGGCGACGGTCAGCTTGCCGTGGGCGCCGGCGCCGATGCCCAGGAAGTCGCCGTAGCGCCAGTAGTTGAGGTTGTGCCGGCAGGCCTGGCCGGGCAGCGCGTACGCCGAGGTCTCGTAGTGGCCGTAGCCGGCGTCGGCGAGCCGCGCCTGGCAGGCTTCCATCATCGCCGCCGCGAGGTCGTCGTCGGGCAGGCCCGGCGGCGGCTGCGCCGCGAAGGCGGTGTTCGGCTCCAGGGTCAGCTGGTAGTGCGAGACATGGCCCGGCGCCAGCGCCAGGGCGGCGTCGAGGTCGGCCAGGGCGCCGGCCAGGTCCTGGCCGGGCAGCGCGTACATCAGGTCCAGGTTGCAGCGGTCGAAGCCGGCGGCGGCCACCGACCCGGCGGCGGCACGGGCCTCGGCCGCACCGTGGATGCGGCCCAGGCGCCGCAGCAGGCGGTCGTCGAAGCTCTGCACGCCCAGGCTGATCCGGTTGACGCCGGCCTGCCGGTAGCCTTCGAAGCGGCCATGTTCGGTGGTGCCGGGATTGGCTTCCAGGGTGATCTCGGCGTCGCCGGACAGCGCCAGGCGCCGCCCGGCATGGGCCAGGATGTCGGCGATCGCCGAGGGCGGGAACAGGCTGGGCGTGCCGCCGCCGAAGAACACGCTGGTGACGGGTCGCAGCGCGAGCTCGGGCCAGGTCGCAAGGTCGTGGTCGAGGTCTGCGGCCAGCGCGCGCACGTAGTCGGCCACCGGCAGCGCGCCCGGCGCACGGTGGGAATTGAAGTCGCAGTAAGGGCACTTGCGCACGCACCAGGGCAGGTGCACGTACAGCGCCAGGGACTCCGGCGCGCGCGCGGCGCTGGCCAGCATCGCCTGCATCGGCGCGTCAGGGCCAGCCCTGCGCCAGGGCCTCGCGCAGGGCGGCGACCGCGCGGCCGCGGTGGCTGATCCGGTTCTTGGTGCGCTCGTCCAGTTCGGCGGCGGCCAGTCCGGACTCCTCGTCCAGGAACACCGGGTCGTAGCCGAACCCGCCGCGGCCGCGGGGCGCCTGCAGGATGCGGCCGTTCCAGCGGCCCTGGGCGATGATCGGCAGCGGGTCGTCGGCTGCGCGCACCAGCACCAGGCAGGCATGGAAGCAGGCGCCGCGCTGCCGGTCCGGCACCCCGTCCAGGGCCGCCAGCAGCTTGCCGATGTTGTCGGCGGCGCTGGCCCCCGGGCCGGCGTAGCGGGCGGTGTGCAGGCCGGGCGCGCCACCGAGGGCGGCGACCGCGAGGCCGGAGTCGTCCGCCAGGGCCGGCAGGCCGCTGGCGCGGGCCGCGTGCCGGGCCTTGATCAGGGCATTCTCGACGTAGCTCGTACCGGTCTCGTCGGCATCGCCGATGCCGAGCGCGCCCTGGGCCACCAGGTCCAGCCCCAGGCCGTCCAGCAGGTCCTCGAGCTCGGCCAGCTTGCCCGGATTGCCGGTGGCGACGACGACGCGCGTGGCCACGGCGCGGTCAGCTGCGCCCCAGCGCGTCGCGCTGGCTGCGCACCAGCTCCGCGATGCCCTTGCGCGCCAGCGCCAGCAGGGCGTCAAGCTCGTCCTGGCGGAACGCGTGGCCCTCGGCGGTGCCCTGCAGTTCGATGAAGCCCAGCCCGTCGTTCATCACCACGTTCATGTCGGTCTCGCAGGCGGAGTCCTCCGCGTAGTCGAGGTCGAGCACCGGCGTGCCGTTCCAGATCCCGACCGAGACCGCCGCGACCTGGCCGAACAGCGGGCTGCGCGCCAGCGCGCCCTTGCCGACCAGGCGGTCCATGGCGTCGGCGAGCGCCACCCAGGCGCCGGTGATGGCGGCGGTGCGGGTGCCGCCGTCGGCCTGCAGCACGTCGCAGTCCAGGGTGACGGTGCGCTCGCCCAGGGCGCGGCGGTCGATGCAGGCGCGCAGGCTGCGCCCGATCAGGCGCTGGATCTCCAGGGTCCTGCCGCCCTGGCCGCCGCGGGCGGCCTCGCGCTGGCTGCGCTCGTGGGTGGCGCGCGGCAGCATGCCGTACTCGGCGGTGACCCAGCCCTCGCCCTTGCCGCGCAGGAACGGCGGCACCCGGTCCTCGACCGAGGCGGTGCACAGCACGCGCGTGTCGCCGAATGCGACCAGCACCGAACCCTCGGCGTGGCGGGTGTAGCCGCGCTCCAGGGTGACCGGGCGCAACTGGTCCAGGGCGCGGCCGCTGGGACGGGTCGGGCTGCTCATGCGACGTCCTTGGCCAGGCAGGGGAGGCGGAGTCTACCCGGATCCGTGCGGCCCGGTCGCCGTGGCGGGGTCCGGGGCGACCGCGCGGCGGCGCGGGCCGGCGCCCGGGCCGGCGGGCGATCGCCGGCGCCGGCGCCCTGGTTCCGGGACTACCATGGTCGCTTCGCCTCTTCCGGAACCGCCCCCGATGATCCGCAGCATGACCGGCTACGCCGAGGCCGAGACCGCCACACCCTGGGGCGTGCTGTCCTGGGACCTGCGCTCGGTCAACCACCGCTTCCTGGAGGTCGGCCTGCGCCTGCCCGAGGAGTTGCGGCAACTCGACGGTCCGGCGCGCGAGCGCATCACCGGCCGCCTCGCGCGCGGCAAGGTCGATGCCAGCCTGCGGCTGCGCCGGGATCGCGGCGCGGGCGGACTGCTGCAGGTCGACGAGGCGCTGGTCGCGGCACTGGGCCAGGCCATGCGCCGCCTGGGCGAGCACATGCCGGCCAACCTGCAGCGGGTGTCGCTGACCGAGGTGCTGGCCTGGCCCGGCCTGCTGGTCGAACCCGAGGTCGATCCGGCGGCGTTGCAGGCGGCGGCGCTCGCCACCCTGGAGCAGGCGCTCGACGGCCTGGTCGCGGCCCGTGCCCGCGAGGGCGAGCGGCTGGCGGCGCTGCTGGTGGAGCGCCTGGACGGCATCGAGCGCGAGGCGGCAAGGGTCCGCGCCCTGCTTCCGGAGATCCGCAGCGCGCTGCGTGCCCGTCTGGAGTCGCGCCTGGCCGACCTCAGGATGCCGCTGGATCCCGGCCGCCTCGAGCAGGAGGTGGTCCTCAACCTGCAGAAGCTGGATGTCGACGAGGAGCTCGACCGCCTCGCCGGCCACGTCCAGGAAGCGCGGCGCACGCTCGCGCTCGAGGAGGCGGTCGGCCGCCGCCTCGACTTCCTGATGCAGGAGTTCAACCGCGAGGCCAACACCCTGGGCAGCAAGTCGGTCGATGCCCGCAGCACCCAGGCCGCGGTCGAGCTGAAGGTGCTGATCGAGCAGATGCGCGAGCAGGTCCAGAACATCGAGTGAGGACCGCGGCGCGGCCGAGGGCCGGCGACGCATGCAAGAAGGGCGGGGGATCGCTCCCCCGCCCCCGGTCAGGCCGGTGGCGGCCGAGGCCGC
>ERZ761607.378-NODE-378-length-82940-cov-8.377982_pt1 | contig 82940 bp, 82 predicted proteins | sample MGYA00511164_ERZ761607 | MGnify/ENA primary metagenome ERZ761607 (study PRJEB28899, sample SAMN02445080) | bioreactor sludge metagenome | biome: EBPR sludge | place: Australia: Brisbane, Thorneside Wastewater Treatment Plant | collected 2011-06-22 ...
GGCTGCTGCTAAGAAAAAAGCTGCTCCCAAGAAAAAGGCTGCTGCTAAGAAAAAAGCTGCTCCCAAGAAAAAGGCTGCTGCTAAGAAAAAAACAGCTACTAAGAAAAAAGCTGCTCCTAAGAAGAAAGCCGCTACTAAGAAGAAGGCTGCTCCTAAGAAGAAAGCTGCTGCTAAGAAAAAAGCTGCTCCCCGTAAGAAGGCTGCTGCTGCTCCAGCTGCAAACTAAGAATCAACACTACATCTATAAAATCCCCGCCCCGGCGGGGATTTTTGTTTTTATACCCCTTCCAATTTCTGCAACAGATCATCAAGCATTGAGTACATGCTTTGCATTTTTTTCTGTTTAAACGAAAAGGTTTTCCGGACCGAAGAATTCAATTGAAGGACAAAATCAGACCAACCCTTGCATGAGGAATGCAGGAAAAGGGATTGCAAAAAACGAAATGAATATTCGCTTCAGGGCGACAATCGCGATGTCTGCCAGGCTTCGCCTGCTTTCGTAAAAAGTATGCGATCATGAAGTCGGCTTGGTCGTCCTTGCCAGAATTCAAACGAATCAGGCATCAGCAAAAATCCTCCCCAAAACGGCGGACGAGGAATATCTTTTCCTTCAAACTCGCGGGTTAACTGCTCCACTTTCTGTTCAAGTTCTGCTCGTGAAAGCAAAACAGAACTCTGCGCACTTGCCCATGCACCGATCTGACTTTCGCGCGGACGTTTGGAAAAATAAGCATCGGATAATTCATCATCAGCCTTCACCACACGACCTTCCACACGAATCTGACGATCGAGATCTCCCCAAAAAAACAATGCAGATGCCTTCGGATTTTCGATGAGATTCTTGCCCTTGTTCGATTCGAAATTGGTGTAGAACACTAGTCCGGACTTACTGATATCACGCATATACACCACACGCGAAGTAGGCTGACCATCCAATCCGGCAGTGGCAATGATCATTGCATACGGATCAAGAACCTGAGCTCCGACAGCTTCATCAAACCAACGTTCGAACAAATAATAAGGATCGGCAGGAACAGAAGATTCATCCAGCGGACGATTCGCAAAGTCGCGGCGAATGGAGTTGATATAATTGCGCAGGGTATCCACTATTGTAATCCTATTAAAAATTTCATCGTATCTACTCCATCCGCATAATCCCAAAGTGCAGGACGTTGCGCATCACCAAAAGGAATTCCTCCGGTTCCAACGCGGCATTGAATTTTTTCTTCAAGTCCGGCAAGTTTATTTTCCACCTCATCGTACGAAACGTATCGTTCAACAAACAAGGTACCCAACGGTGAATGAAGTCCTTCATCTTCTTTCACCAAAAGAAATCCATTCTCCAGCAACTGATCTCTGTTCATCAGATACAATGCTTTGTGGTAATCGAAATTGTTGGCGTATTTTTTATGATGAATGACATCCTTGAATGAATAGATCGCGCCAAACAAACGGTCCAGATCGAAATCGCGCGGAATAAAAACCTTGGAGATACTGCGGCATCCGAGTCCGTAATAATCAAAAATATCGTGACCCAGCGATTTGAGTTGTTCCTCTGTTTCCAGTCCGGACAACACGGCAACCGAAGTTCTGTTTTTGCGAATGATGTGAGGCCAGGACGAAAAATAATGTTCGAAATAGCGCGAAGAATTATCCGATCCTGTTGCGATCACTGCATCAAAATGTTCCAGTTTTCCTTTGGAATAGTTCACTTTTCCGGAAAATCCGGGTTCGATATGTTGGATCAGGTAATCGGTAAGAAAAGGAATGAGCAGATCATCATCCGACGATAATTTCACCAAGGCAGAATTTCCGCTGATCAAAACACTGAGCAGATCATGAAATCCGACCAAAGGAATATTTCCGGCCATGATGAGTGCAACGCGTTTGTTTCCACCCGTATTTTTCAATTCCGGATAGGCCGATGTCCATTTTTCCAGATTTTTTTCCGTGAGCAATCCCGACCAATCGCCGAGTGCTTTGCGAACCATTTCTTCGCTAAACCAACCATTATGGTGATGAACGCGGTGAATGAGAGCAGTAAATGCCTCAAAATCGGACTTGCTCACACCATGCTCATATCCTTGCCATTCCTTGGCTTCAGCGAAGTCGGACAGGAATTTTCCCAACTGAACAAATGCGGCGATTCGTTGTTTTAAATCCATTATTTGCAACTCAGAAATGATGCTATTTCTATATTTGCAAAACTAAAACAAAACAAAACACAACCGACATGGCCATCATGATCACAGACGAATGCATCAATTGCGGTGCATGCGAACCTGAATGTCCGAACAACGCGATATACGAAGGCGGAGCAGAATGGAAATTTGCAGACGGAACCTCATTAAAGGGAATGGTGACCAAACCCGGCGGAGGAGCAGTAAGTGCAGACGACAATCACGCACCCAAAACCATGGATGTGTACTATATCGTAACCGATAAATGCACAGAATGTGTTGGTTTTCATGACGAACCACAATGTGCAGCGGTTTGTCCTGTAGACTGTTGCGTTGATGATCCGGAGCATCGCGAATCGAAAGAGCAGCTTCTGGCGAAAAAAGACTTTATGCACCTTTGATAGAGGTAACCTTATTGGAAAAACACCGTTATGAAACGGTGTTTTTTCTTTTCCGGAAATCCGGAAAGCGGCACGAAATTCGCAGTAAACAAGCTATGAAAAGAATTCTGATAGTTCTCTTTTTGATCACCGGCCTCCCCTCGCTGCATGCACAGTACGAGTTGGAGCAAATGCGGTTTCAGGAAGATTCGCTAAGGTATTGTCTGGACAAACTCCGCAGTTCGCAGAAAGATGCAGACCGTAAGATCTGGAACAAAAAGTTCAAACTGATGCTGGAAGAAACGCTTGATATGAAAGGCGCATTCGAATATCCTTTTGATTCGCTGAAATCCATTGCACGTATTTATTCGCCCGATAAAGTATTCCGACTGTTCAACTGGAACGTTGAAAATGATAACGGAACCTTTACCTATTACGGATTTGTGATGGTTCCGGGTAATAAAACCAGCCTGTTTGAACTTGTCGATCAAACACCGGTCATTCACGATCCGGAGGACAAAACCCTCGACAATAAAAAATGGTTAGGCGCATTGTATTACGATATCATCTTATCCGGAACAACAACCAGAAAAGAATACACCTTGCTCGGTTGGGACGGATACAGCAGAATGAGTCAGCGCAAGATCATTGATGTGATGATTATTCAAGCCGATAAAATTCAGTTTGGTGCTCCAATATTTATGGCGGGACCAAAAGGCGGTTGGAAAAAACGAGTGGTATTTGAGTTCAGCAGCAAGGCAAAAATGACCATGAAATATTCGGTTAAAGACCAGATGATCATATTCGATCACCTCATACCTGAGTCGGAAATGGCAGAAGGAATAAGGGAATTTTATGTTCCGGACGGATCGTACGATGGTTATGCCTTGGTGAATGAGCGCTGGGAATACCGCTCGGATGTTGATGCCCGAAGGCCGAAGGATAAAAAAGACCGGTTTTGGAACGATCCGAAAAAAACGGGAAATAATTAACGATTATTACAATCAGGAGGGCATTCCCCTCCTTTTTCATTTTTTTATGAGGCGGAATATTTCCAATTTTGTGTCAGCTATCAACCAAAGCTTCCGAACATGAAAAAAGTCCACAACTTTAGCGCAGGCCCGGGTATCCTACCTGCAGAGGTGATGAAGCAGGCATCCGAAGCCTGTATCAATTTTAACGATCTCAATCTTTCATTGCTGGAGATTTCTCACCGCAGTAAAGATTTTGAAGCGGTAATGGACGAAGCACGAAATACCATTCGCGAATTATTCGGTGTTAATGAAGATTATTCTGTGCTCTACCTCGGTGGCGGTGCAAGTCTTCAGTTCGGTATGATCCCCTACAACCTTCTCCGCAGCAACGGAAAAGCAGCGTACCTCAATACCGGTGTATGGGCAACTAAAGCCATTAAAGAAGCAAAAATGTTAGGCGATACTGTTGTTGTAGCTTCTTCCGAAGACAAAAACTTCAACTACATTCCGAAAAACTACACCATTCCTGCCGACGCAGATTATTTCCATTTAACTTCCAACAACACTATTTACGGTACACAAATCAAACAATTCCCAAACAGTCCTGTACCAATGGTTTGCGATATGTCTTCCGATATTTTCTCACGTAAAGTGGATGGAAACAAATTCGGAATGATCTATGCCGGAGCGCAAAAAAATATGGGTCCTGCCGGAACTACCATGGTGATGATTCACAAAGATTTGGTTGGAAAAAGCGATCGCAAGAAATTAAGCATGATGGATTATGCTGTACATATCAAAGGCGAATCCATGTACAATACTCCTCCTGTATTTCCTATTTATGTTACCCTGCTTACCCTGCGTTGGTTAAAGAAAAACGGTGGTGTGCAGTGGATCGAAAAAGTGAATCAGGAAAAAGCGGATTTACTTTACAACGAAATTGACCGCAACAGTTTGTTTTACGGAACAGCAGAGAAAGAAGATCGTTCGACCATGAACATCTGTTTCCTCCTGCACAAAACTGAGCTTGAACCTGAATTCGACAAACTCTGGAAAGAAGCAAACATCAGCGGAATTCGTGGTCACCGCGATGTTGGCGGTTACAGGGCTTCGACCTACAATGCTATGCCGATTGAAAGTGTAAAAGCTTTGGTTGAAGTGATGCAGGCATTTGAAAAGAAGTTTGCCTGATACAAATCCGTTATTTTTTCGAAAAACCGGTCAATATTGACCGGTTTTTTGCTTTTTTAACGCTGTAATGCCGTGCCGTTGTGTACTTTTGCCCAATGCGCGTTATTGCAGAAATACCTCATCCACAGATTAAAATCACCATTTTCAGCTGGAATGCGAAATACATCATTAAGCTGGAAGCCGGTCCCTATGAACAAACATTTAAAATTGCAGAATCCGATATTGCCGGACTGGAACAGGTTCAGGCATTATTAACTCCAGAATTTATAGACGCATGTATTCAACGCTTTATCGCCATGCGCTCCGATTTTTCTACTAGCTTTAAATCCTTGAATGTATAAACGATGAACTCACAAAAATTATCACTTACGCTTAACGTAGTACTCCTAATCGCGGTGCTTTACCTTTTCTTTAAAGTTTCTTCCCTGAGCTCTGCAGTATCCGGACATCACGGCGAAACATCGGTCAACTCCGGAAACAATCCTAAAGATACCGGTGTAAAGGTAAACAGGGTTCATGAAGAAGATGGTCAGCTGGTTATTCGTTACGTCGATATCGATTCACTGAATAGTCAGTATGAATTGCTAAAGGATGCGGAAAAAGAATTCCAGGCATTGAACAAGCAGGCAGAGGCACAATACAAAGGAAAAATTCAGGCCGCACAAAAACGTGCGCAGGAAATTGAAAAGGAATTTCAGTTCATGACCCTCTCCCAGCAGAAAGCTGCACAGGAAGAAATGGCCCGCATGGAAAAAGACATTCAGATGTCGGAGCAACGCATTTTTGGTCCGGTGCAGGATAAATTCACGGTGCGTAAAAATGAAATCGACCGCACAGTAAAAAACTACCTGCGCGAATATTGCGTGAAGAACAACATCGATTTTATTTTGGGTCAGATGAGTGCCGTAAACTTCCTGATGTATTCCAATCCATCCATGGATATCACCGAAGAGATCATTGCCGGACTAAATGCCGAATACGCAGAAAGCAAAAAATAAATCATGCGTGCCGGAGAAGAAAAACTGAAAAAAAACATAGCCGAATACATCCTGTACATCTGGCAAATGGAGGACCTTGTCCGTTCTTTTCAGTTTGATGCAAACGTTATTCGTCAAAGCATTTTATCGCCACAGATCGAAGACGAAAAAGAGCTTGAACTGGAAATGGAATGGTTCAATGAGCTCATCCGCAAAATGAAGAATCAGCAATTGGTTCAAAAAGGTCACCTCAACGAACTCAACGAGATCATTCAGGAATTGTTCTACCTGCACAACACCCTGCTTAACGTTGCAAAAGATCAGGCTTATGTAGCATTGAACGATGCTGCGGCCGAAGCCATGGAGGAATTCCGTTTCAAAAGCAAACTCAATGACATGAATACCGTTGAGCTTTGTTTGAACGGGCTTTACCTGAAACTTTTAATGCGCCTGAGCAAACAGGAAATCACCTCCGCAACGGAGACTGCATTCGATTCGTTCAGAAAACTGATTGCCTACCTCACCATTCAGTACCATAAAATGAAAAATGGCGATCTGCAGTTCAATTACAATCTGAACTGAACTCAGAAATAAAAAGGCAGTAATTCAAATTTCCCCTGCTCAAGCACAAGAGTCGGAAAAGGAATCTTAATCCAGTTCAGCGATCGCAAAACTACCTTCTGCCATTTCTTTTTTGCGGGAATACGACTGCAGTCAATATCCAGTGAGAAATAATATTGCCGGGTTCTTTCTTTATGAGGTAATAATTCGCCGGCTTTGTTGCGTTCCGGATTTATGGTCCCTCCCAGCAATCCATTGGCACCGTAACCAAATGCAATGTTCAACCACTTCGGTAAATTACTTTTTTGCAATCCGAATGTTGAAGCCAGGTTGAAGGATAACCAATACGTCTGACCATTATAATCTTTCAAAATGCGGGAAGGAAAAGTTGAGCCCAGCAATTCCGGACGATAAGCTGCAAGGTGTGTAGTATGGGCCGAAAATTTGGGTATGATTCGCTGTTCACGCCACAAATATTCCTGCAAAAGATACGATCCGCAACCCAGCACGTTGGCTCCCATATCCGACCAGGAAAATCCCCAGTCGCGGGAAATTCCATCAAACATTTCCAGCGAACTGAGGAAAAAAAGACTTTGCGCCGATCCGATCAATGCAGCTTTCTTCGGACTCATATTCGCATAACGATAAAAGCGATCGGAATAGGAAGCAATCAGATACCCCGTTACAAAATGTCCTGCCTTATCCATTTGCAGCCACTCATCGGCATCATCAAACGAATGCAGTTTCACCAATGGTTGATCTTTGTACCACACAAAATACAAAGCGGTCATTGTAGATGCATAGCTAACTCCTTCAGCAATGAGAACAGTACGCAATCGTTTTTTATTGATGGAGAGCGAATCTGCATCCGGTTCTTCGATAGCGGAATAAACAGCGGGAGTTCCGAAAGAAACAGTACTGCTGAAAATCAAAATTACAGCAGCGATGGCAGCAGGTACAAGATGTCGGTTTCCGAAATTAACCCACCAAAGCATTGGCCTTGGGATATTTATAATTGGTACTGAGCGCTTTTTTCCCAAAGAGGTATGCCAATGTGAGCGCACCGATCTTTCCGGTAAACATGGATAAAGTGATAATGATTTTTCCGGCAACCGTTAAAGAAGAAGTTACACCGGTTGATAATCCTACCGTTCCAAATGCAGATACTTGTTCAAAAATGACATCCAGTTCGGTGTGTTGTCCGTAATAGATCGCATCCTGTTCGGTAACCATCAACATAAGAATGGCAATAAGGTTCCATGCGATGAAGAACAATAATATGGTAAATGCTTTTAATACTGTTTCTGAACTGATGGTCCGTTTAAACAATTCTACATTCTTACGTTCGCGCATTGTTGCAACGGTTGATGCCCAAAGAATAGCAAAGGTTGAAGTTTTGATACCACCACCCGTTGAATTGCTTGATGCTCCGACAAACATGAGAAACATAAAAAAGATCAACGTGGGAGTGCTCAGTGAACCAATATCTACGGTATTGAATCCGGCAGTACGGGTGGTGACCGATTGAAAAAGGGCAGTGACAACTTTTTCTCCGCTGTTCTTATCATTTAGTGTGTGGTAATACTCAAACATAAAAAACATCACAAATCCGGCGAGCACTAATATGATGGAAAAATTCAATGCGATCTTCGTATTGAAATTGATCCTCTTCCAGGGATTGCGCATTCGGTCTCTGACATTTTCTACAGAGAACAAATCGAATATGGCCATAAATCCGAGTGAGCCCAAAAAGATGAGTACCATTAAAACAATATGCAGGAAATAATTATGCCGTACAAACTCATTGAACATTCCATCCTGGAAAATGGAAAATCCTGCATTGTTAAATGCTGAAACCGAATGGAAAACAGATGCAAAAAAACGATCGCTGCCTGTAGGTGTTAAAGGATTATCATCACCTAAAAAGAAATAAAACAGCAAGGCACCCGATAACTCAAAAAACAAACTCCAAACCAAAATTTTGCGCAGCATGCGCAATGCACTCTCAATGGTTCCGCGCTTGGCGTAATCGTCCATAAACGAATGGTATTTCACACCAATACCAAACTTCGACATCAAAATGATAAAGGCGACAAATCCCACAATGTTCAATCCTCCCACTTTGATCAGCATCAAAATGACCATTTGTCCTTTGAGTGTGAAATACGTGGAAACATCTACAACGGATAATCCTGTTACACAGCTTGCACTGGTAGAGGTGAACAAGGCATCAATAAAGGACATTGAACCTTCCTGCACCGTCATTTCAGGCAGCATCAGAAGTCCTGTCCCCGAGATGATGAGCAATAAAAAGGTGAGCAGAAACAATGTTGCAGGATGCAAACGGATAAAGGGCATTATGGTGTAAGTTCTTGTTAGTCCGATGAGCACCACAAAAAAGAAATACAGCTGAATAAAAATAGTACTGAATTGTTCAAACGAACTGAAGCCAACACTTTGAAAGAAGGTTTGTAATAGCAGCTTACCTGTGAGAATACTCGACAATCCCTCTATGAAGAGGACAAGCATCATGATGGCTTCTATCCAGTGATCGCGTAAAAATTGGCCGGGTTCAAAATCGTAGAAGAGCCGGATAAAAAAATGCGTGATATAAAAACCAAATGAACATTTCAGAATGAAGGTGCTCAGATCGATGGTAGAAGTATCCTGCGGAAAACCGTAATAATACACCAGCGTGGCCACTGCGGTGAGGGTGACAATTACATTGAGGTATTTAAAAATAGCAAGTACCCTTTCTTTACTGTCGTAAATAAGGAGATTGATCTTTTCGCGTATCCTCTGGAAAATCATGCTTCGTTATGAAACTCCTGACGGGCTTCGTCGAGCAGTTGTTCTTTATCGATTGGAACCACACCCACCCTTTCGCAGACCAATCCACCTGCGAGATTCGATAAGCGGGCAATAACTGCAACATCTGCATTCAGCGCCAGACAAAGTGCAGCAACAGCAATTACAGTATCTCCGGCTCCCGACACATCTGCAATATTTCTGATATGAGCAGGGTAACGATGAGCAGTAGCTCCATTCTTTACGAATACACCACGTTCACTTAAAGTGATCAATGAAATGGAATGAGGCAAACGCTGTTCGAGTTGCTGAACGGCATTCAGCAATGCGGAATCATCGTTGCGGTCTATTTCCAATTTCAATCCTTCTCGTAATTCCTTCAGATTGGGTTTAAATAAGGTAACACCCGAATACGAAAAGAAATTCTTTTTCTTCGGATCAACACAAGTAGGAATATTTTTCTGCCGGGCCAGTTCAATTACCCGTGCAATGAGCGATTCGGTAAGGACGCCCTTGTTGTAATCTTCAAAAATGATGACAGCAGGTTTTTCCTCGTTTATGATTTTTTCAATCCTTTCAAAAAATCCGGATTCATCCGCTTTCGAAATATCTGCAGTTTGTTCTTCATCAATGCGCATCATTTGCTGCGAATGCGAAATGACACGCGTTTTAACGGTAGTGATACGTTGATCTGAACGAAGCAGACCTGCAGCAGAAAGACCTTGTTCGCGGATCAGATCGTCCATTTCATTTCCATGACGGTCATTTCCGATCACCGAACAGATAATGGGTTTTGCTCCGAGTGCTGCAATATTCAAGGCCACATTTGCTGCCCCGCCGAGACGATTTTCTTTACGCGTTACATTAACAACAGGAACAGGCGCTTCGGGTGAAATACGGTCTACCACACCCCAGAGGTATGCATCGATCATAACATCGCCGATTACCAATGCCGAAACACCGGAAAATTGCTGAAAGAGATGATCGATTTGTTTCATCAGGATAGTTGTGCCAAGGCCGTTTTAATGCGACGCATCGCTTCTGTAATTACATCTTCGGAAGTAGCGTACGAAATACGGATACAACGAGGTTCGCCAAATGCTTCACCGGTTACAACCGCAACCTGTGCATGTTCGAGCAAATACAAACAGAGATCACCTGCCGTTTGCACTTTAAAGCCTGCATGCGATTTACCAAAGTAATCGGTTACTTCAGGAAAAATATAAAAAGCTCCTTGCGGAACATTACATTTCATTCCGGGAATCTCAGCAACAAGACGAAGAATCAGGTCCCGGCGTTTTAAAAATGCTTCACGCATCGGAATAGTGACTTTCGGATCTTCGAGCATTGCTGCCTTTGCTGCTTTCTGTGCAATTGAACAGGTACCGGAAGTGATTTGTCCCTGCATTTTTGTACAGGCATCTGCAATTTCTTTCGACGCACCAATAAAACCAATTCTCCAGCCTGTCATCGCATAACCTTTCGATACACCATTTACCGTGATCACTCTGTCGCGAATACTTGCAAAGGTGGCGAGACTTTCATGTTTGCCATGAAAATTAATATGCTCATAAATTTCATCAGCAATAACAAACAAACGCGGGTGGCGTTCCATCACTGCTGCAATGCCTTCCAGTTCTTTTTTCGAATACACCGATCCGGTTGGATTACATGGCGTAGAAAAAATCATCAGTTTGGTTGCGGGTGTAATTGCTTTTTCAAGTTGTTCGGCTGTGATTTTAAAATCCGTTTCAATACCTGCACGGATAAAAACACATTTACCCTCAGCGAGTTTTACCATTTCTTCGTAAGAAACCCAAAACGGAGTGGGAATGATGACTTCATCTCCGGGATCAACCAGACTCATTACCACATTTGCAATACTCTGCTTTGCACCAGTAGAAACAACAATCTGATCAGCAGTATAATCGATGCCGTTATCCCGCTTAAATTTTAATGCGATCGCATCACGTAAATCCTGGTATCCATTTACCGGAGTGTATTTGGTAAAGTTTGCATCCAGCGCTGCCTTTGCTGCATCCTTGATGAATTCCGGTGTAGCAAAATCGGGTTCACCCAAACTCAGGTTAATGATATCGAGCCCCTTGGCAGTGAGCTCCCTGCTTTTCCTGGCCATCGCCAGCGTTGCCGATTCGGTCAGGTTGGTGATCCGTGCGGAGAGTAGATTCATACGTTACAAATATATATGCTTTGCCGACCATCACGAAGAAAATGAGCGAAAAACAGTAGCACTATCCGGTCATCACGTGCATTTCCCGCTGGTGTAGCTTCCCTTCTCCGGTAATCCAGAACTTTTATTTTTGTGTTGTCAAATCTGATTTATGAAAAAAACCCTTTTCAGCCTGTTTCTTGCCGGTAGCCTTACACAGGCTATCGCTCAGCAGCCACAAAAGATCAAATTCACGGAATATGATCTTCCCAACGGACTTCATGTAATTCTGCATGAGGACCACTCAACGCCAATTGTCACCGTTTCAGTCCTCTACCATGTAGGATCAAAAAACGAAGACCCCACTCGCACCGGTTTTGCGCACTTCTTTGAGCATTTGCTGTTTGAAGGATCACAAAACATTGGTCGCGGCGAATACATGAAACTGATTCAGGAAAACGGAGGAGTTTTGAATGCCAATACTTCCTTCGACCGTACGTATTATTACCAGATTCTGCCTTCCAACCAGATTGAACTGGCTTTATGGATGGAATCGGAACGAATGCTTCACGCGAAAATTGATCCTGAAGGTGTAGAAACACAGCGCGGCGTGGTAAAGGAAGAGCTGAAACAACGGAACGAAAACCAGCCTTATGGTTCGATCCTGAATGAAATTTTTGGTCACGCCTATTCAGTGCATCCTTACCGCTGGACTCCCGGTGGTTCTCCTGAATACATCAACCAGGCGAAACTGGAAGAATTCATGGATTTTTACCGCACGTTTTATGTTCCCAACAACGCAACACTTTGCATTGCAGGCGATATTGATCCTAAAAAAGCAAAAGAATTTATCGCGAAATATTTTGGCGACATTCCAAAAGGAACACGTCCCATTCCACGTCCCAAAGAAGTAGAACCACGCAAAACGAAAGAGGTACGCGATACGATTTTTGATCCGAACATCCAGTTACCCGCTGTAGTGATGGGTTATCATATCCCTGCACAGGGCACACCGGATTATTATGCGGTTTCCATGTTGGGCAATCTGCTTTCCAACGGAAAAAGTTCTCGCCTGTATAAATCGGTGGTCGACGAAAAACAAAAAGCATTGTTTGCAGGAACCTTCCCTCTTCCCACCGAAGATCCGGGATTAGCATTGGCTTTTGCCATTGCCAATATGGGAGTAAATGCTGCTGATCTTGAAAAAGCAATCGATGAAGTAATTGAAGCAGTTCAAAAAGATTTGATCTCGGAAGAAGAATTCCAGAAACTGCGCAACCAGATGGAAAGTGAATTCATCAATTCCTACTCGAGCATGGAAGGCATTGCCGAAAATCTGGCTAACTACCATGTTTATTTTAAAGATGCCAATCTCATCAATACAGAATTGGATCGCTACATGAAGGTAACCCGCGAAGATATTCGTCGCGTTGCAAAAGAATACTTCCGCAAGGACAACAGGGTTGTGTTGTATTATCTTCCCAAGCAACAATAATCATTCAACAGAACGACTATGAAATTTACACGATATATTACACTTGCGGCATTCACTGCCCTGTTCTGCCTAACTGCTTCCGAAAGCAATGCGCAGAGTAAACTCGACCGCAGCGTGCGTCCCAAACCCGGACCTGCACCAAAAGTTCAGATTGGAAAAATTGAAAGTTTTCAGTTGGAGAACGGACTAAAAGTATTTGTGGTGGAAAACCATAAACTCCCGAAAGTATCTTACTCACTGATGCTGAATCTTGATCCGATGTCGGAAGGCAACATTAAAGGTTATTCCGAAATGCTGGGATCCTTACTTGGAACTGCCACTAAAAACAGAACCAAAGATCAGATCAATAAAGAATCCGATTTTATCGGTGCTTCATTGAACACTTCATCAACCGGAATTTATGGTTCTTCCTTAAAGAAGCACAATGAAAAACTACTCGAATTGATGAGTGATATCCTGCTCAACCCTGTTTTCAATCAGGATGAAATGGACAAAATCAAAACCCAGACCCTATCCGGACTGCAAGCCAGTAAGAACACCCCGGAAAGTATGGCTGCCAATGTTTCCGGTTTTTTGAACTACGGAAAAAATCACCCTTACGGAGAAATCACAACGGAAGAAACGGTGAAAAATATTTCGCTCGACGATTGCAAATCGTATTACGAAACCTACTTCAAACCAAATGTAGCCTACCTTGCAATTGTAGGTGATATCACTCCCGACGAAGCGAAAAAACTGGCGGAAAAATATTTTGGAGGATGGAGAAAAGGAAACGTACCACAAAGTCCCGTTCCATCAGTGGTATTCCCGAAATCAACTCAGCTGATTTGTGTTCCCCGTTCGAACTCAGTTCAGTCGAGCGTACGCATCACCTACCCGATTGATATTAAGCAAAGTCATCCCGACGCACTAAAGATCAAAGTTCTGAATGAAATTCTTGGTGGTGGTTCTTCAGCGCGTTTGTTCCGCAATCTCCGCGAGACCTACAACCTTACTTATGGTGCCTATTCAAGCATCAGCACCGATCAGCACATTGGAAACTTCAATGCATTTGCAGAAGTACGTACAGCAGGAACTGATAGCTCCGTAAATGAATTCATGAAAGAAATCATCCGTCTGCGCACTGAAAAAGTGGGTCAGGAAGAACTTCAGGGCGTGATCAATGCGCTCACCGGTAAATTTGCGATCGGACTCGAAGATCCTGCAACCATTGCACGTTTTGCGATCAATATCGACCGTTATAATTTACCTAAGGATTATTACGAAAACTATCTGGCTAATCTTGCAAAGATCACTGCCGACGACGTTTACGAAGTAGCGCAAAAATACCTTCGTCCGGAAAACGCATGGATCGTTGTAGTTGGTGATCGCGATAAAATGCCTGACCTCATTGCCCGCTGGAAAGAGAAAAACGCGCTGACCTTTATGGATCAGTATGGAAATCCCATCATCGAAACGCGTCCCGCTCCTTCCGGATTAACTGCAGAAAAAGTAATTGAGAATTACCTCAACGCCATTGGCGGAACTGCCAACATCAAAAAGATTCAAAGCATGGTTATGCGCATGTCGGGCGAGCTGCAAGGATTTAAATTGGAGATCGTAACCAAAAAACAAAATCCCAAGAAAAAAGGATTGAGCAAATCATCCAGCAGCATTATTCTGAATGGTGCCATGGTTGTGCAAAAAACAGTTTTCGACGGAGCAAAAGGCAAACAAAGCGGAATGGCCGGAGAGAAAATGATTGAAGGTGAAGAACTGGAAAAAATGAAACTGGAAGCACAGCCACATGCTGAATTGCGTTATGCAGAACTCGGTTACAAACTGAAACTGATCGGTATTGATAAGATCAACAATAAAGACGCCTATAAAGTAGAGATCACCGATCCTAAAGGTGAAATTGAATTTACCTGGTATGATGTTGAAAGCGGATTAGCCGTTAAAAAAGAAGCTACCCAGGATACACCACAAGGTCAGGTTACTTCTACTACATTGATGAGCGATTACCGTGAAGTAAACGGCGTGAAATTTCCTTATAAAATCTATCAGGAAGTAGGTCCGCAAATCATGGATCTCACAGTTACACTTATTGAAATCAACGGGAAAATCGACCCGAAAGAATTCGAAGTCAAATAACAGTCATTACCCCAACAATTGGCGATACCTTTCCAGCAATGGGAAGGTATCGTTTTTTTTACGGGCTTCTTCCAACGACTGTTCAATCTTTTTTTGATGGGTTTGTTCATCCATTTGCAGCCATTCATTCAATCTTTCGGCGAATGCAGACGTATCATTCAACGGTAGTGCTTCTACTCCACCGCTATTGGTAAATGGTGTCTGATCGCTAGTTAAAACAGGTGTTCCTGCCATCAGGCTTTCGAGAATGATATGTCCGAAATTCTCTCCGCGGGTAGGCATGAACAGGAGGTCCTGTCGCATCAGGATCTCGGTGATTTTTTCTGGAGAAACAGGTCCCATAAATTTCACTTCACAGGATGCAGGTAATTGCTCCGCTATCGATTTACAACGATTAAAATAATCCTCATTATAGACAGGTCCGTACACCTCAAAACGAACTTTTCCATCTTTCACTTTCCTGAGCATTTCGAGTGCAAACTCCAGATTTTTCTCAGGAGCAATCCGTGCAATATTTACCAGTCTCAATACACCGCTTTCCTTACCTGATTTTCGCGAAAGAGGAATCACTTTTAATGCAGGAAAATTATCGGCAACCTGTACCAACGCATTTTTTCCAATAGCGTCTTTAATGTGTCGTTCTTCCGTTGCATTGGTGGCGTGAAAAATGACATTTGAATACAATCCGCGTAAACGGGCCCAGTTCAGAAACAGTTTCTTTTTGAATCCCTTTACTGCAATGGCAGAAGGAGCCAACATTCCTCTGGAGGCAACAATCACTTTCCTTTTCTTCTCATTGCGTAACAATTCCAATGGCAGAATGGAAAAAATCCGGGAATAAATCCCGTTGATGTAAACAAAATCATAATTAACTCCGGAAAGTATGGCCTGTATTCCTTTTTTGCTGCATTGTTCAGGCGACAAATACATGACCTTCTCCGAAAATGGTCCGTCTACCCAGGTATTGGATTCGATAGTGGGATAGGGCGTGGTTTCGGTGTAATCTGTATTTCGGGTAACGATGCGAAAATCATAGTCCTTACCCAAATGCTGAACCATATTGGCGACCGAACGGATAGGTCCACCGGCCTTAAAGCCCGGCAAATACCAGTCAATAAACAGCAAAACTACAGGTCGGTTACGATCAGACATCCCTGCGAAAGTACGAATCCGCCGACGTATTACGAACTTCTATCGAATACCCGTTTTTAGCTATTGCAGAATTCTTTTTTTCGTATTTTCGCCCATACCCGTTTTACACATAAACCAAACAACTGCACGATGGCTTTCGACATTGAAATGATCAAGAAGGTGTATGCTGAACTACCTGCAAAAGTAGATGCTGCACGCAAGATGCTGGGGCGTCCTATGACCCTCGCCGAGAAAATTCTTTATGCTCACCTTGCTGAGAACCTCCCCTCGTCGCCATACGAGCGGGGAAAATCTTACGTCGATTTCAATCCCGACAGGGTAGCCATGCAGGATGCTACTGCCCAGATGGCCTTGCTTCAGTTCATGCAAGCCGGTCGTCCGAAAGTTGCGGTTCCATCTACCGTGCATTGCGACCACCTGATCACAGCAAAAGACAGCTCCAAGGCCGACCTCGACCGTGCAGTTAAGGTGAATCAGGAAGTGTATGATTTCCTTTCTTCAGTATCGAACAAATACGGCATCGGATTCTGGAAACCGGGAGCAGGTATCATCCACCAGGTTGTATTGGAAAACTATGCATTTCCCGGCGGGATGATGATTGGTACCGATTCGCATACGGTTAACGCAGGTGGATTAGGTATGATTGCCATTGGTGTTGGTGGAGCTGATGCCTGCGACGTGATGGCCGGATTGGCATGGGAACTTAAGATGCCAAAACTGATTGGTATTAAGCTGACCGGAAAAATGAACGGATGGACTTCTGCTAAAGATGTCATTCTTAAAGTTGCAGGAATTCTCACCGTTAAAGGTGGAACCGATAAAGTCGTTGAATATTTTGGTCCTGGCGCAGAATCACTCTCCTGCACAGGAAAAGGAACAATTTGTAATATGGGTGCAGAAATCGGAGCTACAACATCTACTTTCGGGTACGATGCCTCTATGGCCCGTTACCTTCAGAGTACTGGTCGTGCCGATGTAGCTGAACTGGCAGACAAAGTGAAAGAACATCTTACAGGTGATGCAGAAGTATACGCCAATCCTGAAAAATATTTTGATGAAGTAATCGAAATCAACCTCAGCGAACTCGAACCCTATCTGAATGGTCCATTCACTCCGGATCTTGCTACTCCCATTTCTAAGATGAAAGAGGAAGCTGCAAAGAATGGATGGCCTACCAAAATTGAAGTGGGATTGATTGGTAGCTGCACCAACTCTTCATACGAAGACATTGCACGTTCAGCATCATTAGCCAACCAGGCCGTTGCAAAGAATCTAAAGACAAAAGCACAATTTAACATTACGCCAGGATCTGAATTGGTGCGTTACACCATTGAGCGCGACGGATTCATTGATACGTTCAACAAGATCGGTGCTAATGTATTTGCAAACGCATGTGGACCCTGTATCGGAATGTGGGATCGTGCAGGAGCAGAAAAAGCAGAAAAAAATACCATTGTACACTCCTTCAACCGCAATTTTGCGAAGCGTGCAGATGGTAACCCCAATACTTTTGCCTTTGTTGGTTCACCTGAATTGGTAACTGCATTGGCTATTGCCGGTGATCTGAGCTTTAATCCCTTAACCGATACGCTTACCAACGAAAAAGGAGAACAGGTAAAACTCGATCCTCCATCCGGAAACGAATTACCTCCCAAAGGTTTTGCTGTTGAAGATGCCGGATACCAAGCTCCTGCAGCTGATGGTTCGAAGGTGAATGTACTGGTAAGTCCAACTTCCGACCGTCTCCAATTGCTCGATCCATTTGCAGCCTGGGAAGGTGTTGATCTGAAAGGATTGAAACTCCTTATCAAAGCAAAAGGAAAATGTACCACCGATCATATTTCGATGGCCGGCCCTTGGTTGAAATACCGTGGTCACCTCGACAACATCTCCAACAACATGCTGATTGGTGCGGTGAATGCATTCAATGAAAAAACCGATAACGTCAAAAACCAACTCACCGGAGCTTACGAAAGTGTACCGAAAGTTCAGCGCGCATACAAAGCTGAAAGAATAGGATCTATTGTTGTAGGTGATGAAAACTACGGAGAAGGTTCTTCGCGTGAACATGCAGCAATGGAACCACGTCACCTCGGTGTTCGTGCTGTATTGGTAAAATCATTTGCGCGTATCCACGAAACTAATCTTAAAAAGCAGGGAATGCTGGCGCTAACTTTTGCTAACAAGGATGATTACAACAAGATCCAGGAAGATGATCGTTTCGACATTACCGGGCTCACTTCCTTTGCTCCTGGAACTCCGCTTACACTTGTTATTCACCACAGTAACGGTAACAGCGAAGAGATCAAGGTAAACCACTCCTATAACGCTCAACAAATTGAGTGGTTCAAGGCCGGTGGCGCACTTAACATCATCCGCGCGAGTCTGAAAGCATAATTCTAATTTCCTATTTCAGGAGAGAGGCCATTGGTCTCTCTCTTTTTTTTTGTTCTTTTTTGATTCTCAAGTAACAATTCCTATCAAGTTTAATTAGTTGTTAAGCCAAATTGACCTTTCTGGATTTCAAAAATTGCCTAGCTTTAATCATGTTTTATCATAAAAAGATAATTGTTGTTATTGCATTGGTGCTATTAGCCGGCACTAGTTTTTGTCAGGTTGATTCCCTTCCCTCAAAAAAAAGGAAATCCTCCTATTTAGACACCAACTATGTGGTTCGCTATAAGGATCGTCTGGTTGTTTCTCTTTACCAAAGCACCAGGAACTATAAGTTTGATATGTCACCTATAGGTCTAAAGGACAGCTCCGGCGCAGACCTGATCAAGTACAGCACCAACTCCAATCTGGGTACCGGAATCGGATTCGATTACGATAAAATATCGTTCAGTATTGGTCGCAGTACCCCTGGAACGGAAAAGGAGATCCGACAGAAAGGTAAAACCTCATCGTTTAATCTGGCTTTTTCATTAAATGGAAAGCGTCACCGTATTGAAACCTTTTACCGCAGTTACATGGGTTTTTACGACAGCAACTACGGTAAATTCGGATACCAGGCCAACGACACCAATATCATACATTATCAAAACCCGAGAATGTCCGTTAAGGAATTCAGGACAAAATTTTTCTGGTATTTCAATAAAAAGCGCAGGTTCTCGTATGCAGCCGCCTATTCCAATACACAACGTCAGCTCAAATCGGCAGGTACATTCCTTGTCGCGGCGAATGTTTACGGATTGGTGGTAAAGTCAGATACAGGATTGATTCCCTACCCCTCCCGCCCCTTTTACCCGGAGAGTCCTGACCTCATACGGGTGCGTTCCATCGGATTCAGTTTTAAGCCGGGATTCAGCTATAATCTTGTACTGTTTAAACGCTTGTTTGCCAACGTAACTTTCTTATGGGGACCGGAATTGCAGTTCAGGAAATTCAGCGATACCGACCGAGGCGATAAAAAAAGTGCGGCATTTGGATTTTCCGAAGCAGAATTCAGAGGAAGTATCGGGTACAACGGGAAGTACCTATATTTCTATTATTTCCTGATGAGCGACCTGAACAGAATATCTACTAAAACAATTTTCATTGATAAAACACTCATCTATCAGGGAGGAGTGATAGGATACCGGTTTAAATTCAATAACAAATTCAGCAAGTGGCTTCAGGCCAATAAATATTACAACATGATCTAAAAACAGAAAGCCCGAACCTGTAGGTTCGGGCTTTCTGTTTATGAATACTTGCTTACTTTTTCTTTTTGCCTTTTTCTTCTTTAACTGGCGCTGCGGGAATAGCTGCAATTGCATCTTTCTGCGCTTTGCAGGTAGCAGAACACTCTGATGAAACGCCATCTAAAGCGCTTTGCCATTCACCGATACTGGTATTTGCAGCAGCGAGTTTCTTTTTCCAGTTTTCGAGCTCAGTTTTTGCTTCTTCTTCCTTAACCTCACCTTTTTCAACTTTTGCTTTCCAATCTGCCCAATCCTTGCTATCCTTATCCCATGAAGCTTTGAAGCCATCAAAGGTCGACTTGATTTCAGCAACTTTTTCTGTATGACCACTGCAAACCGTATTCAGTGAATCAATAACAGCCAGCTGCTCAGGAGTAGCATTCATTTTTAAGGAATCAGGCAGTTCAGAAGGACGCATTTGAGCCATGGCTGAATCTTCTTCAGAGATAGAAGCTCCAAAAGCAGTTGCGGCTTCCCCTGCTTTTGTCCATTCCGTTTCGAATGCACCGAGTTCCTTCTTTAATTCTTCAGAAACGCCACCTCCACAAGAAGTGAAAAGGAAGGATCCTGCAATAAGAGTAATTACGCTAAGTTTTAGTGTTTTCATGGTTTTGAGTTTTTTTTTGCAAATATATCTGCAAGTTTAATTCGAAATCGAAGTTGCGGTTTGTGCACTTCATTTTTTTTTCTAATTTTAATCAGATTAATCAAAACCCATTAAAATGAAAAAATGTATTACTCTGTTGCAGGCACTTGCCCTGACCATGATGCTGTTCATCGGCAGCACCCAAAAATCCAATGCTCAGGCCATGGAACAAGGGAATGTCGGTGTAAATGTTTACTACGGTTTCCCTAACCTGGCGTCCTACCTGATCAGAAGCTTTGCGGATGAAGGTGCAGATGCCAAGCTAACCTCGATTGGACCAATTGGCGGAAACTTTGAATACATGGCATCGGATAAAGTTGGTGTTGGGCTCGAAGTAAATTATTCCTCATTCGGGATCGAGTGGGACGATGCTGACTCTGCTTCCGGTGTAGTTTATAACTATAAAGCCAGCGTTAACCGTACCCGCATCATGCCCCGCTTCAATATCCATTTTGGTGCTAGCGAGAATTTCACGGGCTATTTCGGTATTGCGGCCGGTTATTTAATGACTAAATACAAATTAACCACTAACGATCCAAACCGTCAGAATGAATCCAGTCCAGGATTATTGCCTTTCGCAATGCGTATTGCTTTTGGTGGTCGCTATTATTTCTCCGACAATATTGGTATCCATATGGAACTCGGACTTGGTGGTGGAGCACTTATCCACGCCGGATTGAGCTTTAAGTTTTAATCATAAGGTCCCCACCAAAAACGGGGACCTTTTTTCTTTCCAACCATGAAAACTTTTTTCCTTTCACTTTTCTGCTTCCTGCTTTTTTCATTTTCCGTAGCTGCACAAACTCAGGGTGAGGTTGTGATTTTGCGCGTGGAATATGCTAAAAAATCTTCCGGCATCGAACACCGGATGCAATTGGATGCAGGTATTTCAACCCAACATTCCCTAAGCGGTAAAGTGATCAACGAAAAAGGCGTTGTTCGTATAAAGACCGACGAAAAAACGGAATCCTTTACCAACGAAGTTGACCTTTTAAGCTATCTGCAGAAAAATGGATTTCGCTTGCTTCAGGTTTTTAACCAGACAATAATGGGCGAAACTTATCTGGTATATCTCCTTGAGAGGCCCTGATTGTGTATTTTTGCCCGCATGCAACTAAAAAACGACCTCATTCTCCGTGCGGCAAGGGGTGAACAAACAGAACGTTACCCCGTTTGGCTGATGCGTCAGGCCGGAAGAATCCTTCCTGAATACCGGGCTGTACGCTCCAAACTCCGTGATTTTAAAGAATTGGTGGAAACACCTGAACGAGCCGCAGAGGTTACCATTCAACCGGTTGATATCCTTGACGTTGATGCAGCAATCATTTTCTCTGATATTTTGGTAGTACCCGAAGCAATGGGCTTTACTTACCAAATGCTCGAAGCGAAAGGGCCATGGTTCGAACATCCTTTAAACGGACCGGACGACCTTAAACGATTGAATGTTCCCGATGTACACGACCAGCTCCATTATGTTATGGAAGCGCTGAAAATCACCAAAAAAGAACTGAATGGCAGAGTTCCGCTCATCGGTTTTGCAGGTGCTCCTTTTACTATTCTGGCCTACATTATAGAAGGTCAGGGAAGCAAAACATTCAGCAAGGCACGGAAGTTGTTATACACTCAACCGGATCTTTGTCATACTGCCCTCGACCGGATAACGCGCACCACCATCGCCTACCTGAAAGCACAAATTGCAGCTGGGGCAGACATGGTGCAACTGTTCGATTCCTGGGCTGGATTTCCCACACCGGAACAATACCGCGAATTCGGAAGCAAATACATCAGACAGATCTGTGAAGCGATCACTGAAGTACCCGTAACCGTTTTTGCAAAAGGAGCCTATTTTGCACGTGAAGAATTTGCAAAAATCCCCTGTCGGACAATTGGTCTCGACTGGAACATGGATATGCGCGAAAGCCGTGCTATTGTTGGACCGGAAAAGACCTTGCAGGGAAATCTCGATCCATGTGTTTTATATGGTAGTCCTGAAGTTATTCGGAAGGAAACCATAAAAATGCTGGAAAGTTTTGACGGAGGACTGCATATTGCTAATTTAGGCCACGGTGTTTACCCCGACACCGATCCTGAACATGTTAAAGTATTCATAGACACAGTAAAAGCATACCAAAAACCACGATCATGAAACTAAGAATCCTATTGAGCGCAGTGCTGTTGAGCAGTCTGGTGGTAAACGCACAGGACGATAAAAACCTGGTAAAAAACCCCAGCTTTGAAGCTATTAACGGAAAGCTTAAAAAGCCAAAACAGCTTGAATTGGCAACAAACTGGACTTCACCTACAGCTGAAAAAGCGGATTTGTATTCCCGCTCGGTTAAAGAATTACCGGTAAGTGCACCCGAAAACACCAATGGAAAAGAAACACCTGCAGACGGAAACAATTATGCCGGTGTTATGATGTATTCATTCGGCGATAAAGCGCCCCGTACTTACATTATGACCGAATTATTAGGCCCATTAAAAGCCGGTGTAAAATATTGTGTACGATTCGATGTAAGTCTTTCCGACAACTCGAAGTATGCCGTAAATAACATTGGTGCGCACGTTTCGAAAAAGCCTTTTGGATTTGAAGACAAGCGCTCTATTATGGCAGAAACGCATGTAAAAAATTCGAAGAATAAAATTTACAACAACACTTATGGATGGGAAACCGTTTGTGCAGTTTTTACTGCAAGTGGTGGTGAAAAATACCTGACACTTGGAAACTTTAGTCCAACAAAGGATACCAAAAATGAAAAAGTGACCAAGCCAAAGGACTCTAAAGCCCAACAGCTTCCTTTCGCGTATTATTATATCGACAAAGTATCGGTTTTCCAGCTCGACAGCATAGAAGAATGTCAGTGCGAAGCAAAAGAGAAGATTGAAGAAGCGACTGTAATTGTTGGTGAGGGATATACCTCCAACAAAGAGTTCAAGCTCAAGGAAAAAATTGCGCATGAGAAAGTATTCTTCACGCATTTGAGCACAGACATCAATCAGATTGGTCTTGAGTCGATAAACGTACTCGTTGACCTCATGAACAACAACCCTGACGCTGTTATTGAGGTGCATGCGCATTCTGAGAGCTCAGAAGTTGCAGCAGCAACCAAGGTGGACACAGCCAAGGACCTGGCCAAACGCAGGGGTGAGGCTGTGGTGAAACAACTTGAAAAAGCAGGAATTTCAACCAATCGAATTGTTCTGGTGATTGATGATGACAAAGACCCTGTTTCCAAGGGAGAATCGGAATCAGAAAAAGCCAGAAACCGACGTGTTACATTCCAGTTAAGAGAATAATCATAGTATCGATATTTAAAGGGAGGTCATTGGACCTCCCTTTTTTTTATCTTCGCTTCGATGTCGGACACCATTACCAAAGGCGATAAAAAACTGATTCGATCATGGGCATTCTATGATTGGGCTAACTCTGCTTATCCGCTCGTAATTACTACAGCCATTTTTCCGATTTTTTACGAAAACGTAACCCGTTCGGATGTTAAGGATGAACTCGGAAACATAATTGGGCATTCGGATACTGTTACGTTTTGGGGACATCATTTCCACAACACGGAATTGTATTCGTATGTAGTGGGATTGTCGTTTATTTTGGTTTCCCTCTTCTCACCAATACTATCAGGTGTAGCAGATTATACCGGCAGGAAGAAACTGTTCATGCGTATATTTTGTTACCTGGGAGCAGTTTCCTGTGCATCACTTTATTTTTTCAATAAAGATTATCTGGGACTAAGTTTATTGTCGGTCTTTTTTGCATCCATTGGATTCTGGGGTTCACTGGTATTTTACAATGCCTATCTCCCCGAAATAGCCGAACCCGAAGATCACGACAGCATTAGTGCTCTCGGGTTTGGACTAGGGTACCTGGGAAGTTCAATTTTGCTTATCATAAATCTGGTATTGATTCAGGCCTTCGAAATGAATGCGCGTTGGGCTTTTGTGACTGTGGCCATTTGGTGGATAGGTTTTGCGCACATCAGTTTTGCCCGATTACCCAAAGGACAACGCAACGGAGAACCGCGTAAAAATATTCTTACCAATGGATTTCACGAATTGGGAAATGTTTGGAAAGAATTAAAACACCACAAACAACTCAAACGCTTTCTGGCTTCTTTTTTTATTTACAGCATGGGAGTACAGACCGTAATGCTGATGGCTGTTTTGTTTGCAAAAAAAGAAATTGAAGGTCTCGAAGAAAGCAGTCTGATTATTTCAGTATTGATTATTCAATTTTTGGGAATACTCGGATCCTTCCTTTTTTCCCGGACATCACGATTGATCGGAAATATTAAAACATTAGGCATCGCATTGTTTCTTTGGGTTTGCATCTGTGCAGGAACGTATCAATTCGTGTATTCGGCAAGCGGGTTTTATATTGTGGCAGCAAGTGTAGGCTTGGTAATGGGGGGAATACAATCATTATCCCGATCCACGTATTCCAAACTTTTACCGGAGACCGATGATCATGCATCGTTTTTCAGTTTTTATGATGTAGCGGAAAAAGTGGGGATTGTGATTGGAATGTTCTCATTCGGATTCATTGAAGGAATTACAGGAGGAATGCGCAACTCCATTCTTGCCCTGGTGATTTTCTTTGTAATCGGATTCATCATTCTGCTCACTATACCCAAATCAAAGCACGTCAACTGACATCAACTCTTGTATTTTCATTCATGACCACTACAGCGAATTACGACATTGCCATTATAGGAGGAGGAATTGTAGGTGCCGCCACATTTTACAAGCTACAGACAAGGTATCCACACCTAAAAATTTGTCTGATTGAAAAAATGCCCAAGCTTGCGGATCATCAAACAGGAAACAATTCCGGAGTCATTCATTCCGGGTTATACTACAAGCCCGGATCGCTCAAAGCAAAAAACTGTATTTCCGGAAGACATGAGTTGGTTGCATTTGCACGCGAACACAATATCAAGCACGATGTATGCGGAAAAATTGTGGTAGCTACCGACGAAAAAGAATTGCCCAATTTTGAAAAGATCTTTAAAACAGGATTAGAGAATAAAATTGAAGGGATTGAAAAAATTGGTCCGGATAAAATCCGCGAAATCGAACCGCATTGTGTAGGCATTGCCGGAATATGGGTGCCATGTACGGGAATTATAGATTTTCGGGGAGCAACGGAGAAAATGGTAGAGATTGCACTCTCAAAAAATACGGAATCGCGATTGCTTCTGAATGAAGAAGTGAAATCGATTGATCATCATGAAACGCATTCCGTAATCCATACTTCCAAAGGAAAACACATTGCAAACAAACTTATTTTTTGCGGTGGACTACAAGCCGATCGTCTTGCAAAAATGGACAAAGTCAGTATTCGGGAAAAGGTGGTAGGTTTCAGAGGTGATTATTATGAACTCACTGAACAGGGAAAACACAAAGTGAAGAATCTCATTTATCCTGTACCCAATCCGGATTTCCCATTTCTGGGAGTGCATTTTACCCGAATGACAGATGGCGAAATAGAATGTGGACCCAATGCAGTATTCACATTTAAACGCGAAGGCTACGGCAAAACAGATTTCTCGTTACGCGACAGTTGGGATGCACTCACGTATATTGGAACATGGCGGTTGTTTATGGCAAATATGAAATTCGGAATCAATGAATACCGACGCGCTTTCTCGAAACGTTTGTTCTTAAAAACCCTGCAGCGAATGGTTCCTTCATTAACCATGGACGATATTCACCCGGGAAGAGCTGGAGTAAGGGCATTGTTACTGGCACGAGATGGAGACACACGTGATGATTTCAGAATTGAAACTGCGGGCAATTCCATTCACGTCTTAAACGCCCCCTCCCCTGCTGCAACTGCCAGTCTTGCCATTGGCGGACAAATTGCAGATATGGCCGAAAAACAATTCGGACTGAATTAATTTTTGGCTGTCAATCATTTTTTTCTTAATTTTTAGGTGCGATTGATGCTTCTCTTCATTGGCATTGTTATACGCAATTTCAAAAACCTAAAAAGCCTCGTTATGAAAAAAATTCTACTGCTCATTCTTATCGTATTTACCGGAACAATTTCATTTTCACAAACGGTTTGTAATCCAGGTGGAAATGTATTTATCTACTCCAATTACGATGGAGGCGAATTAAACATTGATGTGGACCTCAACATTCCCAATATTAAAATCGGCGTTGTTGGATATGAAGCAACACGGGTAAATATTACCGGTACATTTTCCGGGAATGTTACGGAGGTAATTTATGCCGGCTATCCGAGCACCAACAGTACCCATTGTAGTGTGCCTGTTGCAGCAACCAGTGTAAATGGTGTGTCATCTTCCATTGTGAGCATCCTTAGTTTTCCTGCAGCCACTTATTCCAATCCGAACGGTTACAACAGTATCATTTGCAATTACAGCTGCAATACCACCTCCAGCCAGGGAGGATGTAATACGGCAGATCAGGTAGCGCATTATTTTCTCATTCAATTTAGCGGAAGCATGTACTCGCATTTAACACAATACGGCTGTTGGGTAAGTTCAACCACCTACCGCATATCCGACGGAGGCAATTGCTGTGCACAACCCGCAGTAGCACCCGTAGCCAATTTCACAGCTTCTGCAACAACAATTTGCGAAGGAGAATGCATCGACTTCACTGACAATTCCACAGGAACACCAACATCCTGGACATGGACATTAACCGGTGCAGCCACAACAACAAGCAGCACACAAAATCCAAGCGGAATTTGCTATCTCAATGCAGGAAGCTATACGGTAACCCTCACTGCAAGCAATGCACAGGGAACAAGCACATCAACCTCAAGTATTACAGTAACCGCACCTCCTGCGATTCCGGTTATCAATCTTTCAGGAAACAACCTCATTACAAGCGGAGGATCCAGCTATCAATGGAATCTTAACGGAACACCCATTTCCGGAGCAACAACAGCTTCCTATGCACCTACTGCAAACGGAAACTACACGGTAACCATCACCAATGCTTCAGGATGCTCTTCCACTTCACTGCCATTCACCTATAATTCTGTTTCAATTAACGAAACAAATGCAACAGATTGGGCAATGGTATTTCCTGTTCCGGCAACTGAATTTATTCACCTTAAAATTGCAGAATCAATGAACTGCACCTGGGGTAGTATTACGGATATCAACGGAAAAATAATCCTGAAATTCCCTGTCAACACCCATCAAATGCAACTTGACATCAGTTCCATTCCTGCAGGCACCTACATCCTCACGCTGACAGGAAGTGAAAATGTTCTGACCAAAACCATCCAGATACAATAACCCGCCAAAAACCACTGCATCTAAAAACGGGAAGCTAATACTTCCCGTTTTCTTTTACGGTAAATACCTTAGTTGGTAAAAAATACGGATCACTATCTTTAGCTTCTCGCTATTCAACAATTCCCCATGAAAAAATTCCGGTTCATTTTTCTCCTATTGATTGCTGTTGCAGCTAATGCACAAATTAGAATTGTACCGCAAACCGGACACATCGGCTGGTTTACCATGGATGTTTCGCCTGACGGAAAACGAATGCTGAGTGCCGGTCCCGAAGGGAAAGTGATTTTATGGGACCTAGTATCATTTAAGGCCATTTGGTATGAATACATTCACCGCGCACCAATCAACCAGGTTAAATGGCGTATGGATAACCGTTATTTTTTAACAGCATGCGAAGATTCTACCGTAACTGTTTGGGATACGGAATCGATGAAAAAAATCAGAACCTATCATAGCAAATATCCTATTACCAGCGCAGCATTCAATCCAAAAGCAGATCTGATTACCTACGGCGATACCAAGGGAAATATTTTTATGTTCCATTTGGTGAGCAATGAACAAATTCTGCATTTTAATGTGGGCTCCTCGGTAAACGATATGGTTTGGGTCGATAACGGATATGTTCTATTCGCAGGCACAGAAAAGCATGGAGTGATGGGATTTGAAATGGATAAGGGGAAGAAAATACTGGACATGAAAATGACCGATGCTGTAACCGAACTTCAATTGAGTCCGAACAATAAAATTCTGATCATAAATCTTGCCGGTGGCTCTACTGAAATCTGGAATCCTTCATCAGGAAAGGGATACGGCAGTATGCAAAACGCCGTCGTAAAAAGCAAAAATGGTTACAAGCAATTTTCACGTCCTGCTGCCACTTTTGATGGTCAGTTTGTGCTGATGTACGACAAAGATCACAATTTACAAATCGGAAGATTGGATCCCGTGCTTACCCAGATTTACGATGCAAAAATGCTGCAGAATGAGATCCGTATGATCAAGGCGAGTCCTGCCAACAATTCATTTCTCCTTGCTGACATGGATGGAGGTATCTGGATCTGTTTTTTTACAGAAAATGACTTTAATGATCAATCCCGACTCTATTGGCACAAGATGTTGTTCGAACCGGAGAGAATCAGAAACCTGTATTTTAAACCGAACGATGAATCCATTGCCATGAAGGGTTCTTACGAATACGAATTCAATTTTAAAACAGGTGACCTTACACGAAGAGAGGATGATTCCACAGCGCTGGAAAATACCACCACCACAATGAAATTCTTTTCACCTTCAAGAATGGCAGATGGAATTTACTATGCCATTCATACCACCAAGGATGAAATGTACAAAATCAAAGATCAGGAATATGTTGAACCGGTAACGATGTATGCCCTGAGCAAAGACACTGCTGTAGTAGCATATATCGACAACAATCAACTCAACATTTACCATATAAAGGAAGCGCGTTTTCTAAAACAGGAGAAAGTCAATCTGAAAGGATATACACTCTTCAACGGACACCTCAACAATCAATTTGTAACGCTCGACAAAAAAGGCTTGCGCTTTATTGAATGCAATACACTTCAGGAAAAAACGCTGAAAGACGCAGGCAAATTACAATTGGCATGGCTTACAGCAAGCGAAGACAACAGTATCGTTCATGCCTGTGATACGAAAGGAATTTATTATAGCTGGGAAACCGCAAGCGGAAAAGCGATCGCAGCAAAAGGTGATCTTGCAAAAATAAAAATCAGTCAGTTTGAGGTCGATAAAAACAACAGCATGATGATTGCTACCACATTTGATCAGCGACTGGTGCGTATTGAACTCGCAAGCGGAAAAATCACACATGAGCTCAACAGTAAACTACCACCTGTAATTCATCTCAGCATCAATCACAAATGTGATCGTGTAGCTATTGCAGATCTGGATGGAGTTGTGCATATTTTCGATACGCAATTACAAAAGGAAATCATCAGTATCATTCCTTCTCCTACAAACGGATTGATTGCCTATACACCCGACAATTATTACATAGCCACCAAAGAAGCTGCGCAAAATGTGGCTCTCGTAAACGGCAATTCCGTACTCGGATTTGAACAGATCGATCTCAGGTACAATCGTCCCGACAAAGTTCTCTCTTCCATTGGAATTGCAGATGCCGGAGTAATCGCTTCGTATGAACGCGCCTGGAAAAAACGAATGGAGCGTTCAGGAATAATGGAAAGCACAGGAAATGAAGTGCCCACTGTTGAACTGGCAAATTTCAAATCGATACCTCTCACGACAGATCAAACAGAACTTGAACTTCATGTTAAAGGAACCAGCCAGAAAGGAATAAAAGCCGTAAAAATCTGGGTACGCGGTGTTCCTGTACTTGGAAGAAACGGAAAGGAGTTTGCGTCGAAAGACATTAAAAATTCTATTGATATTAAACTAAAAGCACCTCTTATTTTTGGAACCAACAAGATTGAAATAGCGACCGTAAGTACAAACGGAACCGAATCGGAAAAAGTAGAATTTCTAATCACCGGAAAAAAAGAAATTCCTCAGGATCTGTACATCGTGAGTATTGGTGTAAGTAAGTACAACGACAACCGCTACAACCTGCGTTATGCCGACAAAGACGCAACAGATCTGGTTGGTGCACTAAAAAACACAAGAGCATTTGCCAATGTTCACAGCGAACTGATCACCAATGAAAATGTAACCCGCGAAAAAGTAATTGCAACAAAAGAGCTCCTTAAAAAATCAAGACCAAACGATGTTGTGCTGGTTTTTGTTGCCGGTCACGGATTGCGTGATGCCAAATACGATTATTATTTTGCCACACACGATATCGATTTTAACGATCCGGGTAAAAGAGGAGTGTCGGATACCGAACTTGAGAACTTACTGGATTGCATAGGATCATTACGAAAATTGCTCTTTTTTGACACCTGCTTGAGCGGCGAAGTCGACAAAAATGAAGTCGAAACAACAGGAACGATTTCAACTGAAGCAGGCGATGTAAGTTTTCGGAATACAGGAATTGGTCTTCGCAACAAACAACCATTAGGATTAAAAAACGCACAGTTCCTGATGAAGGAAGTATTTAATGATGTTAAACGAGGAACAGGAGCAACAGTCATCAGCTCGGCAGGAGGTGTTGAACTTGCAATGGAATCTTCCCAATGGAAAAACGGTTTGTTTACCTATTGCGTATTAACCGGACTAAAGGAAAAATCGGCAGACAAAGACAAAGATGGTGAAGTGAGTCTTTCTGAATTGCAGCAGTACGTTAAGAAAGAAGTCACCCTGTTATCCAAAGGACGTCAGCTCCCTGATTTTAAATCAGCAAACATGGATCTGGATTTCAGGTTGTGGTGATTCAGCGCGATGCATTCAAGGCTTGCTCCACATCTGCAATGATATCATCGACATGTTCAAGTCCGGCCGAGATGCGTACCATTCCGGGAGTGATTCCCACTGCTGCACGTTCTTCTTCGCTCAGTTTGGCATGTGTGGTAGATGCAGGATGAGAAACGATGCTTCGTGTATCACCAAGGTTGGCTGTAAGCGATAACATTTTTACAGCATCCAAAAATCGTTTCCCGCGTTCTGCTCCGCCTTTAAGTTCGAAAGTTACAATTGCGCCACCTGCCGACATTTGCTTTTTCGCAATTCCGTAATGCGGATGAGAAGGAAGAAATGGATAACGAATCATTGAAATATCTTCTTTCCTCTTTTCAAGCCATTGCGCAAGCTGAAATGCATTCGAGCAATGACGCTCCATCCGTACATCCAGTGTTTCAAGTGATTTGGATAATACCCACGCATTAAAAGGAGATAAAGCAGGACCTGTACTTCTGCAGAAGGCGTAAATTTCCTTGATCAGATTTTTTGGCCCAAGCACTACTCCACCCATTACGCGACCTTGTCCGTCGATAAATTTAGTAGCGGAATGAATGATCAGATCGGCGCCAAATTTTTTGGGTTGTTGAAGAAGCGGTGTTGCAAAACAATTATCCACGACCAGAAGTAAGTTGTGTTTTTTTGCGAATGCACCCAACCACTCCAGATCAATAATTTCCACACCCGGATTCGTTGGTGTTTCTACATATATCATCTTAACATCAGGAGTGAGCAGCGATTCCCACGACTCCGGTTTATCGATATCGGCATAAATAGCCGTAATGTTCCACTTCGGAAATATTTTGGTGAACACCGTATGCGTCGCACCAAAAACAGAACGGCAGGAGAGGATCTGATCACCACTCTTCAATAATGCAGCGAATGTTCCAAACACAGCAGCCATCCCCGAAGCAGTTGCGTAACCCGCTTCTGTACCTTCCAGCTTACACATCTTTTCTACAAACTCATCAACGTTCGGATTGGAAAAGCGGGAGTAGATCGGACGTTCGATCTCATCTGCAAATGCAGCGCGCATTTCTTCCGCATCATCAAATACAAAACTGGATGTGAGAAACATTGGAACGGCGTGTTCCTTAGAACCTGAAACCGTTACTTGTGTACGGATTGCCTCGGTTTGTTTTTTTGGTTTCATACCCTTTGTCCGTTTACAATGATTGCGTATTCAATTTGCGCAGTCGGTTCCAGGGTCTTCGACACGGAACAATACTTATCCATGGATAATTCAACAGCACGTTTCGCTTTTGCGGCATCAACTTCACCTTCGAAAGAAAAGGTAACCCGAATGATTTTGAACAAGGACGGAACCACACCGGCTTCACGCTCACCATCTACCGAAATGGAAAATTTTTCGGGATTGATCTTTTGCTTATTCAGAATGGAAATGATATCGATTCCACTGCATGAACCCAATCCTGCAAGCAAGAGCTCCATCGGACGCACACCTTTTCCTTCTCCTCCTATCGAAGGATTGGCATCAATATCCACTGTATTACCGCTTTCGTTAACGGCCTGAAAATGGAATTTGGAATTCCGGCGCTCTATTTCAATCTTCATTGCATGGGGCTTTGTTCTTCAAAGATAGGAAAAGAGATGTCCCTATTGCCCGATAGATTCCTGTACAATCTATCATTTTGACTAGATTTGCCCCAGCACATGAAACAGGTTTTTACGTATAATCTTCCGCTAAAACTCGAATATGGAGGTGAACTCCCCAAAGTGGAAATCACGTTTCATACCTATGGAGAAATGAGTTCCACCCGCGACAATGTTGTCTGGGTATTTCATGCCTTAACCGCAAACAGCGATGCGTCAGATTGGTGGAACGGATTAATTGGAGAAGGCAAACAGTTTGATCCTTCGAAGTATTTTATTGTTTGTGCCAACATTTTAGGATCGTGTTACGGAACAACAGGCCCGCTCAGTATCGATCCTTCAACACGCACCCCGTATTACCATCGCTTTCCATTTATCACCATCCGCGATATGGTAAAAGCACATCGTTTACTGGCAAAATACCTTGGTGTAAATAAAATTTTGTTCGGATTGGGTGGTTCAATGGGTGGCTATCAATTACTGGAATGGGCTGCTGAAGAATCGGAACGTTTTGAAAACATCGTTTTGCTGGCCACCTCAGCTGCGGAATCTGCCTGGGGAATTGCAATTCATACTACACAACGAATGGCCATCGAAGCCGATCCCGACTGGAAAGAAAACCATCCGCAGGCAGGAAAAAAAGGTTTAATGACTGCACGTGGTATTGGTATGCTGACCTACCGCAATTACGAAACGTATGTGCGTACCCAGCGCGATGAAGACGGCAGAATTGATGGGCATAGCGCAGAATCCTATATCCGCTATCAGGGCGAAAAACTTGCGCGGAGATTTAATGCCATGTCGTATTATACACTTACCAAAGCGATGGACAGTCATCATCTCGGAAGAGAAAGAGGATCCATTGAAAGCGTGCTGGCTCAAATTCAATCGAATGTACTGATCATCGGCATTAGCAGTGATCTGCTTTGTCCTCTTGCTGAACAGGAATTTCTGGCCCGGCACATTCCCCATGCAACGTATCAACTCATTGATTCGTCGTATGGTCACGATGGATTCCTCATTGAATTCAGGGCTATAAGCGATGCAATTTCCGCTCATTACAGATCCTGAATCAGATATGGGGTAAATCTTCTCCCATTTTGGGGATTTTTGTATTCTACACATTCTAATTTCACTTTATGAGGAATTTCTCATTTCGGGTTGCAACCATATGCACCACCTTATTGATTTCAAATCAGGTTGGCGCACAATGTAGCCTGAGTATCACCTCAACACCCGCATCATTAAATTGCGGTGGAGGACAAGTCACATTACAGGCTGTTTCTTCAGGTGGAGGTAATTTTGCACTCAATAATGATTTCAATTTGGGAAATGCCGGAACAGGATGGACAATTTCTCCTGCCGGAACATTTACCAATCCTTGCGGCCCTGGTTTGGATGGCAGCACGCACATGTGGATGGGATCAAATACTGCCGCACCAAGGACATTACAAACTGCACCACTGGATGTAAGTTGCGGAGGAGAAATCTGTTTCGATTTTCGCATGTCCGTTCAGGGAGATGCATCCCCTTGTGAAGGACCCGACCTGGCAGGTGAAGGTGTGTATCTGGAATGGTCGACCGATGGCGGAGCAACATGGAATACCATCAACTATTTCCAACCTAACACAACCGGATGTTTTAACGCAACCAACAATGGTGGTGGATCGGGTTGTGATGGCGATTATACTGCATGGGCCAATTACTGTTTTCCAATTCCTCCTATCGCGCAAACTTCTACAACCCTATTCCAATGGTGGCAAAGCGGAAGCTCCGGAAATGCATTCGACCATTGGGGAATCGATAATGTTACCATTTCATCGCTCGTTTGTTCAGGTTATTATTACGACTGGGCACATATCCCCGGATTCCCAGATGATTCGTTGATTACAGAAAACGTCACCCAAACAACCACCTTCAGCGTTTTATATACCAACGGTATTGATGATACCTGCTATGCTACCTACACAGTGGTGGTAGATACTACAATTGGAGTAAGCACAACTCCTGTCGCAGAATTATGTGCAGGCAATAACAACGGAAGTGTAACCACAGCAACTAACGGTGGATTTGCACCTTACACCTACGTACTCACAGGACCATCAGGATCCACGAATACTACAGGAAGTTTTACATCACTTGCACCCGGAACCTATAATGTAGCGGTTACAGATAATATTGGATGTTTCGGCTCATCAACATTTACAGTGACACAAGGAGCAACAGTTGCCTCCACCCAAAACATTACACCGGAAACCTGTTATCTTGATAACAATGCTTCTGTACAAATCAATTCGAACGGAGGTTCGGCACCGTATACCTATGTTTTAAGCGGACCTGTTTCAGGAACCAATACAACAGGATCGTTCAACAATCTTTCTGCAGGTAATTACACTGTGAATATTACCGATGGAAACGGATGTACTGCCTCAACCACGTTTACTGTAAACAACACTCCTGATGTGGTAGCATCATTCACTTCGGATTACGCAGCTGGTCCGGCTCCATTAACGGTGAACTTCACTAATACCAGTACAGGAGCAACTACTTACAATTGGTCGTTTGGCGATGGGAATACCTCAACTGTGGTTAACCCAAGCAATACCTACACAACAGATTCTACATTTACGGTTATTCTGGTTGCATCCAACGGGCCTTGTGCTGATACAACAGTTCTAACGCTTACTACCATTCAGTCGATTTTCTTTTTACCGAATGTATTCTCTCCAAACGGAGATGGTGTCAATTCAAGTTTCGAATTCCGCACACTTAATGTAAAAACGCTTAACTGCCGAATTTACAATCGCTGGGGAACACTTGTTGCGGAATTAAATTCACCTACTGCAAAATGGGACGGAAAAGACACCGACGGAAAAGAATGTCCGGAAGGCGTTTATTTTTATGTGCTCGAATTAACTACCGTTGTAGCACCTATCATTTACGATCCAAATCCACGTCAGCTTACCGGAACAGAATTCCTATTCAACGGAACAGTAACTGTACTGAGAGGGAAGTAATTTTCGGAATAGAAAGTAAATCAAAAACCCTGCAGCACTTCAATGATGTTGCAGGTTTTTTATTGTAACATTCTTCGCATTGCTACAAATCGGGCAGGATAGCCGGATCGGTAATAATCGGTAATGACAACACCGAAATGTTTTTTTGAAGATGATGCGTGAATAAACTGAAGTGAATCGCCTTGAGGGCTGATCACTATTCCAACATGTCCTACACTTTTATCTGCGGGGTTGGTTCCTCTGAAAAGAATCAGGTCACCACGATCTGCCTCTTCGAAAGCAAGGGCTGATCCGGCATTTGCAAGTCCTGACGAAGACCTTCCAATTGAAAAGCCAAACTTTGAAAAAACATAATGCACAAATCCTGAGCAATCAAATCCCTTCGGTGAACAACCTGCCCATACATATGGAGTCCCCAGAAACTCCTTTGCGTATACAACAACACTATCAGCTAATATTTCGCGGGAAGAAACACTCGTTGAAACTTCTATAGCATTTCCTGAAAATTGAAAAGCTGCAGCTATGATTATTGACTTAACCATAACACAAAGATACAGTTAATCAGTGTTTAAGGAAAATACTATTTGTGCCTCGAGGCCAAAACAGCTGTTACATCACTGAGTGTAAAGCCTTTTGCCTGTAATAAAATAAGGTAATGAAACAACAGATCTGCCGATTCACTAAGAAACAATTCATCGTTGCTATCCTTGGCTTCAATAACCACCTCAACAGCTTCCTCCCCTACTTTTTGTGCTATTTTATTTATTCCCTTTCGAAACAAAGATGCGGTATATGACGATTCATCATTTCCGGATTTACGTTCGGCTATAACCATTTCCAGCTTACGTAAAAAAGCAAGAGAATCTTCATTGGTTTCTCCCCAACAAGTATCGGCACCGGTATGGCAGGTTGGTCCTTTCGGAATTGCCTTGATGAGCAATGCATCCGAATCGCAATCCGACTTAATCTCTACCACTTGCAATTTGTTTCCGCTCGTTTCACCTTTGGTCCACAAACGTTGCTTACTCCGTGAGAAAAATGTCACCACCTTTTCTTCAATCGTTTTATTGTAAGCTTCCTGATTCATATATCCAAGCATCAGCACCTTGCCACTTGCAGCATCCTGGACAATTGCAGGAACCAGTCCATTTTCTTTTTCGAAATCGATTTTCATTGTTTGCGCTTATACTCTGACGGAAATTCCATTTTGTTGAAGGTACACTTTTAGTTCGGGGATTGAAATTTCACCGAAGTGAAACACACTGGCAGCAAGTGCAGCATCCGCCTTTCCATTTTTAAAAACATCAGAAAAATGCGATTTTGAGCCTGCACCACCGGAAGCAATAACAGGAATATTTACGAGTGATGTGATTTTTTCCAAAGCTTCGTTGGCGAAACCATTTTTTGTTCCGTCGTGATCCATTGAGGTGAACAAAATCTCACCACCACCTCTGCGTTCAATTTCTTTTACCCAATCAAAAAGGTCGATTTCAGTTTGCAGCTTACCTCCATTGAGGTGGACAAGCCATTTTCCTTCCACTTTTTTTGCATCAACTGCGACCACCACACACTGACTTCCGAATTTTGATGCCAGTTCAGTAATCAATTCCGGGCGTTTTACTGCTGCTGAATTCACTGCTATTTTATCTGCACCACTTTCAAGCAGAATAGAAACATCCTCAACAGAAGAAATTCCTCCACCTACAGTAAACGGAATATTTAATAGCGACGCAATTTTCCTGACAAGCTCAGCAAGTGTTCTCCGCTTTTCATTGGTAGCTGTAATATCCAAAAACACCAATTCATCAGCGCCCTGTGCGGCATATTGCACTGCAAGTTCAACCGGATCTCCGGCATCGCGCAGATCCACAAAATTCACACCCTTTACGGTGCGACCGTCCTTAATATCCAGACATGGAATAATGCGGTGAGTGAGCATAGTTTAAAATGGATCAATTTTTTTATCCGATAAACACTTCGGTTTCTGCCAACAATTGATTGCTTAAATTTAGGTATTTACACTATGCGCACCATCAAAATTCACTGAAATTGCCCTAGCTGATCAGAAATGTACCAACCAAAAGTCTGGTACTGTTATTCAAGAAAAAAAAGCCTTTAGAATCTACTTTCCTGCAACCGCATATCAGGCACTTACCATTTTAGCAAGCTCGCCTAAAGATATTTTCCCCTCATAAATTGCCTTTCCGATAATGGCGGCAAACAAACCCTTTTCCTTCAATTGTTCCAGATCCGAAACAGATGAAACACCACCACTGGCAATCAGTTTCAGGGATGGGATTTCCGACAGTATTTTCGAATACAATTCCATCGAAGGACCCTCAAGCATTCCGTCTTTGGCGATGTCGGTACAAATCACGTACTCTATTCCGGATGAGGAACGGTAATCATTTAAAAAATCACATACGTATGTATCCGTGTCTTCTGTCCAACCGGTAATGGATATTTTCTCCTCTTTGACATCTGCACCCAGGATAATTCGTTCTGTACCGTAGTCTTTGATCCATTGTTTAAAAACATCCGGTGATTTCACTGCAATACTTCCACCGGTAATTTTTTCTGCGCCCGAATTGAACGCAATCTGCAAGTCCTTATCCGATTTTAATCCTCCGCCAAAATCGATATGCAGTTTGGTTCTTGCAGCGATTTTCTCCAACACCTTCCAGTTTACGATATGCGAGGCTTTTGCGCCATCCAGATCAACCAGATGCAAATGAGTTAATCCCGCGTCTTGAAATTGCATGGCGACTTCCAAAGGGTCCTCATTGTAAACTTTTCGGGTGGAATAATCACCTTTGGTTAATCGGACACATTTTCCATCAATGATATCAATAGCTGGAATCAGAATCATTGTATGTCTGTTTCGGTTCGGGTGAACGTTCAATTACGACAAGCGCATTTTATAATCTTCATATGCAAATTTGCGCACCAGACGAAATTCTCCTTTGCTTGTCCATATACCGTAAGATGGATGATTTACACCGTTGAACATAGTCGTTTTTACCATGGTGTAATGAATCATATCATCAAAAACTATTTTATTGCCCGGCTGCAATTCCTGCTCAAACGAATATTCGAACATATAATCGCCACTCAAACAACTTGTGCCTCCCATGCGGTAAGTTGGTTTTCCTTTCACAGGATCTGTTGCTCCCCAAATGCGCGGACGATAAGGCATCTCCAGACAATCGGGCATATGTGCAGTAAAGCTTACATCGAGCATGGCGGTTTTTACGCCGTTGTTTTCAACGATATCCAGAACAGTTGAAACCAGGTAACCGGTTCGCCATGCAAATGCAGATCCCGGTTCGAGGATCACTTTTACACCCGGATAGCGTGACTTAAAGGATTGCAAAACAGAAATGAGATGTTCAACATCATAACCATCGCGCGTCATGAGGTGACCCCCACCAAAATTCACCCATTTGCATTGGGGAATCAGCTTGCCGAATTTTGCTTCGAAGGCTACCAGTGTTTTTTCCAGTGTATAGGAATCATTCTCACACAAGGCATGAAAATGCAATCCATCCACTCCATCAGGAAGTCGATCAGAAAAATGTTCGCTGGTCATTCCCAAACGCGAATTGGGCGAACATGGATTGTATAGCTCTGTTGTTACCTCAGAATACTCCGGGTTAACACGAATTCCTATGGAAACTCCGCGATCGATACATTTTTGTTTGTACCGTTCGAATTGCGAAACAGAATTGAAGGTCAATACCGAAGAATAGTCAAGTAAGTCATCGATTTCGGTAGGAGAAATGGCAACAACATACGAATGTGCTTTTGTTTTCATTTCTTCAAAACACAATCGTGCTTCGTAAACCGAGCTCGCTGTTGCTCCGGAAATATATTCGCGCACAATGGGGAATGTACTCCACATTGCAAATCCCTTAAACGCAAGTATGATCTCCACTCCTGCACGTTGTGATACATCACGTATCAAAGTAAGGTTCTTCCGCAGAAGTTCTTCTTCGATAACGTAACAGGGGGCGGGGATTTTATTGAGATCAATCATTGGGGTATCTCTTATATCCGGAGGATAAATCCCCCGGATACAATTAATTTAATTCAAGATCCACATTATGCAATTCATGCCATGGCAATCCTTGTTTGTTGAGTTGTTCCATGAAAGGATCAGGATTGAATTGCTCCACATTCCATACACCGGCACCGGTCCATTGTCCGGTTAAGAACATCATTGCACCGATCATTGCAGGAACACCTGTAGTATAGGAAACAGCCTGTGTTCCGGTTTCGCTGAATGCAACTTCGTGCGAACAGTTGTTATATACGTAATAGGTTTTCTCCTTACCATCTTTTATTCCGCGGATGCGACAACCAATGGAAGTTTCACCTTTGTAATTTTCGCCAAGATCCCCTGGATTGGGGAGAACGGCCTTGAGGAATTGAATAGGTACAATTTCTTTTCCTTCGTAAATGATAGGATCGATACGCGCCATACCGATATTTTGAATTACGCGTAAGTGTGTTAAATACTCAAGACCGAATGTCATCCAGAAACGGGCACGCTTGATAGTGGGGAAATTCTTCACCAGCGATTCCAGTTCTTCGTGATAAATAAGGTAAGATTCTTTCGGACCAATATTCGGATAATTGAGCGGCATATGAATTTCGTGTGGCTCCGTTTCTACCCACTTACCATCCTGCCAGTATTTTCCCTTTTGGGTAACCTCGCGGATATTGATTTCGGGATTGAAGTTGGTAGCGAACGCTTTTCCATGATCTCCTGCATTGCAATCCACAATATCCAGGTAATGGATTTCATCAAAATGGTGTTTCGCTGCATATGAAGTATACACACCCGTAACGCCCGGATCGAATCCACAACCGAGAATTGCTGTTAATCCAGCCTGCTTAAATTTCTCCTGGTAAGCCCACTGCCATTTGTATTCGAATTTGGCTTCGTCCTTTGGCTCGTAATTGGCGGTATCCATATAGTGTGTACCTGTGGCAAGACAGGCATCCATAATGGTAAGATCCTGATAAGGGAGTGCCAGGTTTACAACCAGTTTTGGCTGATGCTTTTTGAACAAGGCGATCAATTCAGCAACATTATCGGCATCCACCTGATCGGTTTTGATGGTGACACCCAATTTGGCTTTAATGTCTTCGGCGATTTTATCGCATTTCGACTTCGTGCGGCTTGCAAGCACGATCTCGGTAAATACATCGGTATTCATCGCACATTTGTAGGTGGCCACCTGACCAACCCCACCGGCTCCGATAATGAGGACTTTTGACATGTTTACTTGTTTTTGAGGCTGCAATATTAATCAATTTGGAGGTCGGAACGACGCAAAGGGGAATTATCAAATTGCAATGAAATTCCTTAGCAATCGTTCCCCTGCATCCCCGCTTTTTTCAGGATGGTACTGAACAGCATAGAAATTATCCTTTTGCAAGGATGCTGAATAGTCGATGATATGTCGGGAAACACCTGTGGTAAAGGCACTTTGTTCAGCATAAAAGCTATGTACATAGTACATGTAAACGGGATCTGGCAAATCATTGAACAAAGCTCCCTTTAAGCCGGAAACCGTGTTCCAACCCACATGAGGAACTTTTTCTACACCCGCACGCTTTTCCGGAAATCGCTTTACCTGCACGGGAAACACATTCAGACAATTGGTATTCCCCTCCTCAGAGTGCGAACAAAGGAGTTGCATTCCAAGGCAAATTCCAAGCAACGGTTGTTTGAGGGTGGGAATCAACTTATCCAATCCACGACTTCTTAGCGCTTCCATAGCCGAGGATGCTTCTCCTACTCCGGGAAAAATGACTTTATCGGCATTCAAAATACGTTGCGGATCATCGGTGAGAATCCCATTTGCTCCAATTCGCTCCAACGCGAAGAGCACTGAACGGATGTTGCCGGCTTTATAATCGATCACAACAATTTCCATGTGGCGAATTTGAGGAAACTTTTCTTCGATTGAAAAGGAATTGCAAAAGCAATCTGAAAATTAAAGGTGTTTTGCCGCAGTCTTTGCCAAACGCCAGAGTAGCAAACTCATCACTACACCTGCGCCAAACAAGGAAAGGTATAGTCCAAAACCCGATTTTTCTTCCGGACCAGGATTACTGACCAAAAAGCGGTCGTACACTGCCATAAACAGAAAAAAGAGAGACATCAAAGCGATGACGATCTGTAAGACACGAATAACAATCATTTTCCTTTTCCTTTAAAGATTATAGCAAGCGTATAAAACATGATTTTGATATCAAGTGCAATGGACATATTCTCGATATAAATCAGATCGTATTTCATGCGTTGAATCATCTGTTCAACATTTTCTGCGTAACCATATTTTACCTGCCCCCATGAAGTAATACCCGGACGAACTTTATTCAGGTAACGGTAATGCGGTGCAAACTCCATGATTTTATCGATATAAAACTGACGTTCGGGACGAGGCCCAACCAGCGACATATCGCCCAAAATAACATTGATAAATTGCGGAAACTCATCAAGACGTGTCTTGCGTAAAAAACGACCGATTCCTGTTATACGCGGATCGTTTTCGCTGCTTAATTGCGGACCATTACTTTCAGCGTTAACCACCATGGAGCGGAATTTAATGATGCGGAAAGGTCGGCCATTGATTCCAACTCTATCCTGCAGGAAGAAAACAGGACCTTTACTGCTTAATTTAATGATGATGGCAATCACCAAAAACATAGGGAGGCAAAGCAATAATGAAACGGAGGAAATCAGCACATCCATCATGCGTTTAACGGAAGCCTGCCATGCCGGCATCAGCTGACTGCGGATCTCGATGAGCGGAGTACCGTAAATGTTGGTCATCCGTACCGATCCGGTCAAAATATCGTACATATCCGGAATTACGTGCAAGCGCAATTGATCACCTTCCAGATCACTGATAATTTTTTTCAGGCTTTCGTGTTCAGAGCTTTCGATGGCAATAATTGCCTCCTCTACTTTGTGATTTTTTAATACCTCCTGAATTCCGGATTTGTATTTTCCGAGATAGGGCAAATGTTCTTCTCTCAATTGATCATCAACCCCATTAATACTTACAAAACCAACGAATTTATATCCGGGCGATTGTTTCATATCCATGATCTCCCGATAGATATTCAGTGCATTCGCATTTCCTCCAATGAGCAAGGTATTGAATCCGATTTTGCGTTTGTGAATACGACGAACCAATCGTGAGGTGAAAAATATCCGTGGTAGAAAAGTGAGGAGAAAATGTACCCCGAATAACGCAAAGAAGGCATAATAATAACTGGTGTAAGTACGCACTTCATCATCGAGGATCACCACAAAAAAGAGGAAGAGAACACCAACCAATGTTTGAATGAGTGTAAAGCCGAGATCCTGAATACGGTGTTTGCGGAAAATGTTGCTGTAATAGCCACTGAGGTAATAAAGAGTTACCCAGAAAAGCGGAATGATGATGAGTCCGCGGTAATAATTTTCATCAAACTCAATTACAGTTTGTTCAATCCATGTTTTACGAAAAACAAAAAACAATGTCCATGCAAGGCCAGCGGTTATCAGATCTGATAAGAAGTATTTTAAAACCTGTCTTGCTTTCGGATCAATTGCCATAGATGAGTCGCACGTTGTCGATGTAAACTTGAGGAACGCTAACACCTTGGTCTTTATAAACCCTAAAGAAAATTTCGTGAGAAATTGCATTAATATTGGAGCTCACCAATTCTGTGAATTCGCAATAAATCTTTTTCCATACCAACACACCATTATCATCGTAGGTATCGCGGATAATGGTATTTTCCTGATTGAGGATATTACCCGGGTAAATACTGCGTAATCCGACTGCAAATGCCTGGTTGGCTTTGTAGTTCAATTCGAGGTAGACAGGAATTCCTCCTTTGGGCAAATCAAAATTTTCGGAAGTTGCCACCTGAACAAAATTCTGTGTAGCAGAGAGCGTTAGCAATCCACAACCTGCACCTTCAAAAACTTCACCTGGATCTGTGATTCGGTTAATCGTGGTATCACTTATTGCGTCCTGAAAGAATGGCACAAACGGATCGGTAAAATCCTCGTACCAGATGGTAATTTGATTGGAAGGGTAATAACTTACAACGGGCTCAAATACACCTTTTAATGTATCCACCATTCCACGACGAAGTGTAAAGGAATTGGTGACAAAAGGCTGGTAAAAAATATAACGGCGGCGGCGGGTACTGATGCCATCTGCTTTTATCCCGCCGTACACCGAAATTTTGCGGTTTCCCTCCGCAAGAACGGGTACACGGGCAGGTAAAGGGAAGCAACCAACGGGATTATCATCCACATATACCCAGGCATCAATGATGTCATCAGACGTTGAACCCTGTGCAGAGGTAGTGGTAAGCCGGATATCCGGAATATAAATGTAGGACGGAATTTCCCCCTGATCTTTTTGGCAAGAAACAAACCCTGTGATAATGAGGGCAATAATTACATAAAGACGACGTTCCATCGGAGAGAGTACTAAAGGAACGCAAAGTTATTTTTTTTATTGTCTCAGGAAATCCCGGAAGTAACTTCCATTTTGCCAATGATCTTATAAGCAACATCCAGGGCATTCAACCCATCCTGTAAAGTTACAGGTGGATTATTACCGGAAAGAATGGCCTGTGCAAAAGCCTGTAGCTCATCCCTTATTGCATTGGTTTCCTTTACGTCGGGTTTTTCAAAAAAGATTTCGCGCTTTCCTTTATTGTTACCCAGATCAATCATAAACGCAAAAGGATCCGGTTCACCTTCAATTTGTTTCATGCGCACAACCTCTGTCTTCTTTTCCAGAAAATCGACACTGATGTAAGCATCTCTCTGGAAAAACCGGGTTTTACGCATGTTCTTCAATGAAATTCGGGAAGCTGTTAGATTAGCTACGCAGCCATTATCGAACTCGATGCGGGCATTTGAAATATCCGGTGAATCCGAAACAATGGCAACACCTGAAGCGCTGATTCGTTTAATGTTGGATTTTACTACGCTTAATATGATATCGATGTCATGAATCATCAGATCAAGCACAACAGAAACGTCGGTTCCACGCGGATTCCAAACTGCCAGGCGGTGACACTCGATAAACATAGGTTGGTGAAAAAAGGGAACTGATGCCGAAAATGCAGGATTGAATCGTTCTACATGTCCCACTTGTCCTATCACATTCGCTTCCTTGGCAAGATTGATCAGACTCTTGGCTTCGTCGACTGTTGTTGTGATTGGTTTTTCAATGAAAATATGCTTGAATTTACGCAGGCAACGTTGAGCGGTATCGTGGTGACTGGTTGTTGGTGTAACAATATCGAGTGCATCGCAGGCATCAATGAGTGATTCGATATCGGTGAATCGTTTTGCGCCATATTTCTCGGTTGCATCGGCAGCATTGGCATCATCGGGATCGTAAAATCCCACCAGCTCCAGTTCGGGCACTTCCTTTATACAGCGAATATGAATCTTACCCAAATGTCCTGCGCCCAGCACTCCGATTCTTACCATAATAATTAGTGTTGAAAATGTTCGTGATAAAATTACTTCATGAGCGAGGGCATGGTGCAGCAGAACAGAGTAATTTTCAACAGTGAAATGTCGCTAAGTGATGCACGAGATACCTGACACCTTTAAACAGAAAGGCCTTCGTAGGCAAATGATCGAACGACTTAGGTCGCGGGGATTTTTTTCGGATTCCTTATTGGATGCTTTCGAAAAGGTACCACGTCATGCCTTTTTGGGGGATAATGCCTTTGACGAACATGCCTATGAAGAGAAAGCCTTTCATATAGGTGCAGGACAAACCATTTCGAATCCTTATACAGTAGCCTTTCAGACACATGTATTGGATGTGGTAAAGGGCGAGAAGATATTGGAGATTGGCACGGGTTGCGGTTACCAGACTGCCATTTTATGCCAATTAGGCGCCAAAGTTTTCTCGATTGAGAGGCAGCGCGAACTTTTTGAAAAGGCCAGGATCACATTAAATCAAATGAATTTTAGTCCCCGCCTCTTTTTTGGGGATGGGTTTAAAGGTCAGCCTGCCTTTGCTCCTTATGATAAGATAATTGTCACATGTGGGGCACCCTTTATTCCTCAAGACCTTGTGAATCAACTCAAACCAGGCGGAATTATGATCATTCCGGTAGGAGAAAACGAACAGGAAATGACATGGATCATGAAAAATCCTGACGGTAGTCTTGAAATCAAGGAGTTGGGAAAATTTAAATTTGTACCCATGTTGGAAGAAAAACAGCGGTCAAATGATAAATTATTTTTCAGAAAACCGTAACCTTGCATTCCAAACAGCCGTAAAAAGCGGGTGTTTTCAACAAAAAATAGTTAACAACAGTATGATTGTTAATAACTTGGCACAGCGAAAGAATGACATGAGCGGGAGAATTGCCAATTTTGGTACAATATCTGTTACACAACGCGCAAACTCTTAAAACCAAATACAATGAAAAAGAACATCTTTATTCTTGGTCTTGCTCTCGCGACTACAACTGCGTTTGCTCAGGATTTGACTTCAAAGAAGGGTGAAAACTACCTTCCAGAAGCTGGTGACATTGCCATTTCTTTTGACGCTGCTCCATTCCTGAATTACGTTGGTGGATTCTTCAGCAACGCTGGTGGAACTGCACCCACAGGTAACTACGTAGGTAACCTTCCTTGGCACATCCGTGGTAAGTATTTTGCTTCTGAAACTATGGCATTCCGTGGTGGTCTTCGCCTGAACTTCGGTGGTGACACTTACACTGCAATGGTTGGTCAGTCTGGTGCTGCCGCTCCTTCTTTCCCTGCAGCTCCTGCAATGGTTGAAGACGTTTACAAAGCTGGTGGATCTAACATCGTTCTTTCCGGTGGTGTTGAAATGCGTCGTGGTAAGACTCGTCTTCAGGGTTACTACGGTGGTGAACTTTTCATCGTTTCTGGAGGTACTAAGGACACTTACACTTATGGTAACGCAATGAGCACAACTGCTGCGTATCCTACAACTAACTTTGCGTTTGTTGGTGGTAACAACCTGGTGAACGATCCTTTCTATGGTCTTCCTGGTCGCGTAACTGAATCTAAGACATCTTCTTTCGGATTCGGTCTTCGTGGTTTCATCGGTGCTGAATACTTCATCTTCCCAAAGATCTCTTTAGGTCTTGAGTACGGTTGGGGTCTTATGATGGGTAGCGGTAAATCTACTCGCTCTATCGAAACTCAGAACGGTACTGCTGTAGGTGTAGTTGTTGACGAAACTGCTACTAAGTCTAAGTCTTTCGGATTTGACTCTGATATCAACTACGGTACTAACGGTCAGTTGAACATCATTTTCCACTTCTAATCAACGATTAGATTGGTATAAAAGACCCGCCCAAAAGGCGGGTCTTTTTTTTTGCATTCATTTATTCCCCATTTTCATTCACCCCAGGATGGAAATATCTCCTTACGGTGGTAAGTCCTGATACAGGATGCTATCTTTGCACTATGTCTGTCCCTTTTTACAACCCCGCTTACCGGGTAGGAATTTTAGGCGGTGGCCAATTGGGTCGCATGCTTATTCAGGAAGCGGTTAATCTAAACATTAGCATTTCCATTCTGGATCCTGATCCCTCTGCACCCTGTAAGAATCTGGTCGGTGAATTTGTATGCGGATCATTGAATGATTACGATACGGTAATGCGATTTGGTGCCGACAAAGATTTGCTGACCATAGAAATTGAGCACGTCAATGTGGATGCGTTGGAGCATCTCGAAAAACAGGGTAAAAAAGTATATCCCCAGCCGCATGTTCTCCGAATGATTCAGGACAAGGGTGAACAGAAAAAATTCTATCAGCAAAACAACATTCCCACGGCCCCATTTTATCTGGTAGAGAACCGTGCAGGAATTGCCTTGCATGGGGCCGAATTTCCATTTTTTCAGAAACTGCGCAAAGGTGGTTATGATGGAAAAGGTGTAACCCGACTGGATGATGTGAATGAACTCTCCAAAGCATTCGATGAGCCCAGTGTTCTTGAAAAACTGGTTCCATTCAAAAAAGAGATTTCGGTTATTGTTTCACGGAACGAAAATGGAGAAATCGCACATTTTCCGGTTGTGGAGTGTGAATTTAACCCGATTGCCAATCTGGTAGAATTCCTTTTTTCTCCTTCAGATATTTCTTCAAAAACTGAACACGATGCGATTCGCATTGCTCGTGAAATTGCAGAATGTTCTGGCATTGTTGGTTTACTTGCCGTGGAAATGTTTGTATTGGATGATGATACCGTTCTTGTAAATGAAATAGCACCTCGTCCGCATAATAGTGGTCACCACACCATCGAAGCCAATATCAGTTCGCAGTACGAACAACATTTACGTGCCATCCTTAATCTTCCACCCGGATCAACGGATATAGTTCGTCCTGCCATAATGGTCAATCTTCTGGGTGAAGATGGGTACACCGGAGATGCAGTTTACAAAGGCCTGGAAGACATTCTTCGCATTCCGGGAGTGTTTGTGCATCTGTACGGTAAAAAGACCACCAAACCCTTCCGCAAAATGGGACATGTAACCATACTTGCTGATAACATAAGCGCTGCCCGATCGCTGGCGCGTAAAGTTCAATCCACCTTAAAAATAATAGCCTGAATTATGAGTGTACATGTAGGAATCATCATGGGAAGTCAGAGTGATCTTCCGGTAATGCAGGAAGCCGCTGAAATGCTGAAAGAATTCGGAATTCAGTTCGAGATGACTATCGTATCGGCACATCGCACACCTGAGCGTATGTTTGATTACGCCAAAACTGCAGCGCAGCGTGGATTAAAAGTAATTATTGCCGGAGCAGGTGGTGCAGCGCATTTACCGGGGATGACAGCCTCATTAACAGCATTGCCTGTAATTGGTGTCCCAATTAAATCCTCCAATTCTATCGACGGCTGGGATTCGGTGCTTTCCATTCTGCAAATGCCGGGCGGGGTTCCCGTTGCAACTGTTGCCTTGAATGGCGCAAAAAATGCAGGAATTCTTGCAGCGCAAATTGTTGGTTCGGGTGATGCTGCTGTGTTGAAAAAAATTGAGGCTTATAAAGAAGGACTGAAAAGCAAAGTACTTGAAATGGCAAAAAAACTGGAGGGATAGAATTTAATTTCCAATTATCCGATTTCCAATTATCCGATTACTGATTCATTCTACTTTTTATATTCTGATTCCGATCATGGTTACGTCATCGATCTGTTCGAGGTCGCCTTTCCATTGAAAAAACTCCTGGTTTAATTTTTCGCCGAGTTCGTTCATGGATAAATGCAGATTTGCTGAAATTGATTTTTGTACATTCTTGTACTTCATTTTTTTTCCACCAGGACCACCAAACTGATCTGCAAATCCGTCGGTAAATAAAACAATTATATCGTTTTTTCTGATTTCAATCTGATGCGATAAAAACGATTTTCTTCCCTGAAATTTCCCAATGGGTTGTTTATCCGGTTTTACTTCTATGATCTCATTCTCCCGGAAAATCCAGATTCCGTTATTGGCACCTGCCCATTTTAAAATTGAATCTCCCTTACGCCACGAGCACAATGAAATATCCATTCCATCCTACACATCGCCTTGATTTTTAGAAAAGGTAGCTTCAACTAATCGGGCCGTTTCATCCAGTACAATTCCCGGATCGGTTTCTCCAAGTTCCTTTACAACACGATTGAGCGCATTCGCACATACAACAGAAACCATTGCACCAGGCACACCATGTCCGGTACAATCTGCTGCTGCAAACAGAACCTCCTCTTCTTTGGTCTCCAAAAAATAGAAATCACCTGCCACGATGTCTTTAGGCAAATACAATACAAACGCATCACCCAACAGTCGGGAAAAATCATTTACAGGAGGAAGAATTGCTTGCTGCAATCGCTTTGCATAGTTTATGGAATCAAGAATCTCACGATTCTTTTCATCAACCAGCAGTTTTTGTCGTTCTATTTCCTTCTTCTGTTGCTGCGAAACTTTAAAACGGTTGTAAAACATCCAGGCAGAAAGTGCAATGATCACAAGAAGGACAACAACGCCTGACAATATTAAGCGCTGTCGTTTACTTTCTTCCGCGTGTAGGAGCTGCTGGGCTTCCTGCTCTTTTTTAAATTCCGTTTCCCGTTTTCCAAAATTCATCAGCATTTCCTGTCGGAGCGCATTATCGCGATTTTTCTGATTCTGCAATGAATCGCGCATGGTAATATGCATTTTGTAAAAAGGAAATGCCTTTGCAGGATCCCCTTTCTTTTCATAAATCATATACATGATCTTCGAGGTGCGCGACATAATTTCGGGATAACCCAATTCAACCGCCTTCTTATAGGCCTTTTCGCCCAATTCAATTGCCTTTGAAAATTCTCCTCTGTCGCGGTACACTTCTGCAATGTTATCGTAGGCATAAACAATACCGGCAGCATCCCCCAACTCCTCTCGTAATTGCAATCCCTTCTCAAAATACTCAATGGCTCTGTCGTGATCGCCCAAATCAAGATAGACTGTTCCCATGTTGGCCAGTGAATACGACATGCTTCGCTTATCCCCGTTTTGTTCAGCATAGGAATACGATCGGGCTGCATGTTCTATAGCCTGCTGAAAGGCTTTCATTTTGCAATAGAGGTACGACAAATTATTGTGCACATAGGATAATCCAAGGGGATCATTGATTTCTTCCAACAAGGCAAGGCAGGCAAGGTAAGACTCCAGCGCACGTTCATCTTCTCCCATCTCTTCCTGTACGCTGGCAATATTCAGATAGCAGTAAGCAGAATTCTTCAACTCACCGGCCGACTCCAGCAAATAGAGGCTTCGGTATAAATAATTAAGTGTTGTACCCAATTCGCCCAGCTGATAATAGACCAATCCGATATTGTTTACACACTCTGCAACTCCCACGCGCGATTGCAGGTATTCGAATAAAAAAAGCGCCTTCTCGTATTCGAGTTTTGCATCATGAATTTGTCCGGCGTTCTTATAATTTAAACCCAGACGAAGATAAACACGTGCTAATTCTTCCATTTCATGCGGCTCGAGAAAAGCAACAAGTGAACGATGATGATAATTGATTGAGCGCTTATATGCAGCAACTGCAGAATCTGAGGAGGTATCCTCCCACTTTTTTCCCAATAGAAATTCATGCCGGGCTTTAAGTGAATCCGTTAATGATTTCACATTTACAGCCCGCATCGAATCAAGTTCAGTTTGTGGAACGCAAAATGCGCGATTACCTGAAATAATCACAAACACAAATAAAAGACAATAGTCCAGCTTCCTCATACCAGGCGAATTCCGATCATACTCACATCATCAATTTGTTCAATTTCGCCCTTCCATTCCCTATAGGCAGCAACCAGTTCATCTTTCAATTGCGGCATGCTGAGGGATTTTCGTTGACTGATAAACTCCTGCAAAGTACGGTATTTAAATTTTTTACCGCGTGGTCCGCCAAACTGATCAGCGTAACCATCTGAAAAAAGAAAAACAGCATCACCCTTTTTCAATGAAAGTGTATGTGTAACAAACGGATGCGCTTCGTATGAAAATCCGATAGGTTGTTTATCTGCGGCAATTTCATTCATTGTATCGTTCTCTAAATACCAAAGCGGATTATTTGCACCTGCCCATTGCAGTGTAAACTCATTCTCCTTGCGTTCTATGGTGCATAGGGAAATATCCATCCCATCCTTTACCTCCTGATCGCTACGCCTGAAGGTATCCATTACCAATGCTCGTGTCCGATCGAGAATTTTTCCGGGATCTGTTTCACCGAATTCTTTTACCACCCGATTTAATGCATTGGAACAAACAACACTTACCATAGCACCAGGTACTCCATGTCCGGTACAATCGGCAACTGCAATAATAATTTTGTTCTTTTCCTGCTCCAGAAAATAAAAATCGCCTGCTACAATATCCTTGGGAAAATAGATCACGAAATTTTCAGGCAATAGGGAAGAAATATACTCAGCCGGAGGAAGAATAGCCTCCTGCAAGCGTCGCGCATAGGTGATGGAATCGAGAATTTCCTTGTTCTTTTCCTGCAAAAGTTCTTTTTGTTCTTCTGCCTGGATCTTCTGCTGTTCGATGATACGGCGTTGTTTTCTTGTCTGCTGCAATGATCTAAATATAAAAAACACCGAGACAAGACTAAGGATGAGTCCGATGATAACAGAGAATATGATGATTCGCTGGCGACGGTTTTCGCCTTCTGCTTTTTCTGCTTCTGCTGTTAATTGTGCTTCTCGTGCTTTGGCTTCATTGGACTCCAGCACTTTTTGTTTGTTCAGCAACTCAAGCTGATTTTGTTTGGCTTTTATTTTCTCCTGATTAGCAGCTAGCTCAATCTCTTTGCGTGCCCTTTCGGAATTGAGCAGCGAAATTTGTTGTTGCTGCCGGATAGCCTCGATCTGCTGAATTTTTTGTTCGCGGGATAACAACATAATCTCACGTTGCTTTTTATCCAGATCATACTTCGATTGCATTTCTGTTGCATTCTTGCTCAATGATGCTTTAAAAACTTTTTCGCTCAGAATATTCGACTCAATCAAATGCCAATATACCGAATCGGAATTCCCTGATAAATACTCTGCTTTGGCAAGAGAACGGAGTACTTCCATGTGTATATCATCAAAATTACTGTTACGCACAAGCGCATACGCTTCCTGCAATGCCGCCATTGCCTGGGGAATGGAATCAATTTCAGTGTAGAGAATTCCGAGATTCATTAATGATTGAATCAACCTGTATTTCTCTCCTCCCTCACGACGAAGGGCAACTGTCCATTTGTACGAATCAATCGCCTTTTTCCATTTTCCCTGTCGTTTGTAAACCACTCCCAGGTTGGTCTCGATAGGAATAATCAGACTTTTATCGCTACCGTTTTGAATTGCGAGATCACGCGCCTTCTCCATGTAATAGGCAGCAGAATCATTCTGAAAAGTATAGAGATACACACCTCCGATATTTTGCAGGCAACGAATCTCACCTTTTTTGTCACCCAATTTAATTTTCAGTTCCAGTGCCATATAATAATAGCGAATGGACTCATCATAACTCCTCATTGCATTGAGCGTATTCCCAATGGAGATCATCATGGTTGACCGGCGTTTATCATCTTTCAGCGAATCGGCTAATGCGAGTGCTTTGTAATGATAGCGAAGCGAGCTCTCATAATCGCCTTTGATATTGTAGGCATTGCCTAAATACGAATACCCTGCAGCGCGATTGACCTGCGAAACCTGCGAGTTCTGATCGAAGTATTTGGGATCAGTATGAATTGCGAAAGATTGCTGAACATACTCGATGGTTTTGTCCGGATCGATATAAAGATATTCCCAACCCAACTCATCAAGAATATAAACCCTGGTTATGGGATCAGTTGTTTTGTTCAACTGTTTTTGCAGCGAATCGATCTTTGCGTTTTGCGCATAAGCTGTTCCTGCCGGAAGTGCGAACACATACAACAGGCGCAGTGAAAACAGGAAAACCCGATTCATCCGGAGAACACACATAGGCAAGTATTCCTGTGAATATACAAAGGAGCAAGCATAAATCCGATAAGCAAAATAAAAAAGGCCCTCATTAAGAGAGCCTTTCAATTACATATTGCGTCGGTACTGACCACCTACCTCAAATAAGGCATGGGTGATCTGACCCAGCGAGCAGTATTTGGTAGCTTCCATTAGTCCTTCGAACAAATTACGGTTCAGAATAGCAGCCTGTTGCAATTCGGAAAGATGTTCCTTGCTTTCTGTCTCGTACTTCTTATGCAGGAAACGAATGGTATCGATTTGTTGTTGCTTTTCTTCTTCAGTAGCGCGGATGACCTCTGCCGGAATAATGGTGGGTGAGCCTTTGGAAGACAAGAAGGTATTCACACCAATGATCGGGAATTCGCCGGTGTGTTTGAGTGTTTCGTAGTACAGCGATTCTTCCTGTATTTTACTCCGTTGGTACATGGTTTCCATAGCGCCCAATACTCCACCACGTTCGGTGATACGATCGAATTCGGTGAGCACTGCTTCTTCCACAAGATCGGTCATCTCCTCAATGATAAATGCCCCCTGAATCGGATTCTCATTTTTCGCAAGTCCCAACTCCCGGTTAATGATGAGCTGAATAGCCATAGCGCGACGAACAGATTCTTCTGTAGGCGTTGTTATAGCCTCATCATACGCATTGGTATGAAGTGAATTGCAATTGTCGTAAATCGCATACAATGCCTGAAGCGTTGTACGAATATCATTGAAGTCAATCTCCTGCGCATGCAACGAACGACCGGATGTCTGGATATGGTATTTCAACATCTGCGAACGTGCATCAGCGCCGTATTTATCTTTCATTGCTTTCGCCCATATGCGACGAGCAACACGTCCGATCACTGCGTATTCCGGATCAATACCGTTGGAGAAAAAGAAGGAGAGGTTCGGACCAAATTCGTTGATGTCCATTCCCCTGCTCAGGTAATACTCCACATAGGTAAATCCGTTTGCCAGCGTAAATGCAAGTTGTGTGATTGGATTTGCTCCCGCTTCTGCAATATGATAGCCTGAAATAGAGACCGAATAAAAATTTCTTACTTTTTTCTGTATGAAATACTCCTGCACATCACCCATTAAACGAAGAGCGAATTCAGTAGAGAAGATACAAGTATTCTGCGCCTGATCTTCCTTCAGGATATCGGCCTGTACAGTACCGCGCACCTGCATGAGCGTTTCCGTTTTGATTTTTGCATACACATCTGCAGGAAGAACCATATCTCCGGTAACACCAAGTAACATCAATCCCAATCCGTCATTCCCCTCTGGAAGTGGCGCATTGTATTTGGGACGTGGAACACCGCGTTGCTGGTAAATGCTGTCGATTTTTTTGCTGATCTCAGCTTCGAGTCCGTTTGCCTTAATGTATTTTTCGCATTGCTGATCGATTGCAGCATTCATAAAAAACCCAAGCAGCATCGGAGCAGGACCGTTGATGGTCATGGAAACGGAAGTCTTGGGATCGGATAAATCGAAACCGGAATACAATTTTTTAGCGTCATCCAGACAACAAATGGAAACACCGGAGTTTCCAATTTTTCCATAGATATCGGGACGAAGGTCAGGATCGTTTCCGTAGAGCGTAACTGAATCGAATGCCGTAGACAAGCGTTTTGCCGGCATTCCCAGCGAAACGTAATGGAAGCGCTTGTTCGTACGTTCCGGACAACCTTCTCCGGCGAACATTCGTGTTGGATCTTCCCCTTCGCGTTTGAAAGGATAAATTCCGGCCGTATAGGGGAATTCACCCGGAACATTTTCGCGGAGCACCCAACGCAATACATCACCCCATGATTTGTAACGTGGCGTTGCTACTTTGGGAACCTGCGTGTGTGAAAGTGATTCGGTATGCGTTTTTATTTTGATCTGCTTGTCGCGCACCTGGAAAACATAAAACTCATCCTTGTATCGCTTCACCTTATCCGGCCATTGCTGAATAAGTTCCCAATTGTGCGGATCAAGATCGAGTTTAATTTTATCGAACTGCGCACGTAATGTTTTTACGATATCTGCATCTTTCTTTTCATCAAAAGTTTTAATGGCAGTATCAATTCCGTACAGACGATCTGCAATTTCCACCTGTTTGATTACCCAATTGTCGTATTTGCGATTATTCTCAGAGATCTCAGAAAGGTAACGGGTACGAGCAGGTGGAATCACAAAAATCTTCTCACTCATTTCCCGGGTGATTTCAAATCCGGATTTTAAGGGAGCATTTGTTTTCTCCACTACCTTGTCCATAATCGCCTTGTACAAACGATTGGTTCCGGGATCATTGAACTGAGAAGCGATGGTACCATATACCGGCAAGGTTTCATCATCCGCATCCCATAACTGGTGATTACGTTTGTATTGCTTCTTTACATCGCGAATGGCATCGAGTGCACCGCGCTTATCGAATTTGTTGATTGCAACTACATCCGCAAAATCAAGCATATCGATTTTTTCCAACTGTGTTGCCGCACCAAACTCGGGTGTCATGATGTAAAGCGATACATCCGAGTGATCAAGAATTTCGGTATCGCTCTGACCAATACCCGAAGTTTCCAGAACGATCAAATCGTAGTTAGCAGCTTTCAGAATATTTACTGCATCACCAACGTACCTACTAAGAGCCAGATTGCTTTGTCGTGTTGCCAGCGATCGCATATACACGCGTGGATTGCGAATTGAATTCATCCGTATACGATCTCCCAGCAATGCTCCCCCGGTTTTACGTTTGGAAGGATCGACTGAAACTATACCGATATGTTTATCCGGAAAATCAAGAAGGAAACGACGAACAATCTCATCAACCATACTCGATTTACCAGCTCCTCCTGTTCCTGTAATACCTAATACCGGCGATTTTGATTTTTTAGCCTGCTCAGCGATTGCATCAAGAACAGCACGTGACTGATCAGGAAAATTTTCTGCAGCGGATATTAATCGCGCTACACTGTTTTTATTAGCAGGTGAAAGTTGTTTGACTTCTCCGTTCAGATGATCTCCAATTGCATAATCACTTTTCTGCATGAGATCATTGATCATTCCCTGCAATCCCATCGAGCGTCCATCGTCGGGATGATAAATACGTGTGATTCCGTAATGCTGCAATTCTTCAATCTCCGAGGGAAGGATGGTTCCTCCTCCTCCACCAAATATGCGGATATGGCCTGCTCCTTTTTCCTTAAGCAGATCGTGCATGTATTTGAAATATTCGGTATGACCTCCCTGATAACTGGTCATTGCAATTGCATGGGCATCTTCTTCAATGGCGCAATTCACAACTTCTTCAACAGAACGGTCGTGACCAAGATGAATAACCTCAGCGCCGGTACTTTGTATGATACGACGCATAATATTGATAGCAGCATCATGTCCGTCGAAAAGCGATGCGGCGGTTACGATGCGGACTTTATTCTTTGGCTGATAGGGTTTTGCTTCTTGCATGAGGTATCGGTTTCACAGGCACAAATATAACAAAAGAGGAGGCTGAAGATTCGCCTTTGATTGCCGATTGCACTACTATAAATCAACATATTACATACCAAGCCCGGGATATTTTCTTTACAATTGCCCCGCAATAGCACTACGCTACAACAGGAATGAAACAATCCAAACAACAATAATATAACTCAACATCCTCTAATTATTGCAGAGGAAAAGACATGTATAATATGGTTTTATCCAACAATCGTGCGAAAGCAGCAGTCGATTATCTCATTTCGCAGGGTATTGACCCATCACGCTTGAAATGGAAAGGCTACGGAGAAAGCAAACCACGCAACAAATGTGTAAATGGTGTTGTTTGCTCCGAGGAAGAACACCAATGGAACAGAAGAACCGAATTTAAGGTCACCAAAATTTTACCTGAAAAATAAATGCAAGCCCCGGAGCAGAAAAGTTTCGGGGCTTAGTATTTCAGATCGACAAGCACAAGCTTCTCCTTGTTGAGAAATAACATCAGGTAATCGCGGGAAGAGCCATCATCGAAATAAAACCGGATAGTCCCGTTACTGTCGTTGGCTTCAAAAGTTCCCGGCTCGTTAATGTTGCATGCACCGTTTGTCCAATTGAGGATTCGAAATTCATTTGGACTATAGGTGAGCAATTGCGTATACGTTTGCTGAAAACACTGTGTGCCTTTTACTTTTGCATCGTACCGAAAAAAACGAAGTGTGTCTTTGTCCTGATGCGAACCGCACATTCTCCAGTCGGCCCCTTTGATCAGGTAATCTGCAATCAATTGAGCGCGCAGTTCACCAGGCTTGAATAAAAACAGTAGCAATGAAACAATCAGCAGTCGTTTGATCATTACAATTTTTTCTTAACTGATTTCCATAACTGACGGTACAAATAACTGATTTCCGTTTCAGGATGAGCATCCAGGTAAGGACGACGGTAAACACCCATCCGTTCAATTTCAGAAACGAAAGGAATAGCCACATCAATTGCTTCCTGATGCACCGACATAAATTCCACAATTGTTTCGTTGTGTAAATTTTTGCGTCGCTCGTACATTGAGAAAAAGGGATGGATCTTTTTGGTGTCTATTTTATTCACCTTGCAATAATCGATCAGCTGTTCATAAGTACGCACAGAAAGTGTTGAGGGAACTACCGGTACCAAAATATAATCGGCGTTAAGAAGAATATTTTCCGAAAAGAGAGTGATGCTTGGCGGGCAGTCGATAATGGCGACATCGAATTTGCGGGAAAGTGGTTTAAACAAGGATTTCATCCATGATCTTCCACCTTTCAGTTCGCTTAGAAACACATCCATTTTCCGATAGCGTTCATCAGCAGGCAAGAGCCATAGATTGGGATAGATCGTCTGAAGAATTGCTTCTTCCGGACTTTTTTCACCGGCGATGATTTTTTTTGCGTTTTCAATTCCCTCTTCGTGATGCATGTAATACGAAGCGGCCCCCTGCGGATCGAGATCGACAAGTAGTGTTTTGTTTTTGGCCTCAGACGCAGCATACGCTAAATTTACGGCCGTGGCAGTTTTGCCTACACCGCCCTTAATGTTAAATACGGCTATCGTTTTCATACAGGTTTTGGAATGGATAGTCTTCAAATATAATGAAAATCAGCACTTTTCCAAATCGCACACCACTAGCCTAACAAACCTAAATGACTGAATCACATAAAGATACAGCAAACAACCCGAAAATAAGCACTGATACTTTTGAGCTTCATTACCTGCGTTTGGGCTACACAATCAAGGGCGATAGTATTTTTTGGAAGGAAGGAACAGGTTGTTTGATTAAGGATTTTAAGAAAGGGGAGAATCCCGGCGCTGTGGTCAGGAAAGGCGGGAATGGGATGATTTTGATCGAGGGTAATCAAAACGGGATACACAAGGCTAAAACCAATTCAGGTTTATGGTTAATGTTTTTTGCTTGTGTGTTTTTGGGAATTCTATTTCTGATTGTCAGAAAAAAGGCACTTAAAACTCGTAGGAAAAAACGTTGGAGATAAAGTAGGTTGTTTCCGGAGCACCCCGTGGAGGACGCGAATCGTGTTGCAGATTGTACACAAGCCGAAAGCGCAATTTTTGTGTGATATTAAATCGCAAGGAAACTTCAGTCGACACCCTGTAATCATCGGGTGAGATAAAATCGGGCTGGTAATACGTTATGGAATTGATGCCTGTAACCTTATTGAATTGAAAATCGAAGGAGAAAAACGTACTGTATCGAATCTGACGGTTAACCAATTCTGTTGCTTCTTCTTCGTACTCGCCCATTACAAAAGCCCCCAAACTAACAGAGGCCGAATCCCGATCAAGCACCACCGCACGGGCGCCTCCGCCCAGGAGTGAACGAAAACGGATTAACTGGATCTGATTGTATTGTAACTGCTCAAAGCCCTCCAGAAAAATGCGTTTGAACTGTTTGGAATTGTAAGAATAACGCGCATGCTGAAATCCGTAATTGACATAGTTTTGCCGACCTGCATTCACGTAAAGAAAATCGGTTAAAAAAGAAACCAAATGCTGATCCTTTTTCCAATATATCCGGTTGCGATTACCGATCTGATATATCATTCGGGTGTTCTTGGTGACGTTAAAGGAAAGATCAAGATGTCCGCTCCAACCGTTTTTGGGATTGCGGAGACGTTGATTTTCAATATTGACAATCTGCGCTTCCAATTCGGGAAGAAACACAAACACACACAATAAAGAAAAAATAATCCGGCGCATGGGTGGGCAAAATTACTGTTTAGCCCCATACAAAAAACAAATCCCGAAAATTGTTTATTGCTCCATACGCACGTTTCCTGCTTTCGTTCGCAACTTCACCTTAACGGGTGAATCGGTCTGCTTTCCGAAACTACCGGATATGATCCTTCGCTTTTCGATCTGACTATCGTTATTGATTTTCTTGCTCACAGAATTGATCACCAGACTACGAACATTATCCAGATCCAGATCGAAACCAAAGGAAGCTGCCGGATCAAAAATGAGTTCAATATCACTCGAACCCGACTGCAGATTGATGTGATCGTAATCGCGTGAAATCTTACGAACCACAATATCTCCAAAACGAATATCAAAATCGATAGCATAAAGCAATTCGCGGATACGAAAAGATGTCAGCGAAGAATTCCCGCTTAGACTGTGCAGCTTTTCGACATCGAATTTATCGTTCGAAGATTTCACATGGAGTTGTCCTGCATTACCGATCCGGATTTCTGAACCCGATGATTGTATACGAAGTTCAGTTGCGGCAAGCAAATTCATGGAGCCGAATGAAAGCTGAATTTCGCCAACCGTAATTTCCTCAGTCTCGATGCGTCCGTATTTCACATTGAGTAAACGTGCTTCCGAAACCAATCCCGCACGAAAATCGCCATGATGAACTTTAGCTATCAATTTACCGGTAATGGTTTCCATTTCAACATCCCCAAAACGATTTTCGATTAAAACAGATGTCGACTTGGGCAAATACACAACATGATCGATACGTATGCGATGATTTTTTTTCAGATTGAGCATCATTTCCATCGAATTGCGTTTAACGGCATTTAATTGTTCGCCCCACACCAATTCTGAGCGCACAGAACCACCTGCAGCAATGAATTTAATTTCTGCAAGTCCTAGAAGCATTTCTGCATAATCTTCCTGATCGCTTTCGGCAATCACATTTACCTCAAAACGTACACTATCCTTATCCCAGTTACGGAATTTAATATCGCCATATTTCGAAACGACTTCAACCTGTGTTTGCGCCTTTAAGGGAAAAGACTTCTCAATACTTTTCGCTTTTGTAAACGGAAGTATCTTGTGTTCTGTGCCTGCAAATCCGCAAAGCGGCAGCATCAGGATACACAGCAACACCGTTTTATCTAAAATTTTATTCATATACCCTCAGTTAGTGTGTATGATCAGTTTTTATCGTCTTCAATTTCTTTCCAGGAATCGAGATACCGTTCCAGTAAATCCAGTTTCATTTTATAGGTCATGATCATCGCCTCAATAATTTCCGCCTCATTCACGTTCTCTTTCATTTCTTCACGGAGGTTTCCAAATTCGGTATCGAGTTCACGCAAAGAACGAAGCAACTCTTCGTCTTCCGGTAAATCCTTCACTTCACTCATTGCCGATTGAATACGACTTACATAAAATACTTCCATTTCGCGATACTCTGGTGAAAGCTGCGCAAGAACCAATCCGGAAGAAGACAAATTCTCCGAATCATGAACCACCTGCTTCGCCACAGATTCGCTTTTACGATCGAGCAATACCCAAAAAGAGATACTCACCACAAGTACAGCCACTGCAGCTACTTTAAGAACTGTGCTCAACTTAACCATAGCCGGTGCAGCTTCCGGAAGTTGCGCGCGAATATTCCCCCATACTCTTTCAGAAGGACGATCGTGTTCAAACGCATCACGGTTTTCGTCGAGAAACGATTTCCAGTTATCCTTTTCCATGTCCTTTGCTTGTTTGTTCAACAATTAATTCTGCCATTTTTTTCTTCGCACGGTTCAACTGCGACTTGGACGTCGATTCGGTTATCCCCAATTTCTCCGCAATATCACGGTGCGACCAATCTTCAAACATGTACAATGAAAAAACGATTCTAAACCCCTCAGGCAATTTTTTCATAGCTGTTTTTACATCCTCAATTGTACAATCGGGTAAATCGTGCTGACTCTCTTCCGGTTCTTCTGCCACATCCGATTTTAATTCACCAAAATGTACTTTTCGTTTTTTCGTTTCATTGATCGAACGATTCACCACAATTCGCTTTAACCATGATCCAAACGACGCTTCTCCCCGGAAAGTTTGAATGGAAGTGAATGCGTCAAGAAACGACTCCTGCAAAACATCTTCTGCTTCTTCTCTGTTTTGCAATATGCGGTAACTCACATTGTACATTGCCCCGCTGTACAATCGATACAACTCCTCCTGAGCTGAGCGATCGTTGCGCTTACAGTCTTGCACAAGCTTATCGTGTATGTGTGGTGTAGTTACCAAATCCTGAATTGCTTTTTATCTTGGCTTTGAATGTGCTAAATTACTAATTGCGACCACGTACCCCAGCTTTTGCCTTCAGCAAGTCCAAATTCGCTTATTTCCGCTTCCTCGCCAATGATAAAGCGTAAACCGAAGATAGGAGGTTTCTGCTTCATCAAAACCAACCCAACTTCAATCCGAAATTAGCGCTCCAGCCGGAAAGTTGGCCGCTTAATGATGAACCAAAATAGCCATCCGTTGCAAAACGGTAAGAAGCTCCGGCATGAAAACGCATCCATTTGAACAAATTCAATTCGAGATTTAATCCGGGTTCTGCAATAAAAAATGCATCACCGTTGTAATTGTCCCAATCAATATCTTCCCATTGCGGATCGTAAGGATCGTACCCCTGGCGAAAACCAACTCCCCCTCCACCAAGCAGTACAGGAATTGTAAGGTGTATCATCTTTCGTGTAAACAACACCGGCTCCAGCATCAGACCGCCATATCCCATATCAAAATACATGCGGTATCCATTGGCATCCAAACGATCACTTTTTACAGGTGAAACCAATCCGTATCCTGCAAATCCCACATTCAGTTTACGACCAAACACGAGCGAGATTTGTCCGCCTGTCATCCATGCTGCCTGCTCATTGAGTAACATTGGTTTATTCTGCCATGCAACAAAAAATCCGAGTGGACGGCCTTTCCCCAGTAAAGTTTCATCGTCGTTGGTAAATCGTTTACGTAAACTATCGGACGAATTGGCTTGTGCAATCTGCAAAGAAAGCGCAGCAACAATAAGAAGTAGTGTTTTCAATTTCATATGCATTTTCGTTTTACAATTAATTCATGTGGATCAAATCACCGGAACCGGTAATGTTAACATTCAATACCGAAGGATTTCCCCAATAGCGCACGTCGCCGCTGCCGCTAATGTTTACCTGCAAGGTATCCGAAACGCGTACACGGATATCACCAGAACCGGTACAATTGACAATTGCTTTAACTGCGTAAACCGGTTCTGCATTGATGTCTCCACTGCCTGTGGTGCTGAGTTCAAGCGATGGAATTTGGCCTTGTAGTGTGAGGTCCCCTGAACCGAAAAGCTGAATAAAAAGTTTTGGTGAACTAATCGTTAAATCCAAATCACCACTACCGAAATGTTTGATGATACCATTATTCATGATCAAAGGTGCTCCGGAAATTTTTCCTGATCCGCTAAAATAAAGATCATCAAAACCTGTTTGCGCGATATAAACTTTTGTCTTTCCGTTAAACCACTCCCGCCAACCAGTTTGTTCCACCCGAAGGCGACCATTGCTTACAGAAGTATGGATGTCGTCCTGTAATTTTTCCGGTGCTTCCACACGAACCACGATTCCGGTATCCAGCGTAAAAACAATATCCGGTTCACCATAAACAGAAAGTGCTGTAAACGGAGCCAGATTGCGGTCTTCGGTAATTACCGGACCAACATCATAACGCCAGGGCCGGCAGGAAAAAAGAAAAAGAGGAAGTGAAAGCAGGATAAGACGTTTCATTTTTTTGTGTTTACTTCAAGGACAAAGAAGTTGAAAAAGGTTGCACAGGATTTTCAAACATTTTTTAAAAACCGAATAAAATCAAGGCTTTTCACTAGGATGACACAAATAATGAACACCGGTAAGGAAAGCTGTTTATCGACAGTAATCCACATTTCCCTCTTCATTTCTTTTGGCTCCTTCTCTCTCTTCGGTTAGTAAAGCCTGTTAAATTGCACTAACAACGTTCTAAACCTTTACAGCATGATGATGGCCAAGCGCAAGAACCAGGTGAAGATTTTCGTCCTGGACACCTCCGTGATTCTTCACGACCACAATTCCATCAATAATTTTGATGATAATTTTGTAGCCATCCCGATTGTAGTCCTCGAAGAGCTCGACAATTTTAAGCGGGGACACGACTCCAAAAATTTCGAAGCAAGGGAATTCATCCGCATCATGGATAAACTATCCGGCAATCAGAGTCTGCAGGATTGGATTCCGCTTGAAGGAAACAATAAAGGAAAGTTCAAGATAGTGATGACGGGAAAACACGGCGGCACGGATGCGAATGTGGTGTATGGCGAACGAAAAGCCGATCACCGTATTCTGAATGCTGCCTTGAGTTTAATGGATGAAGAAAAAGACAAGCAAGTTGTTCTTGTTTCAAAAGACATCAATCTCCGTTTAAAAGCCAAAGCGCTGAATATTCTTGCCGAAGACTATGAAACAGGAAAGATCAGTGATCTGAGTAATTTCAATACCGGCAGAATTGCGATTGAAAATGTTGATCCCGATGAAATTCGTAAAATATTCACAGACGGCTTTACCGAAAACACCTCCATTCTGAATGGCGACAAGGTGAATAATCAATTCTACATTCTAAAAAGCGACAAGTCCTCTACTCTTGCTTATTACAATCCCTTTGTGGAGCGTGTAGAACGTGTGGAGAAACAATTCACATACGGTATCAAACCCCGTAATGCAGAGCAAACCTTTGCACTGCACGCCATCATGAACGATGATGTGAAACTAGTTACCATACAAGGTGTAGCAGGAACTGGAAAAACATTGCTTGCGCTTGCAGGAGCTATTGAGCAACGAAAAAAATACAATCAGATCATTCTTGCGCGTCCCATCGTACCACTCAGCAACCGCGATATCGGATACTTGCCCGGAGATGCCAATGAGAAGATCAACCCTTATATGGAACCGCTTTGGGACAATCTGAAATTTATTAAGAGTCAGTTCTCCGAAAATGAAAAGCGCTACAAGGCAATCGATGAAATGGTGCAGGAACAGAAAATTGTTGTTACACCACTCGCATTTATCCGCGGAAGAAGTTTCTCCAATATTTTCTTTATTATTGATGAAGCACAAAACCTGACTCCGCACGAAGTAAAAACCATCATTACCCGCGCCGGAGAAAACACCAAGATCATTTTTACAGGAGATATTTTCCAGATCGATACACCGTACCTCGACGAACAGTCGAACGGATTATCCTACATCATCGACCGACTGAAAGGAAGCAAGCTCTATGCACACGTCACCCTGGAAAAAGGAGAACGTTCTGAGTTGGCTAACCTTGCAAATGATCTGTTGTAAAACAACGGATTTCCTATTCCAAAAAATGTATTCAGTAACTCGGTGGATACATCAGTGCTGAGCGCTTTTGCCAATAAGCGATTTACGTGGTTCGTAGATGAGGCGCAAAAATGAGCTGAAACGCTGATTCTCCCTACTGATTGGAATACCGGTAACAATTCCCACCAGCAGGTTCTGAGAAACACTCACCCGCATTTGTGGACGAATCACCATGTCGAAATCGTTTTGGTAAACTTCCTTGTTGAATTCTATTCCCACAAAATTTCGTGTTCCGGGAATCATGTAGTGAATATTACTGTTGATCTGAAGCAACTGATCCGAATGACCTCCATGCAAAGGAGTAAAAAACAATGGTCCCGAATACAAAAGCGTATGAAAATTTTTACCCCAGCGTTTGGCGGCCACAAAAAATGGATTAAATACATTACCTGTAAACAAACGATCGCTTCGGTATCGGGAAAATTCTGTTAACTCAAGTTCATGAATATATCCAAGGGCAAGTGACGTTGCGCGTTTTTCATTGACAAAAAACGAATACTGTGCAGCAAGTTTTAAACTGTTCAGCTTATTTCCAGGAGCGTTCTGATTTCCATTTGTTGTGTAATGAAAGGAAAAGGGCAATTCAATTTCAAGTCCCAACCTATCAATAGGAGCAAATTCATATTCTATGAGAGTTGTATAAACATCAAACTGATTGTAATCTGTGAGTCCCATTCCTATATTCAACTCATGTTCTCCTTTACGAGCCCCTAAATCGCGGATCAGATCAATGAATAAAGGTTCTGCATGCAATACCTTATCGCTTCCCTTTTGTGCTTCAACTTCCTGAATAAACAAGCTGTCCAGGATCTCATTTTTGATCCGAATACTATCCGGTTCATTTTCCTGAGCGGAAGAAATAAGTGTCGCACATAAAAAAAGGAAAACCAAAACCGGCTCTTTCATTTGAGTTTTCATGCAACAAAACTAAGATTGTAAAAAAACTCAAGTCCTTCTTTTCACACTTTTTAACGAATGAAAAGAGATTTCAAAAAACAGCGACGATAATCGGTTGCTTATTGTGGTTTTTCGGTTTTTCCATCCGCATACTTTGCAAATCTACCTGCGCTTTTTTCGTGTACCATTTCGTATTTCGGCCACGGCCACCCACCGAATTGGGTTTTGCGGTACTCTGCAAAGGCCTGCTGAATTTCCGCTTCGGTATTCATTACAAACGGTCCATACTGAATGGTTGGTTCCGCGATGGGTTTTCCCTGCAAAAGCAGAAATGCTGCATCGGGACCAGTACTGGTAATGAGGATTTCGCTTTCGGAAAGTAAATCAACTGCATGACCAACGCCTATTTCGGAATCTGCAATTTTAGCCTGTTTTCCCTCGTAGAAATACAAACCACGATTCAATCCTTTTGCCGCTGCGGGGAGTTTAAAAGAAGCACCTGCGGGACAATGAATAATCCAGATGGCTACAGCGTTCACCGATTCTGCTGCCCAGGATTTCGGAGGAGGATTAAGTGCTCTCACGCCCCAAAGATCGCCTGCAATGATTTCTGCTTTTACTTTTGCTCCATTGGGAGAAACATATTCAGCATGAGGAAGTTTTTCTTTCCAGAACATGATGTAATGCGGATCGGCATGTTTGTGTTTGGCAGGGAGATTGAGCCAGATCTGAAACAATTCCATCGGGTTTTCCTTCTCCTCATGCACTAAGGGAAACATCTCAGCATGCTGTACACCTTTTCCTGCCGTCATCCATTGTACATCGCCATCACCATACCTTCCTGATGCACCCATAGAATCAGTGTGATCCACCAATCCTTTTCGCACAACGGTTATCGTTTCGAATCCTTTATGCGGATGACCCGGAAAACCGGGAATAGCATCGCCGTGATACATACTCCATCCATCCTTACCGGAAAAATCACTTCCCTTCTGGCGACCATTTAAAGAAACAGCAGGACCTTGTTGCGCATTCCCCTTTGGAAAACGATCGTTGTGATGTACACAAAAAATAAAAGGATCGAGCGTAGCCCATTGAAAGCCAAGCGGACGAATACGGAGGATTGGATTATTCATAACTGAGAAACAATTGTGGAAGGCTAAAGTTCGGGAAAAACCTAATATCAAGGGAAATTAATAATCTAATGTTCCGATCAATCAAACCAGAAAAAAACTTCACTTCACCACCAAATCATCTCCTAATCAAAAATTCCGACCGCCAGTTCAGCCCAAACCAAAAGGAATACACCCAGCACAATTCCAGATCCGATAATTCGGTAATTCCGCTTTTTAACACTACGGAATAAGACCTCAATCAGAATTCCTGTCGATAACAATAACAGTCCCATTAGCAGAAAGTCTGCAGCATCCCATTTCACCTCATCAGTAAACTGCATTGCAATTGCGGGTATTGCCAACAATACTGCTACAACAGAAAGAATAAGAAAAAGTCTTTTGCTTTTCATAGTAAATGATCTGGATAAATGAATAGTTCGTTTTCGATAATGTTCATAACGGAAGGCCATAAATAACTACCGATAGAACGTCTGCAACAAAAATAACAAATGAAAAAGCTGCTTGATTTTTAATAGGATATTTTAACATTTTGAGCCGGAAAAGGCAACTCTCTAAATAGCATACACTTCTTAATAAAAGGAAAACAGTCACGGAAACGAAAAGTCACCGGATACCTTAGCACCAAAGAAAACTCAACAATTGTTCTGAACCTGAATATCTTATTAAATAACTTCAGGCCATCAAATTCCTGTGAAATCATTCATTCAGCGAATTTATTCCCTGCTCCTTTAAACGTTCCAGAGCATCTTTCATTGCTTTCACCTGATCCTCAGGGTGCGACTGCCAATGTGCAAGCTCCCCCACAACTTTAAAAGGCGCTGTAGAACGATAAGACATTGTAGGATTTCCCGGAAACTTTTTATCTGTCAGATCCGGATCATCTTCAATTGCACCCATAGGCTCAACAAGGTAAATTCTTTCTCTTCCGGTTCCTTCTGCAAGTTCAGCACCCCAAATAGCCGCATCAAGTGTGGCCGTCAGAAAAATGTATTTCGCATTCTTTCGCTGACCAAAATTAGAATTGTATCCCGGAACAATCAGATCGCCCAACCGAAGATCAGCCTTGGTGCCATGAAAATACGTTTGCGCAAAAGGAATGGCTCCGGAAACTTTATTTTCTGTCATGACTCAGTTTTTACTTTTAAAAAAAATGTCAAATTGCTTACTTCATAAAAAACGTTGATTCAATAAGTTGATAATAGCAATAAATTTAACCCTATTCCTGAAAGCGATTAAACAATGAACTCCGGTTATCAATTCCATTATCAATTTCCAGTTTCAATTCATTCTCTTCCTTCTTCTTTAAGTACATCTCATTTAATTCCCTGAGGAAAGCATCCATTTCTTCGGAAATAAGGTGCAGCTTTTCTGAAAAAGCCTTAATCTCCGATTCATTCAATTTACTTTCTAGAACAAGTTTCGACATTCCTTTCATGGAAGCAACCGGTCTTCGAAGGACATGGCTGATATCAAAAATAATCTGTTCTATAGAGGTAATGTAATCAACTAGTGGCGTAATATCACTTGTTGCACCGTACCACAACACCCTTCCTTTTGTATCCACTTCAGGAATTGCCTGCATCCAACGCCACCTGATATGCCCATTGATAACAATCCGGTATTGAAAGTTGATTGGTAAGCGTGTTTTATGCGCATCAATCATTGCATCATTAAATTTTTCCTTATCCTCTTCAAACAAAACCTCCTGCAACCTTTCCGGATGTTCATTTAATTCTTCCAAACTATATTGATGATTAAACAAATCTGTGCCTCTGCTAACGAATAATAGATTAGCTTTACCTGACTCCTCAATTTCAAACATATAAGTATTTCCGGGAACCTGGCTAGTTATCTTTTTAAGCAGTTTTTCACTTTCCTTAATTTTTTCATCTGCATTTTTTCGGTCAGTTATATCATGGTTGATGGACAAGTACTGGTAAATTTTTCCGTTCTGATCTAAAAACGGAACAATTGAAGTGTTGACCCAATAAACAGAACCATCCTTTGCACGGTTGCAAAACTCGCCTCTGTATGGCTTTCCTTTCTTCATTTCATTTGCAAGTCCTTTAAAAAAATCGTCTGAATGATTCTCTGATGATATAATACCGTAATGTTTTCCAATTAATTCATGCTCTTCGTACTTACTGATCTTGCAAAAATTATCGTTTACAAATGTCATTATACCATTTACATCAGCAATACTAACAATTGAACCTATATCCAACGCATATTTATATTCTTCCAGTTCTTTTTTATTTTCCCGCGAGTCCATACTTATTTTAATCATTTCTGCACACATCTTTATCAAGTGTTCTTCTTCCTTTAAAAAAAGTTGCGGATCCTTACAAGGAACACCCGAAGCATACACGACCTCAATAACTACTGTAGTTCCGGAACTGGTATTTAATTTAACGTATTGTCGCTGTTCGCTTTCTTCAAATCCGCTTGAAGAAAATTCTATTTCATCGATTCTGACTCTTGCCTTTAAATAATCCGGAAACTGCCAACCAGCAGGTAGAGTTTCTACAATTTGCTTTGTGAGTTCAGGGATTCCTACTTCTTCATTACGCAAAACCTGACTTAAACGGTATAAAGTTTTTTGCTCTTTTACCCGCTCTTTCAAGTTATCAACCGTCTGTTTAAGCACTCGTTCCGCCTCTTCCCGAAGTGCAACTTCCCGCTGAGTAGCAACTAAACTACTTCGCAAATGGTTGGTTGAATAATACTGTAAGGCCAGAATAGTCCCGAAAGGAATAATATTGCTGATCCATCTGGTCATTGGAGTATGCATAACCGTTGGCTCAGGTAAAAACCCATTGATTTCGGCATACACAAAATAGAAATCAGTACTTATAGTTAGTAGTCCAATGAATAATCCACCTCGAAAACCCAATAATAACCCTGCTGTAAGTATTAAACTCATCTGAGTCATTATTCCTGGTGCCAATATTCCTCCTGCAGAATTGCAGGGAATTGTTATAAATATCCACAATACAATCGGAAGGAACCAGCTTGCCGACTTAACATGTCCATTGCGGATCAATAGCAAACTCGCGAAACCAATCAGAATTGAAACAAATAAAAAGGTCAGATAACGTTGCCAGATATCCGGAAAAAAAATAAAACCCAAAGAAACAATTACACCAATTACAACAGTCCAGATTACTGTGATTACAAATACCATATATTTCTGGTATTCTTTGGCCTTATCAGGTATAGTAACCAATTTGATCATGCCTAAAAAATTAATTGCAAACTTTGAGCAATAACCATGTACCACAACAATAGCAACCGATGACACGATTACTATTGAAAACTCAAACTGACCTACCTCATAGTATTTCCGCCTTCAGGCAATTTAATGAAAATACGAACAACCTCAGGGACAACCCGAAAATAAAACTAAACCCGAAACTTCAAACTATTGCCCTTTTCACCAAATCCCATTATTCCAGGTTAAGATAATGGGTTCGACATCAGTCACAACAATAGTGTGTTCGTGTTGCGCCATAAAACCACCTTTATTCCCTACCATCGTCCATCCGTCTTTTAGTGTTACTGCAATATCCGAATGCGTAGAAATAAACGTCTCAATGGCCACTACAGCATTTTTCTTGAATCGGTTATGATTGTATTTGTCTCTGAAATTCGCAATCTCTGCCGGAGATTCGTGCAGACTTCTGCCAATGCCATGTCCGGTAAGGTTGCGTATGACTTTGTACCCCCGTTTTTTCGCTTCCGTTTCGATAAGATGACCCAGATCGGCAATTTTTAAACCTCCCCGAATGGAATTGATGGCTCGCTGAAGAATCTCTTTGGAAGCATCCACCAATTGCTGATGACCATGAAAATCGTCACCAAGAACAAAAGATGCTCCATTATCTGACCAATACCCATCGAGCTCGGCAGAGACATCAATATTGATCAGATCGCCTTCCTGCAAAATGCGGTGTATCGAAGGAATTCCGTGACAAAACTCACTGTTGACGCTTATACAAGTACAGCCCGGAAAATCATAGGTTTTCAGAGGTGCGGAATGAGCGCCAAATTCATTCAACAATGCAGCACCAAAATCATCCAGCTGTTTTGTACTCATACCGGGGCGAGCAAATGCTTTCATTTCCCGCAAGGTGAGCGCAACAACATCACTCACCTTTTGCACGCCTAGCAGTTCATCTTCATTGCTTATCGACATTGAGGTTTTTTTTGATTACAATGAACAAAAATTCATAAAAGTTAATTGACAAATTTAAATCATTCTCAATCTCTAATCCTGAATACTCATAAACGTTCCAACAAATTTATCCAAACCCATTGTTTGCTTATTGTATGTAAACGTTCTATTAAATAGATTTATTTCTGCATCGTATTGTTTTCTTCCATTAGGGTAAACATCAAAATGGACAATTAAACTATTCCCCGATTCTTCATACCGAATCAAATTAAAAGAACTTTCTAAGGGCAGCACCTCTTCTCCATTTGCACTATGGATGCCAAACCCTTTAACCCACAAACTCATCCTAAATTCATTATCCTCAGTAATCAATAAAAATTGACCATCAAAAATAGATTTCTCCTGTCTAAACGGATGCTGCATGTTATATTGATTTTGTGATTATTAATTACCTCACATCAAAACCTCACTACCGGCTCAATCCAGCCATCGACAACCCTTCACTATTCACTTTTCACTATTCACCGATCACCTAACTATTCACCTTCACTTCTTCCTGTTCTTCTTATACAATTCATAAATGATTCCATCCGACAATCCAACTTTAGGCACCAGCATTTGTGTAACATCTGCATAACGCATTACAGCAAGGTAAATATCGGCTGCGGGAACAATAACATCGGCACGGTCGGGACGCAAACCAAGTTTATTGATACGATCGTTGAGACTATACGAGGCAATATGGGTCTGGATGCGTTTGATATCGGAATAGCTGATGCTGTTATCGTCCTCACTGCGGTTGATTTTGAGCATGCGGTTTATGTTTCCACCTGTACCGATAGCCAGGATCTGTTTGTGTTCCGGATTGAGTGTTTTCACCCAGTCTTTGAGTTCGAGCCAGCGTTTTTCATCCACTTTTCCCTTGAGGATACGCAGTGTTCCTATTTTAAAGGATTTCGATTTTTTGCGCTCTCCGTTTTCGAGCAGACTCACTTCGGTGCTTCCTCCACCCACATCGATGTAGAGGTAAGATTTATTCCTCTCGAATTTCATGGTGTTGATGGTAGAGAAGATCAATTCAGCTTCTTCCTCCCCGGCAATGATTTCGAGTTTTATTCCGGTTTCTTTTTTAATCTCTTCCAGAATCTCCTTCCTGTTTTCCGCCTCCCGCATAGCAGAAGTGGCACAGGCGCGGTAATCAACGATATCGTATACATCCATGAGATGTTTGTACGCCTTGAGTGTTTTGATGAGCATTTTCACCCTGGCCGGACTGATTTTTTTATCCGTAAACACATCCTCCCCCAAACGCAAGGGCACACGTGTGAGCGAAAATTTCTTGATCGATGCCATTCCGTCTTCTTCCACCACATTGCCTATCAGCAGACGCCCTGCATTGGATCCTATGTCAATTGCTCCGTAAATCAATGTTTTAATTTTGGCTTAAAAATAGAAAGAACAGCCAAGGAGCACCTTCGATTTAAGCCTAAGTTGTTCACGTTGTGGCCTAAATTGTGGAAAACCTTGATCGAATTTGCGAATGAGGGAGTGGGGGAATGTGCTAGTGGGGGAATGGAATGTGCAAATGTGCTAGTGGGAGAATGTGCTAGTGGGGGAATGTGAGAATAGGGGAATCCGCCTTCACTGTGTTTCCTCCTACCTTTCACTACGGCGGACAGGACGACGGACAAGTGTGCGGATGTGCTAGTACGGAGTGTGCGAATGCGTAAGTGAGTGAATTCCCCTTCTTCCGCCTATGTTTCACCGGGGAAGGCTAGCAGGAGGACAAACCATAGGGCAGGTGCGGGAAATTGAGCAATCAGATAATTGGAAATTACCCTTTCAGTTTCTTCAAATAATTGTAGATCTCAATTTGCGAACGTAACAGATCTTTTTTGCCTTCACCTTTGTAGCGGTTGGTTTGTTCGCGGTCGATGATGCGGGATTTTGCGGTACCTTTGAGTTGGATATTGATCATATCCAGTACCTGCTTTTTAACCTGTGTATCGAGAATTGGCGTACTTACTTCTATGCGATGATCGAGGTTGCGTTGCATCCAGTCGGCGGAGGAAATGTACACGAGTTCTTTGCCGTCGTTGCAGAAAATAAATACGCGTGCATGTTCCAGAAAACGATCCACAATACTCACGGCTTCGATGTTTTCACTCATTCCTGAAACACCGGGTATGAGGGAGCAGATACCGCGGACAATGATTTTTATTTTCACACCTGCCTGCGAAGCGCGGTACAGCCAGCGAATCATTTCTTCGTCGACCAGATTATTCATCTTAAGCGTAATGTAGGCCGGGTGGTGACGTTTGGCGTTGTGAATTTCCTGCTGAATGAGCTCGATAAATCGTTTTCGGGTATTAAAGGGCGAAACAAACAACGATTTAAAATTGGCGCGTTCGTAATTGCGTAAAAAGAACTCGAACACTTTTTCCACCTCAGTGGTAATACGTTCGTCTGCTGTGAGCAGGGCATGGTCGGTATAGATCCGCGAATTCACCTCGTGGAAATTGCCTGTTCCCACATGTGCGTACAAAACTTCCTTTTTGCGTTCTTTTCGGTGGATGAGCAGCAGTTTGGAATGCACTTTTAATCCCGGAACGCCGAAAATCACTTTCACTCCTTCATCCTGCAACTTGCGTGAGAGTTTGATATTGTTCTCTTCATCAAAACGCGCCTGTAATTCTACAATTGCAGTGACTTGCTTTCCGTTTTTGGCGGCATTGAGCAGTGCATTAACCACCCGCGATTTTTCGCCTACTCGGTACAGATTGATTTGAATATGTTCCACCTTGGGATCGATCGCTGCTTCGCGCAACAATTCGATGATATAGTTGAACGATTGATAGGGAAAAGTAAGCAACACATCTTTTTTGCGGATCACATCAAGAATACTGCGTTGATTGATCAAATCAGGATGCGTCAGTGGCGGCAGTTCTTCGTTTTGCAAGGAAGCATCACCAATACCGGGGAATTTGATAAAATCCTTGAAATTGTGATATCGTCCTCCTGCAATGAGGTTTTTATTGTTTTCCAGTTTCAGTTTACGTGTAATGAAGATGAGCAGATCCGGCGGAATTTCGGCATCGTAAATAAATCGCACCAGCTGACCCAGTTTCCGTTTTTTCAAACTGCGCTGAATCTTCTCCACCATTCCCTGCTGCATATCGTCATCAATATCCAGCTCTGCATCGCGTGTAAGTTTTATCGTATAGGCTTCCAGTACATCGTAATCGAAAATCTGGAATACGTCGTCGAGACAAAACCTCACTACATCATCGAGAAGAAGGATATTGGTCTTATTGCTTTTTCCTTGAGGAAGAACAAGAAATCGTGATACAACCTGCGTTGGAACCTCAATGAGTGCATACCTGAAATCGCTGCGATCGGTACTGCGGCTCAGCTTGATAGCCAGGTAAATCATTTTGTCTTTCAGGTTGAGCATTTTGCTCTTTTTATCGAGCATGATGGGAACCAGGGTCTGACGAACTGTTGTCTGAAAATAATTCCGCACAAAAGCACCTTGTTCCTTGCTCAGTTGCTTTTCATTGAGCAGAACAATGCCTTTGCTTTCCAGTTTTCGAATGATCTCCTGAAAAATGCGTTCGAACTCCTTCTGCTGTTCGACAACCGTCTTTTGTATTCGATCAAGAATTTTTTTCGGATCGTAACCGAATTCTTTTTTTGCATTGGTATCGAGTACTCCCATCCTGCGCAGTGTTGCTACACGTACACGGAAAAACTCATCAAGGTTATTGGAAAAAATTCCAAGGAAACGCATTCGCTCCACCAATGGCACACGATCGTCGTCGGCTTCCTGCAATACGCGTGCATTGAACGACAACCAACTCAGGTCGCGGTTGATGACCTCGAACTTTTCAGATTTTTTCACCTTTTTTTCCTTCTTACCGGCCATGAAAGTACAGTGGGAGTTTGTAGGGAATGTTAAGCTAAAATTAAGGGTTGCATTTTACACAACGCAGATTGCGTTTGGAACAGCAGCCTAATCGTAATAGATCCGCGGACCTTTGCTGCGCTTTTCGCCACCAAGGAAGACCGTAAAACCGAATCCAACCGAGATAAACTGATAATACCCTTTGCTATCATCGGCAGTGAGTCCGGAAAAATTACTCAGGCAGATATTCTCCGCGCCAAATTCATCGAGAATCCAGGTCCAGGATGTAACAAAGGAAAAGGCCATGTTTTCGCCCGACATCAGCTCAAGTGTAAATTCGGGCTCGATGAAAACGGCTTCCTGTCCGGCACCTTTACCTTCGGCATTGTTGCTGAGACAAGTATTGCTTTTGAAATGCAGCATGGAATAGCCTGAGCGCAATGAAACGCCATAGAGAAAACGAGGTGTGGCGAAACGTTCGAAACCGAGTACTGCGAAGGGAGAATGAATTTGCAGGTTCGCATTGAGATCAGCCTTTGCCCGGAAATCGTTGATTTGAAAATACGAATAGCGATAACCGGCACCAAAATAAAAATGACGCAAAAACGGATAGTGAAAAGAAAGATTGGCATCAGCAATTCCATCGATCACCGAAGTGAATGCTTTGTTCTTAATGGGCGTGGGCAATTTGAACGATCCTTTGAAACCGTAGCGGATATCGGGAATCTTTTCAGGGCGTACATTACCCGAAGTTTCTCCCTCTTCCTGCGCAGTGAGCACAAATGGAAAAGCGAATAATAAGAATCCGATGAGCGCTTTTTTCATACGTTACTGATGCTGAATTTACGCTGAATACGTTGACCCGGAGCAATTAGTTCGAAATAATACTGTCCGTTGGGGAATTTTGTAGTATCCACGTGGATTACCAGTTCTCCCATGCGGCATTCTTCCTCGAGTAAAACGGCAATTTCCTGCTCTGTGTTATCCTGTATGGCAAAGCGAATGGCAGCCTGTTCCGGCAGATCGAAAACCAGAAAACTCTCCCCGGAGAATGGTCCTTCGTGGATACGGCGGACTTTCACATATTTTCTACCGCTGTGTTTGCCACTCATGCGGTTGATGATGTAACGGTAGCCAAAAAACATGAGAAAAACACCCACGGTTACGGTGAGCGAATACAACAAAACAATAAAAAATGCAGAGGTCATATCAGAGTGCGATCAAGCCATCAATAGCATAAGCCGCCCTGTATTTTTCGAGGATCGAATCCACCGAAACCATCATTTCCCGGGCGGTAAGAGAAATGTAGGAACCCTTACCCGAAACACGCGACTCCACCTGAGCGGACTCATCGAACAAAGCCATTGCCATTGCATGTGCCTGATTATTATTGGGTACTATAAACTTAAACATATAAATTTCAGGAGGACGGAAATTTTCCGTGAGCAATTCCCTGAGTTTTACCAAACGATCATCTTCCATTAGTTCGCTCTGCTGTTTTGTCGGTGTATGCGCGCACTTTCACTGATAAAAGGCTGTTGCAAATGTACACTTTCCCCGGCCATCACCTGCTCTTCACCTTTTTCACTGATCACTTTCATCATGGCAACGGTATCCGGCATCTGCTGCACACTCACCGCTTTCCATTGATCTTCTTCCAAGGGGAAACGACGCACCAGTTCCTTGTCCCATTGCTCCTGCAATTCTGCCATTCGTTCCATAACTGCTGCTGCGGCAAGCGCTTCCCTGCATTTAGCCAACTCGGTTCGGAGTGCTGCCAAATGGGCTTCGTAACTACGCAACAAAGGTTCCAGTCCACCCAAATCCAGCTTCCGTTCGGGAAGATCCGGTAATGGTCCGGGGCTTTGGCCTGTTAGTACCAACCATGCTTCTGAGAAAGTTTGCAATCTTTTTATTTTAGCACGAACCAGAAAGGGTTGGGGATGATTACGCAAAAAACGGTTGCTGATCTCAAAAACGGCCTGTTCGTAAGCATCCCTGATCTCTTCCGAATCGACACTATCCGAGGCGAGATTAAAAATTGTTAAAGCGCTTGAACGATTCATATGTTTTTTGCGTTATTGTTGCATGCAAACACTTCTCCCCATCTTCATTTTCTTCAGCTCCTGGATGCTGCAAAGCTCGTGTACTAGTCCTGTAAACGAACAGGCAAATCTAAGCATTCCGCAAACGGATACCACACTGAAAAAGCTGGTGCTCACCGATACCCAATGGCGCGAGCGATTAAGCGCAGAGGCCTATTATGTGTTGCGTAAAAAAGGGACAGAACGTTCCTTCACCAGTTCTTTTCACAACAGCAAACGTAAGGGGAATTACCATTGTGCGGGTTGCGATCAGTTGCTGTTCCGCTCATCTGAAAAATACGATTCGGGTACCGGCTGGCCTTCTTTTTTTCAACCCGCTTTCTCTAATTCAGTAAGTGAAGCAGAAGACCGATCTTACGGTAGCATCGAAACGGAAGTACTTTGTGCAAAATGCGATGGTCACCTCGGACATGTATTCAAAGATGGTCCTCGTCCAACAGGTTTAAGATATTGCATCAACGGAGTCGCACTGGTTTTTAAAGAGAATTAAAATTCCACCTGTGCAGAACATAGGAGGATGTGATTGCAGGAAGAAGGATCCATTATGAATAACCCCGGACTGAAGCCAGCGTATACGATTAGAAGTATAAGTTCAGAGGTACCATTATGAATAACCCCGGACTGAAGCCCGGGGTTACAATTTGATATATGGTAAAAATCCTCGGGTTAAAACCCGGGATTTTTGGGTTATTTTTTTGGAGTCAGCTTGATCAACTCAATTTCAAACACGAGTGCAGAAAATGGCGGGATATCTTGTCCTGCTCCACGATCACCGTATGCAAGTCCATAAGGCAACCAGAATCTGAATTTTGCACCTTCGTTCATCAGCTGTACACCTTCGATCCATCCTTCGATCAAGCCGCCGTAAGCCACTTCAAACTTGAAGGTTTCGCCGCGATCTACCGAGCTGTCGAATTTGGTTCCGTTGAGTAGTGTACCTACATAATGAACTTCAACTGAATCACCCAGCTTTGGGTTCGGACCTTTACCTGCTTTCATGACTTCGTATTGCAATCCTGAAAGCGTTGTGGTTACACCTGCTTTTTCTTTATTGGCAGCGAGGAAATTTTCACCTTCCTGACGTATTCCCTCGAACTGAGCCATTTGTGCTTTGCGGCGATCTTCATCCTGCTCACGAAGGAAATCAGACACTACCTGTTTGGCCGATTCGGCAGGAATAGCAGTTTCTTTTTCAAGAATAGCATCGTACAATCCGCGAACTAGCAATGATTTATCGATGATGGAATCCTGACCTTGCATTTTCAGCATTTTGGCGATGTCCTGACCAATATAAACTCCCATGGCATAAGAAAGCTTATCTTCCTTTTTCTCCACATTTACCGATTCTTCCATCGGATTCTTAGATCCACAAGCTACAAGCGCAGCCATGGCAAAAACAAAAATTAAACGTTTCATGATTTCGATTTGAGGGCGCAAAATACGGTGTTATGCGGAATTACGATGCACAGAATAGGCAATTTTGTTTAAATCGTGTTAAAGCCATATCAGAACGCACCTTTTCCACTGAAAAAATACGTGACGGGTTCCGTATCAGGCTAAATCTTACTTTTGTTGGCACAACACAGCACTATGAGCTATTATATTTCTGGCATTCAGCAAATGGGAATCGGGGTCCCTGACGTACAGGCGGTATTTCGTTTTTACAGAAAAGCATTCGGAGCCGATGTCCGCATTTTTGAAGAGGCGGCACAGGCACCACTGATGATCAACTACACCGGAGGAGTTGTACAGTCGCGCACCGCAACCATGGCCATCAACATGAACGGAGGTGGCGGGTTTGAGATCTGGCAATTCACCAGCCGCTCTACCGAAAAAGCCAGGTTCGATATTCGCATAGGCGACACCGGTTTGTTTGTTACCCGCATCAAATGCCGCGATGTAAAAGCACAATACGCATTGCATCAAGAGGCAGGACTCGACATCATTGGCGCACTTTCTACCACTCCTTCTGGCGAATCGCATTATTTTTTGAGGGATCCCAACGGAAATATTTTTGAAATCACCGAAGGAAAATCATGGTTCAGCAATGCACCACACCTCTGTGGTGGCGTGGAAGGATCGATGATTGGAGTGCGCGATATTGAAAAAGCAAAAAAACTATACAGTGATCTTCTGGGTTACAACAAGGTGGAATACGATGTAAACGGAAAATTCGAAGACCTTGCTCATTTACCGGGAGGAGAACATGAATTGCGCAGGGTATTGCTCTCACATTCCAAAGAGCGTCAGGGTCCGTTCAGCAAATTACTTGGAGCAACACGAATTGAACTTGTGCAAGTAACATCGCGTCCTGCCCAAACCATTTTCGAAAACCGCATGTGGGGCGACTGGGGATTTATCCACCTTTGTTTTGATGTTCGCAATATGGATGAACTCAAAACAGCAGCAGATAAAGCAGGATTTCCCTTTACCGTTGATAGCGGTAGTTCTTTCGATATGGGAGAAGCGGCAGGACGATTTGCCTATGTAGAAGACCCCGACGGTACGCTTATTGAATTTGTGGAAACTCATAAACTCCCCATCCTGAAAAAATTCGGGTGGTACCTCAATCTGAAAAAACGGAGTCCCGTAAAAGCACTTCCCAACTGGATGTTGCGCACATTACGCTTCAGCAGGGTTAAGGATTAATCTTTTTCTTCGCCGGAAAATAAGTGTCGCGAATAAACCAGGCCGCAATTCCGCCAACAACAATGGAAGTGGTAATGAAGAGATGTTCAGCAATAAGATCGAAAAGATACATGGGAACAACAACCATGAAGAAAGGAAGAATGATCAGGATAAAAATCAAAATAGCCGGAGTGTGTAAAGCATCTTCGATAGCACTTCGGTAATCGTCCATTGCCTGCAACAGTGAGGACGAAACAGCATGCTGATGTTTCTTTGTTTCGTTCAGCATTTTCCATGCGAATGATTTCCTGAAATTTTCGGTCCCGCAATAATTGCAAACCACAGAAAAGTTTCCTTTTTCAATCGACAATTGCGCATTGCAATGCTCGCAGGGCATATCGCTATCGTGCAGCGCATCCGATTTTTTAAAATCCAGTTCAGGAAGTAAGGCTCGTCGTTTGGGCGATATTATTCCTCTAGTGATAAACAAAATCAGCACCCAGAAAATGAGCGTAAAAAAGGAGATTCCCACAAGAGCGCTCCCAATACTACCCCACTTTTCAATCAATGCATCAAAATCAGATCGGTAGGATGACTCGATAAGAATAATTACAGGAGTTGCCACCAGCCAGACAATCAGAAGCAATATACCCGAGCGCAACCACTGCGATGTCATTCGTCGTGCTTTTTTCCAATAGCGGATAGCTTCATTCAGACGCTTATTGGCCACCTCTCGTCTGCTTACAATTTCGAGTAATTCTGCCGGCATCGAAAAGGGTGTTCCGCATTGTTTGCATTCTTTCAAATCGGAACTTAACGGTAAAGGAGCTCTGCAATTGTGGCACTCACATGCATCGATATGCGGACCATTGAATTGCTCCTTTTCGTTTTTACTTTTCTTATCCTCTGCCTTTTGTTTTGGTTGAGAAGGTTTGAGAAGGTTTACGACGACGAAGTAAATGGTCCAGATCAGCAACAATGGAAAAATAAGAGCCTGAAAGAGTAAGGTATAAAATGCGAAATGGTACAGCATAATCCGGGAATTATTCCCCAATGTATTTAAATCTTCGGTTCGGAAACACAAATATCGGATTTGAATAGCGAAAAGAATCAGACTCTGCCTCTCACCCACTCCACCCGGTCGCGCAGTCGCTTGAAGTATTTGTTCCGCTCCTTTTCAGAAGAACTGGAAATGAGACTAAATGATTTTCTTACCTGGAATTAGTTACCGGAAGACTACTTTATCCACATTAATAGTACTTTTACCCCATGGATAAATCGCTTTTCATTACCGGGGCAGATGGCTTGTTGGGCAGCAATAGCGTTCGTGAATTACTTGCACAGGGATATAGCGTACGGGCACTCATTCAGCCGGGAAGAAAAGTGAAATCGCTCGAAGGACTCCCCATCGAAAAAGTGGAAGGAGATCTGCTTGACGAAACAAAACTCCGCAATGCCATGAAAGGTTGTCGCTACGTAATACACGGTGCAGCCAGCACAGCCATGTGGCCCGATAACAATCCTGTTGTTCGTAAAGTGAATATAGAAGGCACCCGCTGCCTTTTGAATGCCTGCAAAGAAAACGGTGTTGAGCGATTGGTGTACATTGGAACAGCCAACAGTTTTGGCGCAGGAAGCATCGATCAACCTGGTAATGAAAGCAAACCTTACACCGCAGCCAAATACAAAAACGATTACATGGCTTCTAAATACGAAGCCCATCAATTGGTATTGGACTATGTAAAAAAAGGATTGAATGCAGTGATTGTGAATCCCACTTTTATGCTTGGAGCGTACGACAGTGCCCCCAGTTCAGGAGCAATGATTCTTGCAGTTGTGAACCAACAAGTGCCCGGCTATTCGCCCGGTGGGAAAAATTATATCTGTGTTAAAGATGCAGCAAAGGGAGTGGTGAACGCTATAGAAAAAGGAAGAACCGGAGAGTGTTACATTCTCGGGAATGAGAATTTAAATTTCAAGGATGCCTTCGCAAAAATGGCAAACGTTGCAGGAGTGAAAGCGCCCGGGTTTGCAATTCCCAAATGGGTCTTATTGCTATACGGCGGAATGGGTAGTACAGTAGCCCGGATTACCGGTAAAGCACCGAAAGTAAGTTATACCATTGCCCGTATCTCCTGCGATGAATTTTATTACAGTTCTTTAAAGGCAGTGAAAGAACTTGACTTACCGCAAACACCCATCGAAAACGGAATCAGGGAAGCCCTTGATTGGTTCAAAGAAAACGGGTATTTAAAAAACTAATTGTCCACCATGAAAAAGCTATTGCTCCTCGCACTTTTAGTATTGCCCTGTTCCGGACTCTTTGCACAGCAGGATACTAGCATGATTGGTAAAATGATTGTGGTGGAATTGTACTCGGGCGGAGAACAGAAAGGAACATTAATGGCAGATGATGGAAGAGAGATTACCATCATGACCACTGACAGAGGGAAGATCATCATTCCGAAATACCAGGTTAAATCCATGCGACTGATCAATGGTCAGAGAAAAAAGGATGAAGATTACATCATGCAAAACGAATACGGCAATCATTACCAATTCTTCAGCAATGCGGTTCCCTACAATGAAAATGAAGTCACACTGCGCATGCCCCTCTTTGCAGCATTTATTGTTGATATTGGTTTAACAGAGGAATTCTCAGTGTCCTTTGGTTCGATCTGGTTTTCTGCATACGGATTAACAGGAACCTATCGCAAGGCATTGGGGAATGATCACCACCTAAGTTTTTCGCTGGGCGCAGGAGGAATGTTGGCACGCTTTGGCAGAAATTCGAGTTACAATGATCTTTCCGGAATGTTGTTTAAAGGATGTTATTCCATTGGAACAAAAGAAAAGAATTTTTCATTTGGACTCGGCTACGGAAGTACATTCTCCGGCAATGTAAATTCAATTGTGTTTCATACCGGTGGACTTGTACAACTGAACCAAAAGATTGCAATGACTGTTGAAGGTATGATGGCACCCAAATACAGCGCCGGACAAGGCGGTTGGGCATTGAGGATTCGCACCAAAAAAGACAACTGTTGGGATCTTGGTGTTCATTTTGTGTTGTACGAAGAAGAATATGTCGCCTATTCACCAACCGGTCAAACCTATCTGGAAAAAGGCATTTCCGGATTTGGATTTCCTTTTGTTGGCTATATGCATAAATTTTAAATTACACCATGACTTACGATTTCACCTGGAAGGAAAGCGACATCATTACATTCGTTACCATTGTTGGCTCCAC